>Ga0207684_10001427_pt1 | contig 25824 bp, 15 predicted proteins | sample KBSK5501metaG_FD_184342 | JGI IMG/M metagenome (GOLD analysis project Ga0207684, IMG submission 184342) | Corn, switchgrass and miscanthus rhizosphere microbial communities from Kellogg Biological Station, Michigan, USA - KBS K5-50-1 metaG... | ecosystem: Host-associated > Plants > Roots >...
CATTGCTCGCTTCGGGCGCGGTCAGTTCATATCCGACAAGCGTTTACGCCAAGGACGCCGCGAAAGAGCTGGTCAACAATTACGGTTTCAAGAAGCTGTCGGTGCGTGATCCCTACAATGCCCCGGTCGGATCGGTGCTGGTTTATAATGCGAACAAAGGCGCAGGTCACGTGGAGATAAGGACCAAGAGCGGTTTCGCGAGCGACTTTCGCTCCAAGACTCCTTCGCCGCGTCCGCTGATCGGCGTTTATTCGAAGTTGTAGCCCGCTGATGTCGATCTTCGCGTAAGATCAACAAAGACGTTAGCGGCCGAGTCGGCCAAGCGGATTTCTGATAATGCCCCCGGTAGGGATGGCGGCCGCTGCTTTGGTCGTCGCCGTCGCGGCAATGGCTCCGGTAGAGCTACGAGCCGCCACATTGGTCCCCGCCGTCGCTGGATTCAAAGCGATCGGTTGGGAGTTCGTAATGTTCGGCTTTGCCACCGTTGCAACATTCGGCGGAACCACCTTCACGTTGATGAATGGCGGATTGGAGTTCGCCCACGCGAGAGCCTGGCCTTTGGTTTCAAAAAATTTGTCGATAACGATCGCGTTGCGTTCGTAATTGGTGCGGCCCGATCGCCGCGCGGCTTTGCGGTTCCGGACAGCGCTCCCGGTGTCGACGGCTGACAAAGCGGTTCCGTCAGGAAGAACGACCCGGCTGCCGTAAGGAATTCTTCTCGGGTCGACGGCGCAATGACCCTGCTGCAATCGCAGCCCGGTAGCGGATTTGTGTTGTTGCGTGTAATGATCTGCGCCGCGCCCGCCGCGGGCCCAGTAAACGGTAATGCGCGCGAGCAGCGAATTGTCCCGGGCGAACCCCTGCGGGAGCCATCCAAGCCCAACCAAAAGTATGAGGATCAGTCGCTTCACGAGGGTGCTCACGTTTTGCGTCGCGCTGATCGCAGGAAGGAATCAAGTGGCAGATGAAGCTCAACCCTGGCTGAATCAAATTTTGGCAGCGGCGAAGCGGGCGCGGCTTGCTTCGGAATCGCTTTGGTCGGTTCGAATGCAGAAACTTCTTCGACGCCATTTAACCTAGCAACCGTCTCGCTTGATTCGTTGCGAGATCCCGGCGGCACCACTCGCACGGTTATGAAATGTGGATGCCTGCTTTCCCACGAAAGCGCGGCTTCTTTCGACTCAAAAAATCGATCGATCACAATGGCGTTTCGTTGCGAAATCGTGCGGCCGGTCATACGGGCGGCCTTGCGACTGACCACGGCCGGTCCACTATCAACGGCTGTGCAGGTCGCATCCGGAAATAATACGCGGCTGCCGAACGGAATTCGTTTTGGATCGACTGCACAATGTCCCGCGCGTAAACGCGCACCGTTGGAACAAGCACGGACTTGACCTTCGCCCGGCCAGTAGACGGTGATTCGCGCGAGCAACGATTCTTCGCGCGCAAAAGCCGAAGCCGCGAACAAAAAAGCGAAGCCAAGCGTTGTTAGTAAAAATTTCGTATCCATTTTTTTGACGAATTCGCCCTAACGAGCGTTCGACATAAACCCTGCAGAACAGACAGGGTGTTTCTTATTAAGAATCGGAGCAGATCCCTAAACTGGTTCCCACTTGGGCGCAAATTTTTTTGTGAACTATTTACGGTTCAATCGGGAGAAGCCGGCGACGAGCTGATTCGCAGCTATGCCGCGTTGAGATCCGAGGTAAGGATCGATTTGTGAGCGATTATCCCAGCAAATATCGCTGCTTTTATCCGCTGATCGCGGTTTACGGGAAATTCGGATCTGAAAAAGCCTTCGCGGGTCTAGGGCGGCCGAGTTGCGCGAACCATTCGCACGACTAAGCTTTGCCTGGGTAATGGAGTTTGCCTTCCCAATTTCGGGAGAACCGCGCTGACCGTTTTTCAGAGCTAATGACTCCTGTTCGGCGCAGCTGATGCGCCAGCAGGAGTTTTGTTATGCTCAATCACATTTGGCTCAGTTTTAGCGGGGAAAACATCGTTTTTGGAAACGTTTGGTTCGTCGCCGCAATTTGGATGGCGCTCGCGCTGGTCGCGAGCCTGGTGTCGATCCGCACCGGAATTTCCGTCGCGCTGATCGAAATTTTTATTGGAATCATTGCCGGGAATTTTCTCCACCTTACCGCCAGCAACGAATGGATTAATTTCCTGGCGTTGCTTGGCAGCGGCGTGCTCACATTTCTGGCTGGCGCGGAAATCGATCCCCGCTCGTTGAAAGCGAATCTGCGCGCGAGTGTTCTCATTGGCGTCCTGTCCTTCGCCGTGCCGTTCGGTGTAATTTGGTTGTTTGCGCAATTCGTTCTCGGTTGGCCGCTTCATCAGGCGCAAATCGCCGGGATCGCGCTTTCCACTACGTCAGTCGCGGTCGTCTACACCGTGATGATCGAAGGTGGATTCAGCGACACGGCGATGGGCAAAATGATTCTGGCGGCGTGTTTCATCACCGACTTTGGAACCGTGCTCGCTCTGGGTGGGCTCTTTGCGAATTACAATCTTTGGCTCCTCGTGTTTGTCGTCACCATGACGGTCGCGCTTTTCTTCATGCCTACGTGGACGAGAGGGATCATCAACAAATTTGGCGCGACCCGAGTCAGCGAGCCGGAGGTAAAATTCATTTTTTTTGTGCTATTTTTTCTCGGCGGACTGGCGACAACCGCAAAAAGCGAAGCGGTGTTGCCGGCCTATCTGGTCGGTCTGGTGGTCGCGGGCGTTTTCCTCCGGGATAAAACATTGGTGCACCGCATGCGCAGCATCGCGTTTGCAGTGTTCACACCGTTCTATTTCATCAAAGCCGGCCTTTACGTTTCCTTGCCCGCACTCTGGCCGGCGCTCGCGGTAATTGTCGGTCTGCTCTTTCTGAAAATGCTCACCAAGACCGTCGGAGTTTGGCCGCTAGCGCGCACACATTTCATGAATCGACGGGAGGCTTCCTACACGACTTTGTTAATGGCCACCGGCCTGACCTTCGGGACCATTTCCGCGCTCTTCGGTTTTCAGAACCACATCATCGATCAACGCCAGTACACGATTTTGGTCACGGTGGTGATATTGAGCGCATTCGTGCCGACGCTGGTCGCCCAGAAATTCTTTCAACCGACGAAGGACGCAATGCGTGCCTGGGGACGACGCTACAGTTACGGCCTTGGCGTCTTGTCGGTTGAGGATGCGGAAACCGAAACAAACAATGGCATCGATTGAACTAAGCGAGAACCACCGCCGAAGTATTTCGATCACCTTGCAGTTGCTTGACGAAGCTTTGTGCGAGTGGACCGACTGGAGTGAGGGCAGAGTAAAATCCGGCGTGATGTATCGGGAATTGGACACTCTTTCACCGAATCAAAAGAGCGAGCTGCGAAGCAAAATTGGAGCGACTCGTCAATTAATCATTCGCCTACGCGACGATCTCGATCTTCAACTGAGGGACGTCGCAACTTCGCGATCCATTGCCGGGCACGCGTCACTGCTTTGGGAAATGCTGACTGAGCTAAACAGTCGCGGATTGAACGGATACGGAACAGTTCCTGAAGAACTGGAAGGCTATCTCGATCCGATCGGGGAAACTTTGACTGAGCAGATCAGCTCGATCACAGCAATGTTGTCTCAAGCGCGAGAGACAGCGACCTAAGCATAGACGAGCAAATCAATTTCCTCCGGAAGCGAATGCGAGACTTCGCGGATCACGTTGCCGCGAAGAAGATTGATCAACGCGTTGCGCTGCGGCGCGCCGAGAATGAGCCGGGACGCTCCAAGCGTCGCGGCAATATCGACAATCGTCTCGGCGGCAGACGGACTGACTGCGTAAGCGAATAGCGGCGGCTGATCGCCCGCCTTTTGTTTCGCCTCATTGAAAACGCGGCTCGCTTCTTCGTCATCCTGCCATTTACGTCTGGCATCCTGCTCAGTCATGAACGCCTGCTCACGGACAAAGAGCAGATACAGACGCGACCCGGTTTTGCGGGCTTCGCGTAAGGCGAAGTCGAGTGTGCGCCCGGTGCCGCGGATCGCACACAAGATCGCTTCGCCGCCAATTGCTGGTCCCACCGCAGATTCGCGCGCTGGCGCAGCAAGATCGACATCCATCCGTTCCGGCACGAGTGGGGGTCTGACTTCCTTTTTCATACGCCGTTCCTGCACCAGGCCGCGTAGAACCAAGCCGACTGCGAGAATGGTGACCGCGAAATAGCGCGCGTTTGGTTTATCGATGAGCAGCGACATTTCGATAGACGCCATCACGATGAAGGTGCTGAACATGAGCGTGCGCTCCCAGGCTTTAATCGACAATTTACGATCGGTCGCGGTCGCGCCGAGATTAGTGGCGATCGCGCCGACGACGCCCACTGCGTAAAGATCGGCCAGACCGGCCATGTCTTTGACCAGAATCACAAGCAGCATCGGGACGATTGTGGCAAGCGCGAGGCCGAGACTGGGCACGCCCCATTTGTTCAGCCTTTGGAAAATCGCCGGCATCTCACGATCACGCGACATAAGAAATTGGATCATGATTAGATCGACAATCGCCGTGTTCACGGCTGAGAGCAGCAGCAGGCCGAAGACGATACTGACAACGAACCCAAAGAGATGACCGAGTGCCGGCCCAAATGCGCCGCCCACGAACACTTCTCCCATGTAGCGCAGCATGTAATCCCGAACACCTTCGGCATGAGGCGCGTTGACATCGCCATTGACGATTTGCAATCCGCCGAGTGCATGCATCGCGAGACCGAGCAACGCGGTAAAGATGCAGACCTCAAGCATCACCCACAAAATTGCGGGCGTAGAAGTCTTAACCACCGATGGATTCTCCTCCGTGCTGCCGGGATCGAGTTTCATCACGCCGGTGGCGTTGGCGATCGCCTCGACGCCGGACAGGGCGAGCACAATTCCAACGAATCCGGCCCAACTTTGCCAGAAACCACCGTGCAACGGCTGCAAATGACCAATCGCGTCGCCCATGTGCGGCAGACTGAAAAGTCCCAGCACGACAACGACGATCGCTGTTGGAACTGAGACTAAAAAGGCGAGGCCGCCGGTATGTCGCGGTCCGAGAATATTGAGCAATCCAATGATGAGGATTGCGGCGGCCGCAAATTTTTCGGGGTGTGGCACGCCGAGATATTGAAATGCCGACAAAGCGCTAATCGCCGCCGTTACCAAATAATCGGCGATAAGGAGGAATGCACCGACGATGGAAATGACCTCGCTGCGATGACGCACGCTGGCGTAGACACCACCGCCGTCCGGGTACAGGCGGCAGATCACCATGTAATTCAGGCCGACCAACGCGGTCAGCACGCACATCGCGGCGATCAGCCAGAACGAAGCGTAACCAGCAACGGCGAAGGCCAGACCGATTACGTAGGCCTTGCTCGTGCCCCAGTCGCCGTACAAAATCGCCGCCGCGCGCTTCCAATCGACATTGCGCGGTCGCTTAACGTTGGTTGGTATCATTAGTAGTGGATGATGAAGTCCATCGACGCGACGAACTGATTTCGTCGCGTGCCGTTATCGAAGGCGGCCGTGTCATAAGAATGATCGAAGCGAAGCTCAGGGCGAAGGGTAACGATCTTGTCCGGCCACCACGTCACGCCAATTGAGTGCTCGGAATACGAAGTCGCGTGACCGGTCCGGCTTCCGACGATGTCGTTGTAGAACTCGTTGCGCGCCGTGAAGAACGCCGTCGGAGCGATGCGAAACATAGTGTAATTGAGAATCCCCCACTCCGACGCATAACCCGGTTTCACTGGAAATGAACCGTTTTGAAACGGCACCTCTTTGGTCGGATGCGTCGTCGCGTCATTCATGTACATGTAGAGCGCTTCCGTCGCGGTGTAGATCTTGTCGTTAAACTTGTGCGTCCATGTTCCAACGATCTGCTGTAAATTGTTGTAGCCGAATTCGCCATTGTTAAACGCGTTGTCACCAGCGTAAATCGAATCCATTTGGTTCGGCGCCGTCCACTGGATCATCACCGTGCCAGTCGGTTGATTGCCTGGATCTTTTTGCCAAAGAGCGACGTCGGTGCCATTCGAGATGCCGGCTTGGATCGTCCACTGATTGTCGATCTTAGTGGTCGTGAAGATTCCGGTCTGGGTGTAATTGTCGAACCCATAAACAATCGAGTGGCTGGACATGAGATTGTTCGGCGCCAATTGCGCTTCGATGTCGGGCTCGGAAATGATGCGGCCAATCCGGATATTCATTCCCTGAAAAATCTGTGGGAAGTAGATGTCGAGGTAGACCATCGGCATGTCGAAGCCGTAGTAGTTGTTGTCCTCCAGCAATTGATCGCTGAAAAGCCCGCGCGAAATCATGAACCGATAATCAAGCCCGTAGACATTCGAAATTCGAAACCCCCAATCGACATGATCGGTTTGAAACTCGTCAGGAACGCGCTCGATGTAGAGAACGAACTGGTTTTGCTCGAAACGATTCGGGCGCAAATCGTAAATGAGCGGGAAGTTCGCGTTCGCTCCGCGGGACGTGTTGGTGGACGTGCTCACGTTCCACGAAAAATCTTCCCAACCGTAGATTTGAATCCGGCTTCTCTTCCAAGCGTCACCGTTCGGTCCGGCATAGATCGCTTCCATCAACGGCCACGGCCCAACGTTGCCCGGATCACCGATGATTGGTGTGCCGCCGATTTGCCAATCGCCGGATGGAAACGGCGGCGAATCGAATGGCGCGGGCGGAATTCGGCGCGGCGGTGGCGAAGCATCTGCCGCCGGGGCTTCGTAGGCCGGTGACACCAGATCCTTCGCGAACGCGTCAAACAAACGTTGTCCAAACCAGTCCGCGTTATCGGCAGCGCTGGCATTCGAGATTACAATCCCGATCACAATCCCAACTCTCGTTAGGCTCAATTAATCTCCTGACTCAAACAAGGCGGACTCGCGCGACGAGGCGCCTCACTTCAAGCGGAGTCGGATTTACGACATCCCTTGCACTTTAATGATGCTGACGAGGTTAGCTGTCGGGCTGGAGCCATTAAATGCTCTCGATGCCGCGCACCGTTCGCCCCGATCCTTTCGGAATTGGTTCCCCCGCTGACTCGATCCAGTCGAATCATTAAGCGAAACAAAGAACTGGCGGAAATTTGAAATCGGTAGCGGGTTGCGTCAAATCGGACAAAGTCGGACGGAATACTACATTATCCTCCTGAGCGTTTTATGGGGAGCTCCAAAACGATGAACTATTTCGGAGCGTGCGCTGGGTTCCTGAACAAAGCGCTTGTCAGGCGCGACCGCCTATGAACAGTCACCCCACGCCAAATGGCTGACTTGATCATTACCGAGAGCGGCGCCGTCCATCGCCCGCGCAACGTCGACTGGAAACGCGCCGCCGCGCTTCTTTATGGGGACTGGGGCACGAGCAAGGCCTATGTGATCGGTCTTGCGTTCTTGGCGGCCGGATTTTCGTCGCTGCCGATTATTCTCGCGGTCTGCACGCTGACCGGTTTGGTCGGGATCAACTATATCGTGATCTGCCGCCATTTCCCCGACGGCGGCGGTGTTTACTCGGCGGCGCGTTCACAAGGGCGATTGCTCGCTGTCATTGGCGCACTTCTTTTGTTGGCTGATTTAACCGTGACTGCCGCACTCAGCGGCTGGTCGGCATTGACCTACATCACTTCTGGCGCGGAGCACATTGCCTGGATCAAATTTCTTCGCGATCACATCGCGCTGACCACCATCGCGGTTCTTTTGATCATGGGCATGATCAATTATTTCGGACCGAAACATTCCGGCAGCCTTGCTGTCGCGTTAGCAGTGCCAACCGTGATTGTCGTTGTTGTCCTGATCGCGATTAGCACGCCGCATCTGACCACGCATTTCCTTCAACCGCGCCATGAAAGTCTGGGGGCACTTTGGGTCCAATTTGTTGGCGTCATCCTCGCGCTCTCCGGCGCCGAAACGATCGCCAACGTTACAGGAGTGATGAAACTCGACCCTGGATCGACCATCGATCGGCCAAGCGTCGCGCGCGAATCGCTCAAAGCGATCATCCCGGTAGCGATCGAAGTTGTTGCCGGCACGGCGCTGCTTGGCTGGGCGATGCTTTCATTGCCGTCGGTACTCGGAAAGACCCTGCACCTGTCTGACGTGTCATCGATCTCGTCCGTCCTGCAATTACGCAGCGAAGACATGCTCCGCTTCATCGGTGAACAATTCGCGACCGCAACATTTTCACCGGCGATTGGCAATCTCTTTGGCTGGATTGTTGGAATCGTTTTCTTCCTTCTGCTCCTCAGCGCCGCCAACACCGCCATCGTCGCAATGATTGGGTTGCTTTACATGATGTCGCGCGATCGCGAGATGCCGTGGCAATTCAGAAGATTGAACCGCCACGGCGTACCGATTTATCCGCTTCTCATCGCGCTCGGCTTGCCGACTGTCGTGCTGCTCTTCGCTGCGAACTTCACCTCCCTCGCCGGTCTTTACGCGATCGGCGTTGTCGGCGCGATCACGGTCAATGTCGGCTCGTGCACGTTTAACCGAACGGTCGGCTTCACCTGGTACGATCGCGTTCTCTTCGGCGTCACGTTTTGCATTCTGTTCTTTGTCGAACTAACGCTCGCCCACACAAAACTCGACGCGCTCCAGTTCGTGGTCGCCATTCTGGTCGCCGGATTAGCACTTCGCGCTTACACGCAGAAGCGACAGGGTCTGACCACGCTCACCGTCACCCGCAAAGTCGCGGAAATGGTCGCGCCCGATCTGGAAGCTCGCGTGCAACCTCGCTTGCAGGAAGGTCAAAAGATCATGGTTGCGGCGCGTGGCATTACGCCCGTGCTCGGGTTTGCTCTTGATGAAGCACAATTGCGCAAAGCGACTCTTTGCGTGCTCTACGTCAAAGAGGTTGCTGTCTACTATTCGGGTGGACCGGCTTCGCTTGGCCGGGCGAAATGGCACGATGATCCGGAAGCGAACGCGATCATGTCTTTAATGATGAAGCTCGGGGCCCAGCGAGACGTTTGCGTCATCCCGGTTTATGCCGTGAGCCAGGATGCCGCAGCGACGATTGTCGATCTTTCCGCGACCATGGGCGTCGATTATCTCGTCATCGGCGCGACTCAGCGAACCGCGCTGGCCAATCTTCTCCGCGGCAGTGTGGTGACAAACGTCGCTCAACATCTGCCCGACTCGATTCAGCTTCTCATCTTCGGCTAGCCGTGACTTCCTCCTCGGTTCGCATCGCGATGTGGTCAGGTCCGCGGAACATCTCCACGGCCATGATGCGCGCGTGGGGCAATCGCGCCGACACCGCCGTAATCGATGAGCCGTTTTACGCCTACTATTTAGCGAGGACCGGCAAAGAACACCCTGGTGCCGAAGAAGTCATCGCACACGGCGAAATCGATTGGCGAAAGATTGTTAAACAGCTGACCTGCCCGGTGCCGTCCGACAAGCGTGTCTTTTTTCAAAAACAGATGACGCATCATTTGCTGCCTGAGATCGATCGCGAATGGCTTGTCGATCTTACGAATTGTTTTCTCATCCGCGACCCGCGCGAAGTGATTCTTTCCTACATCAAAAAGAATCCGGAACCGAAACTGGAAGATCTCGGTTACGTTCAGCAGCAGAAAATCTTCGATTTTGTGCACGAACGAACCGCGTCCTACCACCACACCGGCTCGGTGCCGCCAGTTGTCGATGCAAAAGATGTTCTGGAAAATCCGGAGCGCATCTTGGGGCTTCTCTGCGACACAGTTGGCGTGGAATTCGACAAGGCGATGCTGTCGTGGCCGCCAGGATTACGCGAGACCGACGGCATCTGGGCAAACCATTGGTACGACGAGGTGGCAAGATCGACATCGTTTCAGCCCTACACACCGCGAGAAGGGGATGTCCCGGATCGTCTCCGCGAGATTCATGAGCAGTGTCGTGAATGTTATGAGCAGCTTTACGAATTACGGCTGCATTAAGGGATCATCCGCGGATTTCGCAGATTACACAAATTTGGGATTCAAAAAGATGCGTTTCGATCCTTTCTGAATAATCTGCGAAAATCTGTGTAATCTGTGGATCAATAGAGATGCTTCAGAAATTTAATCCCAAGAACCGCGATCTGATCGTCAACATCAACGGTCAGCTGGTGCATCGCGACAAAGCCGGGATTAGTCCGTTCGATTCGGCAGTGCAAGGCGGCGACGCGGTTTGGGAAGGATTGCGGCTTTACAACGGCCGGATCTTCAAAATGTACGAGCATCTCGACCGCCTCGAGCGTTCGGCGCGCGCATTATCAATTTTCGATCGTCCGCCGCGCGAGAAAATCATCGAAGAGCTCAAACGCACACTCGCAGCGAACAAAATGCGCGACGGCGTTCACATTCGTCTGACGCTCACGCGCGGTCTGAAAATTACGTCCGGAATGGATCCACGGCTGAACCAGAGCGGAGCGACTTTGATCATTCTCGCCGAGCACAAGGCGCCGGTTTATTCCAAAGGTGGTTTGAAATTGATCACCGCATCAATTCGCCGGCCGCCGCCGGAAGTTCTGGATGCGCGGATTCATCACGCGAATTTGCTCAATTCGATTCTGGCCAAGATCGAGGCGAACAACGCCGGCGCGGACGACGCGCTTATGCTGGACATGAACGGATTCATCGCCGAAACGAACGCGACCAACGTTTTCATCGTGCGCAAAGGCGATCTGGCCACGAGCAAGGTGGTCGCGTGTCCGGAAGGAATCACGCGCGCGACCGTGATCGAGATCGCCGCCGCCGAAAAAATCCGCTGCGTCGAAGCCGATTTATCACCGGTGGACGTTTATGGCGCAGAGGAAATGTTTTGCACCGGTACCATGGGCGAGCTTGCGGGTGTTGTTAAGATCGACAATCGCCAAATCGGCGATGGCACGATCGGTCCGATGACAAAACGCTTGAGCGAACTTTACGCAGAACGTACGTCGCGCGAAGGCGTTCAGGTCATAGATTGATTATTCCGTTCGCGACGCTTCACAGTTGCAGAAGCGCTCTAAACGTCTCGTTGATCGGGTCCGAGTATTAAAAAAACGCCTAAATAATAAACAAAAGATTGCTTCGGCGGCGTCTATCGATTGATGGCCGAGCCAGTCGAGCGACCTGAGCGACTCGTGGAAATCCTGCGGGAGATGATTGCTTTGTCCAAAGGGACGAACGCTTCGGATCCTGCGCGCAGCAATGATCTAGTCGATTCACTCGGCGCGCAGCGCCTCAACCGGATCAACCATCGTGGCTCGACGGGTGGGGATGAGACAGGCGACCAGCGACACGACGCTCATGAGGAGCGCTGTGCCGAAAAGAGTGGCGAAGTGAACCACCGGGACATCAAAGAGAACGCTCTGCATCGCTCTTCCTGTAAGCCAGGCGCCAATCAAACCGAGGATTATTCCCGCGCCGAGGAGCCGCAGGCCTAACGAGAGGAATTGCGCGCCGATTTGTTCACGCTGCGCACCGAGCGCCATCCGAATGCCGATCTCGCGGCGGCGTTGCGCGACCGCGTAACTCAACACGCCATAAGTTCCGATCGCCGCGAGCAACAGCGCGACACTCGCAAAAATTGCCGCGAGCAGCGCGGGCGAACGGCGCGCGATCAGGCTGTCCGCAATGCGCGTTTCCATCGAGCGGAGGTTATCGACCGCCAGATCTGGATTGGCCGCGCGCACCAGTTTCCGCAGCGTCTCAGCAAATGCTTCCGGGCGCTGGCTCGTTCGCGTGACGACGAAAAAACTATTGTTCTCTCGATAAGCGAGCGGCAGGTAAACCGCTCCTTGTCCTTGCGGTTCGGTAAGCTCTGCCTGTTTTACAGCGCCGACGACGCCGACAATGGTGAAGAGCTTTGCGTCATCTGTTTCGTCGCCGACAGCGATACGCTGACCAAGCGCGCCGCCATTCGGCCAGTAGCGCCGGGCGAAATCTTCGTCCACGACACAGACGCGTTCAGGACGATGCGAGTCCGCCGAAGCGAGGAAGCGTCCTTTGCGCAGTGGAATGCCGAGGACCGAGAAGTAATCGCCGTGAACGCCATAAGAGTAATGACCCTGCTGTGATTGACCGGGCGGCGGCACGTTGTCCTTCGGCGTGATTGCGGTTTTGCCGCTATCGCCGCTCAACGGGATGCTGGTGATTGTTCCGGCGGAGACGATTCCCGGTTGCTGCCGGATGGATTCCAGCAAGCGATCGATGATGACGACGCGACTCGGAATAACGTCCCACGAGATGGCGCACTCGCCGGTAAGAACATGCTCGGCGCGAAAACCGGACGGAACAGCCAGGACGTTTTTCAGACTCAGTCCGAGGAGCGCCGCACCCGCGAGCAAAACGAAAGCGAGCGCGATCTGCGCGACAATAAATCCATGGCGAAGGCGTTGAGCGGCGTGACTAACCGTGCCGGTGCGCGATTCCGATTGGAGCGCATGCGCCAGATGAGTGCTCAGGTTGAACCAGGCGATAGGCACCGCGATGACGATTCCGAGAACCACAGCGCCAACAAGACCGATGGACGCCAGCCATCCATTGAACGCGATGTGCGCGCCGAGCGGCAAGCGATCTGCCCCGAGAACTTCGAGCAATCGAATTCCCCACGCGCCCACCGCGAGACCGAGCAATCCGCCGACGAAAGTCAGGAGAACGGTTTCGATCATTACCTGTCTCACAACATGCGCGCGACTCGCGCCCATCGATCGCCGAATCGCCATCTCTTTCGCGCGTCCGCTCGCGCGAATGAGAAGAAGATTTACTAAATTAACCGCACCGATGAGCAGAAGAAAAAATACTCCGGCCTGCATCAGCCAGAGGGTTGGACGAATCGACCGCACGTGTTCCGCGTGCAATGGCCTAACGAGTGATCGGAAGCCGGCTTCCGCCATCATTTTCGCTTCAGGATTATCTTCCTCGACGGCGGCGTTGTGCGCATCGATCTGGGCTTGCGCTTCCGCGATCGTCGCGCCCGGTTTCAATCGCGCGATCATGTGCGTGACGCCCCCGCCAGAGTGGCGCGCTTTCGGCCCACGGTCTTCCATATTGGATTTTATCGGAAGAAAAACGCGCGCCTCGGACGAGAGAAAACGAAAAGCAGGAGGCAAGACGCCAACGATCTTTCTTGGGATACCGTTTATGCGGGTATCACGACCCAGAATGTTTGGATCGGAATTGAAACGTTGGCGCCAGAAGGCGTCCGTCAGTATAATGACGTTCTTCTGCGCGGCCGTTTCTTCCTCGGTGAAGTTGCGACCCATCGCAAGGTTGACACCGAGAGTGGTGAAAAATTCTGGCGAGATGCGCACGATTTCCTCCTGTTGCATGGAGCCCGGATCACCGACGGTTTCGGCTCTCTCCATATACATGGAAAGGCTCAAGAAGGCGGAGATGTTGCCACGACGCTCGTAGTAATTGGTGATCGACGAACCATCATTCTCGATTCCGGCTTTCGGATAGGTGTTGTAGATCGTCACCAGCCGATCGGATTGCGGAAACGGCAGCGGACGGAGCAAAATCGAGTTAATGACCGCGAAGATCGCGAGGTTCGCTCCCAGACAGATCGCAACGGTGGCCAGTGCGGTGACGGTGAACGCCGGTGCTTTGCCAAGTTGGCGGAGCGCGAAGCGCAAGTCAGTCATCACAACCAGATCGTGCGGTTGGATATTTCCTCAGTATTACTCAGTGCGCAACGCTTGGACAGGATCGACAAGTGTGGCGCGGCGCGCCGGCAACAGACAGGCGATCAACGCCGTGCCCGCAAGCAGGACCGTCGCGCCGCCGAGCAGCGCTGGGTTGTGCGCAGAAACTTGATAGAGCTGAGATGCGATCAACCGGCCAAGCGCAAACGCGGCGGTTATTCCAATCGCAAGCCCAATGAGAACCGGTTTCATTCCCTGGCCCACCACCAGGCGTAGGACATCGCGCGTTTGCGCGCCGAGCGCCATCCGGACGCCGATCTCGCCAGTGCGCTGTTCGACCGTGTAAGCAACCGCGCCGTAAATTCCGATACTCGCCAGCAAAAGGGCCACGCCGGCAAAAATTCCGAGCAGCCACATCATCAACCGCGTTTGTCCGACGGCTTGCGCGACAATTGCGTCCATCGATTGCGGAATAGCGATTGCCAATCCAGGGTCAACAGTCGCAAGCGCCGACTGCGCCAATTTCGTCACTGCATCCGGTTTGAGCTGGCTGCGAATGAGAATGCATGGGAACGGGAAATTTTGCTGCGCCCAAGGCCGGTAAATTTCCACGTCATCGGGTTCGGCGACTTTGCGCGAGCGGACATCGCCGGCGATACCGACGATCTCGCAAGGCAAGCTGGCGCTGCCGACAAGCAATGTCTTGCCGATCGGGTTCTCATCACCGAAAATCTTCTTCGCACCGGCCTGACTAATGATCATTACATTTTGCCGATCCGGCGTGTCGTGCTGATCGAACTCGCGTCCGGCCACAATCGAAATGCCCCAGGTTTTGAAGTAATTAGCGGCGATATTGTGAAGCACGCCCGCTGCACGTTTGTCGATGGGCAAGATTTCACCATCCGGACGCGTATAAAGCACGTTTGAAACGGCCGCAGCCAGAAGGGGAATGTCGGCGCTAATCGTCGAACTTTCGAAAGCCGGAACGTTGTGGAGCGCGGCCAGCGTTTTTTCCACGAAACGCTGACGGGCCGCGAGATCGGGATATTGCGCGTCTGGCAACGTGATAAAGCCGATCCAACGATGTTCGGCATGGAACCCGATATTTTGCTGACTCAGACGGATGAAACTGGTAATTAACAAGGCTGCGCCTGCGAGCAACGTGACCGACAGGGCAACTTGCGCGCCGATTAGAACTTTCCGGAATCGTTGCTGATGTGCGCTGCCGCTCGTTCCGCGACCGCCTTCCTTTAGTCCGTCAACTAAATCGGCGCGGGAGCTTTGTAGTGCCGGATAAATTCCCATCGCGACACCGGTCAAAACCGACAAGCCAATCGTAAAGAGGAGAACGGGCACGGAAAGCTCGAGCCGCACATCGGGATCGAACGGCAGAAAATTGGCTGCCATCTTCGGAACGATCGGAATTAGTTGCCAGGCCAAGAGCGCGCCAGCTACACCTGCAATCGCGCTAACGAGCAAACTTTCAAAAACAAAAAGCCGAACGATGCTGCTCCGCGAAGCGCCGATCGCCATTCGCAAAGCGATTTCGCGGCGGCGACCTGTGAACCGCACCAGCAAAAGATTCGCCACATTGCTGCACGCGATCAGCAAAACGAATGCGACCGCGGCAAGCAAAGTCGCGAACGCCGGCCGTAAATTTCCGGTCACGTCTTCGGGCAGCGTTTTCAAAGTCATGACCGACGAACTGTCGATCTTGTCCGGATGCGCCGCGCTGTAACTTTTTTCCAGCGACGGCATGGCGGCGCGCGCCTGCTCGATTGTTATTCCCGGCTTCAGTCGGCCCACGACACGGAAAATGCCACTGCCACGCATCACCTGTTCATGGGTAAGTCCCTGGACAATGTACGGTTTTGTCGTCCAGACTTCCGAGTTCGGCCCCGACCCAGGAAAACGGAAGGTTCGGCAGGATACCGACGATCGTATGGACGACGCCATTGAGGGTGATGCTGCGCCCAATCACGTTTGGATCGCCACCCATTCGCTTTTGCCAGAAATTTTCCGTGACCATTGCGACATCGGCGCCCTCTTCTTCCTCCGGCAAAAAATTGCGGCCGCGAATCGGTCGCACGCCGAGGACATCGAAATAATTGGAGGTCACTCTGCCTCCGAACAGGTGGACGGCATCGCCGAGTCCAGTCAGGGTAAAGGCAGAGACGTTTTCCCCAGAGAAGCCATCGAAGATGGTTTGGCCGTCTTTGTAATGCATGAACCGCGGGGCCGAGATCGCGAGCTCAAGCAACTTGCGCTCGCGCGCGTTGGAATACATGTGGACGAGGCGCTGCGGGTCCTTGAAGGGCAGGCTTCGCAGGAAGAGATCGTTAAGATCGCGGTGTTCAGTCCGATGCCGAGCGCAAGCGTACCGATCGCGATGAAAGTGAAGGCGGGCGATTGCCGAAGTTTGCGAAGGGCAAAGCGGAGGTCGTTCATGCGAAAGGATTACGTGAATAACTATTCGGTCCGTAACGCCTGAATCGGATTGACCAGCGTGGCGCGTCGCGCCGGTAAAAGACAGGCGATCAAAGCAACGAGGGCCAGCGTAACGATGACCGCGCTGAGCAACATCGGATTTTGCGCTGAAACCTGATACAGCTGCGCCGTGATCAACCGGCCGAGGCCGAAGGTAGCGATCAATCCGGCAGCAAGTCCGAACAGAACCGGCTTCATTCCCTGACCGACAACCAGCTTCAAGACGTCGCGCGCTTGCGCGCCCAGGGCCATGCGCACGCCAATTTCTCCGGTGCGCTGTTCAACTGTGTAAGCTACTGCGCCGTAAATTCCGATCATGGCGAGCAAAAGCGCCACGCCGGCAAACAGGGACAGTAACGTCATTGTTAACCGCTGTGGTCCGAGCGATTGAGTTGCGACGGCTTCCATCGTTGTCGGCTGAATGATAGGAAGTTGATTGTCGATCTTGGCGACTGTGCTTCGAACGATCTGCGCAATCGTTTCCGGCCGAAGATGGCTTCGCACGGTCACATTGACGAATGGAAAGATGCGCTGCGGCAAAGGCCGATAGAATTCAACATCATCGACTTGATCGAGACGCTGGAAGCGGATATCGCCGACGACCCCGACAATCTCCGCAAGCTGGCCAGTTCCGTTTTGGGCGCCGAAAAATAACTGATGTCCGATTGGATCTTCGCCCGGAAACATCCGTTTCGCAGTCGCCTGACTGATCAGAACGACAAACGGACGATCTCGTGCATCGCGTTCGTTAAAGTCCCGCCCGGCGATCAACGGAATGCCGAAAGTACGCAAATATCCGGGAGAGATGCTGTGCATGTTGCCGAGCGGCCGCTGATTGATCGGCGGCGGATTTTTGTCGGCCCGCGCATAAGGTGACTGCCCGACGCCGCCCCCCAGCGGAACTGCGTCAGCGATCGCGACGGTCTCGACGCCGGGCGCGACCTGCAGTTCATCCTGCAAGTGTTTGGAAAATTGCGCCAAGGCGGCTTCATCGGCATAGCGCGCTGGTGGCAGCCCTATGCCACCGACCCAGATGCGCTCGGTCGTGAATCCTGCTTCCTGCCGACTGAGCCGGAAGAAACTCGTGATGAGCAATGCGGCGCCAGCCAGAAGAACAACCGATAACCCAACTTGCGCAGCCACAAGCAGCCGCCGAATTCGATGTTGACCTATACTTCCACTCATGGCACGGCCGCCGTCTTTCAAGCCGTCAACCAAATCGGAGCGCGAGCTTTGCCAAGCCGGATAGGCACCCATGGCGATACCTGCCAAGATCGACAACGACAAGGTGAAGAAAAACACCGGCCAACTAATGGCGGCTGTGCTTTCTAACGGAACATTTTGGCCAGCGAGTTTTGGAATAGCTGGCATCAGCCAAAGAACAATTCCTAAACCAAGCAACCCGGCGAAGACGCTCAACAGTGTGCTTTCCAATACAAACAGGCGCACAATTCCTCCACGCGACGCCCCGAGCGCAACACGCAAAGAGATTTCACGACGGCGTCCAGCGAAGCGAACAAGCAACAGATTTGCGACGTTGCTGCAGGCGATCAACAACACCAACGAAACTGCGGCCAGGAGAGTGAGAAAGGCAGGCCGCAAATTTCCAGTGGCATCTTCCGGCGCGGTCACCACCACGGGCGCCCAACTGCTATCGGCGTTCGCGGCATATTGCGCGCGATAACTTTCCTGTACGGCTGGCAGTGCGGCTCGCGCTTGATCGATCGTCACGCCCGGCTTCAACCGCCCGATCACGCGCAGGTAACTGACGCCGCGCATCAGTAAATCCTTGGCAATGCCCGGTAATTCGAATGGTTTTACCGTCCAGACCTCCAGGTTTGGTCCCCACCAGGCCAGCGAGCCGGTCGGCACGACGCCGACGATTGTTGTCGGCACACCGTTCAATGTCAGTACGCGTCCCAATACTTGGGGATCGCTGGCCAGCTTGCTGCGCCAAAAATGTTCGCTAATCAATGCGACATCGGCTTTTTGTTCCTCTTCGGCCAGGAACAATCGTCCGAGTATTGGTCGCACACCGAGCAGATGAAAATAATTCGCGGTAACATTGGCGCCATTGAGTTGAACCGGATCGCCAAGACCAGTCAGAATAAAACCGGTGCCCGCATCAGCGGCGAATTCCGAAAAGACGGTTTGGCTATCGCGATAATGCCAGAAGCGCGGAACAGAAAACGGAATCTGCTGCACATTGCGGTCCTTTGCTTCGCTATTGACGCGCAAGATTCTGGATGGCTCGGAAAACGGCAGGCCGCGCAGAAAGAGATCGTTGATCAAACTGAAGATCGCTGTGTTCGCGCCGATACCGAGGGCCAGCGTCAACACCGCGATTGCACTAAACGCCGGCGCCTTCATCAGCGACCGCAAGGCATATCTTAAATCCCCAAACATAACTTTGTTCCTCTATTCAGTTCGTAACGCTTGCACCGGATCGACAAGTGCGGCTCGACGCGCCGGCAAGAGACAGGCGAACAGCGCTGTGGCAGCGAGCAGAATCGTCGCCCCACCCAGGAGCGCGGGATTGTGCGCCGAGACTTCGAACAGTTGGGAGGAGATTAAGCGACCGAGCGCGAACGCGGCGATGATGCCGATCGCGAGTCCAATCACGACTGGCTTCATTCCCTGATTCACGACGAGGCGCAAGACGTCGCGAGTTTGGGCGCCGAGCGCCATCCGAACACCGATTTCGCCGGTGCGTTGTTCAACCGAGTAAGCGACCGCGCCATAAATGCCGATGCTCGCCAGCAACAGCGCCACGCCCGCAAAAATTCCGAGCAACCACATCATCAAACGCGCCTGACCGAGCGCCTGGGCGACCACTGCGTCCATTCCTTGCGGCACCGCGATCGCCAAACCCGGATTCACTTTGCTGAGCGCGGATTGCACCAGCTTGGTGACAGCATCCACGTTCAAATTGCTCCGGACGTCGATGTTCGCGAACGGAAAGTTTTCCTGGGCCCAGGGCCGATAAAATTCCATGCCCGGCGCTTCGTTGACCCGGATCGAACGCACGTCGCCGACGATGCCGACGATTTCGCAAGGCACGCCGAGGCTCGTGACAAGAAGCGTCTTGCCGATCGGATTTTCGTTTGGATAAACCTTTTTCGCGCCGGCCTGACTGATCAAACAAACCATCTGACCGTCAGCCACGTCGTGCTCATTGAACTCCCGACCGGCGAGAAGCGGGATTCCCCACGTTTTGAAATATCCGGGAGCGATGTCGTGAGAGGGGCCATTCGCGCGTTTCTCGATCGGCGGAACATCGCGGTCACCGCGCGCGTAGAGAGTCCGGTTGCCGCCGTTGAGCGGGATATCTCCGCTGATCGTCGCGCTCGCAAGGCCGGGGACATCGCGCAACGCATCCAGCGTTTGTTCAACGAAACGCTGCCGCGAGGGGGCGTCCGGATATTGAGAAATCGGCAAGGTGATGGCGCCGGTCCAAAGATTTTGCGAACGAAACCCAATGTTCTGTTGCGTCAAACGAACGAAACTGGTGATGAGCAGCGCCGCCCCGGCCAAGAGCGTGACCGAAAGCGCCACTTGTGCGCCGACGAGAATTTTGCGGAATCGTTGTTGCCGCACACTGCCGCTAGACCCGCGGCCACCTTCTTTCAAACCGTCCACCAAATCGGCATGCGAACCCTGCAACGCCGGATAAATTCCCATCAATAAGCCGGTCAAGATCGACAATCCGATCGTGAACGCGAGAACCGGAAGTGAAAGGCTAGTAACGGTGTTTGCCTCCAGCGGCAGAAAATTGGACGCGAGCCGCGGAATCAACGGGACAAGTCGCCAGGCCACGAATGCCCCTACTGCTCCGGCAATGATGCTGACGAGCAAGCTTTCGAAAACGAAAAGTCGCACAACGCTCGCGCGCGAAGCGCCGATGGCCATTCGCAATGCGATCTCGCGCCGGCGCCCGCTGAATCGAACGAGCAAGAGGTTCGCGACATTGCTGCACGCGATCAGCAACACGAAGCAGACCGCGGCAAACAGGGTGATAAATCCCGCGCGGAAGTTTTGGGTCACGTCCTCAGGCAGAGTCCGAAGAGAGCTGGTGAGTGAACTGTCGATCTTGTTCGGATATTGTGTGCTGTAACTTTGATCGAGCGAAGGCAAGGCCGCGCGAACCTGTTGCACGGTCACTCCCGGTTTCATTCGCCCGACGACGCGCAGAAAACTCGTGCCGCGCATCATTCGTTCGTAACTGAATCCGGGAAGCTGAAATGGTTTCGTTGTCCAAACTTCGGCAGTCGGATTCGCGCCGAACCAGGTCGCCGGCATGTTTGGCAAGACGCCGACGATGGTGTGCGCCATACCATCGAGCGTGATGCTGCGACCGATGACATTCGGATCGCCGCCCAGCCGTTTCTGCCAAAAACTTTTCGTTACCACTGCAACGTCGGCGCTCTCTTGTTCCTCCGGCAAAAAGTTTCGCCCCATAATCGGCCGAACGCCGAGGAGCTCGAAATAGTTCGAGGTTAATCGTCCGCCAAAAATTTGGACCGGATCCCCCAGCCCAGTGAGCGTGAAGGCGAAGAAATTTTCACCGGCCAGGGCTTCGAACACTGTTTGGCCATCGCGAAAATGCTCGAAGCGCGGGGCTGAGACCGGGAGGTCGACCAGGTCGCGCGATTTATCGCCGCCCATCAAGTGGACCACGCGCGGGGGTTCTTTGAACGGCAGGCCTTTCAGGAAAAGGTCGTTAATCAAACTGAAGATGGCAGTGTTCAGTCCGATCCCGAGCGCGAGCGTGAAGACGGCGATCCCGGTGAAGGCGGGCGATTGTCGAAGTTTGCGAAACGCGAATTGGATGTCTTTCATGTTTGTTTGGGGTTGAGTGGTTCCATCAAATTCATTCCGCGCGCAGAGCTTGGATAGGATCGACCAGCGTTGCTCGTCGCGCCGGAAAGAGGCAGGCGATGAACGCCACCGCGGTCAAAATGAGTGTGACTGCAAACATCGTTGGTAGATCCGTCCCGCCAACGCCAAAGAGTAGGCTCTGTAACAAACGGGTGCAGATAAAGATGCCGATCAGACCAAGCACCACGCCGGCGCCGACAAAACGCATGCCCTGGAAAATGATGAGGCGCAGGACATCGTAACGCTGCGCGCCAAGAGCGAGACGAATTCCGATTTCCTGAGTGCGTTGCGTAACTGCGTAACTCATCACTCCGAAGATTCCGGCGGCGGCAAGGAGCAGTGCGATCAACGCAAATAAACCGACGAGCATCGCGTTCAACCGCGGCTGAGCGATCGATTGGGAGAGATAATCGGGCAGCGTGCGAACACGATAAACGGGAACATCTTTGTCGATTTCGTTAACAGCGCGGCGAAGCGTGCTCATTAACGCCGCTTCGCCCATCTGGCTGCGCACGAAGAGCGACATCGACTGAATGGCGAACTGTTGGTGCGGAACGTAAATCTGCGGCTTCGGCGGAAGGCGCAGACTGATCAAATGCATGTCCGCGACAACACCAACGATCTCGCGCACCGGCGGCTTGCCTGGATCCACCGACCCGTTTGGAATGATGCGTTTACCAATCGGATCTTCGCCGGGGAAAAATTGTTTCGCGAATCCCTCTGAGACAATCGCTACCGGCAGCGCATTTCGATCGTCACGGTCAGTAAAAGCGCGTCCCCGCCGAATCGGAACGCGCACTGTCTGGAAATAATCAGGTGTGACGACGTTGACCTGTGCCACTGGTTGCTGGCCCGCCGCGACTGGATGCTCTTCGGTATTAAAAGTGAAACTGATTTCACTGCCGCTTAACGGAATCCACCAGGCCGCTCCAACGGATTGTACTCCGGGAACCGTGGAGACGCGATCCGTCAACTTTTTGTAGAACTCACCGGCTTGCTCTGGCTTGCCATAATTTGTTTCGGGGAGCGCGACTCGCGCCGTCGTGACATTGCTCGGATCGAAGCCGCTTGGAACCCTTCGCAGCCGAAGAAAACTTTCGACCAGCAAACCCGCGCTCGCGAGCAGCACCAGTGCGAGAACGATCTCCACTACGACCAGCGCCGCGCGCGTGCGCCCAGCCGCGGAACCTTCGGTCGAGCCGCGCGAATTTTCGGTCAAAGATCCAGCGAGATTCGGATGCGATGCCCGCCACGCCGGAAGCAAACCGGCAAAAATTCCAACTCCAAGGCTAACAAAGGCAGTAAACGCAAGAACGCGAGGATCAGGTGAAATTTCCTCGATCCGCGGAATTCTCGGCAGAAAAACTCTCAGCGAATCGATCCCCCAGACGGCGATAAACAATCCGGCGATACCGCCAAACGCGCCGAGCAAAATACTTTCGGTGAGCAGCTGCCTGATAATGTGCCAGCGTCCAGCGCCGAGCGCCGCACGAATGCTGATTTCCCGATTACGCGAAAGCGAACGCGCGAGCAAAAGGTTCGCGACGTTAACGCAGGCAACGAGCAACACGCAGCCGGCCATCGCGCACAACATCAGCAACGCCGAATGGGTGCTGCCAATCATCGCGCTCATTTCCGAGGCAACCTTCCCGCCGACATACAGCTTCGTGTCCGGGTATTGCCGCCGCCAATTCGCCGTAATGGTGTCGATGTTAGCCTGGGCCTGCTGAATTGACGCGTTTGGCTTCAATCGCGCGATGGAAAAGAGAAAATCGTTGTCGCGCTGCTCCGTCGTGGGTTGCGAGCCATCTTTCGTTTCGCGTAGGATCGACATTGGCACCCAGAGCTCGGGCGAAATCGCGCTAATCGGGAAAGTAAACCGCGGCGGCATGACCCCGATCACCTGGAACGGCTGACCGTTGAGCGTGACCGTTTTGCCGACGATGCTGTGATCCGCTCCGAATCGACGCTGCCACAATGCGTGGCTCAAAATGACGACGTAATTCCCGGGCTCGTCTTCGTTAGGCAAAAACGTGCGACCGAGCATCGGCTGAACTCCGAGGAGCGGAAATAAACTGGCCGACACCGATTCGCCTTGAACGTGTGTCGCCTCGTTGCCATCTGTCAGCGTGCTGACGCCTTGATTCGTATAAACGGCGACGTGGTCGAAAACCTGAGTTTGGTCGCGAAAGTCGACGTAGTCGAGATATGAGATCGAATTGATCTCCGTTCCTGGGTCTGCTTTCTCACGAGTATCGAATTCGCCGAGCGCGACGAGATTCTGCGGTTCGTGGAATGGAAGCGGACGCAACAAAACCGCATTCAGAACGCTGAAAACTGCAGTATTGGCGCCAATGCCGAGAGCGAAAGTGAAAGTAACAATCGCGGTGAAAAGGGGCTGTTTGCCGAAAACCCGAAAAGCGTAGCGAATATTTTGCATATTCAATTATTCGGTTCGCAAAGCGATCATAGGATCGACGCGTGAGGCGCGGCGCGCTGGAATCCACGAGGCCAGCAGCGTCGCAACGAAAAGCAGCGTGCCGACGCTGAGATAAATTCGCGGATCAAGCCCGCTGACTTCAAATAAGACGCTTTGCAATGCGCGCGAGGTGGCAAAGGCAGCGACCAAACCGATCGCAGAACCGATCAAGAGCAATTGCATGCCGTGCGATAGAACGAGCGCGCGAATTTGGGCCGGGCGCGCGCCGAGCGCGAGACGAATGCCGATTTCACGGACGCGTTTGAGCGTGGTATAGGCAAGCAATCCGTAAAGACCGATCGTCGCGAGCAGCAGCGCGAGCCCGGAGAAAACAGAAAAGAGAAAACTTAACAAACGCTGTACGCCCCAGGTCTCGCGGACGCGATCGCTGATCGGCCGCGCGTCAAACACGGGCAGCGAGGAATCGATTGAAGTCACAGCATCACGAATCGAGCGCTCCAGCGCCGCAGAGGCCATTGTCGATCTGACAAAGAGGGTGAGACTGGTTCGCTGAGCCTGGCCTAACGAGCAGTAGATTACGGGCAGCGGAGCCATTTCGTCGATCGCGTGAAAGCGCATTTTGCCCACAACGCCGACGATTTCGCTCATGACCCAGCTTTCATCGTCATTACCAGCATCAACCCCGAGGCGTTTGCCGATCGGATCTTCCCCAGGAAAATATTGTTCGGCCATCGCCTGATCGATAATGATGACCCGAGGCGAGCCTTTCGTATCGCGCTCGTTAAACGTGCGACCTCGCAACAATGGCACCTTGAGCGTCGAAAAATAATCGCCGCCGACCACTTCGAGATCGCTGTTCAACATGTCGGAAGGCTGCGGTCGTGGGTTTTCTTCGCGCCAAAAACCCGTTTGCCATCCACCCATCAGCGGACCGTTCGAGCTCACGGCCGCGTTTTGCACGCCGGGCAAACCACGCACCTTGTCGAGCAACGCCTTAGCAAAAATGTTGATCTTGTCGCGGTCGTTGTACTTTTGCCACGGCAATTCGAAACGCGCAGTGAAGAGGGTGCGCGGTTCGTAACCTAATGAGAGCGATTGGAGCCGCGAAAAACTCTTCAAAACCAAACCGGCCGCGACCAACAAAGTGAGGGTGAGAGCAATTTCGCTGATCACTAACCAATCCCGCGCGCGTTTGGCCGATGGTGGATCGCCGCTTCCAGCGGAGCCGGCTTTCAACGCAAGCTGAACGTCAGCATGCGAGGCTTGCCACGCCGGCCATAGCCCGAAAAGCAACGTGGTCAGCGATGCGACCAAAAATGTGAAACCGAGGACGGGCAGGTCGAATGAAATTTGGTGGAAGCGGGAAGCGTCTCCCGGGCTCAATGCGATCAAGCCGTCGCGGACCCAAACCGCAAGAAAGAACCCGAGCGCACCGCCAAGAAGTGCAATCACAAAACTTTCGAGCAAAAGTTTCTTGATAAGCTGGCTGCGAGTTGCGCCGACAGCAGCGTGAATCGCGAACTCACGCGTGCGGGCTGCGCCGCGAGCGGCGAACAAGTTCGCCAGGTTTGCGCAAGCAATGAGCAGAACCAGACTGACGGCGCCCAGAAGAAGCGTTAGATTGGTGCGATACTTGCCTACGAGATTCTCGATTAGCGGCGTGACGACGGCGGTCTCTTTGCCATTTGTCTCCGGATAAGCTTTTTCCAATCGCGCTGCGATCGTCTTCATTTCAGCGCGCGCCTCCTCGACAGTCACTCCCGGCCGGAGCTTGCCCCAAACGTAGATCATTGGATGGATCATTCGCATCATCCACGCCGGGTTGTTGCTTCTCCGCAACATCGACAGCCAGACGTCCGTATCCTGAGGCGATGTCACTTGGGCCGGCATCACTCCGATAACTGTGAAGCTCTGATCGTGTAGCGTGATCACACGTCCGAGCACGGCGGGGTCTCGATTGAACGCGCGTTGCCAGAGACGATCGCTAATCACGACGACCGGGGGTGCGCCGACTCTATCTTCATCCTCGCTAAATGTCCGGCCGATTTTTGGCGGCAAGCCAATGATATTGAAAAAATTCCGAGTGACTGATGCGCACGACACGCGCTCGGGCTCGCGGCCAGGAATGCCGCTCAGATTTCGCGATTCCTTATGAGTGGCGGCAAGATGCTCGAAAACGGTGTTATCGTTTCGCCAGTCGAAGTAGTCCGGCAACGCAACCGAATAATCCTGTCCCGGTCCGGAAGATTCATTCAAGACCATGATCCGGTCGGCGTCCGGATAAGGAAGCGGCCGGAGTAGAACGGCGTTAACGATGCTAAAGATGGCGGTGTTGGCGCCGATTCCGAGCGCAAGCGTCACGATCGCAACCGCCGAGAACGCCGGATTCTTGATCAACTGCC
>Ga0207684_10001429_pt1 | contig 25813 bp, 29 predicted proteins | sample KBSK5501metaG_FD_184342 | JGI IMG/M metagenome (GOLD analysis project Ga0207684, IMG submission 184342) | Corn, switchgrass and miscanthus rhizosphere microbial communities from Kellogg Biological Station, Michigan, USA - KBS K5-50-1 metaG... | ecosystem: Host-associated > Plants > Roots >...
CGATTCAAATCCCATAGCTGATCGCGTCCGCCGCAAACGCCAGCGGCTTCCTTCAAACAGCTGTATCGGACGCGCTCAGCACGACTTCCCGAACCTACCTGCTTACTTACTACGGGGCGCATCCGATACAGCACTAGCGTTTGTGGATAACATTCCGGTTAGCCGACAAACCATCCGGAACGCCCAGGCTCTGTTTGGGCTCAATGAGCGCATTGCCCTGATATTGCCGACCGAAAATGGAAAAGCTAGTTTCCGAAAACCGACTACACGGCAAACTCATTACGATCTCTGAACTGTCTTTGTCATCTACATACGTTCCAGGACCAAACCGGAGACCATATGGATCAGCGAGAGGCTGACTTCAATTGTCGTGTGGTTCCGTAGGCCCCGGACAGCCAGCACCTGCGGGGTCTTCCTCGACGGGTTATTTCGCGCGAAGTCCACTTGACAAGCAAGTGAAACGTAGTAGTCTCTCTTTAGAGAGACAACTTGGATGTCTAATAAAGAAAAAGAATCAATCCAGCTGCTGCAGGGGACACTTGATCTCATCGTTTTGCGCACCCTCGCAACGATGGGCCCACAACACGCTTATCAGGTTGCCACGCGTCTCCAGCAGATCTCCGATCGGCTGCTCAACCTCAACCAGGGCACTCTCTATCCGGCATTAGTGCGGCTGGAGCAGTACGGGTGGATTAAGGGAACCTGGGGAAGGACAGAGAGCAACCGGGAAGCCAAATACTACGAAATCACCAAGGCGGGACAGAAAGCCTTAGGGGAGGAGACGAAGACGTGGAGAAGAATGTCGGCTCTGGTGGAACGGCTCTTACTTGAGGAGTCTTAGGCATGAAGCACCTGAGACGCTTCTTTCTGAAGTTTTATCTGCTTTTCGCCAACGCCAAAGTGGAAGCGGAACTGGCAAGAGAAATTGGCGCCCATCTGGCGATGCTGGAAGACGAATATCTGCGCCAGGGCATGACCCCTCAAGATGCACGACGGGCCGCCAATCTCGCCTACGGAGGCGTGGAGCAGGCGAAACAACTGCATCGCGACGAGCGAACGTTTGAAGGGCTGGGCCAGATTCCGCAAGACGCTCGATATACCCTCCGCCAACTGCGTAGGTCTCCCGGATTTACAGTGACGGCCATCCTGATGCTGGCGCTCGGCATCGGGGCGACGACGGCGATTTTTTCCATCGTCGAGGGAGTATTGCTGCGTCCGCTGCCGTTCCCCGACCCGGATCGTCTGGTCATCCTGGGAGATGTGCTTGAAGGCTCGCACTGCGCGTCCTGCGCTCACTCCAGCGTAACCGCTCCCGACATCCGCAATTACATGCGCGACACGCAAAGCTTTAGCCACCTGGGGGGTTATCGGCAAAGATTGTTTGAACTATCCGGCACGGGCGATCCGGCGGCGGTGAATGCGACGCGGATGAGCGGCGAGGTCTTTGCCGCACTGGGAGTGCCACCGCTGCTGGGGCGCACGTTCGCGCAACAGGAAGATGAAGAACAACAGCAAGTGGCGGTGCTGAGCTATGGCATGTGGCGGAACCGCCTCCACGGCGATGCGAACGTGCTGGGGAGCAAGATCCTTCTCTACCGCAAGCCTTACACCGTGATCGGCGTGATGCCGCGCGATTTCGAGTTTCCCCTCAACCCTGGGCATGTGAACCAGAGCGAGCTTTGGCTTCCGCTCAGCCTGCGGCCAGAAGAATTTACGGCGGGCAGTGCGGCGTCGTGGAACTCTCGCATGGTGGGGCGCTTAAAGCCCGGCATTACTGCCGAGCAGGCGCAGAGCGATGCGGAGCGAGTGGCCCGGGAGATGATGCGCGACTATCCGGCCTACATGCGCAGTCTTCGTATTCACGCAGTGGTGACGCCGCTGCACGAAGATACGGTGGAGCAGGCGCGACCCCTGGTGCGCACCTTGCTCTTTGCAGTGATCGTTGTTCTGCTGATCGCCTGTGCGAACCTGGCGGGGCTTCTGCTGGTGCGTGCCATCCGCAGACGAAGAGAGATCGCGGTGCGGCTTGCCCTGGGTGCTCGCGCGGCCACATTGCTCCGACAGGCCATCGTGGAAAGCATGGTCTTGAGTATCGCCGGTGGCGCGATAGGGCTGGCACTGGCGGCTCTCGCTCTGCGGGTGGGTGTAAGCCTGCTGCCGGAGACGCTGCCGCGCGTGAATGAGATCGGCCTGGACTGGCCGGTCATGCTCTTCGCGCTGGGACTGGCGCTGCTGACCGGCTTCCTCTGCGGATTGGCTCCAGCATTTGCCGCAATCAAGACGAGCATGAATGAGACGCTCAAAGAAGGCGGACGCACCGGCACCGCGGGCAGCGGCCATGCTAGGCTACGCTCGGCGCTGGTGGTGGCGGAGATTGCCGTGGCGCTGACCCTGCTTACCGCCTCCGGCCTATTGCTGCGCAGCTTCCAAAGGATGCGCGATGTGAAATTGGGCTTCCGCCCCGACAATACACTGGTTGCGCTCTACGTTCTGCCGCAGCAGCGGTACGCGACACAATCCGCAATCGACGAATTCACGAAAACTCTGCTGAACGATCTAGGGCAGTTGCCGGGCGTGGATGCTGTTGGCATCACTTCGTTTTTGCCTGCGGCCGGCAATAACTGGAGCATCGCTTTCACGATCGAGGGCTATGTTCCTGCCAAGGGCGCGGGGCTGAATATGGCGGCGATGTCGCTGGTCGAAAGCGATCCCTTCGAAGCGCTGGGCATTCGTGTGCTCCGCGGGCGCGTCTTTACCGAGTCGGATAACGCCGGCTCACAGTTGGTGGCTATCGTGAATCGCAAGATGGCCGAGCGCTACTGGCCAGGCCAGGACCCGATCGGCAAACGACTGCGCCGGGGCTTGCCGGAGACCTCCACGCCGTGGATGACGGTGGTGGGCGAGGTCGATGACGTCAAGCTGGGGTCGCGCGACGCGGAGACGATGCCACAGTTATACCAGCCGGTAACACAGACGGTCGCCAGTGAAGGCGTTGTCGCCTCTGTCGGGGAATTGAGCGCCACCGACGGCTGGATCGTTCTGCGCAGCCGTATGGCTCCGGAGCAGATGGAAGATACGCTGCGCGCAACGGTGCGGAAGATTGACCCGCAGTTGCCGCTCTACCAGATGCAGACGATGGAGCACGCCATCTCGAAGAGCGAGGCGCCGCGACGCTTCAATACCGTGCTGATTTCCTCGTTTGCCATCGCTGCAGTGCTGCTCAGTGTTCTCGGGATCTATGCCGTGATTGCGTTCTCCGTGGCATTGCGCGAACAGGAAATGGCGGTGCGCATGGCGCTTGGCTGCCAGCGCTCCGGAGTGATCCTGTTCATCCTGAGTTCCGGCGCCAGGCTTGCGGCTGTTGGCTGTGCGTTGGGTTTGCTCGGCGCCGTGGCCGCATCCCGTTTGCTGCGTTCCTTTCTGTTTGAAGTAAGCCCGTTTGATCCGGGTGTGCTTGCACTCTCTGCCATCACAATGCTGCTGCTGGCGCTGGCAGCTTCTGCACTACCGGCCAGACGCGCATCGAGTGCGGATCCCATGCTGGCTTTGCGAGGTGAATAGGAATATGCCGACGATATTCGGCAACCCCCGTGTATGCAATCTGGCACTTTTGGAGATGTTATGGCAGCCCTTCCAAGAACGAGGCCACCCTTGCGAAGCCGCACAGTGACAATTACGTGTACGTGAGGTTTCATTGCCGGCCGAGTCACGGGCAAACCTGAACTTAAGTCCAGACCAAATTCACAACTACGCGGTCCCGAAGTCGGCTTCGAGGAGATCGCCATGGATTCTCCCCCAAGCCCGTTTCTGGACCGCGTCACGTTTGTTTCCGATTTGGCGAACACTCAAAAGAGGTGTCCCACAATACCTCTACGGCAGCGGCGTTAGAAAACCCGCACAGAATTGCTACCGTGGAAACCGTGTAAAGATTGGCCTTCGTGATCTCAACACGTGGCGTTAGGAATGGATAGTTTTCTAACCCAGGTTGCACCAGCATTCTAGTCACTGGTGCAATTGATTCCATGACAATGTCGGCTCCTAGACCCGAGTAAACTTTGGTGGCGCTAACCAACCAAAAAGGCTCGGGAGAATAGCCGTTTCTCGGACGTAGATTCACGCCAGTGATCGGCCAAACCATCTCGCACTACCGCATCATCGAGAAGCTCGGCGGCGGTGCGAGGGGTGTCGGCAGACCGGAGATCAAAGTTATCCGGCCCTTAAGAACAAAACCTCCTCGGGCTTAAATAGTTCCGGGGACTCCGAGTTCGCTACGAAAAGCGAGCCACCACCCATGAAAGCGATTCTGGCCTGGCCTGCGCTCTCCTCTGCTGGAACGTTCTGCGAACTGCACGGTGGTAGACAGTCGGCAACGGCACAACCTTCGCTGCAGCCAGTCGAGTGGAATTGAGAAGCCGGAAACTGGCACGTAGTACCAGACAGTCGCTCACAAGCTGCTGCCATTCTTTCGGCACGCTTAATAATCTTCAGACTACGCGTACTCTCGTGAATCGCGTGATGTCCGAACGCTCGCACAGTTCTGTTAGTAGTGCCTGGGCCGCATTCTGGTAAGTCTTATGGGGGTCGGACGGGTCCGACCACACAGCGTCGTAAACGATCTGCGCAGCTTCCTTCAGATCCATGTGTAAGGCAGCTTCCATTAGATCGACTCTCTCCAGCAGGTGGTCATAACATGGTCTGCAGATCGCTGCTGGTTCGTGGCCACTCTGATGGCTCTCTTCCAGGCCGCAGCGGAAACTCGCATTGATTTGCGGGTGGGCGGAGAATAGCTGCGACTTGAATTTCTTCGGGAAAGGCTCGCGGCGCTTTTCTTTCGGTTCATGTGCGTCAGGCAGGGATTGAGCATTCAGGCCCGCCCGAACCGCAACCGTGGTCGGCGAAATGCGTTTTCCGCATTTGCAGACCGGACATATCGACTGGTCGGCCATGTAGTAAGTCCCGCACTTGGCGCAAGGCAGCCCGTAGCCTACGTGTCGCGGACCGGGGTGACCCTCTCGGACGAACTTGCTTGCCAGACCGTCCATTGCCCCGAATTCGGTGCTCGCTTGCAGAATTGGCTGCGGGACCTGAATTCCACCTTTGGCCTGCTCTGTGCTCGTTACATTCATGGAATTTGCTCCTGTGCGAACTTTAAGGTTGTGACGCTCTCCGTCATTTCGTCGTAAGCCCGTTCAAAAATGGAACGTCGGTACTCCGCCACTGTCTTCGTGTGGGGCGCACGCGAGCTACAGGCGACGACAGCGTTGAACCGAGATTCACCCGTACCGCAATGCGACCCCGTACGAAGCGGCGTCGGCTCGCTACGGCGTCGCGTGCTTGCAGAGCCCTGGCCGACTTTCAGTCATGCCGAAGTCGTTAATCCATAAGTTCGCGGTCCCGGCCGTTCCACCTCCAAAGGTGTCGTCGTAGCAATCCGGAGTGTTGCCGTTCATGTGGTTCTGTTGGATCGTGTTTCCGGTGGAGTTATTCGTCGCCGCAAGTCCGGCTTCCACGTTGTTCTCAGATCGGTTGGTCGCGACAGTGTTGTTGTCCGAGCCGTCGCCGATGCGAACGCCGCTGAGCTTGAAGCCGATGGCCTTGTTGCTCTTCACCGCCGAATTGATTGTCTCGTGCAGTGAGACTCCGTTAAACGTGCCGTTCTCGACGTCGTTGTAGGCGTACTCGCTGGTGGTGACATTGAAGGTCACAATGCCGCTGCCGACCGAGCTACTCGACTTGTTGTAGTCGACCGTCAGATTGAACGCCGCAGGACCGGAGGAAGCAAACGTGACGATCGCTCCGTCCGTAACGGACTGGTTGTGGGTGATGGCAATGTCGTGTGGCGCGGTCAGAAATGTGTCGATCACAATCGCATTGCTCTGGTCACCAGTGATATAGTTGTTCGTGATTTGCGCGTTCGAAAGGCCCTGGTCCGAGTAAATGCCGTTCCCCGACGCTGCTCCGCGCAGGTTGTTGCTGCGCGAGCAGTTCTCGTGGACGTTCGTCGGTGCCGATCCGGTGCTGTTTACATAGATCCCGATCGTATTATTCTGGACGACGTTGTGACGGATGTCGTAGCCCGAGAAGAAACGACTCGTGAAGATGCCGACGCCGTCGTGAGTTACCAAAGTGGAGTCGGGTTCGACCTTGAACCCATCTATCGTGACGTTTGACGACTCCACGTCGAACCCCTCCGAGGGATTGCCGCCGTTCAGCGAGTTGTTGTAAAGGACAATCGCCTCCTGAGTCGGATCATCGGCGATCGGCGCCTGGCACTCGGTTGCCGTACCTTGCTGCCTTGGCGCCTGCAACGTGAGCGCCTTGTCGACGAGTACCGACTCGCGATAGACGCCCGGGCAGACCCGGATCGTGGCACCTGGCGACGCCGCGAATACGGCCGCATTGATCGACGTGAACTGTGCGTTCGGGCACTGCATCTTGTCGTCGTCGACGATCAGCATTGACGGGTCGTTGATCAACGTCGGGACCGTGTTGAGCGTGACGCCAGCCGTTGCAAGCTGAGCGTCGGTCACCGCGACGTCGGTGATGGTCGGATCGAGCGCCGTTGTGAGCGACGCCACCGTGCCCAGCGCCGTTCCCGCTTCCTGCTGAAGCAGTGTTTGGAGAGTGGCGTTGTTTGTCTGGGCCTGTGCAGGCTGTGCAATCGTAAAGATCAGCAGCACTGCGCTGCTGATGAGAAAAACCGCTATTGCCTGTTTCATCTTTCGTCTCCCTTCGTGTAGAAATTGGTAGGCTGGGACGCAACGTCGTCGCTGTTGAAAGCCTGTCGAAGGTGAAGTAGGGGTACTACTATCACCTCAATGACGGCATCCCCCACGGCATGGGTATTTCTTCGTCAAGGTAAAAAATTCCCTTTGTTGTTGGGGCCGAGACAGCGCGTAGTTACCTGGGGTCGCTGAGAGAGCACTCTTGAAGAGCTGAGGCCAATAGAAATTTGGTCTCAGTGGGCCGAGTTCTCAGACTTAAAAGCCTTCTGTCATCGTTGTTGAGTGTTCGTTTTAATGGTCATCGTTAATGCCATGAATATTTCGCATATTCAATACGGAAGTTTGTGTATTTTTGGTGCATTTTCAGGGTAGAAGCACCTGAGGGCATGCTGGATGGAGGTCGGCCATCGAACTGGGAGCGATTCAGTCCAAGTTCTTGACTTGTCGAAGCTACTCCGCCTCATGAAAGGCCGAGGGCGAGGTTTTGTTAGGCGCTTAACCGGCCATCCTTAGCTAAATAGCAAGAAAATCTGCGTTATTCTTTCCTGAGTTGAGAGTGTGCAGGAAGGAGAGGAAGGCTCTCTTCTGAGCACAGATCCCTCGAAAGGTCCGCTCAGTGGGGAGAGCCTCCCATGCAGTACGATTCTCTTTATCCCACTTTGTCCGGATCATTGCAACCTTGTCTTGGACTGGGCGGCAGCCTGCGCGCAACTGATTATTCGCTGCTGTCCGAAGTGTTTGTGCGATTCGATAATCGGTCATGGCTGGCGGCGCAAACAAGCGCATGACGAGGGGCACGACTGGATCAAGGTTCGCCGCGGCATCTGCAAACTGTGCCGGCTGACCTTCACCTTCCTTCCGCGTTTCTCCTTGCCCCATACCCATTACAGCTCGATCGCCCGCAGTCAGGCATTGCAGCGATACTTTTTGGAGCATCGTTCGTGGGAGACGGCGGCACCGGCGGTCAAAGACCCCGATCGCATCCCGGACTCTTCCACGCTCCGCCGCTGGTTCCGCAGCCTAGATTGTTCGCGGCCCGCGTTTTTCTTTCTGCGACTCACCACGCAAGCCGTGGGGCAATGGCTGGCACGCGGAGAACAGCTCGACTGCGGCTCCTTGCGCTTGTCCTGGCCAACGCTGTTTCCGTTTCTGCAAGTCTTCTGGCCGCTGCGCCTCTGAGATCGAAATTTTTCTTGTACACCCACCATTCTTGCCTGGGAACTGGGGCCAAGAGTTCGTATTTTGAGCCTGGGAGAACGATGGGCGCCATGGGCGAGGATCTGGAACGGCTCAAAAAGCGCATTCCTCTGCTGGATTTTTTGCAACGGCACCACTGGACTGGTCACCACGCCGGCGCTCACTCCGAGTTCGTTGGCCTCTGCCCTTTACATGAGGAAACCCACCCTTCCTTCTACGTCAATGCTCGCAAGAATCTGTTTTACTGCCACGGTTGCGGGCGGGGCGGCGACCTAATTCGCTTTGTCGAACTCGCCCTGCGTCTCTCTTTCCACGAGAGCGTCGTCTACTTGCAGCAGCAACTCGCACCCGCTTCCCAACTGCTCCAGCACACGGCCGGTTTTTATCAGCTCGAACTGCATCGCTATCCCGAAGGGATTCACTACCTGGCGCAACGCGGGGTACAGGATCCCGCCCTGATCGAGGAACTGGGCATTGGCTATGCTCGCGGCGGAAACCTGCGCCCTCATCTCAGCGCACTTGGCTACTCCCTGGAACTGCTGTTACAGGCCGGCTTGATCGGTCGGCAAGGCCAAGATGCCTTCGGCCGTCGCGTGATCTTTCCCTGCCACCAACACGATCACATCGTCAACCTCTACGGTCGCAGCGTTGGTAACGCTTTTCCGCATCGCCTGCTTCCGCGCACCAAAGGTGGCTTGTTCGCCTGGGAATCAGTGCGCCAGTTTCCCGACGTGATTCTGGTGGAAGGACTGTTGGATCTGGCCGTTCTGTGGCAAGCAGGCTTTCGTAATACTACCTGCGCCATCGGCACTCATTTAACCGCGTCGCAATTTGCCCAACTCTGCGAGACACGCAATCGCTGTGTCTACCTTGCCTTCGATCAGGACGACAACCAAGCCGGACAACGGGCCGCCCGTGTTCTCGCCCAACGCCTGCACCATGCCGGATTGACGGGGCGAATCGTCCACCTGCCAGCGGGCCAGGATCCTAACAGTTACTTCGCGGCGGGTGCGACTCAGAGCGGTTTCGCCCGCTGCCTCGAGGAGGCACCATCACTGTGAGTTTTCGCCTCGTTTTGCAGAACGCCGCGGCCAGTGCATCTCCCTATCGGCTGCTCGATCCCCAAGGCCGGGAAGTTGCCTGGGCCAACGACTTTCTCGATGCCCAGAGAGTTCGTCAACTCTCGCTGCGCTCCTTGCGCGCTTACGGCTATGACCTGCTGCATTTGGCTCGCTGGCTGCGGCAGACACGGCGCTTGTCGCTGGCCAAACTCAATGAATCCCTCTTGCTCGACTATGTCCGCTGCCAACTCGATCAGGTGCCCAAGCCCACACCACAAACCATCAATCATCGCCTGGGTGTGCTGCGCTGTCTTTATCGCTTCCATTACGGACGGGAGATCCCCGGAGGGAAGGCCCATTTTCAGCGCAGCTATACCACGCGATCGTCTCTCGGCTACGGCCGGCCGTACCGAAGAGTCGCCAGCGGTCTGCGATTGCGGCAACCTCGACGCGTGGTCGTTCCTCTTTCCGCCGACGAGGTCGCCCGTTTCTGGCGTGGCTTTCGCAGCTTTCGCGATCTCGCCATCATCGCCCTCATGCTGCTCGATGGCCTGCGTTCTTGCGAGGTGCTCGACCTTCAACTCGAAGATCTCTCCTTGGCGGATGCCCACCTCTGCGTCCTCGGCAAAGGCAACAAGGAGCGCACCTTGCCGCTCCCGGCAGAAACCCTCGCGGTCCTGCAAAACTATCTGCGCTTGGAAAGACCTCTGACCAACTCGCCCTATCTATTCGTTTCCCTGAAGGGCCGCCAGCGCGGCCGCCCCATGACTGCGGCCGGACTGCGCTCCCTGTTTCGCCATCACCGCCTCTGCAGCCAAGTCCCCCAAGCCAATCCCCATCGCTTTCGCCACACCTTCGGAACCGATATGGTGCGGGCCGGTATCTCCTTGCCCGCCTTGATGCATTTGATGGGACACGCGCAGATTCGTACCACCATGCTCTACGTCGAACTCGCCCCCCAAGATGTCTGGCGCGAGTATGCCCGCGCGGTCGCCCAGCGCGTCCGTTTGTCCGCTCCGGGGATTCCATGAGACACCCCGCCGCCAGCCTCGAGCAGATCTTTGACGCCCATTTCCGCAGGCTGGCCACTACTCTGCGACTCAGCACCGTGGGCCAGTATCGCTGCGCATCCCGCCGCTTTCTCATTTATCTCCACGCCGCTTTTCCCCAAGTGCGTAAGCTCTCTCAGCTGCGCCGCGATCCCCATCTGCTGGGCTGGTTCCGCTGGCTGTGCGAACAGGATCCTCCCTTGTGCAATAAAACCCGCAGCAACTACCTGTTATGGGTCCGCCATCTGTTTCACGGCTTGGCTGACAACGGCCATTCCCTCCAGCCCGGCCTCATTCGCACGGAGGATTTTCCTCCCCTCCCCCACTACCTGCCCAAACCACTTTCTCCCCAAGACGATCAATGGTTGGATCGGGAACTCCGCCACACCGACGACCTGGAGTGCAATGCTCTGTTGCTCGTCCGCGCTTCCGGAATCCGCATCGGCGAGTGTGTCGATCTTCCCTTCGACTGCCTTCGCCAGCTGAACGAGAACCAGTGGGCGCTTCATGTTCCGCTCGGCAAGCTCCACACCGAACGCTTAGTGCCAGTCGATGAGGAACTCCAGCACATCGTGGCTCGCATTCTGGCCTTGCGCGCCCTGGCTCCTGCTTCCTGCTTGGCCAACTCCCACGCATTCTTGCTTCCCCGCCGACGCGGCCATCAGGCCTTGTGCAAGACTCTCCGCCACGCCTTACTCCACGCCGCACGGCGCGCGGGTTGTACCACCCGGATTACCCCGCATCGCTTGCGCCACACCTTCGCCACTGTGATGCTCCGCCTCGGCGTCAGCCTGCCTGCTCTCATGCAATTGCTAGGACACAAAGACATCCGCATGACCCTGCGTTATGTACAAGTCACTCAGCAAGACCTGCAATGCGAATTTCACCGCGCCCGCTTGAACACGGCGCAACTGCACCTCATACCCCAGCTTCCTATCCCGCCAACCACAACCCCGCTGCGCGCCGATCTGCCCGCCATTCGCGACGCCCTCGCTGCCACCCGTCATCTTCTGGAAATGTTTCGTCTCCAGTTGGAAGGTGACAAGGCTCGTCGCAAACTCCGACGACTTACTCAGCGCCTGCTCAACATCCACCACGAACTCGATCACGTCACCAGTACCGAAAAATGAGCGCACATTGGCCGGTCAATAGGCTCTCTTAGTTTAGATTAGGATCGTTCTTTTTTCAGTTGGCTTTTTGGCCTTGTGCGTTCCGCAGTTTCCTCAGCTCGTGCCAGCGGGCGTACTGCTCGGCTTTAGCGGGGTCCGGATCTTCTCGTCTCCTTTGAGCCAAAAGTTGAACCAAATCCGGATTACGCCACAAACAGCATGCGGGTGAAAAACCGGGTCCAGCTCGAATCGTTTCGGGCGGAAGGTTTTCCGCACGGACATCCTGGAGAATTGGCGAGCGAAGCTCCGCACTGCCGGCGTCCCGGCTTCGCCGATATGCCGTCTCGACGAAGTTGTGAATGATCCGCAGTGCGCAGTGCGCGAAATCTTTCCCTATGCAATCAATCCTAGTGTGGGCCAAGTCAGGGTAGTGGGCTCTCCGATAAAGTTCCCCGGGGAGCCAGCAGCCGCTCTGTCCAATGCTCCGAAACTTGGTCAACACACAAAGGAAACTTTATCCGATTGGTTCGGGATGGATTCAACCGAACTGGGTCATTTGCAAGCAGCAGGGGACAATTCTGCAAGCGTAGGATGTGTGCACACAACCGCAGGCTTCGTAAGCGTTTATAGGATTTATTTCCAGGCGACTTCTCCTGAACCTTGCCTCAACCAGGTCGAAAAAGCGATATCTCAGATTAAGCGATATCTCAGATTAAATACGAACACGAGCCTTCACACAAATCTAATTTGAGTTGCCGTTGCAGCCACTATCACCGTCTGTCCACTTGCACTGAGGACACAATAGAAAGAACCCTTGAACCTCGTGGATACCTTGTCGTGCTTCGCAGTCGGTCTTGAACCCATGATTTCCACCCACGATTTCGCGTGCCTCTCACGACGTCTCAAGTATCGCCGTCCAAATGATATGTCTGGGTATTGGAGCGCCCAGCTTATGATGGATCCCCTATGGTGATGCGCGACGTAGGAATTCAGGAGATCTACGCCCTGGATTGGCAGTTCCCCTGAAGCATATACAGAAAGAGAAACGATCCTGGTTCTAACCAGAAATTCAAATAGACCCTTTGTCCGTTGGCGTACTGATGTCGGATCGCCGACGTACCGACAGAAACGCGTCGCCTTTGTTAGTATTTTATTCTCCACAGAAAAGGCAGTTTATGGATCAGTTGAGCCGCGCCCTTCCCCCTGGCATTTCCTTCAGCAAGACCCTTCCCGGTAGCGTTTCTTTAGCTTCCAAATGGAGACGACTCTTCGAATGCGCAATTCTGGAACTCGACAATGGAGAGTTGCCGAGGCGCATTGTCGAGGCGCGTCATGCGATTCTCGACAGAGCCGAGGAAATCCTGACCCGCCCATCATGCGACGAACACCACGCACTTAATGCCGCCCTCCGCGCTTTGCGGTTACTTGAGGAAGTGGTTGTCAGAGAAAACGGAGCAGCCTAACCAGTGGACTCCCGCCTCTCCTTCCATGCGGGAGGGTTGAGGGCTGAGTGCCTGATCCTTTGGAGTGCTCACAGAGAGCGGCTTGCAGTTCCGGCAGAGATCGTTTCCAACTCCGAGTCTTGGGCGGTTACAGCCTTAGCGCACAGCTCGCGGATTCTGTCCTTCTAATGGTTTTCCAAGGGGAGTACCTATTGACACATTGGAGCCATTCGTTCGGGGCGGCCGTAATGGCCGACGGGGTAGACTTCGGATATGTGGACTGCATCTTCCATTCCGATTTGAGCTCGACGTGCGAAAAGATGAATGGTGGTCTCCCTTGGTGTGACTCACTCGCAAGCTGGGCTAAGGAATCTCCACCCATGCGGCTCAACAAGGTTCATACCCCCCTTGCTCCTCCAGTCGATCAGTGCTGCGCTTGGAGAATGGGAGATCTATTCGGGCTTGCGATGGAAGAATAAAACCCGTGGAACTCAAGAATTTTTATCCAGAGTGTGCTCACGAATTGGTGAAGCCACAACAGAGATATCCGTCCGGGCAAAGCGCGGTGGATTGGCACTGCTTCTGGCTGAGGGGCGAGGAGGACCGAGACCGTTCCAACGCGGCGCAGTACACCCGCTGGCGCGAATTATGGAAACTGCAGGAAGCACGTGCGACAGCTAATTCCGACTGGGTGGTCGTCGGCCTAGCGGCAACATCAATGGATGAGCCAATGCGGGCGCAAAACCGACCGAAGTCCTTTTGCAGTTGCTGCCAGACATGCCGCCGGATTCGCCTTGGTGCGTGTCGATCGAAATCAGAAAAGCGTTCCGGTCGGACTAGGAGAATTTATGTCCTCGCACATTGGCGCTGTGATCGACAGAGCGATACATATCGAAGCCGTCATTGTTCTGCGCTCCGAAATACTTGACGTTCTTCAATACGACGCCTTTGCCGTCGGCGCCGCCCTCGCGCTTCAGCTTCATCGACGCCATTTGACCACCTCCAAGACTGGCGTTGACGATATCCCCTGAATGACTGATCTCGATTGGAGCTTCCTGCACTTTCAGTTCGCCCCATTCCAGACCGTAGGTCTTGAGAATCATCGGCGCAAGAGCGTCCCGTTGTTCTTTGTTCGGGGATGGATCGAACGATACCACCACCCACTCTCCTTTCTTGTTTGTGCCCCACTCGTCGCCAAGATCTCCGGTCAGCCAATATCTGGCTCCTGCCAGGTTGATGTTGCCCGAGTGCCCTTCGCGCACTTTGACCGCCATGTTGAACTCGCAGTGCGGGTGCTCGGCGTGTTTGTTGAAATAGCAGGGACAGAACAGATGGCAGCTGCAGGCTTCCACGCAGTCCGCTGTATCTGCCATGCAGGCTTTCCCGAAGTCGAGGCCATGAGGACAGCCACACACAACGTGAGAAGGCTTATTTGCTTCCAGCTTCTCGTATCCACCTCCCTCTTTTTTTGAACCGCATGTTCCGAAGGAGCCTGACTTGCTCTGGTGAGCGAGAGGATTTTACAGCGGTTCAGCGCGACATCGAAGGTCTATGATTTTCCAACCTCGGTTGCAACTGTATTTGAGGGGAGAGCAGTTCCTTGGAAGCCGCCGTAGCGGAGCGAAGCCCTGCACAGCGTAGTGCAGCGGAGGCGGCGTCACATCCAGCTTCAACCTCCTGAAGCGGGGCGCTCGTTCAGAATGCATTGACTCGGTTGCTCGTAACCAGACCCGGACGGGCACTTAGGTAATCTTACCGTAAGTAACACTGCCGCCACATAATGGTGCCTGATGATGGTCAGCCTCCCCCAAACCCGCCCGTCGAAGCGTGTCCCGCGCGCTCATCTGGGAGGCAACACTCCGGCGGTGCTTCGGTTCCCAAATGGCCAGCTCGTCGGGTGCAATCGTTCTTAATCGCTCGGGTTTTTGTTTTGGTCTTGAATCCTATGCGGTACGGACCGAACCGGAAATGGCGCCCGCTCGTTGTTGACGGTAACGATATGAAACCAGGAAATCACCGGTGAATCAACAGTTCTGCTGGACTCGTAGCTATACCATTTCGCTGATTATGAGGAAGAGCGGCTTCACTTCGAAGTGTCAGTCCGTTTCCTCCGCGGGGACGATGGGTTGTGTTTTCTGGCAAGGGGAAGCTGGACGATGAGTACAGGAGTGACTCCGGCATTCTCGCAAGGAACTGCGTCCAAGCGGCGTGTTCCTCGCTACAAGCTAACGGTACCTTTGGCTCTCACCGTATTGCGCTCGGGCATCCCCAACAATATCCCTGGACGCACCGTGGAGATGGGTGAGGGTGGAATGGGAGTTGTCCCAGCGTCACAACTCCTCGTCGGCGAGTTCGTCCGCATCGAGTTTCTTGTTCCGCACATGAGCTCGCCGGTGCGGGCGACGGCGGTGGTGCGCCATCAGCGTGAGCGGTGCTTTGGCCTCCAGTTTCTCCGTTTGCCCGCCGAACAGCAATCGATAGTCCGTTATTGGACGCGACTTCAAGGCGAACTTTTATTGACTGCACAGGCAGGCGCCACCTTGGGAGAGGCGGCAGCCAAACCCAAGTTGCCCACGGACTTCGAAAACTCTGGAAACTCAAGACGCAAGTTCGGCATCCGGCGCATGGTTGCGTTCGCCGTTTCCATAACGGTGATCGCGGCTGGGCTGGGATGGTGGCAATGGCAGCAAGAATGGGCGGAGTTGGAAGCGCAGCTTCCGACAAAAGAAACCGTGGTGGTGCAACCACAGTTGAAGGTGCCAGCCGACGCAATGGGGCGACGGATCATCCACCAGGTCATGCCCGAATATCCGGAGCTTGCACGACAGGCGGGAGTGCAAGGCACAGTGGTGCTGGATACCGTCGTGAGTGTGGAAGGCGCGGTGACGCAAGTGAAGTTTGTCAGCGGGCCCGAGGCACTGTCGCAAGCAGCCACGAATGCAGTGCGATGGTGGCGCTATGAACCCTATTTTGTGAATGGTCAACCGGCGACAGTTGAGACCACCGTGGCTGTAGACTTCCGGCTAGCGAACTAGGCGCGCCTGCAAATCGCCAAGCTCAAACGATTCACAGACGAGATGCTTTCGATCTTCGACCACAGTGCTCCGCCGGTTAGCTACCAATGCACCCCTTTGGCACAGCGCAGTGGTGCTCGAAGAACTCTATGCTGGCGCAGGCGACCGTGATCGCCACGTTGTGAAGCGCCTGGAGCGGGATTTTGATAGGGCGAAGCGAATCCTGGTGCCGAATCTCAGCGATTGGACTCAAGCCGGCAGAGTGCTGGCTCGCCTGGCGGCCAAGTATCATTGCGAACAGATCGAACAGGGACGACTGACCAATGACGCTCTGATTGCGATGAACGCGGGGCGACTCGGCATCAGGGTGATCACGGCCAACGAACGAGACTTTAGCAGGCTCGCCGAATTCCGCGCGTTTCAGTGGCAAGTGGCCACCCTTTAAGACACCTCAGGTTAGCATTTTCTGTGTGACGGCTCCGCGCATAATCCCCACCAAGCGGAGCCAATCGTCCCTGCGTAGCCGATTTTGGCCCTGAAGAATCCCCTGATTCCATTGTGCGCTAATGATTCAGCAACTCAGGAATCGATTCCGCTATTTGCCATATACAATCGGCTGTCGAATCGCCCATCTTCAAAAACCGTTGAAACAGTGAAATGTCGCCATTTCTCGGCCTCGCTCGCACGCGCAGCTTCCGCTCGTTGCACCCGCTTTTCCCCATCTAGACCGAGGATCAGCCGCACCGGCACCTCGTCGCTATTTGCCAGTTGCACAATTACATCCGCGATCTTCCGCGGATCGCCTTCCGAACGCCCTTCGAGGCTTCGCAGTAGCTTGAGTATCGAACCGACCGAGGCCTCGTAGTCCGGCAGCAGCTCCGGCGCATTCTGACCGGCGCGCCGTGCCCAGTTGGTCCGAATACCTCCCGGCTCCAGTGTGCAGATCTTGACCCCGAACGGCGCGACTTCCATGGCCAGAGCCTCGCTGAAACCGCCCACGCAAGGCGACCACCGACCGAAGACACCTGATGCCGCGTGCCGCGGCTGTTCTCCTACGTGTTTCGGGCGTGATCAGGTCGGACACGTTCAACTGCACCGAAACCTTGCGGAAATTCGATGGCCCAAACGAGAAAGCTCGACCATAGATGCCGCGCGCAACGCTCCAGGCTCCCCCTGTGCGGGAAGTTAGCGTTTACCCTTGTGTAGACCTCGCCCTTCAGCTCGAGATAAAGCTCGTTCAGCAGCTCTTCCTTGTTCGCGAAGTAGGTGAAGAGTGTGCCCGCGGCAACACCCGCACGCCTGGCGATCTTCGCCGTAGGCGCGCCGAGCCCGACCTCGGCAATCTCGTGCACCGCCGCCTGCAGGATTGCGCTGCGTTTCTCAGGACTTCTGACTCGTGCCATTCCTATGGATGAGAGTACAGAGGTTCGGCCTTGGGAGTCACGGCAATGATCTGCTCTGAACCTATTCGCCGGCCGCCCGTGAGGGAGACTACTTGAAGACGTGAAATACTTAGGAAGCCTTGAAACCGCCTGCCCCATCGAGTTTGTGGCGGCCACTGCGGATACCGGTCTTCCGCAATCTGTTGATCGCCGACGTCATATCGGATATTGGCACCTTCATGCAGAGCGTGGGCGCGGCGTGGTTGATGGTGTCGCTTGGCGCCGGGCCGATGTATGTCGCGCTCACGCAAACAGCTTCGTCACTCCCGTTCTTCCTGCTGGCCCTTCCTGCCGGTTCCGCTGGCGATATCTTCGACCGCCGCAAGCTGATTCTGTACACGGAAGCGTGGATGGTCTGCGTCGCGCTGGCGCTCGCTGGGCTGACCATCGGTGGCTTCATGACACCGTGGCTACTGCTCACACTGACGTTCGCCCTTTCGGCCGGCGATGCCTTTGAGACACCGACTTGGCGCGCCGTCCTTCCCGAGTTAGTGCCTAAAGACGATCTCGCAGCGGCCTCCGCGCTCAACGGAATCGAATTCAACCTCGCTCGGGCGGTAGGCCCGGCACTGGCTGGCGCCCTTATCGCGGCCGCCGGCATTGCCGCGGCTTTCGTGGCGAACGTGGTCTCCTTCTTGGGAGTCATCCTTCTTATTGCGCGATGGAAAAGGCCGATTCGCAAGGCGACGGCGCCGCCTGAAACCCTGACTGGGGCAACGGTGGCGGCGGTCCGCTACATCCGCCACTCACCGCCGATACGCGCCCTGATGGTTCGCACGGGCGCCGGCATGTTCTTCGCCAGTGCGCTGTTTGCACTGTTACCCACGGTTGCCCGCGGCGTTAGCAATAGTGCGATCGCTTACGGGCTTCTGCTCGGGTGTTTTGGCACTGGCGCAGTTCTCGGCGCTCTCGTCATGCAACCCCTGCGCCTCCGGTGGTCAACCGAAGCGGTTGTTTCAGCCGGCGTCATAGTCATGGGGGGCGCGATGGTCACCACCAGCAGTTTGCACCGGCTAGGCACCCTCGCCCCTGTGATCCTAATTGGCGGCGCCGCATGGATCCTCTTCATCTCACTTATCAACGCGCTGATCCAGAATCTTGCGCCCGACTGGGTGCGCGCTCGTGTCCTCGCGGTCTTCATATTGGTTTCTCAGGGAGGCATGGCTCTTGGGAGTGCAACCTGGGGTGCGATTGCCCAAAGGCAAGGGATCCAAACCGCTCTCCTGTGGGCTGGTATTGGAATGATCGGGACAACGGTTCTCGCGCTTTTCGCGAAGCTTCCTGACGCGACGTCAGATCTGAGCCCGTGGAACCACTGGCGTGTGCCGGCAGTAATCAAGGACGTTGCACCGGAGCTTGAGCGGGGACCGGTGCTGGTTACGGTCGAATACGCGGTGGCTCCTGAAGGGAAAGAGGAGTTTGTCGAAGCGATGCATCAATATGAACGCGTACGGCGGCGCGATGGGGCTTCACGGTGGGGAATCTTTCACGATACCCAAAACGGAGATCGCTATCTGGAGATATTCCTGGTGAGTTCATGGGCGGAACACCTTCGCCAACACGAACGCCAGACACAAGCGGATCGCAAGATCGAGCAACGCCTGCGTAGCTGCCTGCTCAGCGACCCAGAAGTGCGCCATCTTATTTACGCGCATTCAAAGGAATGAGCATCGCCGCGACATGGGACTTTGCTGCATGGCGGTCCTTGTGGTTGCCATCGGAGCCCATTTGCCGGCGTGTCCGGATCCAGGCAAAGATCGTCACCGCCGCCGCGTCGTTTACTGATCACAATTTCACCCGCCATGGTTGGCATCGCGGACTTCACTGACCGGCGTCTTCTGAACTACAGCTACGCAACAGTGTCAATCGTAACGAACTCTCTGCTGACTTGTGGAATTGACCGCATCCCGCCTCACACAAACGGGAGGTGATCGAGCTCCCTAGCGGTATACTTCGCGTTCTGATTACTTTTTCATCGCGGCAATGGCAAGCATCGCTAACTCCCGCAGGCGCCGCTCAAGTGCCTTTCGATCGCCTTGCACCTTTGCGTCGTGTTTGGCCCCCTCTGCCGCCCGTACCACGATGTGGACTATCTGTTCCACAGTGAGCCCTTGCGGAGGCCCACCGATTTCGCGCGTCGTCTGCAGCGATCGCAAAAACTTCGCGAGCTGGGCCTCGTACTCCGCATTCAGGTCGCCGATCCTGGTCCGCGCCAGCTTGGAGAAGGTCTCCTCCAGCTCCGGCATGTGCTCAGATTTGCTGAAGAGCTCAAACCCCAGTCCAAAGTAGGCATCAAGCAATCCTGTCAGCCGGTCCACTGCCGTGCCACCCGCGTTCTCGGCGGCAGTGCACCGCTGTCGCACCTGGTCGCCGAGATATTCAAGGATTGCCAGGAAGACCGCCGCTTTGTTCTCAAAGTGCAGGTATACCGTGCGCTTGGCCACATGCGCCGCCTGGGCAATATTATCAACGGAAGTCTTACGATATCCGTACTGGGTAAACAACTGCAGTCCCGCCAGCACGATGGCATTTGGCTTGGCCGAACCACTCTCCCGGACACCTGCATTTTTTTCCCGAACCTTTTTCAGGGGTCCTCCATCCAATGATACTGAGTATACCAAAAACGACTATATGGTATACTCGAAAAGGTGAGAATGGCTGGAGGAATTCAATGGCACGAAAACGTTTAATCGGTTTCATTGCAATGATTCAGTCCGTTCTTTTTTTGACCCATTTTCTCCTTTATGAGACGTGGACATTTTCGCCCGCAGGAAGCGATACTCGCGGGACGCTGTGGATCAAACCGGTGCTCGGCGTTTTGTCGGTGAGCTTTGTTGCCGCTTCGCTACTCGCCTTTCGCTATACAAATGCTGCTCTGCGCGCGCTTTACAAGGCTGCTGCTGTTTGGGTGGGTTTGTTGACCTTCCTCGTCATCGCAGCGGTTTCCTCCTGGATTATTTTCGGAGTCGCGCGCTTTGCTGGGCTGGACGTGAACTTCCATCGGATCGTGGAATTACTGTTCGGTACCGCGGTCGTGGCGGGACTCTACGGAGTGTTCAATGCAGGCTGGATGCGAATCACGCGAACCACGGTGCGGCTCGCGAACTTGCCGGCGGCTTGGCACGGCCGAAGAGCGGCACTGATCAGCGATGTGCACCTGGGGCACGTGCGAAACGGCAGATTTTTGCGACGCTTGGTTGCGAAGATCTTGAAGGAAGAACCTGACGCGATTTTCATCGCCGGTGATTTGTATGACGGCACAGCCATTGACGCGGGACGAGCGGCGGCGCCGCTGAACCAGCTCACGGCGCCACAAGGCGTGTATTTTGTCGCGGGAAATCACGAGCAATTTGGCGACGACGGCAAATATCTCGGTGCGATTGCGGCGGCCGGAGTCCGCGTGCTCAGCAATGAAAAGGTGGAAGTGGACGGTTTGCAGATCGTTGGTGTCCCGTACCGGAACGCGGCGCAAGATGGCGACTTTGCATCGGTGCTACGCGGCGTCGGCCTGGATCGCGACCGGGCGAGCATCCTGTTGACGCATGCTCCGGACCGCCCGGATATCGCGGAGGCGGCGGGCATTTCTCTGCAACTATCCGGGCACACGCACCTTGGCCAGTTCATCCCTTGGAGTTGGATGGCGCGGCGGATTTACCGCCAGTTTGTGTACGGCTTAAGCCGGAGCGGGAAGATGCAGGTTTTCACTTCAAGCGGAGCAGGAACGTGGGGACCACCGCTGCGGTTGGGATCGAATCCCGAGATTGTAATGCTTCAGTTCCAGTAAAGTTACCAGCTTTCGGCTGTTGAAAGGCGGGCATACGTGAAGGTGATTCTTCTCGGGGCGACGGGTATGGTCGGCCAAGGCGTCCTACGCGAATGTCTGCTCAATCCCGAGGTGAAAACCGTCCTTGCCATTGGGCGCAATACCACCGTACAGGAGCACGAGAAACTGCACGAAATCGTGCTCAACGATCTTTTCGATCTCTCGTCGATTGAAGGTAGGCTTTCGGGCTACGACGCATGCTTTTTTTGCCTGGGCGCGTCTGCAGCAGGAATGAAGGAGGAGGCGTATCGCCGCGTGACCTATGATCTCACGGTCTCCGTGGCTAGACCCCTAGCCGAGTTCAACCCGGCGATGACGTTTATTTACGTGTCGGGCGCGGGCACTGACAGCACGGAGCGCGGGCGCATGATGTGGGCGCGGGTGAAAGGCAAGACAGAAAACGCACTGTTGCAGATGCCGTTCAAGGCCGCATACATGTTCCGTCCTGGTTATGTCCAGCCACTCCACGGGATTCGGACAAAGACGAAATGGTACGGAGCAATTTACGCAATGATAGGCCCCCTCTATCCGATAGGGAAGTTGCTTTTCCCGAAGTACGTGACCACGACGGAATGCCTAGGACGCGCGATGGTGAATGTCGCCCAGCGGGGAGCTTCCAAATCTGTGCTTGAGAACCAAGACATCAACAGTGTTTGCCGGGATGGATCGTGAGCTCGTGGCTGCGCGGCACGCCAACTGCCGTCGCCATCGCCTTATCTGGCAGTGTCGTCGCCGGACCTGCCGTAGATCGAGGGTACCTTCAGACCCATCGGCCGCAGATACGTCGAGAGTTGTCCCCGATGGTGGATCAAATCGAAATGAAAGAGCCCAAGAATCGCGCCGAGAGGTCGCTCCAAAAGAACCGGTTCGCCAGCCTGCAGCTTCGCCGATTCCTCCCAGCGTTTTTTGATCCATGTGCGCAAGCTTGTCGGACAATGCCGAGGACAACTCTTCGAATTGCGCAGCTTGTTGGGATAGCCCCTCAGCCGAATTGCAATGTCATGTAGCGATATAGCGATGACATCCCTGTCGTGCGGATGTTGCACACTCCCTTGATTGTAGGGGCGCGATTGGTTGGCGACGGTGTTCAACAACGTGAGGAACTTCGACAATCCGTTCCAAGTGATGATTGATGCCATCCCCACGATGGCATGGTGCAGTCTAGCGGATGGTTCTGTCGAATTCCTCAATCAACGATGGCACGACTATACCGGTCTACCGCCGGAAGAGGCGCACGGCTGGGGGTGGAAGGTAGCAATTCTTCACCAAGACATCGCGAGTGTGATGGACAACGGGCAGGCACTCCTGGCTTCCGGGGAGGCGGGCTATTGTCGGCTGGCTGGCGGGCACGATACCGTTCATCCGCAGGTACTCCACCAGCTGACCGTAGTGATCGGAGATGTGCCACACCGTAGCGGTCAAGGCAGAGAGCCGGTTTAATCCCCAGTACGGCCCGGCGTTCGGGTGCAAAAGGTTCTCGGTGTTCCTGTCCGCGATAACCTTGTCGATCATGGTGAATGAATCGTGGAGATATGACAGGATTTCGGCTTTCGTCTTGGCGGGATTAGGACCACCGAGGTCGCATCGGGTAGGCGGCTTTTCGGCGCCCATCTGTTTCGCCCAGGCTTCATTGGCACAGGCCACGTGTTTTACCTGCTCACCAAAGGCGCGTACATCCTTAAATGCGCCCTGCGTCGGCTTGAAGCTCCATCGGTCTTCGGGCATTGCCTCGGCCAAGGCGGTGAAGTCCTTTTCAATGTCCTTCTAGACGAAGTTGATCGAGTCGGGAATGGTCTTGAGCTGCGGCTGGCGCTGCTGTGCAAGGGCAGTCGCCGGACTCGCCAACAGCACACCAGTTAGCAAGGCCGCTAAACGGTTTCTCATAAATCCTCCGCTATAGTTCTTAGCATCTCCTTGTGAGTCAGAACCCGGTCAATGCAGTGATGCGGACGATCACAACCTACCGCAAGGGTGAGAGGCAATATCCAAACCCTATTCGGCGATAAAAAGGATTGAGATTTCAAACAGCGCACTACCACCCATAATCGCTTGACTTCGCCGCTACATCCCAGCCGGCACGTAGACTTTGTCGGCTGCGACCAACTCCGCATTGGGCACCTCGGTACGGAGCTTGAAGTGTTGGAACCCAGCCTTTCTTTCCGGCTTGGCGAGAAACGTCAGCAGGTATTGACGCGTCAACCGGTGGCTTAAATCTTCCAGATAAGGAGCAAACGAGACCGGAGCGCCGAAGCCTAGGTAGTAGGATTCTCCTCCGGTCTCGTCGGAAATCTGGGAAAGATAGTTCTGGCCCCAATTCATACGCCAAAAGCTGTGGCCATAGTGGCCCACGCCAGGCGCATAGATCGAGTAAATGATGACCCCCGCGCGCTGCGCTTCCTCAATGGCGGAGTCCACATAAGGGTTACTGGGTCCGCCACCCCCAAAGCGATCGATGCCGTCGGAAACCATCAGGATCTCGCGGCGAACCGGACCTTCTGGCCAGCGCTTGAATAAGTCAACCACGGAGAAATAGGGGCTTCCCGTTGCGCCCTCGTCTCCCAACGGAAGCCGGAGCGCTTTGGCCGCCTGCGCATGGTCGTTGGTGGGATTCTGTAGGATGTCCGCAATGCCGTTTCGCATATACGCCACACCGACCGCCGTGGTTGAAGGCTGCGCATTGATGAATTGGCGTATGTCTTCCAACTGCGAGCCGAGGCTGGTGTTTGCCGCGTCATCGATCAGGAGGAAGAGTTGAAGTCCTGCGTGCTCCCTTTGCAGTGGAAGCCAGTCCGTAACTTTCTTCCGATCGTGACCTTGATATACCATCACGTCTTCGCGGTTAATGACCGGAACGCTGGAACCGTGACGAGGTTCCACGGTCACCACCACATGGACCGGAACCCCAGTAGATGACGCCTCCTGGACCACGGCTGACCACAGGCCACTTGCCAGTGCGGCCACCGCAAGAAGTGCCCCTGCAATAAAGTGGGGTTTTCTCATCGAAGCCTCCTTGGGAAATAGCGGCCGAAAGATAGAGGCAACGCTACTCCGCGGAGATGAAACCTGTCAACGCGAAGATTCCTGCGAAAAAAAAGGCTGGAATCGTTGCAATGGTTGCCTTGCCGAAATCGTTTTCTTCCGGCATGCGCAGAAAAACCCGTAACCAATTCGTCGACAGAACTGGTCTGTTTTAGGGCGTTTTGGAGGGGAGCAAAACGGAAAAGCAAGAAAGCTAAAGGGTTTTAGTAGTTGTACCTGGAAAGGGACACGGTTGAGGGGTCGGGATCGAGTTCTCCTCTTCCGGGGACAATGCACATGGTGGTCGGAGATGCCCGTATGGAGCGGGACCAATCCAATTCGGAAGCATTGTCCGAGGCGTCTTGACTGCGGTAACGCAAAAGGTAACTTTCATTTTGAACGCACCGTGAGGTATCGCAGGAGTAAATGATGAAGACCAAGAAATGCTTGACGAATGACATAAGTAGGCGTATTTATATGTCAGATGCCTCGCGCCAGCCATATCCAAAAGGCCGAACGGCTCAACTTGGCCCGCACCCTTCTGCAGCGCTATCCGCATTGGCCCGAGGCTACCCAGCAATTGGCCCGCCATTGCTCCATCTCCGAGCGTCAGGCTTATCGCTACCTCGAGCAGGCACAGCGACTCAAGCACCCAGTCCCGGTCGGCGATGTCAAAGTGTCCTTTACCGTCAAGCTTTCGCGCCGTCTCGTCCAGCGACTCCGCGCCTACGCCGCTTCGACCGGATTGACCTTGAGCGAGATCGCCAGCCGTGCCATCTCGGCGGTACTGCACCGCGGGGGAGGTCGTGGCTGACCCGACCCGCAGTCAGTCACGAACCGTCCATCTGGAATACCGCTTCGACCGATTATTGCCGGACAAGTTGGTTCCGGCCTACGAACTGCTCGCGTCGGACCGGCGCTGGCCGATTGCTCCGAGCCTGCAGCCCGCAAGCTGCCAGGAGGTGGGGAATGAACAAACCAGCCGCCCTCTACGCCCGTGTGTCATCCGATCGGCAAAAGGAGAACCACACCATTGCCAGCCAGATCGCGGCATTGACGCCATTCGCCGAGACGAAGGGATATCTGGTCCCGCCCGAGTGGCAGTTCCAGGATGATGGCTATAGTGGCGCTACCTTGGTGCGTCCTGGTTTGGAGGCATTGCGGGACCTCGCGGCGACGGGTGAGATCCAAGCCGTCCTGGTCTACTCACCCGACCGCTTGAGTCGGAAATATGCCTATCAAGTGCTGGTGGCCGAAGAGTTGGCTCGCTGTGGAGTGGAGCTGATCTTTCAGCGAGCGCCCTCCGGCGCTACCGCCGAAGATCAGTTGCTGGTCCAGTTTCAAGGGATGATTGCGGAATACGAACGGGCACAGATTGCCGAGCGTTCTCGCCGTGGCAAGCGGCACCGTGCTCAGCAGGGCTCGATCAATGTGCTGTCGGGCGCCCCCTACGGCTATCGCTACGTGAAGAAGACGGATACTTCAGCGGCCTACTACGAAGTGGTGGAGTCCGAGGCCGAGGTGGTGCGTCTCATCTTCGATGCCTACACGCGGCAAGGCCTCAGCCTTGCTGCCATCGCCGGCGTACTCAACCAACGCGAGGTGCCGACGCGGACGCGACATAGCCGATGGGAACGCCCCACCATTTGCAGAATGCTGCATAACCCGGCTTACGCAGGCCACGCCTTCTATGGCAAAACCGAGCTTCGTCCGCGGCGGCGAATCACACGCCGCCTGCGCCAGCGTGGCTTGTGCGGCCGTGACAGTTCGTTTCGGGAACAGCCTCGTCAGGAGTGGATCGAAATCCCTGTACCCGCTTTGGTCAGCGAAGTGACCTTCGCTCTAGCGCAAGAGCAATTCGAGAGAAACAAGAGGTTTTCTCCCCGCCGCACCATCGAACCATCCTTGTTGCAAGGGCTGTTGGTCTGCCAGC
>Ga0207684_10001430_pt1 | contig 25811 bp, 21 predicted proteins | sample KBSK5501metaG_FD_184342 | JGI IMG/M metagenome (GOLD analysis project Ga0207684, IMG submission 184342) | Corn, switchgrass and miscanthus rhizosphere microbial communities from Kellogg Biological Station, Michigan, USA - KBS K5-50-1 metaG... | ecosystem: Host-associated > Plants > Roots >...
TCTGCCAGGTCGGAGGGCAGCCGCGGTCGCTCGGAGACGGTCAGCGTCATCTCGCGCGGCTGGCCGTCGCGGACGACCGTGATCTTCACGCGCTGTCCGACACGCAGCGTCTTGACGCGCGCCACGTAGTCCGAATGGCTGCGGATCGGCGTGCCGTTGATCGCCGTGAGGATGTCGCCACCGAGCAGATACTCCTCGCCCTGGACGACCACCGAGAGATTGCCGCCGCGCACACCGGCGCGGTCCGCGGGCGAGCCGTCGTAGACCACCTCCACCAGATAGCCCGGCGTCACGGGGAACCGGACGACGCCGCCGAGCTTGTTGTCGACCGCGCGCCCCTGCATGCCGAGCCACGGTCGCACCACGCGGCCCAGCTCGCGCAAGTCGCGCAGGATCGACTTGGCCGCGTTGATCGGCACGGCGAAGCCGATCGACTGCGCGTCTTCCGAGATCAGCGTGTTGATGCCGACGACGCCGCCGCAGCGGTCGACGAGCGGTCCACCGGAGTTCCCGGGATTGATCGGCGCGTCCGTCTGGATCATCGGCTCGTCGGAGATGCCCGGCAGGAGCCGATTCAGCCCGCTCACGATCCCTCGCGTCATCGTCTGGTCGAGACCGATCGGGTTGCCGATGGCGACGACCTCGTCACCGACCTTGACCGCCGCGGAATCGCCCAAGCGCGCCGCGGGCAGCGCGGTCGTGCTGTCCACGCGAAGCAGCGCGATGTCGAGCACGGGATCGAGGCCGAGAATGCGCGCCGGCGTCTTGTTGCCGGAGTCGAGCGTGACCGTGAGCGACGCGGCCCCGTCCACCACGTGAGCGTTCGTCAGGATCTGGCCATCCTTGTCGATGATCACGCCGGAGCCGACGATCGTCTCGAAGCGCCGGTGCGGCTTGGCCTTGTTGATCTTCATCGCCTGGATGGACACGACGGCAGGGGAGGTGCGCTCGAAGACGGCGGCGAGTGGCTCGGCGCACGGCTGCGCGGTGGCCGCCCTCGCGATGAGGAGCGTGGCGAGCACCGCAAGACCGAGCCGCATAGAACCCGGATCATACACCAGGCGTGTAGAATCGAGCCGATGCGCCCACTCCGACCGGCACGCCCAATCCTCGTCGCCACGCTGCTGCTCGTCCTCGCCGCCGGCGGCGCCGCCGCCCAGAACAGCGAGCGGGTCCTTGCGGCCACGCTCGACAACGGTCTGCGCGTGCTCCTGCAGGAGGACCACCGCAGTCCCATCGTCTCGTTCCAGATGTGGTATCGCGTGGGCTCGCGCAACGAGACGCGCGGCTCCACGGGCATCGCGCACTTCCTCGAACACATGATGTTCAAGGGCACGCCGGCGCACGGGCAGGGCGAGTTCGCGCGTCTGGTCGAGCAGAACGGCGGCCAGGACAACGCGTTCACGTCGCAGGACGTGACCTCCTATTACGTGAACATCGCGGCCGATCGCATCGATCTGGTGATCGACCTCGAGTCCGATCGCATGCACAACCTCAAGCTCGACGCCAAGGACATCGCCTCCGAGCGCGAGGTCGTCATCGAGGAGCGTCGCACGCGCACGGAGGACGATCCCGGCGGCTTCCTGGGCGAGGAGGTGTCGTCGATCGCGTTCAAGAACCACCCGTACGGCGCGCCGATCATCGGGTGGATGGAGGAGATCAAGCGCATCACGCCCGAGGAGATCCGCGCCTTCTACAAGACCTACTACATGCCCAACAACGCGATCCTGGTCGCGGTGGGCGACTTCAAGGCGCCCGAGGTACTGGCCAAGATCCGCGCGAAGTTCGGCCGCATTCCCAAGGGGCCGCCGCCGCCGCCGGTGTTGGCCGTGGAGCCGGCGCAGAACGGCGAGCGCCGGGTGACCGTGAAGAAGCACGCGCAGCTGCCGATCGTGTACCTCGGCTACCACGTCCCGAACCAGAAGTCGCCGGACGCCTTCGCCCTCGAGATGCTCTCCACGATCCTGTCGGAGGGCCGCGCCTCGCGGCTCTACAAGCGCCTCGTCTACGAGCGGCAGCTCGCGCTCGAGGCGGGCGGCGACTACAACTACTTCTCTCACGACCCGAGCCTGTTCTGGTTCTGGGGCACGCCGATGCCGGGTCAGACGCCGGAGGCCATGGAAAAGGCGCTGCTCGCCGAGATGGAGCAGCTCAAGACGGAGCCGGTCTCCGCCGAGGAGCTGCAGCGCGCGAAGAACCAGGTCGAGGCGACGTTCGTCTTCCAGGAGGATTCGATCCACCGCCGCGCCGGGCTGCTCGCGCGCTTCGAGCTGATCGGCGGCTACGCCCACAAGGATCGCTTCGTCGAGGGCCTGCGTGCGGTGACCGCCGCGGACATTCAGCGCGTGGCGCGCACCTACTTCTCCGACGACAAGAAGAACGTCGGAGTGCTCCTGCCGCAACCATGATGTGCCTGCGACGCTTCTCGGCGGTGCTCCTCTTGCTCGTCCTGCTGCTGGCGGTCCCCGCCGGCGCCGCCAAGCCGATCGCGCATCGTGAGGTGCTGCCCAACGGCATCGTTCTGCTGGTGGCCGAGCGGCCCGCGATCCCGATGGTGGTGGTGCGCGCCTTCGCCCACGCGGGCGCCGTGCTGGACCCGCCCGACCGCGCCGGCCTGGCCAATCTCACCGGGGCGCTGCTGACCCGCGGCACGGCGAAGCACACCGGGCCCGAGCTCGACAGCGCGATCGAGTTCGTGGGCGGCAATCTCTCGGCCGGCGCCGGCCGCGACGGCCTGACCGCCTCGCTCGCGGTGCTGAAAAAGGACGTCGGCCTCGGGCTTGACCTGCTGGCCGAGGTGCTGCTCACGCCGACCTTCCCGCCGGATGAGGTGAAGCGCAAGAGCGCCCAGATCCAGGCGGCCATCAAGCGATCCGAGGAGGATCCGGGCACCGTGGCCGGCCGCGCGCTGGCGAAGCTCGTGTTCCCGAACCACCCCTACGGCGTGCCGGTGGAAGGCACCGTCGAGTCCGTGGGCAAGCTCACCCGCGACGACGTCGTGCGCTTTCACGCCGCGAACGTCCGGCCGGACACGACGATCATCGCCGTCGTGGGCGCCGTCAGCGTCGACGAGGCGCGCCGCGAGATCCAGGCGCGCTTCGGCGCCTGGACGCCGCCGGCCGAGCCGCCGGTCACGACGCCGCCCGTCAGCCCCGGCGGGCCGCCGCGGACCGAGACGATCGAGAAGGAGCTGACGCAGGCGACGATCATGCTCGGCCGCCAGGCGATTCGCCAGACCGATCCCGACTACTTCCCGCTGACCGTGGCCTCCTACGTGCTCGGCGGCGGCTCCGCGTCGCGGCTCTATGCGCGCGTGCGCGACGAGGGCGGGCTCGCCTACGCCGTGTATTCGTACGTGAGCCCCGCCCGATACGGCGCCTCGTTCACGGTGTCGGCCCAGACGCGCACGGCGGAAGTGCCGAAGGTCATCGACATCATGCGCGAAGAGCTGACGCGGATGACCCGCGAGCCCGTGACCGAGCGCGAGCTGAAGCTCGCCAAGGAATACCTGATCGGCAGCTTTCCGCTGCGCCTGGACACCTCCTCGAAGGTGGCCGACTTCGTGGTGGCCGTCGAGGAGCAGGGGCTCGGCCTCGACTACGGCGATCGCTACAAGGAGCGCGTGGCGAAGGTGACGGCCGCCGACGTGCAGCGCGTCGCGGCGAAGTACTTCGCGCCCGATTCGTTCAATCGCGTGGTCGTCGGCGCGCCCAGGCCATGAGAATCGCGCTCGCGACGCTGGCGCTGGCGCTGGTACCGGCGCTGGCCGCGGGCGCCGCGCTGACGCTCGACGAGAACGGCCGCCGCGAGGCCATCCGCACGGGCGAGAAGAGCGTGGGCAACGACGCCTTCGACACGGAGTGGCGCGTCGACAACGGACGCGGCGAGTGGGTCAGCGTCCTCACGCCGTTCCACCGCCTCGTCGTCGCCGCCCGCCACGCCACGTTCAACGGCAAGCCGCTCAAGCCCGGAGACCCCGACAAGATCCTCAAGGAGAACCGCGAGCGGCTCGTGTTGTTGGTGGAGCTGCAGGGGGCGTCCGAGAATTTCGCGCGGTTTTATCTCCCGCGCCTCGTCGTGGCCGACCGTGAGATCCAAGCCGCCTTCGTGCAGAACGAGCGCACGGCCAGTCGGCAGGAGGATGGCCGCTACGTGGCGCATTGCGTGTACGGCTTTCCCAATCGCGACCTCGATGGCCGGGCCAAGGCCGCGCTCATCGTCGCCGACGGTGATGGCCGCGACGTGAGTCGGTTCGCCATCGACCTTGGGAAAATGCGCTGAGGGCGCCAGTCACCTGGATCGTGCATCGGGAACGGTTGTTGTTGCTCGGCTGGGGCCGAGCCATCCTGCTTCAGTTCGCCCACCCTCTCATCGCGCGAGCCGTCTTCGAGCACAGCGGCTTCCGAAGCGATCGACTCGGCGGGTGGCGCCGCCTGCAGCGCACGGTGTCGGCGATGCTCTTTCTCACGTTCGGCTCGGATTCCCAGGCGGCGGCCGCTGCCGGCCGAATCAATGCCATTCACGCGCGCGTCAAAGGGCAGGCGGACGGCCCTACGTATTCGGCGAACGATCCCGATCTGATGCGATGGGTCCACGTCACATGTGTGGACTCGTTCCTGAAAGCCTACGAGCTGTACGTCGAACCCCTCACCCGAGCCAAGCGTGACGCCTATTGCGCCGAGTCGGCCCAGGGCGCACCGCTGCTCGGACTCGATCCGCGCTGGCTGCCGCACGATAGCCGCGAGCTGGAGGAATGCATGGCGGCGATGTGCGAGAGCGGAACGTTGCGCGTGACCGATACCGCGCGAACGCTCGCGCGAGCCGTCCTCTACCCGAAACCGCGCTGGCTCGGGTGGCCGGTCGTCGGCGCCGTTCGACGCTCCACCGTCGCCCTGCTGCCGCCCGCGATTCGAGAGGGCTATGGGTTGCGGTGGACGCCGCAGGAGCAACGACGCTTCGCGCGCCTCGTCGTCGTCGTCCGAACATTGCGGGCACTGGCACCGTCCCATGTCGCCCACTGGGCCATCGCGCGCAAGGCGATGCGCCGGCTCGCCGAGCAGGGGGCCATTACGCCGGTGCTATAATCCGCCCGCGCTCCAGCCGAACGTCACCAGGAGGTCCTCTCACATGAAAGCCATTCGCATCCACGCGCCCGGCGGTCCCGAAGCGATGAAGCTCGAGGACGTCCCGGAGCCCCAGCCGAAAGCGGGCGAGGCCGTCGTCAAGATCGACGCCGCCGGGTTGAACTTCATCGACGTGTACCAGCGCAGCGGTCACTACAAGCTCGCGATGCCGCTCACCCTCGGGCTCGAAGCGGCCGGCACGGTGACGGCGGTCGGCCCCGGCGTGACCGAGGTGAAGGTCGGCGACAAGGTCGCCTACACGGGCGTGCCGGGCGCGTACGCGCAGTACGCGGCGGTGCCCGCCGCGCGCCTGGTCGTGCTGCCGCATGGCGTGTCGACGAAGCAGGGCGCGGCCATCATGCTGCAGGGCATGACCGCTCACTATCTCGCATGCTCGACCTACCCGTTGAAGAAGGGCGACACGTGCCTCGTCCACGCCGCGGCCGGCGGCGTCGGCCTGATCCTCTGCCAGATCGGGCGGCTGCGCGGCGCGCGCGTGATCGGCACCGTGTCGACCGACGAGAAAGCCAAGCTCGCGCGCGAGGCGGGCGCCGACGAGACGATCCTCTACACGAAGCAGGACTTCGCGGCCGAGGTCAAGCGCATCACCGGCGGCCAGGGCTTGCAGGTCGTGTACGACTCCGTCGGCAAGGACACGTGGGAGGGCAGCCTCAACTGCCTGGCGCCGCGCGGGCTCATCGCGCTCTACGGCCAGTCGAGCGGCCCGATCGGTCAGATCGACCCGCAGATCCTCAACACCAAAGGTTCGCTCTTCCTCACGCGCCCGAGCCTGAACGTCTACATCGCCACGCGCGACGAGCTGCAGCAGCGCGCCGGCGAGCTGTTCGGCTGGCTCCGCGACGGCAAGCTGAAGCTGCGCATGGAGTTCGAGTTCCCGCTCAAGGACGCCGCGGAAGCGCACCGCGCGCTCGAGGGACGCAAGACGACGGGCAAGGTGCTGCTGATTCCGTGAACGTCGCGCAGCTGCTCGAGCGCTCGGCGCTCTATCACGCCGATCGCGTCGCGCTCGTGGCCGGCGACCGGCGCTGGACGTACCGTGAGCTGGACGCCGCCGTGTCGGCGCTCGCGGGCGGCTTCGCCGGTCTCGGTCTGAAATCCGGGGAGCGGCTCGGCCTGCACCTGCCCAACTGGCCGGAGTTCGCGCTGGCCTACTACGCGGCGCAGAAGTGCGGGCTCGTGCCGCTGTCCCTCAACGTCACGTACAAGGCCGACGAGATCGAGTACATCGTCGGGGACGCACGGCCCACGGCCGTCATCACCGCCGATCCCGTGTCCGGTAATCTGCCCGCGCGCGACCGGATGCCGTCCGTCGGCCATCTGCTCGAGGCCAAGGACCTCGCCGCGCTCCGCGGCGCTCCGCGCCGCGCGCTCGACCTCGAGCGGGAGCAGACGGCCGCCATCCTCTATACGTCGGCGACCACGGGCCGGCCGAAGGGCGTGATGCTCACGCACGGCAACGTGGTCTCCAACGCCTACGCGACCGTCCATCATCTGCAGATGACGTCCGACGACCGAGGCCTCTGCGCGCTTCCCATGTTCCACTGCTTCGGCCAGAACGCCATCATGAACGCGCTGGTGACGGCGGGCGGCACGATGGTGATGCACGAGCGGTTCGTGCCCGACGTGTTCGTCGACGCCATCGCCGCGCACCGCATCACGATCTTCTATGCCGTGCCGACGATGTACATCCTCTTCCTCGCGATGGAGCGTCCGCTCGATTTCGCCTCGGTGCGGCTCTACTTCTCGGCGGCGGCCATCCTGCCCACCGATGTCGAGCGCCGCTGGCATGAGCGCTTCGGGCGCTGGATCCAGCAGGGCTACGGCCTCACCGAGACCTCGCCCTTCGCCTCGTACAACCACGACGTCGCCTTCAAGCCTGGCTCGGTCGGCACGCCGATCGAGAACGTGGAGATGAAGATCGTCGACGCCGAGGACCGCGAGGTCGCCGACGGCGAACGGGGCGAGATCGTCATCAAGGGCCCCAACGTCATGAAGGGCTACTTCGGCAACGACGCCGCCACCGTCGAGGCCATCCGCGATGGCTGGTTTCACTCGGGCGACATCGGCTACAGGGACGCCGACGGGTACTTCTTCATCGTCGACCGCGTGAAAGACATGATCAACGTCTCCGGCTTCAAGGTCTTTCCGCGCGAGATCGAGGAGGTCCTGTTCCGGCACGCGGCCGTGAAGGAGGCCGCTGTGGTGGGGATCCCGGACCCGGTGCGCGGCGAGGCGGTGAAGGCCTTCGTGGTGCTCGTCGAGGGCGCGAGCGCGAGCGCGGAGGAGCTGCAGGCGCTGTGTCGCGTCGCCGTCGCCGACTACAAGGTGCCGGGACGCATCGAGTTCCTGCCGGCGCTGCCGAAGAATCCCACCGGGAAAATCTTGAAGAAAGACCTGCGTACGCGTGGATAGCAGATAGAATGAGACGAGGAGGTGCGCCATGAGGCGGTCGACTCTTGCAATGGCGGCGCTGACGCTCGCGGCGCTACTGGCCCTGCAGGCAGGTGAGGCATTCGCGCGAGCTGGCAGCGGCGGCAGCCGCGGCTCACGCTCGTCGTCGACGCCGGCCTCGCCGACGACTCCCTCGAGTCCGTCGCGCTCGCTGAGCTCACCCACCACGCCGACGACGCCGACGCCTGCGCCGCAGCCTTCCCGCGGCTGGTTCGGCGGCATCATGGGAGGCCTCGCCGGCTTCGCCCTCGGCGGTCTTCTCGGCAGCATGCTGTTCGGTGGCGGCTTCGGCGGTGGTATCGGGCTGCTCGAGGTGCTGCTGATCGGCGCCGGGCTCCTCCTGCTCTTCCGCTTCATGGCCGCGCGGCGTGCGGCGCAGCCGACCTACGCGACGGCGGGCGTGCCCTACGACGGCGGGTATGCGGGTGCGAGCACATATGGTGGGAGCACAGGTGGGAGCACATACTCGGGCGGCGGCGTGCAGGAGACCGTCGCCGAGGTTCCCAGTGACCTCGACCGTGGCCTCGGTCACATCCGCGCCATGGATCCGTCGTTCGACCCCGGGTTCGTCGCCGATGCCGCGCGCGGCCTCTTCGGCGACGTGCAGCGGGCGCTGACCGGGCGCGACATGAGCCCCGTCAGCTCGCGGCTGACCTCGCGCATGTTCACGGAGCTCTCCGGGCAGTGCGAGCAGCTCCGCGCGACACGCCAGACCAATCGCATGGAGGCGATGAACCTGCGTCGGGTGGAGGTCACGGAGGCCTGGCAGGAGTCCGGCCAGGACTTCGTCACCGTGTACCTCGGCGGCTCGCTCGTGGACTACACGGTGGACGACACGACCGGCGCGATGGTTGCCGGGTCGAAGACGCCGCAGGAGTTCGAGGAGTTCTGGACGTTCACGCGCCCGGTCGGGCCGAATCCGTGGAGGCTCTCGGCCATTCAGGGCGCCTGAGCGGGACGATCGCGTGAGCCGGGCGGTGAAGTGGCTGATTGGCGCCGTCGCGGCGGTGGTCGTGCTCGTGGTGGCGGCCGTGATCGCGGTGCCGTACCTCGTGGACACGCCGCGCGTGCAGGCGCTCATCGCGTCCAACGCCTCGCAGGCGCTGGGCCGCCCTGTGAAGTTCCGCTCGATGTCGATCTCCGTCCTGCCGTTGCCCGCCGTCGCGCTGCACGGCCTCGAGATCGCCGAGGATCCACAGTTCGGCACCGAGCCGTTCCTGCGCCTCGAGACGGGGAAAGTCCGTCTCAAGCTCGGCCCGCTGTTCGCCGGGCGCGTCGAGCTCGGTGACATCAAGCTGTCCAAGCCCGTCATCACGGTCATCCAGGCGGCGGATGGCCGCATGAACATCTCGACGCTCGGCACGGGCGGCAAGGAGCAGCCGAAGGCGGGAGAGCGCGCGCCGCGTGGTGGCGGCGGCGGGACGGGCGCGGGGGCCGCGCTGGCCTCGACAGTCTCGATCGACGACGGCATCGTGTCCTATGTCGCGCGCGGCAAGGCCGGCGCCACGTCGCAGTATCGCGTCGAGAATCTCGCCCTGACGTTGACCGGCGGCGGCCCGCAGCTCGGCTTCAAGAGCGACTTCAAGGTCAAGCCCGGCGACCTTGCGGTGAAGGTCTCCGATGGGCAGGTCGCGGTGAACGGTGGCAAGCCGCTGACCGACGCGCAGCTACGCGGAGTCGTCACGATCGACGGCAAGGACATCGGCGAGCTCGCCAAGAATGCGCTGGGGCCGTCGCCCGAGTTCGGGGGCGCGCTCAAGGGCAAGCTCACGCTGTCCGGGACGCTCGGCGCGCCCACCGTGGCGGGCGACATCGAGGTGTCCAAGCCCTCCGTCTCGCAGCTGCAGCCGACGTGTCCCGACCCCAAGCGCCGCACGCTGACGCTCGGCACGCTGAAGCTGAACGCCAGCTACCGCGACGAGGTGCTCGCCGCGCGCCCGATGACCACGTCGCTTGCAGATGCACCCATCACCGGCCAACTCTCGCTCTCACTGGCGCCCGGGATGCGTGTGCAGGTCTCGGATCTCGGGATCAAAGGCGTGCCGCTGGAGAAGGTGCTGGTGGATTACCTCTGCGAGGGTTACGCCATCACGGGGCCGCTCGACCTCACCGGGGGCGCGACATTCAGCGCGCAGGACGTCTGGCATACGATCTCGGGGCCGGGCACACTCAAGATCGGGCGCGGCAAGGTCGTCGGCCGGCAAGCGCTCGCGCTCGTATCCGGCATCGTGCGCGTTGGCGGCGCGCTGTCATCGGTGTTGAACGCGGACATTCCCAATCTCGGCGACTCGCCGCTCGAGTTCGACTCGATCACCGGGACCTATCAGATCGTCAACGGCGTCGTGACCACGCGCGATCTGCTCTACACGAGCAAGCCGATGAAGGTCGCGATCGCCGGCTCGTTCGGCCTGGCCACGCGCAACATGGATCTCGACATGACGATCTCGCACGGACGAGGCGACCTGAAAGCGAAGGTCACCGGCAACGCGTCGTCGCCCTCGATCCGCGTCGATCCCTCCACGCTTCTGCGCGACGTGGACAAGAGCCAGATGCAGAAGGGCCTCGGGGACCTGCTCAAGAAGATCAAGTGAACGGTGCCGATAGACGAAAGGCTCACCGCCATCGCCGTGAGCCTTTCGTCGACCGACTCCGTCGGTCGTAAACCTTACATGCTCGCGATCGGGCCGCAGAAGACGTACGTCTTCACGTCCTGCGCCGACTTGTGGCCGTTGATCGCGTAGCCGCCCTTCTCGAGACTGTCCAGCGACACGTTGACGGTCGTCTCCGACTTGCCGTTGACGACCGGCGACAGTGGATACGCGGGCTTGGGATCGAGGTTGGCGCACGTGCCTTTGTGGATGTGCACGGGCTGTGACACACCGGCCGGAGCACCCTGGACCTCGAGCACCACCTTCGTCTTGGTGTCTCCGGCCTTCGTCAACGTCGCGGTGCCCGACTCGCCCGAGCTGTTCTGGGGCTCGAGCTTGACAGATGAGGAATCGGCCGCGAGGGCGAACGACGTCACGCCGAGCGCGAGAACTGTGAGCATGAGAGCGAAGAGCTTTCTTCCAGCAACCATTGGTGACCCTCCACATCGAGAGTTGAACGAGGCGCCTCGACAGCGGGGCACCCCTTTAAACGGTACCGCACCGGTAAAGGTTCCTCACCGGCGAGAGAGCAGGAAGGCGACGAGGTCGTCCAGCTCTCCTGGGCTCAGCGTCTGGCCGAAGGTCTTCGGCATCACGCTCTGACCGTCGGCCTGTCGATAGGTCGCGCCGGGCACGATGTAGGCGTTGGGGTCGATGATCGACTCGCGGATGTAGCCGGCGGCGTCCGTCGCGCGCCCGTGGTAGTCGGCCTGGCGGACGATGCGAGCGGCTTCGGTGGCGATGTTGCCGAGGTTCGGGCAGATGTCGCCGCCGGGCCACGGATGACCGATGTCATGGCACGAGCCGCACGGCAGCGTCGCGTAGAGCTTGGCGCCGCGTGTGGCGTCACCACGCGTCACCGGCGCCGTGCGCCTCCACCGCAGGCCGCCGCGGACGACCGCGAGCACCACGACGAGGGCGACCACGGCGAGCGCGGCGAGCCCGAGCGCTCGGCGCAGCGTCATACGCGGAGTGTACGACGCGTCGGCTATCGCGTCGCGCTGAAGCGGCCGCCGCCCAGCTTGCCCGCGTCCACGAGCCCGACGAAGAACGTGGAGAGCGCGTCGTACTCGCGATAGCGCGCCTCCCCGAGGCGGCGCACGGTGTCTTCGCGTAGCGCGCGATACATGACCAGGCGCTCCTTCAAGATCGCGCGCCATTCATCGGTGAGATCCTCCGCCCGGATCGCGTGAAAGCCTGCGCGGCCCAGCAGCGCGCGATAGCCGTCGAGCGACTGCAGGGTGACCGCCGCCATCCATTCCTCCAGCCGTCGGCGCTCGAGATCGCCCAGGCCCGCGTGGGCGATCCAGTCGGAAAAAGCGAGGCGGCCCCCGACCACGAGCACCCGGCGCGCGTCGGCGAGCACCGCGCCCTTGTTCGCCACGTGCAGCAGCGCCTCCTGGCTGACGCACGCGTCGAACCGCTCGGCGCCGAAGGGCAGCGCGGTGGCGTCGCCGCGGACGGTGATCACCAGGCCATGCAGACCGACGCGGCGCGTGAGCCGCGCCATCCCGGCGGCGCGGCCGGGATTCAGCTCGACGCCGACGACGCGGCAGCCGCGCCGCGACGCAAGGAAACGAGCCGGACCTCCCAGGCCGGCACAGATGTCAAGGACGCGGGAGCGGGCCGTGATTCCGGCGCGGCGCGCCAGCACGTCGACGGCGCCGAGGCCGCCGTAATGGTCTTGATCGAAGGGGAAGAGGTCGTCCGCGGTGAGCGTCGCGTCGCGGCCGCCCCGCACGCGCCGCACAGCATCGAGCACCTGGCCCTCGCTGATCGGATGGTGGTCGTAAAAGTCGATGATCCGCATGCCGGCTTGGTTGAAGCGCCCGGCCTTCCATGATACAAACCACTCGTTCCGATCACACCCCGCGAGGAGATGGACGCCATGAGCACCGTCAACAAAGCCGGCCTCGAGGACGTCGTCGTCTCGACGTCGGACATCTGTTTCATCGACGGGCGCGAAGGGCGCCTGATCTACCGCGGCTACGACGTCGACGATCTCGCGGTGCAGTCCACGTTCGAAGAGGTCGTGTATCTCCTGTGGTACGGCGCGCTGCCGACGAAGAAGGAATACGACGCGTTCTACAAGACGCTGAGCGCCACCGCCACGCGGCGGCTGCCGCCCAAGCTCGTGGCCTTGCTCCGCGGGCTTCCGAAGAAGACGACGCCCATGGAGGTGCTGCGCACCGGCGTCTCCGCGCTGTCCGCCTTCGATCCTGATGATCCTGACAATTCGCGCGAGGCCGAGATTCGCAAGGCGATGCGGCTGACCGCCCAGATGCCGACGCTCGTCGCGGCCTGGGAGCGCATCCGTCGCGGCAAGGCGCCGATCGCGCCGAATCCGAAGCTCAACCTCGCGGCCAACTTCCTCTACATGATGTTCGGGAAGAAGCCGACCGACCTCGCCGCCAAGACCTTCGACGTCGCGCTGATCTTGCACGCCGACCACGAGTTCAACGCGTCGACGTTCGCCGCGCGCGTCACCGCCGCCACGCTGTCGGACATGTACTCGGCCGTCACCTCCGCCATCGGCGCGCTCAAGGGGCCGCTGCACGGCGGCGCCAACGAGCAGGTCATGCTGATGGTCGACAAGATCAAGGATCCGGCGAAGGCGGAGGCGTGGATCCGCAAGGCCATCGCGGACAAGGTGCGGCTCATGGGCTTCGGCCACCGCGTCTATCGCGTGGAGGATCCGCGCGCCAAGCACCTGCGCCGGCTCGCCACGGAGCTCGGCCGCCAGGTCGGTGACGAACGCGCCGTCAAGATCCTCAACACCGTCGCGCGCGTGGTCACCGAGGAGAAGCACATCTACCCGAACGTCGACCTCTTCTCCGGCGCGGGCTACGCGGCCATGGGCATCCCGACCGATCAGTTCACGCCGATCTTCGCGATGAGCCGCGTGGCCGGCTGGGCCGCGCACGTGCTCGAGCAGCACGGCAACAACCGGCTGATCCGACCCCGCGCGGAGTACACGGGCGCCACGCGCGCCACGTACGTCCCGATCGCGCAGCGCTAGGGCGCAGGCGTGCCGGCCCTCGGCGTCGGCATCGTCGGCGCGCGCTTCGCGGCCGACCTGCACGCCGTCAACTATCGTCCTCTCGTCCCCACGCGCGTGCGCTTGGCCGCCGTCTGCTCGCGCACGCGCGCCGACGTGGAGAAGTTCGCCAAGCACCACGACATTCCGCGCGCCTTCACCGACCTGCGCCAGCTCGTCGAGTGTCCTGAGGTCGACGTCGTCGACGTGTGCTCGACCACCGACAGTCATCACGAGATCGCGATCGCGGCCGCGCGCGCCGGCAAGCACGTGATCGTCGAGAAGCCGCTCACCGGCTTCTTCGGCCCCGGCGACGTCGACCGGGGGCGCATGCTCGACACGGCGCTGCGCAACTCCGATGCGGTGCTGGAGGCGGTGGCCAGGGCCGGCGTCACGCTCTGCTACGCGGAGGATTTCGTGTACGCGCCTCCGGTGGCGAAGCTGCGCCGGCTGCTGGACGCCAGCGGCGGCGTCATCCTGGAGCTGCGCGCGGAGGAGAGTCACTCCGGCTCGCACTCCGCCTATGCCCGCCGCTGGCAGACCGCGGGCGGCGGCGCGCTACTGCGCATGGGCAGTCATCCCGTCGGCGTCGTGCTCCACCTCAAGCACTACGAAGGTCTCAAGCGCACGGGCCGGCCGATTCGCGCGCGCTCGGTGCTGGCCGACGTCGCGCAGCTCACGAAGCTTCCGGGCATCGCGGGCAAGACGCCGTACCACCGCACGGCCGTGGAGGATGTCGAGGACTGGTCGGTGGCGCTCATCACCTTCGAGGACGGCACGAAGGCGACCGTGCACAGCAACGATGTCACGCTGGGCGGCGTTCGCAACACGGTCACCGCCTACCTCACCAACGCCGTCGTCAACGCCAACATCACCCCGAACACGACCCTGACCGCCTACACGCCCGACGGCGGCGTGTGGGGCGACGAGTACATCAGCGAGAAGGTCGAAACAAAGGCCGGCTGGCAATATCCGAGTCCTGACGAGGATTGGATTCGTGGTTATCCTCAGGAGTTAGCGGATTTCGTCGCCGCGATCGCCGAGCGGCGCGAGCCGCTCTCCGGCGGCGCGCTCGCGCGCGAAACGGTCGAGGTCATCTACGCCGGCTACCTGGCCGCCGCCACCGGCCGGCGCGTGGATCTCGTGCGCGCATGATTCCGTTCGCGAAGGGGCACGGCCTCGGCAACGACTACATCGTCCTCGATGAGGCGGACCTGCCGCGGCCGCTCGACACGCGCGCGATCGAGCGCGTGTGCGACCGCAACTGGGGTGTCGGGTCCGATGGCATCTTGTTGAAGGTGCCGTCGACGCGCGCCGACTTCGGACTGCGCATCTTCAATCCCGACGGCAGCGAGGCCGAAAAATCGGGCAACGGCCTGCGCATCTTCGCCAAGTACCTGTGGGACCACGGCCACGCGCGCGGGCGTCCCACGTTCCGCGTGGACACCAAGGGCGGGGTGGTGGAGTGCACGTGTCACGTGCGCGACGGCCGGATGAGCTTCGTCACCGTGGAGATGGGCACCGCGAGCTTCCGCGCCTCCGCGATCCCGATGACCGGTCCCGATCGCGACGCGGTGGCGGTGCCGCTGGAGCTGCCGGACGGCGGTAAGGTCACGGCGACGGTGGTATCCGTCGGCAATCCGCACTGTGTCGTGTTCGTGGATCGCCTCGATGAGGCCGAGGTCCGCCGCGTCGGCCCGCTGCTCGAGCGCCATGCCTCGTTCCCCCAGCGCACCAACGTGCAGTTCGCGCGCGCGGCCGCCCCCGACACGCTGGACATCCTGATCTGGGAGCGCGGCGCCGGCTACACGCTGGCCTCCGGCTCCTCGTCCTGCGGCGCCGCCTCCGCGGCCGTGAAGAACGGCCTGTGCCGTCACGGCCGGGTCAGCGTCCGCATGCCGGGCGGCACGCTCGTCATCGAGGTACGACCCGACTGGTCGCTGCGGCTCGAGGGCCCGGTGGAGGAGGTCTATACCGGCGCGCTGACCGCCGAGTTCGCGCGCGACTGGCTCGGCGGAGCGTGAAGCGCGTCTGCGTCTTCGCCGGCTCCAATGCCGGCGCGCGTCCCACCTACGCGGCCACGGCGCGCACGCTGGCTGCCGCCTGCGCCGAGCGTGGACTCGGCATCGTCTACGGCGGCGGCTCCGTCGGTCTCATGGGCGTGCTGGCCGACGCGGCGCTGGCCGCCCACGTCGAGGTCATCGGCGTGATCCCGCGGCCGCTCGCGACCAAGGAGCTCGCGCACGCGGGCCTCACCGAGCTGCGCGTCGTCGGCAGTATGCACGAGCGCAAGGCCACGATGAATGCGCTGGCGGACGGCTTCATCTCGCTGCCCGGCGGGCTCGGCACGTTCGAGGAAACGCTCGAGGTGCTCACGTGGGCGCAGCTGGGGATCCACGACAAGCCGGTGGGCGTGCTGAACGTGGAGGGCTACTACGACGGCCTGCTTCACTGGCTTTCGCACGCCGCCGGCGAGGGCTTCGTGCGCCGCGAGCATCTTGCCCTGCTGCTCTTCGCCGATGCGCCGGCCGAGCTGCTCGATCGCTTCGCCGCCTGGACGCCTTCGCAGGGTCCGCGCGCGTGGATGAGGCCGCAGGAGACGTAGAACGGTGGGGGGCCATGTCGGGGCCCCCCACTTCTTAGGGCCTCACGACGAGGTTCGGATGGCGCCACCAGAAGTAGGCGCTCATCGTCGCCGCCGCCAGGAGATTGGCGGCGAGCACCGACGGCCACGGGATGACGCGCAGAACCGGCGAGGCGAGAAGCGCCGCCGCCGCGACGAACCCGAACTCGAAGACCACGAAGAGCAGCAGCAACCCGAATCCCCATGACGGGTTGCGCTCGACCGTGGCGAGCAGCCGCGACACGAGGCCACCCAGCGCGGCGAAGACGAGCACGTGGATCCACGTGAACATCCCCACCATCTCCAGCGAGACGGGCAGCGTCCCGGGCGAGGCGAGGGCCGAATGACGGAAGATCGCGGTGCCGAGCACGGTCGGGGTGTAAAAGGGACGCCCCGCGGCGGTGTCCACCAGCAGGAACCATAGCGCCACGGTGGCGGCGCCGATGACGCCGGCGATCATGCCCTCCTGATAGAGGCGAGCGGCGTCACGCGCGGGATCGGACAGGGAATCGACGGTCGGGGTCGCACGAGCGGTCATGATCGGCTCCTTCCTGGGTCCGATCGACCCTCTCACCGAACGACCCCGAGTCTACGCCCGGGATGATGCGTAGGCGACGACGAGGCGGCGCCGGCCCCCAGACCTTGCGGCTGTGGGGACTCACGGCCTCGGTGGCGTTCGATCTGCCCGGACCTACGTTCTTCGGTCGCTGTCACCTTCTTGCGAAAAAACCGCGCCACGCATCGCCCATCCATTGTCGAGCCTCCAAAGAGGACGTGAGCGTCGACGTTGCTGTACCAACGGCGCACCGTTGAGCCGACGGCGGTATGAAGTCGCCCATCGGGGGGGAGTGAGCGCGCGCTTCGTTCTCTCGCCGGACATATCCCAACCATTTGCGGGTGGAGGCTTTGAGGCCCCCACATCGCCGCCGGCCATTGGTTGTTCGGCGTCCGGTGGCGACGGCGACAAAACCGTCGGGAGACTGACAATGTCCATCAGAGTCTCTCTCGTGACCGCGATCGTCGCATGCATGTTTCTGGCGCCGACTGCGGCGCGTACGGCGGACGATACCAAGCCATTCGCGGTTGACGTCTGGGAGCCGCCGTTCAATCAGCAGCGGCGGCACGTTCGGAAAGACTACGTGCCGTTGACGCACGCGACGAAGCCGTGGAAGGTCTGCGCGTCGATCCCCCATCTGAAGGACGACTACTGGTTGGCGGTCAACTTCGCCGCGATCCAGGAAGCGAGACGTCTCGGGGTGCGGCTGGATCTGTTCGAGGCCGATGGCTACGAAAATCTGCACACGCAGAGGCAGCAGATCGCCGAATGTGTGAAGGGCGGGGCCGATGGTCTGATCCTCGGGGCCATTTCGGCGGATGGCCTGAACGATCTGATCGCTTCCTACTCCAATCGGAACATCCCGGTCGTGGACCTCATCAACGGGGTCAGCTCCAAGGCCGTGGCCGCGCGGGTGGGGGCAGACTTCTACGACATGGGCCTGGCTGCCGGCGAATACCTCAAGAAATTGACCGGCGCGAACGGGAAGCTCGTCCGCATCGCGTGGTTCCCAGGACCAAAGGGGGCTGGGTGGGTGTCGGCGGGCGATCAGGGCCTCCGCGACGCGGTGAAAGGCACGAAGATCACCATTGTCGAAACAAATTTCGGCGACACCGGGATCACAGAACAGGCCAAGCTGCTCAATGCGACCCTCGATCAGCACAAAGATATCGACTACATCGCCGGGACGGCCGTGACTGCGGAAGCCGCGGTGCAGGTGCTGCGCGAGCGCAAGCTGTCGGAGCGCATCAAGGTGATCTCCTATTACTTCGGTTCGGGAGTCTATCGCGGCATTCAGCGTCACACGATCGTCGCGGCGCCGACCGACCAGCCGGCTCTCCAGACGAAGCTCGCTGTCGACCTGGTGGTTCGCATTCTGGAGGGAAGGGACCACCTCAAGCACGTCAGCGCGCCGGTATTGCTGGTCGACGGCAGCAGCGTCAACCGGTTCGACGTCGACTCAAGCCTCGCACCGCCCGGCTTCCGCCGCATCTTCAGCACCACCAATTAACGCCCGATATGGCTCCAACGCCTGCGCGGCCCGACGTGGCGCCGGAACATCCGAGAACGCGGTACACGTGGCTGCTTGCCTTGGTGATTGCCGCGGGAATCACCGCATCGCTGTCGGTCAGCTACACGCTCTACCGGAGCGCCGAGCGCCATTGGATCGCGCGCTCGGAATCCGAGGCGCAGCGGCTCTCGACGATGCTGCTCGGCTGGCTGGACGACAGCTACGCGCCGCTCTCAGGCCTGGCTGCCTTGGTGGAGAACGCCTACCAGACTCAGCCCGAGGCATTCCTGAATGCCTTCGACGCCATGGAGTCACGAGCCACCACCGGTCTCCTGGGAGCGGCGGCGATGCTGGAGCGGAATACGAAGGGCGAGTGGGTGCTGGCCATATCGTCGGGAAACTTCGAGTTCCTGGAAAATGATGCGGCGAACGGCTTCGTCAAGCTTCAGCCGGTGATCGAATTAGCCCTCGCGCGGCGCAATCAGTTCGTGCTCAGTCCGCCCGTCAGCTCGGGGGACGGGAAGGCGATGTCGCCGGTGATGATCGCCCTGAGCAACGTCAAGACCCCCACGATTCTCGTCGGGAAGCTTGAGTACGCCACCTTGCAGAGTGCGTTGCTCGGGACGCCGACGCCACAGGGCTTCTACCTGACGTTGAAAGGCAAATTCATGAAGGCGCCGGAGACCCGGCCGATCATCCAGGACGAACCGGATCAACCGTTGGTGGAGGAGCTTGTCACGCGGGCGGCGACGGGAGGCGCCGATCTGGAGATCGTCTGGGGTGTGACGAAGCAGTATGGGAACGGGCCCGACGATGCGCTCGCGGCGATGACCCTGATCGGAGGCATCACGGCGACCCTGCTGATTGCGATGTTCATGGCCAGTCTCATCAAGCGCAATCGCGTGATCAACGAAAAGGTGGAGCTGGCGACGGCCGCGCTACGACTCACCGACGAGGAGCAAACCGCGACTCTCGAGTCGGCCACGCTGGGCATTGCGTTCATCAAGGATCGGATCATCGTGCGAGCGAACTCGAGGCTCGATGAGCTATTCGGCTTCGAACGCGGAGAACAGCTCGGGCAACCCACCCGGATCTGGTATCCGGACGACCAGAGCCACGCGGCCGCCGGCGGGGCGGTGTACGAGCAACTCGCGCGAGGCGAAACCCACCAGCGCGAACAGCAGCTCCGGCGTCAGAGCGGCGAGCTCTTCTGGTGCCGCTTGAGCGGCCGCGCCGTGGAGGCCGGCGACCTGTCACGGGGCACAGTGTGGATGCTCGAGGACGTCACCGAGCGCAGGCAGGCCGAGGAAGAGATCAAGCAGGCCCGGCAGAAGGCCGAAGAAGCCACCGAGATGAAATCCATGTTCCTCGCGAACATGAGCCACGAGATTCGCACACCGATGAACGCCATCATCGGTCTGTCTCACCTCGCCCTCAAGACGCAGCTCAGCGCCAAGCAGCGTGACTACGTCGGCAGGGTACACGACGCCGGCACGTCCCTCCTGGGTGTCATCAACGACATCCTTGATTTCTCGAAGATCGAAGCGGGGCGGCTCGACCTCGAGACCATCGAGTTCGGAATGGACCAGGTCATCAGCACCGTCACCACCCTCACGGCTCAGAAGGCCCATGACAAGGGCATCGAATACCTCGCCCACGTGTCTTCCGCGGTCCCCGAGAGTCTGCGCGGTGACCCGCTCCGGCTCGGCCAGGTCCTGACGAACCTCGTCAACAACGCGGTGAAGTTCACCGAGCGCGGAGAGATCCGGCTCACGGTTGAAGTGCTCGAACGGACGGACGAGAAAGTGCAGCTCAAATGCTCAGTGCGAGACACGGGAATCGGCATGACGCGGGAACAGACCGCGAAGCTGTTCCAGCCGTTCACGCAAGCCGACATGTCTACGACCCGCACGCATGGCGGCACCGGGCTCGGCCTGACCATCTCTCGCCGGTTGGTGGAGGCGATGGGCGGGCGCGTGTGGCTGGAAAGCGAGCCGGGCGTCGGCAGCACCTTCTTTTTTACCGTCTGGCTCGGCGCGCCGAAGGGCTCGGGGAAGGTGGTCCCCGAGCGGCTCGCTGGCGTTCGGATGCTGGTCGTCGACGATAATCCCGCGGCGCGCGAGATCCTGCATGAGCCGTTGCGGACATTGGTCAGCCGGGTTGATATGGTCGCGTCCGGTCCCGAGGCCATTGCCGCAGTCAAGCAGCAGGACGCGGTGGAGCCTTATGACATCGTGTTCATGGACTGGCGCATGCCCGGCATGGACGGGCTCCAGGCGAGCCGTCGGATCAAGAGCGACACGAGCTTGCACCATCAGCCCGCGATCGTGCTCGTGACCGCGTTCGAGGAGGTGCGCGAGGAAGCCGAGGGGCTCCATCTCGAAGGTTTCCTCGCCAAGCCGGTCACCAAGTCCATGATCGTGGGCACCCTGATGAATGTGTTCGCCGAGCCAGGACCAGGCGGCGTCACGGCCGCCGCGCGGAGGCAGGAAGAATGGGGCCGGCTGCTTGGCGCCCGGATCCTGCTGACCGAGGACAACGAGATCAATCAGCAGATCGCTATCGAACTCCTCGAGGGCGCCGGGGCGACCGTGCGGGTCGCACACAACGGACGCGAGGCCGTCGAGATCCTCTTGGACGGTCCGCAGCCGCCATCGTACGACCTGGTTCTGATGGACCTCCAGATGCCGGAGATGGATGGTTACCAGGCCACGGCGAGGATACGGGGCGACGGGCGCTTCGCGAGCCTGCCGATCATTGCCATGACCGTCCACGCCACGATCGAGGAGCGGCAGCGATGCCTCGCCGCCGGCATGAACGACCACGTCTCCAAGCCCATAGATCCCGGTGCACTGCTCGAGACGCTTCGCCACTACCACCGACCTGCCGGGGCAGGGGACGCCGGTCTGAATCCGCTCGCTGTCGTGTCTCATGACGCGTCGTCCGGTCGGCCGACAGAGGGACGTCCCGCCGAAGAGGCGCCCCTCCCGTCCGTCGAAGGTCTCGACACGTCTGACGGTCTCCTATCCGTCGCGGGGAACCGGAGGCTCTATCTGAAGCTCTTGCGTCAGTTCGTCGACCAGCAGTCGAACGCGCCTGACCGCATCGCGGAATGCATGGCGACGGGCGACCACGGCGCGGCCGAACGCTTGGCCCACACGCTCAAAGGAGTGGCGGGCAACCTCGGCGCCGGTGCTCTGCAGGCTGCGGCAGCTGAGCTCGAAAAAGCCATCGCCAGCCGTGGCGAGGCCCCCCGGATCGAGACGTTGCGCCAGCGGGTCGCCGAGGAGCTTGCCGGCTTGTTCGGCCGGATGCGTCCTGCGCTCGCCCCAGAGCAAACGTCAGCCGTCGCGGCGCCGTCACCAGCCGCCCCCGTCGATGCGGAGGTGATCAAGGCCCTCGTGGCCCAGATGCGCAAGCAGCTCACCGAGTTCGACCCTGGCGCGGCGGATTTCCTGGAATCGCATCGCGACACGTTCGGTTCGCTCTTCTCACCGGACCACCTTGCGGCGTTCGAGCAGCACGTGCAGGGCTACGCCTTTGACGAGGCGCACGCCATGCTCGAGCAGGCCGCGAAGGCCCGCGGCGCCTGATATGCGGCGTCCGTCATGAACGAGCGGATATTGGTGGTCGACGACACGCCGGGCAACATTCAGACCGTCGCGACCATCTTGAAAGCGCAAGGGTATCAGCTCAGCGTCGCGACAAACGGACATCAGGCGCTGGACGTCTTGCAGCGCATCCACCCCGACCTGATCCTCCTGGACGTCATGATGCCGGACCTCGATGGCTTCGAAACCTGCCGGCGCATCAAGAACTCTGAAACCTGGCGGGACATTCCGATTATCTTCCTCACGGCGAAGACGGAGACCACCGACATCGTCAAGGGCTTCGAGGTCGGCGCGGTGGACTACGTCGCCAAGCCGTTCAACGCGCACGAACTCCTCGCGCGGGTGAGTACGCACGTGACCGTCGACCAGCTGCGCCGCAGTCTTGCGGAGAAGAATGTGGAGCTGGCCCGAGCCCATGAGCTCGTGAGGCATGCCTTCGGGCGCTATGTGTCAGAGGAGGTGGCCGAGAGCCTTCTGCGCGCGCCAGAGGCTCTGGATCTCGGCGGAGAGGAACGTGAAGCGAGCATCCTGATGTCCGACCTGCGCGGCTTCACCGCCATGGCCGCGCGGCTCAGCCCGCACGAGGTGATCGAGATTCTCAATCTCTATCTCGAGGCCATGGTGGATGTCATCGGTCGTCACCAGGGAACCATCAATGAGATCATCGGCGACGCCATCCTCGTGATCTTCGGCGCGCCAGTGGTCTGCGATGATCATGCCGAGAAGGCCGTCGCGTGCGGACTGGCCATGCAGCTCGCGATGACCGAGCTCAACCAGCGTCTTGTCGCCAAGGGCGCAGTCGAGCTCGAGATGGGCATCGGAGTGCATACGGGGCGGGTGATCGTGGGCAACATCGGGTCGCTGCGCCGTACGAAATACGCGGCGGTCGGCGCCAACGTGAATTTGGCCGGGCGCATCGAATCTTTCACCATCGGCGGGCAGCTGCTGATTTCCGAGGACACGCGGGGGAAAATCAAGGCGCCGGTGCGGATCGACGGACAGTGTCGGGTCGAGCCGAAGGGCGCGTCGCGGAGCCTGCTCCTGTACGAGATCGGTGCCATTGGCGAGCCCTTTGCGCTGTCGCTGCCGTCGAGGGCCGTGCCGCTGCACCCGGTCGCCTCGCCGCTGCCGGTCCGGTTCACGGTCCTGGAGGAAAAGTTCGTCGGGCGGACAGTGCACGAGGGCCAGTTGACGGCGCTGTCCGCGCTCGAGGCGGGCATGGAGTCTCATCTCAGGCCCGCGGTCTTGAGCAATCTGCAGATCAGTGTTGCCGTGACACCGCTGGGCAATCCGTCGGGCGAGATTTATGCCAAGGTCGTCGAGTTGTTCGAGGGAACACCGAGTCGGAGCAAAATCCGGTTTTCGTCCGTGACGCCCGAGTTCAAGACCTGGGTGAGGGCGCTCAGCCTTTGAGTTCGAAGGTCGTTCAGTCCCAGCGGGGCTGGCGGGGTGGCGGCGCCGATGACGCCGGCGATCATGCCCTCCTGATAGAGGCGAGCGGCGTCATGCGCGGGATCGGACAGGGAATCGACGGTCGGGGTCGCACAAGCGGTCATGATCGGCTCCTTCCTGGGTCCGATCACCCTCTCACCGAACGACCCCGAGTCTACGCCCTCGAGAGGTGGGGGGCCCGACGGGCCCCCACACCCATTGCCGTCTAGCGGGTCGAGCCCCGCTCGTCGTCCACGCAGATGAAGTTATGCGCGTCGTTCGTGTCAGCGCCCGGCCGTGCCAAGACCGCGACCTGGGGATATGGGCACAGCGGCCGTGTGAGGGCGACGCCGTTCGCGGGGTTGTCGTTCACGAACTTCGTGGCGATGATGCGATCCGGCGCGATGCCGTGCTCGACCCACTGCTCGAGCGCCTTCACGACGTCGTGATCGGCGTCGGCGAGCGGAGCTCCTTGGCCGAACGTGTTGGGGCCGGGACCGCCCCCGCAGTGCAGCATCCCCGGGACCATGAACAGGCGGTAGAAATCCTGTGTCCGGCTGAGCCCCACCTTGTCCTCGCCCTTGCCCTGGCCCTTTCCGGGCCGCTGCGCCGTCGCGACGCTTTCGTAGTAGTTGATGCTGTTACGCGGCCCGATCGCGGGATCGTTCCAGCCGTGATAGTGGATCAGCTTGCCGCCGTGCTTCTGGAACGCGCCGAGATCGGGATTGGTCGAGTTGAGCACGGAGGCGAGCGGTTGGCCGTTGACGAGCTTGCTGTCCGTGAACGCGATGTCGCTATCGAAGTTCAGGGTGCGGATGTCGAAGGTGGCGTCATCGAAGACCATGAAGCGGAAGAAGTTCACCGAGAACTGATTCAGCAGCGCGTTACCGATGGCCGCGAGCGAGGGACCCGTTTCCCACGCGGGAAACGACGCAGGCGGGGCTTCGGCGCCCGCTTCGTGGCCGGGATGTATCAGGGCCCCGGTGCGCGGATTGTGCGGGCCCGCGTAGATCTTCTTCAGCGCGGTGGCCTGTGGCCCGGTCAGACACGCGTTGGTGTCCGCACCGGTGCACTGCAGCACCGTCGGATCGAAGGTGCAGTCGCGCGGATCGCCGACGATTCCGTCCTGGATGGCGTCCTCGACGAGGTCGCAGGCGGCGAGCGCCGCCGCCTGGACCGCCGGAAGCTTGGCGGGCGGAATGTAGCTCCCTGGCGTCTCGAGCAGGGCCTGCTGCGTCCACGCCGCCGCGGCGAGCAGATGCGTCCAGAAGTTCGCCGGCGCCCCCGCGACGATGCCGTCGAAGTCGGCAGGGAAGCGCTGCGCCTCCATCAAGGCCTCGCGACCGCCGTCCGAGCAGCCGACAAAATAGGAGCGCGCCGGACTGGTTGCCGTCAGCGCAGCGATGATCGCCTTCGCGTTGTCCGTCGTCTCCTTGAGCGCGCGATAGCCGAAGTCGATGATCTTTTCAGGATGTCCGAGCGCCCAGGCGGCGTTCGTGCCGCCGGCGACGTGGCCGTCGTCGGTGCCGGCCGCCGTGTAGCCGCGCTGGAGCGCGTTGCCGAGCGCGCCATACGGGATGGATCCCGCGAAGCCACCGTTGCCCACCTGCAGATATTTGCCGTTCCAGGCGGCGCCGGCCGGGATCCACACTTCGAAGCCGATGTTCGAGTCGGCCGTCGGGTGTGAAGTGCCAACCACTCGGCAGAAAGCCGGAAGCCCGGTCAGCGGCGCGCCGACCGGCGGCGTGAAGGTGCCAGCCGGAATCGACGCGGCGGTCGTGATCGTGGTGTGTGGCAGGGAGAGACTTCCGAGGCCTTCGCAGGTCTCGGCGGCGGCCGGTGCCGCCGTGATGCCGATGAGGGCGAGAAGCGCGACGGGCACCAGCGCGGCAAGCGCGCGCCGGCTGGTTGAAACCGCGGCATTCTGAGACATGTTCCCTCCAGAGATCGAGGAGCGAGGCACGGCTCGTTCACGACTTCGGAATGGTTGGTCTCCTTTCTCTCGCCGGACCCGAGGCGTTCAGGGGCTCACGACGAGGCGGGCGGGGCTGCGCCAGAATAGGCGCTCCTGATTGTTGCTTCAGTCCCAGCGGGGCTGGCGGGGTGGCGGCGGCCACGGCGGGGCGCCGGGCGCACAGCCGACGTGGTACATCTCGCCGTCGAAGAACACGCTGGCATCGTCGTCTTCGATGGCGGCGCCGCACGCCGGACACGTCCGCTCCAGGGCGTCCATACAGCAAGTCTACCGCCTGCGTGAAGCGCGTCGTGCGAGCGCGGCCAGCGGCGGCATCGCCGCGAGCTGTTCGTCGCTCAGCTCCTTCCAGTCGATCCCGGCGGGCCGCGGGAACGCGCGCCGCGTCCGGATCAGCCGCGTCGGCGTCGCCACGACGTCCACCGGCACGTCGTGCGACGTCATCGGGATCCGGCCACGCACGACCTGCGCGTCGTGCACCGTCGTCACCACGAGCGTGCGCTCGTCCACCGCGCCGTGGACCACCGCCAGAGCGAACTCCAGATCGCTGTAGCCGCCGCCCTTGCCGAGACGCCCGCCGCGCTGATCGACGGCGACGGAGCCGGCGACGATCAGATCGATGTGACCCAGCGCCTCAGGGCCGGCCGGCACGCCGAGCGTTGCCGCACCGGCGATCGTCGCGGCCTGCGCAACACTGCCGCGCAGGCGCGCAGGGTCGAGATGCACGAAGCACTTCGCCGCGCTCAGGCGCGGCACCGCCATGAAGACGTGCTTGCCGGCGGCGAGCGCCGCGCGGCGCACCGGCAGCTGCGCCGCATCGGGATTGCA
>Ga0207684_10001432_pt1 | contig 25782 bp, 18 predicted proteins | sample KBSK5501metaG_FD_184342 | JGI IMG/M metagenome (GOLD analysis project Ga0207684, IMG submission 184342) | Corn, switchgrass and miscanthus rhizosphere microbial communities from Kellogg Biological Station, Michigan, USA - KBS K5-50-1 metaG... | ecosystem: Host-associated > Plants > Roots >...
TGCCGTCCTCGAGGAACTCCGTGAGCTCGCCCGTGGGATCTACCCGCCGGTACTCCAGGATGAAGGACTGGCCGCGGCACTGCGGATCCAACTTGGCAAAATCAATCCATCGATCACCCTCACGAGCCACGGCCTCGACCGTTACCCATCCGAAATCGAGGCCGCGATCTACTTTTGTTGTGTCGAAGCGCTACGCGCCGTGCCCGGGCCGTCCGAGGTACGACTTGCTGCGCGCCACAATAGCATCGACTTTTCTATCAGTGGGTGCGGACCTTTCGACAGCCGCTTAGAGCGGATGGAGGAGCGGGTCGAGGCGCTCGGCGGGTCGCTTCAATTCGACGGGCGTCTGCTGGGCGGTTCGATACCGCTCGTAGTCGCGACCCCAGCCTAGCCCGCCACCGCGAGACGGTAAAGCGCGATAACCGCGTTGATAGCCCCCAGAATTACGAGGATCACAAAAACAGACCGCGGTCCCTTTCGCCTCGCGCCCGAGGCAGTGCCCAGCAGCCAGACCGCCGCCGGGATCGTCTCCAACGTCTGCCACATGCCGAGCACAACCGCCCTGTACAGCGCGGCGAAGGCGGGCACGATCGCTTCCTTCTGCGCAGCACTCGCTGTGGAATAGTCGGTGATCAATGCCGGGGCTGCGGTCGCCATCGAGGTGGCGCCGATCGATCCAATGATCACCACAGCCAGGCCCGCCGCCGCAAAGAGATCGATGTCGCGGTAGCGTAGCGGGCGCGCAGGTAGATGACGACCGGTGCGATGCTTACGTACCCGATCATGTCGACCAGGCTGCCCCAGCGGATCAGCGCTGGGCCGGATGCGCCAGACGCGAGCAACTTCGACGGCTCGACGCTCAGACCGGCGGCGTAACCGGCTGCCGCGGAATACATCAAACCAGCGAGGAGCTCCAATGCGAAAGCCGCGACGGCGAATGATATCGCGACCCGAGTCGAAGCCCGGCTAATGCTTCTTGGCGCCTTCCCAGGCGGCGGTGAGCCGATCGGGCTCGAATTTGGACTTCGAAATGTAGCTCGCCGCCCCGCACTCGGCGGCACGCGGAGCGTACTCGGCCTCTTCATAAGTGGAGAGCAGCAGCACGACGACGGTGCCGTTCGAGTCCTTCAGGATCTGCCGTGTCGCCTCGAGGCCGTTGATCCCGGGCAGGTTGACATCCATCAACACCAGGTCGGGATGTAATTTCTGGCTGGCCTCGACCGAAGCCTCGCCGGTCTCGGATTCGGCAATCACCTCGAAGCCATCCGTCGCCTCCACCACCGCCCGCGCCGCCTGGCGGAACGGCGCCTGATCGTCGACGATCAATACCCGTACTGCCATGTGTCCAGATACAGAATGACAGGTTTTCAGGGGCGCAAAAATGGTGCCAGCACCACCTGAACTCGGCGGCCAGCCCAACCAGACTGGACGCGGCGTGAAGCCCTATTCTGTTGCCGTGCCGATCCGGATCGTGCTCGCCGAGGACAATTACCTGGTCCGGGAAGGTGTCCGCCAACTGATCGACGCGCAGCCGGAGCTCCAGGTAGTCGCGGTGTGCACAGACTTTGACTCCCTGTTAGCCGCCGTCGAGGAGCACAAGCCGGACGTCGTGCTGACCGACATTCGGATGCCGCCAACCGGCACCGACGAAGGCATCCGGGCCGCCGAGCGCCTGCGGCAGTCGCATCCACGGATCGGTGTGGTCATCCTGAGCCAGTTCAGCGACCCGGACTACGCTCTTGCGCTATTGCAGAAGGGTGCGACCGGCCGGGCATACCTATTAAAAGAACGCGTTTCCGACATCGAGCAGCTGGTCAACGCGATCAGCGAGGTGGCGAACGGCGGCTCCGTCATCGATCCCAAAGTGATCGAGGGCCTGGTAGCGGCGAAGGTTCGCAAGCCCCAATCGCCGCTCGCCGATCTCACGCCGCGCGAGCACGAAGTCCTCGCGCTCATGGCCCAGGGAAAGAACAACGCCGCGATCGCAGCTACGCTCTTCCTCACCGAGCGCGCGGTCGAGAAGCACATCAACTCGATCTTTTCCAAGCTGAGCCTCGCGGAGGAGAAGGACACGCACCGGCGGGTGCGAGCTGCATTGCTCTACCTGTCGGAATCGAAGGCGTAGTCATGCCGGCTCCATCCTCCCGGAGTCGGGTCTGCAACGTCCTGGTCATCGGTACGGGCGCCGCCGGACTGCGCGCGGCGATCGCCGCGACCGAGGCGGGAAGCCAGGTGCTGGTCGTGGGTAAGCGACATCGACTCGATGCTCACACTGTCCTGGCAGCGGGCGGCATCAATGCGGTGCTTGGGACGCGCGATCCCCAGGACTCATGGGAGCAGCATTTCGCCGACACGTTTCGGGAGGGCTACTTTCTCGGCCACCCTCGCGTGGTCGAGATCATGGCCCGGGAGGCGCCGCACGCGGTGCGCGAGCTCGCCGATTGGGGCTGCCCGTTCGCGCGACTCGACGATGGCCGGCTCGATCAGCGTTTCTTCGGCGCGCATAAATACCGGCGCACCTGCTACGCCGGCGACTACACCGGTCGCGCCGTCCTCTACACGCTGGCGAACCGAGCGCAGCAGCTCGGCATTCCGGTGATCGAGGATCAATACATCTCGCGTCTTCTCGTCGCCGACGGCGTTTGCTTCGGCGCGTATGGTTTCGACCTCGTGTCGGGGGACCGGACGGTTTTCGAGGCGGATGCGGTGGTGCTCGCCGCCGGCGGCCACACTCGGCTCTGGCGCCGTAGCTCCTCCCGACGGGACGAAAACTATGGCGAGGGGATGTTCCTGGCGCTCGAGGCGGGCTGCCGCCTGATGGATATGGAGCTCGTTCAGTTCCATCCGACCGGGATGGTGATGCCGGAGGAAGTCGCGGGCACGCTGGTCACCGAAGCGGTCCGCGGTGAGGGCGGCCATCTCTACAACCGCGACCACGAGCGGTTCATGACACGTTACGACCCGGAGCGCATGGAGCTGAGCGCCCGCGATCGGGTCGCGCTCGCCATCTACACCGAGATCATCGAGGGCCGCGGGGGCCCCAACGGTGGAGTCTTCCTGGACATCTCGCATCTCCCCAAGGACGTAATCCTCGAGAAGCTGCCCAGGATGTATCGCCAGTTCATCGAGTATCAGATGCTGGACATCTCGAAGCAACCGATGGAGGTGGCGCCGACGGCGCACTACTCGATGGGCGGCATCGTCGTCGATCCGGACACGCACGTCACGGACGTGGTTGGCCTCTACGCCGCTGGGGAGTGCACCTCCGGGCTGCACGGGGCCAATCGCCTCGGCGGCAATTCCCTGGCCGAGACCGTCATCTTTGGCCGTCGGGCTGGCGCTGCGGCGGCTACCCATTCGCAGGACTCCGAAGTCCAGCGTCGCTCCAAGAATGCGGTGCACGACGCGGAAGACGAGCTCCAGGGTCTGATCAAACCGGGAAGCGAGCTGGCCCGTCCCCTGCAGCGGGCGCTGCGCGATTTGATGTGGGAGCACTGCGGCGTCGTTCGCGATGAAGCAAGGATGCGGGACGGTCTGCGCAAGCTCGGCGACCTGGCGCGGGCCGCGGAGATCGTCGACATCCGCCCCGGCCAAGAAGGGTGGGTTGAGCTGGAACATGTGCTCGATCTGCGAGCGGGGCTACGAACAGCGGAGGCGACGCTTCGCTGCGCGCTCGAGCGCTGCGAGAGCCGAGGGGCCCACACCCGATCTGACTTCCCGGCCCTCGATCCGAGCCTGGAGCGAAATTTCTACACCCGCGTGGATGGGCCAGATCGCCCGTTGACCGTCCGGAGCGAGCCGGTTCCTCCTATTCCAGCAGCGTTGAATCGGATGCTCACCGACGAGGAAATGGAGGTCGCCGGAAGGCTCCTCGAATAGAGTCGAGTTTCCCTCCCCCACTTACGGGGCGGGCCCGTCGGCCCACGCGAGCGGCGCTCGGGGCGTCGCCCCACGCGAGTTGCGCTTTAGTGCAATACGAGCGTTTGAGACGTCAGTGCATGCGAGCGTTTGAGACGTTCAGGGTGGGGGCCACCCCCCTGCGGCTCGTGTTTCCACCATAGACGGCCGTCTCAGCAGCCTCTAGGCTTACGGTGCTGACGAAGGCATCGCGAGAGGAGGTTGGCCATGCGCTATGAATCGTCGACTACCTCGGTTTCCTGGATCCCCTCGGAAGCGATCCCGGGAATGATGCGACTGCCGTTCGACCTGGGTCCGGTGCACTACGACGATCCGCCGAGCGACCAGCTGACCGACATCGAGGCGTTGTCTCGCTCCGGGGCCGTCCGCTTTATCAACGAACTGCGCGCCTGGGTCGAGGTCGAGGACGGCTGGATCGTTCGACACGGCCATTCAGGCCGGGGCTGGATTGGGAAGACCAAGCTGGGATTCGGCTCGCGCAAGATCCTCTTCTCCGCGATCGGCATGCGCGACCTCCAATCGGAGCCGGAGGTCGGCAAATTGTCCGTTCGTTTTGTCCAAACCAGTGGCGGACGCGTCGCGATGCCGCTCCCTCGCAAGCTGAACCGTCCACCGTTCGTCCAGGTTGTGCCCCCGCTGGTCTGGACGACCCTCGCACTCACCATCAACGCCGATGGCTCATCGAAGGCCGAGGTCATCGGCGCCAGTCCGTTCCCGAGGCACTGGATCTACGACGATTCCCTCCGGCTCGCCAACAAAGTTGCGGTCACCGATTTCAAGAGTTGGTCAGGCGACATCTTCGGCGAGCGCACACCATGGGGCGCGGAAGACTCGCCCGCCTTTGTGACCGAGGTCGAGACGGCGCTCGAACGCGAGTTATCGCAGACCATCATGCGCGGCGGCACGAAACCCACGATCCGCAAGCTCAAGAGCGGCGAGGCTCTGGTCGAGCAGGGTCAGCCCGGCGACGAGCTATTCCTGCTGCTCGACGGCGTCCTCTCGGTGGACGTCGACGGAAAAGCCCTGGCCGAGGTTGGACCGGGCGCCATTCTCGGGGAGCGGGCGTTGCTCGAAGGCGGAACACGGACCGCGACCCTGCGCGCGCTCACCCCGGCTCGGGTCGCCGTCGCGAGCGCCGACCAGATTTCGCCCGACGCCCTCGCCGAGCTGGCTGCGGGCCATCGCCGCGAAGAGAACTGACATTTCCTTTCCCCGCTAGCAAATCTTTTTCCCTCCCCCGCCTGCGGGGGAGGGTCAGGGTGGGGGCGGCGTAGTGTCGGGGGCAGTCCTCAACGGAATCGTCCCGCTGACGGTTGTGCCGCGGCCGGGCGACGAATCGACGCGGAGCGTGCCGCCGACCGCGCCGACGCGATCCATCATGTTTCTCATGCCGGCGCCACGCGAATGTGCGGAGCGATCAAAGCCGGCGCCGGTGTCCTGGACTTCGAAGACTAGCGTGTCGTTTTCCTGTTGGATGCGCACCGTTGCGGTCGCGCCATCCCCGGCATATTTGCCCGCGTTCTGCAGGGCTTCCAGGCAGCAGAAGTAAACGGCCGCTTCCAGCTCCGGCGGGTAGCGACCAATACCGTCGGCGTGCACCTGCGTCGGGATGACCGCCCGGCGGGACGCGGAAACCAGAGCGGCCCCGAGTCCTTCGCTGGCGAGCAGCGGTGGGTAGATGCCGTGGGCCAGCGTGCGCAGCTCGTCGAGCGCCTTGGAGGTCTCCTGGCCAAGCTCCTCCAGCAGCCGGGCCGTCCGCACTGGGTCACGGTCGCTCATCTGGCGGGCCAGCCGCGCCTTGACCGAGATCGCGACGAGATACTGCTGCACGCCGTCGTGGATGTCGCGCTCGATCCGTCGGCGCTCGGCGTCGGCGGCCGCCACGATGCGGGCTCGGGAGGCCTCCAGCGCCTCGGCATGCTGTCGCAGGTCTTCGAGCGTGGCCTCGAGCGCCGCGTCGAGGCGAGCATTGTTGATCGCCACCCCGACTTCGCGGGCCAGTTCCTTCAGCGTGGCGTCGGCCTCGGCCGGCAGCGCTGGCGCGCCCAACCGGCGCTCCGCGACGATCAGCCCGAGCAAGTGGCCGGTATGGCTGACCGGCGCAATCCGAATCGTCGCGCCGTTTCGCTCGGCCAGCAGGGCCGGCAGCCAGACTTTGGCCCAGGCGATGCCGGAAACCGGCGCGTGAGCAACGATCGATTCGTCCGACCCGGTCAAGGCGAATCGTGCCGGACCCCGCTCAGGGTCGGAGACCGTTCGCTCGAGGCCGCCCGCGGACGCCATCCAGACTTCGGCGGCATCCAGGCCGAGGTTGCGTCGTAGGGACTCGGTCATATCGCGCAGGACTTCGTTCAGCGGGATCGTGCGATCGAGCCGGCTCGCGAAACTGCTTCGGACAAAGCCAATCGCACCCAGCCGGGCCGCATCGCGTCGCTGCCGACGAATGGCGGTGACGGCGACGTAGGCCACGGTCGCGACCGCCATCGCCGCCAGGATCGCCCCAAGGAGCAGGGTCCCGGTGTCGAGCTGGGGCATCTCAGCCCACCCCGCGGAGTGCCTCGGCGGGTCGCAAGCGCGCGGCTCGCAGCGCCGGCAGGAAGGTCACCACGAGAACGGCAGCGTAGACGAGCCCGACCGTGAGCAAAATGTCAACATAGTCGAGGATGAATTGACTCCTGGGCGAGAGGCTCCTCAGCAACGGCCCTCCAAGCCCAAGGGCAACAGCGAGACCCACGACAAGTCCGACGGTCGCGATCAGCGCCGCTTCGATCAGCACGCCGGCCAGGACCTGCAACTTCAAATATCCAACCGCGCGCAGGACGCCAATTGAACGACGTCGCTCGATGACGGCCCGCAACGCCACGGCGCCCAGGCCAAGGATGCCGACCACGAGACCGACCCGCATCAGCCCGACAAAGAAATCGTTGAGGCCCAGGTTGGCGTCGTACTGCGCTTGCATCAGCTGGAGCGTGGTGCTGGCGTCCGCGCCTTGCGCCAGCACGGCACGCTGGAGATCACGGGCGAGTGCCTGCGGTGTGGTTCCGTTGGCCGCCTTCACCAGCAGGGTTGCCCCCGGCGGCGATCCGACCAGCGAGGCCAGCGCCGACTGCGACCCGACCAGTCCCGGAAGGAGCCCGGGAGACGAGCCCCCCGGGGAAGGGAGTTGCGCCACGACTTTGAATCGCACCGTTCCCTGCCCCAAGGCCAGGTAAGCGACCGAGCCAACGTTTAATGACGAGGCCACCAACCCGGGATCGCGGCTGATGGCCGCCCAGGCGGCCGCGTCATTCGGAAAGCTTTGATCGCGATTGATGAGGGGCATGATGCCGCCGCTGAGTTGCTGCTGGCTGAGCCCATAGACAGTGATCGATTCCTGTTGCCAGTCGAGGGTGCCCCTGAAGTCCGCATAGACCCACTTGACCGGTCCCAGGAAGGTGCGGCTGGGCAGGCTCTCCTGCCGTGCCACATGCGACGCGAGTTGCGCCGGTAGGGTGAGTTGATCAGTGCCCACGACGGTCGCCCGAACGTCCCAGTCCCCCGTCGCCGATGCCAGATCGTGCCGAGCGACGCTCAGCGAAGTCTGGACGATGACCAGCACCGCGGTCACGATCGAGAAGGCCGCGATCACCAGGCCGGTTCGGAGCGGGCGGCGCGACGAGTAGGCGAGCGCAGGCCGCAGCGTCGCCCGTAGCCAGCCGGAGGGGCGGCCCAGGAACCCGCCGAAGCCCTCCAGCACTCCCAGGTTCGACGTCACCAGCACTGAAAGGCCTACGACGGAAATAACGAGCGCCCCGGCGAATGGCCCGGTCGAGGCCGCCGCCGAGATGGTGCGGCTGACGTACCACCAGTACGCGAACGCCCAGGCCGCGGCCGCCACGCCGGCGCCCGAGAAACGGATGCGGTCGGAGACGCGACCACGGAGCAGCCCAGACGCCGCGACGATCGACAGCGCACCGCCCGACACGCGCAGGAACGGGTTGCCGAACGCCACCGCCGCCAGGCCGCCGATCCCGAGAAGCGCCAGGAAGGCCAGCCGCCGAGGCGACGACCGTTTCGCTCGCTGCGGCTCGGGAAGGTCGCGGATCGCCGCCGAGATGGCCATCGACGACGTGCCGATCGAAACGATCAGCACCGTGGCCAGGTTGATCAGAGAGGCCGCGGCGACCGAGCCGAAGAGCGACCCGGGCGCGACGGACAGGATCTGACCGAAGCTATCCGGGGTGAAGGAACTGTGGCCGACGATGAGCGCTCCCAGGGCGAGACCGACCGGTAGACCCAGAAGCGCTCCGGCCAGGCTGTAGAGCGCCCCTTCTGTGACCGAGAGCTGGATCAATCCGCCGCGGGTCAGGCCCAGCGCCCGCAGCACGGCCAGCCTCGGGCGCCGCTCCTCCGCGAGCAGGACGGCCAGGTTGGCGACCATCGCGGTCGCCGCCAGCGCCACGATCACGCCAAACGCCGTTACGAACCCCCTCGACACGTTCTGCATGCGGCTGGCAAGGTCCAGCACCCCGCGTTTGGGCTCCACTACCTGAAGGCCGTCGCCCGCCACCGCCGCGCGGACGAGCGGCGCGAGCCGGCGGGCGGCCGCCACCTCGGCATCCCCGTTACCCCTTGCGGAGACGCGAATGACGTCGATGCGATTCGATGAAACCAGCCGCTGGATCGTGGTTAGCGCACCAAAGGCGGAACGTGGGTTGCCGTACGCGCCGGCACCCTGGTGTTGGAGGACCCCGGCGACCATGACATCCTGCGGCGATGGTCCACCCGCCTGGACGGTGAGACGGTCGCCCGCGCGGGCTCCGATGTTGTCGGCCAGCGCCTGTGTCAAAAAGACCCCACCTGAACCGAGTTCGTCGCCATAGGTTGACCGACCGTCGGCCAACACGAACGGATCGAAGCGAGGCTGGACGCCGAGGTCGAGACCAGTGAGTTGGACGCCAGGCTTGCCGAGGTTCCTGTCCACGTCCACCACCGAGCCGGTCACGACCATGGCGCTCTGGAAGGCTGCCGCGGAATTCAGCGATGGATCAGCGGCCAGCCGGCTGGTCAAGGCCGGATCAAAGAGGGTTCCGCCGCCGGTCACCTCGATGTCATCGCGGCCCCAACTGCGAAACGCCGCCGCTCGGTTCGACTGGTACATGCTGTCGCTGATCACCTGGATCAGAAAGATCGACGCGCCGGCGATCATCAGCCCGCTCACGACCACCGCGGTTTGGCCCGGGCGACGGACGGCTTCTCGGACGGCAATCTTGCCCACCAGCGGGCGGCGCCAGATGATGAGAGCCAGCACGCCGTAGCTCAGCACGAAGAGCGCAACCAGGAACGTAAGGAAGTTCATGGCTGGTCGCCTACTCCTGCAGCCTCAGCGCCTGGGCGGGCGGCGTCCGTGCCGCCGCCAGCGCCGGACCAACGGTCGCCAGCAGGACCGCCGCATAGATCAACCCCAGGGTCCCGGCCAGGCTCCCGACGTCGATGCCGAAGGGCGTCGCGGTGACGCTCCAGTTCAGATAGAGGTAAGCGGCGACGATGCCGGTCACAACCCCAACCACAACACCGCAGGTCGTCGTGAGCGCGGCTTCGGTCACGACACCGGCGACCACCTCACCGCGGCGATACCCCAGCGCTCGCAGGACGCCAATGGAACGCCGTCGCTGCACCACCGCTCGGAGTGCGAGGATGGCGAGGGAAAGGATGCCGATCACGATGCCCATCCGCATGAAAAGGACAGGAACCGAGGCGAAGAGTTCAAAGGCGACAAGCCGCTGTCTCAACAGGTCGGGGATGGTGGTCACCTCAGCACCCTCCGGCAGGAGCGCCTGACGGATCTGTGTGGCCAGGGCATGCGGGTCCACACCTGGCTTCGCCTTGACCAGGACGGTGGTGCCGAGTGGAAGGTTCCCGAACGGGGCGAGGGCCTGTGACGAGCCGATGATCCCGTCGAGGATCGGGTCGCCGAAGTCGCCCGCCACCGACCGGGTCACCGACCCGCTCGGACCGACGAAGGTGAGCCGGACATCAGTGTTGAACCGCGTCCAGAACACCCAGCCCGGATCGTTCTGTACGCTGCGCCATGCTGACGCATCGTTGCGAAATTGACGCCGGCGATTGGTCATGCCGCTCCCCATCGGCGGATTGCGCACCAGCTCCGGCGTCAGCTCGTAAAGGGACAGGCGCTCCTGATGCCAGAGTGCTGGCGTCCCCGCCGGCGAGCTGACCTGCACCGAACCCAGGTACGAGCGGGTCGGGATCGACAGGAACGTCGCCACCTGCGCTTGGAGCGTCGGCGGCAAAACCATCGAGCGCTGAGCCGGCATCGAGACGCTGATGTCGTAGGGGGCGCGGGCACCGGACTGACGCATCTGATTCGCGAAGTTGGCGATGAAGACGTTGTAGAGCACGATCACAGAGAGGAGCATGGCCAGCGTTCCGACCGTGAGGCTGGCGCGCAGCGGCCGCCGAATCAGGTAGGCAAGCGACAGCCGCAGGGTCCCGCGAAGCCGCCCTGAGGCGTCTCCGGTAACCGAGGCGATGGTCTCCAGGAGGCGCACATTGCTGACGACCGCAAGCGAGAGGCCGAGGGCTGTCACGGGAATGGCAAGGAACAGGTCGATTCCTGCCGACTGCGAGGTGGAGGTCGAGAAGGCAATCGCCAGGCCGACGAATGCCCACGCCGTGAGGGCAAGCCCGAGCCCCGTCAGACGAACTCGCTCGGGCATCCGGCCTCGCATCGCGACCGACGCCAGCGCGATGAGCCCGACACCGCCGAGCGTGCGTAAGGGCACGCCCGGGACCGCCGGCGCCGGATTGAGCAGGGCGACCAGCGACGCCACGACAAGACCGAGCTGAAACAGGCGCCGGGAACGGGAGGCGCGCGCCATGTTCCCTGGTTCCGGAAGGTCGCGGATGGCGGCGGCGATCGTCATGCCGGAGCGCAGCACTGCGGCAAGGACTACGCCGGCCAGCGTGAGGACGGCGCCGGCCGCGATCGCCAGGGCCACCGAGGCCGGCCGGACCGACAACTGCACTTGGAGGTCGCGGCCGAGCGCGATGCCACTTCCCGCTCCCACTCCACCGGTTCCGCGCACCGTGACCGCGACCAGCGCCCAGCTCACGAGGAGTCCCGGTACGATCCCGAGGGCGGCGGCGACGAGGCTGTAGATCGCCCCCTCGGTGGAGAGGGCCGCAATCAGGCCGAGACGGGTAAGTCCCAACGCCCGAAGGACGGCAAGACGCGGCCGGCGCTCCTCGACGAGGGTGGCCATCAGGTTCACCACCAACACCAGGCCGGCAAGCAGCACGACACCACTCAGCACGTTGGTAATCCCGCTGGTCGCGTTACCGGGGTCCTGCTGCTGGCGCGCCGCCAGAACGTCCTCCGCCTTCGCTTCCCGGACCTGGAGCTGCGACGCCTCCGCAGCCGTCCTCAATGCTCCAGCCACGAGCGGGACCAGTCGATGGCCCGCATCCAACTCTGCCTGGCCGTTGCCGGGCGCCGCGATGCGAATGATATTGTCCCGGTGAGTGCCGATCAGGCCGGCCATCGTCTCGGCCGGTGCGAACACGGCTGGACGAAGGCCATACGACCCAGGTCCACTTGGAGCCAGAACGCCCGCCACCGCGACGTCGCCGGTCTTGGAATCGCCGTTAGGCTGTCCGATCGAGACCCGTAGGTGGTCCCCAACCCTGGCGGCGATCGCCCTTGCCAATGATTGGCCGATGAGGACTTCGCCGGACTTTAGGTCTTCGCCGGAGGTCTGTGCCCCATCAACGAGACGAAACCTGCCGAACGCGGGCTGAGTCACGGGATCGAAACCGATCACGCGGGTAAAGGCATTGTTCGACCCACGGTCAAGGTCCGCCACCGAGCCAACCAGCTCAACACCGGCCTGGACGCCGCCCGCCGAACGACGCACCTGCGGATCGTCGGCCAGAGTTTGCGCCACGCTTGGGTCGAAGTAGCTATTGTCGGGAGCGCCGACTGTGAGGTCGACTCGGCCCCATGACTGAAAGGCTCCGGCAATAAGCGAGTCGTCCGTCGAGTTCTGGATGGTCTGGGAGACGAGGATGGCGCCCGACCCGATCATTAGTCCAGCAACCACCAGCGCCGACTGCCATGGCCGGCGCGTGGCCTCACGGAGCGCGATGCGCGCGTACAACGGACGGCGGAGTGCGATCAGGGCGAGACTTCCGTAGGCAACCACGAACAATCCTCCGAACAGGAGGAGCCCGTTCATGGGATCAGCTAGTCGGCGCCGTCGAGCGCGCCGGCGGTGGCGGCGCCTCGATGCGTCCGTCACGCATCCGGACCGTCCGCTGGGCGCGGCCGGCGACGGCCGGATTGTGCGTGACCAGCACCATCGTCTGTCCTTCCTTGTTCAGGCGGACGAGCAGCTCGACGACGACCTCCGTCCCTTCGGTATCGAGGTTGCCGGTGGGCTCATCGGCCCAGACGATCGCCGGCTGATGCACCAGCGCACGAGCCACCGCCACGCGCTGTTGCTCACCACCGGACAACATGTCGGGCCGATGCTTGGCGCGGTCGGCCAGGCCGAGGGTTTCGAGCATCGCCATCGCCTGGTCACGCGCCGGGCGGGGCCGATGCCCCAGCAGCAGAAGTGGAATCTCCACGTTCTCGACGGCGGTCAGCACCGGCAGCAGGTTGAAGGCCTGAAAGACGAAGCCCATGTGACGCGCGCGGTATCCCGTGCGTGCGTTGTCCGAGAGCTTTTCCATATCCGCGCCGTCGACGAGGATCTGGCCGCCATCGATTCGCTCAAGCCCGGAGAGGCAGTTCAGGAGCGTCGTCTTGCCCGACCCGGACGGCCCGACCACGGCGACCATCTCACCGCGTCCGACCTCGAAGTCGACGCCGCGCAGGGCCTCAACCTCAGTCCCGCTTCGATAGACCTTGCGGACCCGGCGCGCGATGACAATAGCCTGCTCGGGCACCTCGGTCCGGGCGACCTCAGGCTCTTCGGTTGTGATCATGATCTCCTTCTTCCCCGGCGGTATCGAGAGGGTAGCCGTCGAGCGGCGGGTTGTCCATAGCTCGTCGGCCCACTTGCATGAGCGCAGTCTGGCTCAGAGAGGCGCCGGCGTCGCCCCTGCCTGCCCCCGAATTACGGGGAAGCTAGCCCTACTGGAACGCTTCCCTGGATCGAGGTACCCCGACCCGGCGCGCTGGTGACCTCGAGCGCGCCGCCCAAAGCCTCGAGCCGGTCGCGCATGTTCTGCAAGCCCGATCCGTGGGGAACCGTCGCGGAATCGAAGCCCTTGCCGTCGTCCTTGATCCGGAAGACGAGCTTGGCGTTATCGGTCCAGAGGCGGACGTGGGCGCCCTTAGCCTCCGCATACTTGGCGACGTTCTGCAGCGCCTCAAGGCAACAGAAGTAGATGGCACCTTCGACCTCGCGTGGCTGCCGCAGCACGTCGTCGAGCTCCAAGTCGACCGGGATTGGAAGGCGACGGATCTGGGCGCGCAGCGCCGCCTCGAGGCCGTCCGACGCCAGAAGTGGTGGATAAATGCCTCGGGCGAGCTCGCGCACGGTATCGAGCGCGTCATCGGCGTCTTGCTTCAGCTGCGTAATCAGTGTCCGGACCTTGGTTTCGGGCTGGGCAGCAGCTTCGGCAAGCCCGAGCTTGATTTTCAGCGCAACCAGGTGCTGCTGGGCTCCATCGTGCAAGTCGCGCTCGAGCCGGCGGCGCTCCTCATCTTGGGCCGTGACGAGGCGCTGCCGCGATGCCCGGAGGTCGTCGAGCCTGGCAAGGAGTTCCTGGTTCAGGCCGACGTTTTTGAGTACCAGGCCGGCCTGGCCGGCGAGATCCGCGATCAGCTTCTGCTCGACGGTGTTAAGGCTCTCACCGCGCTTCCTGTCGATCGCGAGCGCGCCCAGCAGCTCGCCCTGATGGCTGACAGGGACGACGGTGTCCCGCTGCAGGTCAGGCAGGCTGCCGTCCTTCAGCGGGAGCTCGGGCGCTGTCCCATTCGACGGTGGCGATGATGACGCGAGCATGAGCCGGGAGCCTGCGCGCACCCAGACCTCGGCCCGCTCGGCGCCAGTGCCCTGGGCCAGGATCCGCGACATCCGGTCGAGGATGTCTTCGTCGGAATAGGTCTGCGAGAGATGCAGGCTGAACTGCGACAGCGTCTCGTACGGAGTCGCACGCTTCCCGTAGACGAGCCGGTTGGCGAAATGCTGGGCACGCTGACGCAACGGCTGGAAGGCGAGCGCGATCACGGCCGTCGCCAAAAGCGAGAGCACAAAGCGCTGACTGCTGCCGATCAGCGCGCCGGCGATCACGACGATGAGCACATAGACCGCCGTGATCACGGCTGCCAGGCCGCCGTAGACCAGCGCCTTGTTGATGATCAGGTCGATGTCGTACAAGCGGTAGCGCAGAACGGCGATGCCGATGGAAATCGGTAGCGCCATGGCTGCCAGGGGCAGAAGCGGGCTTTGCTGGAGAGCCGGGAAAATGCTCTGCACCACGAACGCGACCAGGAGCAGCGACACGGCGACCATCAGCCATTTGAGTTGCTGCCGCTCTCGCTCGCCTCCCCGGCGGAAGCGCAGGACGAGCGAGGCGATGGCCATCAATGCCGCCGCGGGGAAAAGCACGACGAGAGGGCCCTGGATGATCGCATTCGCTACGCCATGCAGGGCTTTGACACCCATGGGATTGGGCAGCGGGGCCGTGGCCATTGGGTCCAAAGACGCCGCCAGGACCGCGATCACTGGAATCGCGGCAAGCCCGACGACAAGCATCCAGCGCCGGCTGAGCAACCTTCCATCCGGGAAGACAAGCGGAAGCACAACCATCAGCTGCGCGAACAAGATGATCCAGGCGACCTGATTGAGCCAGTAGCCCCAGATCGCAGCCGGGAGCAGGCCGGAATGGACGTAAATACCATACCCGGCATAGAGCCTGGGGAGGTCGACAAAAATCGCGAATAGGGCAATCGACAGTAGCAACCATCCGATCCGGTTGGCCGGCTGGCGCCAGGCAAGCAGGGCGCCGACACTGCTCATCACGAGGATCGCGGCCAGCCCTGCCGTCGACCCCCCATTGGGCCGAAAATCGGCGGGCGCCCTGTGCCAGTCAACGGCGAAAGTGAAGAAGGCCTGGGCGGCCATGAGGCCAAGAACCAAAAGCCAGAACAGCGCCGCGGCGTAAAACGGGAGGCCGAGCACCGGCGCGGCGGATCGTTGGTGGCTGGCGACCATGACCTTAAGCCGGTGCCAGCGCTGCAATGCGATAGGCCTGGACGGGCGCGTGCCGTCCCTTGACCTGGGCCAGCGGCAGCGCATCGGCGTTGACCGAGCCGTCCAGTGCCCGGTAGGTGGCGTCGCTCAGAATCGTCTCCCCACCCTTCGCGAATTGCTGGAGGCGCTGGCAGAGGTTGACGCTATCGCCAACCACGGAGTATTCCAGGCGCTCCTCCGAACCAAGGAGTGCGGCGGCCACCTGCCCGGTGGAGAGGCCGATCCCAAGCTGAAATGCAGGCAGCCGCTCGCCGGCCCATCGCGCGTTCACCTCCGCTTGCGCCTGATGCATGGCGTGCGCGGCCGCCAGCGCTCGTTGCGCATGGTTCTGTTCCGGAAGCGGGGCGCCGAAGACCGCCATTACCGAATCGCCGACGAACTGCATCACCGTCCCGCCCTGCTTAAGGATGGCGCGGTTCATCTCGGCGCGGTGCTCGTTCAGTTGACGGGCGAGCACGGTCAGGTCCGCGTCTTCGGCGATCGTCGAGTAGCCACGGATGTCCGACATCAGGACCGTGACCGTCAGGGTTTCGGTTCCACCGATGTTGCGACCCTCACGCCGAAGTTTCTCGGCGATTCCAGTCGGGAGGAGCCGGCTCAGACTTTCACCCTGCTCTTCGCGATCCACGATTGCCTGGTGAAGCAGCTTCAGGCGCCGCAGCGCTCCGGTCGCTCCGCTGCTGGCCGCCTGCGCCAGCTTCAGGAATAGTTTCTGGATAGCGTCGTCGACCGCGGCGGGCGTCGTCCCCTGGGCGACGGCAATCGCTTTCATCGGCCGCCCTTCGGCCAGCACCTGCAGGAGCTCCTCTTCATCGGGCGTCAGGTCGGTCCCCTGGCTCGCCGGACGGACGAGCGCCTCGACGATCCGTGGGTCGAGCATCGATCCCCCGGTCGTCACGGCGCGGATCGCGCGGAACAGCTGGTCCCCTTCCGCCACACGGTCTTTCAAAAGGTAGGCGTAGCCGGCGGCGCCCTCGCTCAACAGCGAGATCGCGTAGTCGGGCTCGTCATACTGCGACAGCACCACGATTCCGGTCCCTGGGTGACGCTTGCGCACCTGCTTGGCCGCCTCGATACCTTCGCGTTGAAATGTTGGCGGCATTCGGATATCGGTGACGACCACCTGCGGCGCGGCTTGCTCGGCTCCGGTGACGAGCCCCTCGTAGTCGCCTGCGACCCCCACCACCTCCATGTCTCCCGCGCTTCCGATCAGCGCCCGAACGCCTTCCCGGACGATCAGGTTGTCATCGGCAAGAAACACGGTGATTTTCGTTTCGGGCATGCCCCCTATTTGAGCCTGATAAGCGCGATCGGTCAAGGGAGGTAGCTACGAGCTTCTCCTTGGTGCAGACCGCCTCGAAGCGGGCCCGCAACCCGTAGACTCCCCTTCGGTGCGATTGTTGGTTTGCGGCGTGCGAGGGTCGACGCCGTCACCGGGACCGGAGTTCGTGCGATACGGCGGCAACACGTCCTGTATCGCACTCACCCACGACGGGCAGGGGCCGAGCCTGGTGCTCGACGCCGGGACCGGGCTGCAGCGGCTGAGCACGCAGCTGAACGGTGAACCATTCAAGGGGTCGATCCTGCTCAGTCATCTGCATTGGGACCACACGCATGGCATCCCGTTCTTTGGCGCGGGCGACCGCCAGGGCGCCGAGATCACGTTGATGATGCCGGCGCAGGGTGATCCCGCCAACGTTCTGGCACGCGTCATGTCGCCACCCCACTTCCCCATCAAGCCGGCCGAGCTGCGCGGCAAATGGCGTTTTCTGGGAATCCAGGAAGGGCCTCGATCCGTCGAGGGGTTCGACGTCGTTGCGCGCGAGATCCCGCACAAGGGGGGCCTGACCTACGGGTATCGCGTGAGCGGTGACGGTGTGACGATCGCCTACCTCTCGGACCATAGCCCGATCGCGTTCGGCCCAGGACCGGCTGGTTTCGGCGCCTATCACCCTGCGGCGATTGCGTTGGCGCGGTCCGCGGACCTGCTGATCCACGACGGGCAATTGATCGGCCCCGAATTCGCGGCGCTCGCCCCCTTCGGCCACTCGGCCGTCGAGTATGCCGTCGGTCTTGCCGAAGCGGCCGGCGTCAAGCGCCTTCTGCTGTTTCACCACGATCCGGCGCGGACCGACGACCAGATCGATGCGATTGTCGCGCCGTATCGCGGCAATGCGATCCCGGTGGACGCCGCGGCCGAGGGCACCGTCATCGACCTTGGCTGACCTATTCCCCTCCCCCTCTGGGGGAGGGCAGAGTGGCTGACCTATTCCCCTCCCCCTCTGGGGGAGGCAGGGTGGCTGACCTATTCCCCTCCCCCGCTCGCGGGGGAGGGCAGGGTGGGGGCCGCCTCGACGCGGTCGTCGTCGGCTCGGGCCCAAACGGATTGGCGGCGGCCATCGTCCTCGCCGGCGCCGGCAAGTCGGTCCGCGTGCTCGAGGCAGAATCAACCGTCGGTGGTGGAGCGCGATCCGACGCGCTGACGCTGCCCGGATTCATCCACGACGTCTGCTCATCCGTCCTCCCACTGGCGTACGCGTCGCCCTTTTTCCGTACGTTGCCTCTCGCGGACTACGGGCTGAGCTACGACCAGCCGCCGATCCCGCTGGCGCACCCGCTCGATGACGGCTCGGCCGGAGTACTCCACCGGTCGCTTGACGAAACGGCGATCGGCTTGGGGCGAGACGGCGCGGCCTACCGCCGGCTCATGGGGCCGATCGTTGCGCATCTCGACCTCTTGGTCAATCAGTTCCTCGGTCCCCTCCGTCCGTCCGCCCATCTGGTGACGCTGGCGCGATTCGGGATCCCGGCCCTCCGCTCCGCGGGTGCGCTGGCCGCCGGCCGTTTCCGGACCGCGCAGGCCCGCGCACTGTTCAGCGGGCTCGGGGCGCACTCGATCCTCTCGCTCCGCCGGCCGGCGACCGCCGCGTTCGGGCTCGTCCTTGGCGCCTCAGCGCATGCCTACGGGTGGCCCTTTGCCCACGGCGGTTCGCAACGCCTCGCCGATGCACTCGCGGCGCTGCTGCACGCCCGCGGTGGATCGATCGCGACGGATCGCCGGGTGACGAATATGGACCAGGTGGCCGAGGGTCGGGTTGTGCTGTTCGACCTGACCCCACGCCAGGTCGTGGCAATCGCACGCGGCCAGTGGCCGGACGGATTCAGCCGGCAGCTGGAGCGCTTTCGCTACGGACCCGGCGTCTTCAAGGTCGACTGGGCGCTCGATGGTCCAATCCCCTGGCGTGCCGCGGCCTGCCGCCAGGCCGGGACTGTCCACCTCGGCGGCGCGTTCGACGAGGTGATCGCGGCCGAGGATGCGGTGGCCGCCGGGTCGGTGGCCGAGCGGCCCTTCGTGATCCTCGCGCAGCCCACGCTGGCGGATGCGAGCCGGGCGCCGACCGGCAAGCACGTCGGCTGGGCCTATTGCCACGTGCCGAATGGATCGACGGCCGATATGCGCGAACGAATCGAGGCGCAGGTCGAGCGATTCGCTCCCGGCTTCAGCTCGCGGATCCTCGCCCGTCACATCATGACGCCGGCCGACGTCGAGCGTCATGATGCCAACAACGTCGGCGGCGACATCAACGGCGGGATGGCCGACCTGCGGCAGCTCTTCATCCGCCCAACCTGGCGGCTCTACGCGACACCGAATCGGCGGCTCTACCTCTGCTCGTCCTCCACACCGCCCACCGGCGGCGTGCATGGCATGAGCGGCTTCTATGCGGCGCGCAAGGCGCTTCGCCGCGCCCGCTGGTCGTGAGTCGGAAGCGGGTCTTGATCCTCGGCGGCGGCCACGCCGGCGTCCGTTGCGCCCGCGAACTGATCAAGCACCGGCGCCCAAACGATGAGGTCGATATCACGATCGTCAGCCGCGAGAACGTCGAGGTCTGGCATGGGCTGATGCCGCAGATCGTCTCGGGCGTGCTGCAGGCTCAGCACGTGCTGATCCCGCTGCGGGAGATCCTGCCGGGGGTCACGATTTACACGCGAGAGATCGAGTCGATCGACCCGCTCGCGCGCCGCGCGGTGCTCAGCCTCGGCGGCGAGAGTGACGAGGTCGCGCTCGACGCAGACTACCTGGTGATCGCGCTCGGATCCGTCACCGACCTCTCCCGTTTCCCTGGTCTGACCGAACACGCCCTACAGACCAAGACGATCGGCGACTTCATCCACCTGCGCAACCACCTCATCGAGATGCTGGAGGCGGCAAGCGTGACGTCGGACCCCGCCGAGCGACAGCGTCGCCTCACCTTTGTGATTGCCGGCACGGGGTATGCCGGAGTCGAAATCGCCTCGGAAGCGAACGAGTTTCTGCGCGCCTCCCTCCGCTCTTATCCGATGATTTCGCCCACCGAGCTGCGCGTGATCACGGTCGACATCCTGACGCGCGTGCTGCCGACCTTCAACGATCGGCTCGCCCAACGCGTCCTCGACCGGATGCGCAAACGCGGCATCGAGCTTCGGCTTGGTGTCGGCATCAAGGAAGCCACGGCCGGCGCGATCCTGCTCGCCGACGGTTCACGGATCGAGACCCGCAGCATCATCGCCACCGTCGGCATCGGCACCAACCCCCTGGTGCGGACGCTGCCGCTGGAGCTGCAGCGGGGACGCATCCCGTGCGATCCGTTCTGCCGTATCCCCGGCTGGCCGGGGGTCTATGCGTCGGGCGATAACGCGGCGGTTCCGGATCCCGCCAGCGGCCAGCCATTCGGCGCCATGGTAATGGTTGCCTTCGGCGAAGGCCGGCAGGCGGCGCACAACATCCTCGCGGACATCCGCGGCGAGCCACCGGTGCCCTGTCATCCCACGCGCTTTGGTGAGGTGGCGCTGCTCAGCCGCCACTATGGTGTCGCCCAGGTCCGGGGCGTAGCCCTTCATGGCTGGCTGGCCTCGCTGGTTTCGCGCGCGTTGTTTCTCTCCTTCATGCCCACCTGGCGTCGCCGCTTCGGGCTGGCGCTGCACTGGATGGGGAGTGCCATCATGCCCGACAACCTGACGCCCCTCCCTCTCGGGCGCACCAATACCGTGGTGCCCATGCGCTTTGGCGCCGGCGAGACGATCGTGCACGAGGGTGACATCAGCGGGCGCTTCTACGTGATTACGGCCGGCGAGGTCGAGGTCCTGCAGCAGGTCGAGGGTCATGAGCGGGTGATCCGGAAGCTCGGGCCAGGCGATCATTTCGGCGAGATCGCCGCGATGAGCAACGGGCGCCGCACGGCGACGGTCCGCACGCTGACGGCAACCAGCGTGCTCAGCCTTGCCCGCGACGATTTCGCGGCGCTGGTCGACCACCTACCCGCGCTCCACGACGCCCTCGAGGCATATCCGCCGCCTCTCCCTCCCCCGGTCGCGGGGGAGGGTCGGGGTGGGGGCTAAGGCCCCATCTCACCTAGCTCAGCCGTTACCAAGCTCAGCAATTAGGCCCTGGCCAACTCGGAGCATTGACATCGGCCCTTTAGTGATTGCATAAAGAAGTTATCGGCAAGCTGCCAAGCGACGCCTGTCCGTACGCGCGTCCTTTTCCCAAAGACTTTGCCGACTGCACCGCGTTCCAGTCGGTGGAGTTCAACGGAACGTCGAGTGACGTCGCGGCCCAGATATTGACCACCTGCGCCAATCTCGTGGTTGGCGCCTTCTCGGATGGCGCGACCCACCGCTACGCACGCTGCCAGCTCGGCGACGCTGCCGCCCGATTGGCAATGTTGAAGACCCAGGTCGTGGTAAGCGAGTCATACGTTCTCCAGCATGCCGATCCCGACGATGCGGCGCTTGCCCCGCCCCCGATCATGCCGCCCCGCTAAAAGGAAATGAGGGCGGTCGCTGGACCGCCCTCTTTCGGCGGCCATCACTAAGATTGCCCTGAGCTCAGATGCCGGTCACGCATGGTACGCCGACCATCACCATCAACCACGACCATCAGTTCATGGTCAGCGAGCCCAACGCCACCATGGTGCCAGCGGCCGGCGTCGGTTTCTTCGCCCGGGATACCCGCTTCGTCTCGAGCTACTCGGTCACCATCAATGGGCGGGCGCCACTGCTTCTCGACGCCAGCACCATCGACCACTTTTCCGCCCGTCACGAGTTCACGACACCTGAGCTTCCGCTGGCGGGCACACGTAACGGTGCCGAACACGACATTGTCCTCAAGGAGCATGCGATCGGCTTCCGTCTTGACCGCACGATTTTCGAGGGGGTCCACGAGGACTATGACCTGGTCAGCTTTGCGGGGCACCCGGTCCGCCTGATTCTGGAGATCGCGATCGAGTCCGACTTCGCCGACATCTTCGACGTGCGACGCCGGCGGCTGGTACGCCGTGGCGACTTGCAGAGTTCATGGCACGAGAAGGCCGGCGAGCTGCGGACGACCTACACCAACGGCTCGTTCAAGCGTGAGCTGTTCGTTCGCGTCGAGCGCGAAGACTCGCCCCCGGAGTTCGCCAACGGCCGCATGCAGTTCGTCATCAACCTCGCGCCCAAGCAGACCTGGCATAGCTGCATCGAATGGCTGCCCGTGATCGATGGCAAGCGTGCCCGCGTGCTCCCTTGTTATGCGGTACAGAAGCGCGATCCGGAGATGGCCACCGGGGTACTACCATCGGTCGACGTCGCCACCAGCCACTCGACGCTGCCGGCCATCTGGCGCCAGGCGGTGGCTGACATGGAGGCGCTTCGGATGTCGGACTTCGCGGTGCGTCGCAGCGTGTTTGTTCCCGCCGCTGGCATCCCCTGGTACGTGACGCTGTTCGGTCGGGACTCACTGGTGGTCGCCATGGAAAGCATCAGCGGCTTTCCCGAGTTCGCCTTCGGCGCGCTCGACCGCCTCGCGCGGGTGCAGGCGACCGATGACAATGCAGAGCAGGACAAAGAACCGGGCAAGATCCCGCACGAGCTGCGCTACGGCGAACTCGCCAGCCTCGGTCTGCTCCCCTTCACGCCCTACTACGGGACGGCGGATGCCACGTTGCTCTTCATGATCGTCTTCTCCTATGCCTACCAGTGGTCGGGCGACAGGGGGATCCTCGATCGTTACCGGCTGAACGCCGAGGGCGCCCTCAACTGGATGCTCGAGTATGGTGACCGCGATCACGATGGCTTCCAGGAATACAAGACGCGGTCGTCGGTCGGTTTCTACAATCAGGGCTGGAAGGATTCGCATGACGCCGTCCAGCACGAGGACGGAACTATCGCGCAGCTGCCGATCGCGCTGTGCGAGCTCCAGGGCTATGCCTTCGACGCCCTGCTCCGCATGTCCGAGGCCTATGCCATCTGGGGCGATGCCGATCGGTCGGCAGAGCTGCGACAGCGGGCCATAAGCCTGTACGAATCGTTCAATGAGCGCTTCTGGTGGGAGGAGGAGGGCACCTACTATCTGGGGCTCGATGGGCACAAGCGTCCGATCCGATCGGTGGCATCGAACGCCGGGCACTGCCTCGCGAGCGGTATCGTCCCGCCGGATCGCGCCAACCGCGTGGTCGACCGGCTGATGAGGCCCGACATGTGGAGCGGTTGGGGCATCCGCACGCTCTCCACCCGCCACCCCTCCTACAATCCCTACTCCTATCACCTGGGATCGGTCTGGCCACACGACAACGCGACCATCGCGGGCGGATTTCGACGAGCCGGACGCCACGCCGAGGCTCAACAGATCGCCGAGGGCATCTTTGCCGCTGCCGAGCGCTTCGACCACTACAGCTTGCCGGAGCTATGGGCCGGGGTAGCGCGCGAACCGGGCGCCTACCCGGTCCCCTATCTCGGCACCAACGTGCCGCAGGCCTGGTCCGCCGCCGCCGTCTTCCGCATGATCGCGATCCTCTGCGGGATCCACACCGCCGGCCACGCCAAGGTGATCTATGTCAATCCTGATCTGCCCGACTGGCTACCCGACCTGACACTGAAGAATCTGCGCGCCGGCAAGGGCGCCGCCGAGCTCCGCTTGAAGCGCGACGACGTCGACGTAGTGAGTAATACCACTGGATTCGAGATCGTTCACGGCCGCTTTCCACGACCACCACTCCAGGAAACCCCGCTCGCGCGGACTTAGGGAGACCCGAGCGAGCCGCTGACGTTGCAGAACATGTTCTTCACGGTATTGCCCATGACGATGAGGATTACCAGGACCACGATGACGCAGAGCACCATGATCAGCGCGTACTCGATCATGGCTTGACCTCGTTGGTCGACGCGACTCAACCACCTGACCATCCGATCGGCAATTGCTGTGACCATATAGGGCTCCTTGCGCCCACGGTGCTCCGGCTACGTTGCGATATGCCTTGTCCGTATGGGTGGGGGGCGTTCGTAGCCTAGCCGTCACTCCGCGTCAGGGTGACTTGATCAAGCTGTGACAGCGGCGAGAATTCACCCTCCCCCGCTCGCGGGGAGGTGATAATTCACCCTCCCCCGCTCGCGGGGAGGTGATAATTCACCCTCCCCCGCTCGCGGGGGAGGGCAGGGTGTGGGCCCTTCACTGGATCGCTGTGCTAGCTTGGCGCCATCAAACCGAGTCCGCCCTGGATGGCGCTACTGCTGCTCGTCGCCGCCAAGGTGGGCCTAACGATGGCGGTCGCCGATCGCTACGGCTGGCACCGCGACGAGCTCTACTATCTGGCCTCGAGCCGGCATCCCGCACTCGGCTATGTCGACTACCCCCCGGTCACGCCGCTGCTGGCGAGGCTCGATCAGGCCGCCTTCCCGGCATCGTTGCCGGCATTGCGCTTGCTTACGGTGCTGGCCGGCGCCGCCGTCATCGTCGTCGCGGCATTGATGGCGCGAGAGCTGGGTGGCAATCGACTGGCGCAGACGCTCGCGGGCCTCGCCGTGCTGATCTCGCCGATGTTCGTGGGCGCCAACATCCTCTTTCAGACGGTCAGTTTCGACCAGCCGGTCTGGGCCCTGACCTGCCTGCTGTTCGTCCGGCTGCTGCGCGGGGCCGACCAGCGGGAGTGGCTGCTGCTGGGTCTGGTGTTTGGCGTTGGCCTGGAGACGAAGTACACGGTGATGGGGCTGGGACTCGCGATGCTGATCGGACTCGTCAGCACCAGAGCACGCTGGCAGCTGGCAAGGCCCTGGCCGTGGATTGGCTTCGTCCTCGCCGTCCTTCTTCTGGTGCCGAATCTCGTTTGGCAGTTTGGGCATAGCTGGGACAGCGTCGCCTACACACTCAACCATCGCGGCGCGACCGACGGGCCGATCGCATACTGGGCACAGCAGCTGCTGCTTGCCGGTCCACAGCTCCTCCCCATCATCGTCATGGGAGTCTGGTGGCTCTGGCACGATGAACGGTTTAGAGCGGCGGCCGTCACGATCATTGCCGTCGAGCTGTTCTTCTTCCTCGTCGGTGGAAAGGCCTACTATCCAGCGCCCATCTACCCACTCGCCTACGCTGCGGGTGCCATCTGGTTCGTCGAGGCGCTGCGTCGGCGCTGGCTCCGCCGCCTGGCGGTCGCGGTCGCCGTCGTGATCACGCTCGCTCTGCTTCCGATCGGGCTGCCGATCCTGCCGGCGCAGGCGATGGCCGACTCGGGAATCTGGAAAGCGCGAAAAGACTTTGCCGACATGTACGGTTGGCCCGAGCTTACCTATCAGGTGACCACTGTCTATCAGCAGCTGCCTTTAGCGGACCGGGGCTCGGTGATGATCCTGGCGAGCAACTACGGCGAGGCCGGCGCGCTCGATTTTTACGGGCGGGGCCTGCCGCCGGTGGTGTCGGCACACCTTACTTACTATTACTGGGCCCCGGTGCACATGGCGCCGTCCACCGTGATCGTCGTCGGGTACCCGAGGCAGTATCTGGCCACGTTCTTCGGTGACATCCAGCAGGCCGCTACCATCACGAACTCTTACAACCTCCGCAACGAGGAGTTCGGGAAGCCGATCTGGATCTGCCGTAGTCCACTGGTGCCGCTCGACCAGGCCTGGCCGGGACTTAAAGCCCTCGACTAACAATTCCCCTCCACCTCTGGGTGCGGCGCACAGTTCCCCTCCCCCTCTGGGTGCGGCGCACAGTTCCCCTCCCCCTCTGGGTGCGGCGCACAGTTGCCCTCCCCCGCTTGCGGGCGGGCCCGTCGGCCCACGCGAGCGGCGCTTTAGTGCCATGCGAGCGTTTGAGACGTTAAGGGTGGGGGCGTTCGATACAGTTCGAAGATCGCACGCGAGCAAACGATCGGCTACCAGGGGGAACCGGGCGCCTACTCCGAAGAGGCGCTCCACGCCACCTTCCCCTTAGCGACCCCGGTGGCCTTTCGCACGCTGCGGCATGCGTTTCATCGGGTCGCCGACCAGTCGGTGGATTTCGCGCTCGTCCCGGTCGAGAATTCGCAGGGCGGTAGCGTGCTCGAGACGTACGATCTCTTGCTCGAGTATCGAGCCCTGGTGGTCGCCGAGGTCGCACTGCAGGTCGACCACTGCCTGCTGGCGGTACCGGGCACGCGTCCCGACCAGCTGAAGCGGGTCCTCTCTCATCCACAGGCGCTGGCGCAGTGCGAGGCCTTCATCGTGCGGGAGCACCTCGATCCAATTCCGGCATACGATACGGCGGGTGCGGCCAAGCAGATCCAGCAAGAAGGTCGTCACGACCAGGCAGCGATCGCGGGGCGGCGCG
>Ga0207684_10001433_pt1 | contig 25777 bp, 20 predicted proteins | sample KBSK5501metaG_FD_184342 | JGI IMG/M metagenome (GOLD analysis project Ga0207684, IMG submission 184342) | Corn, switchgrass and miscanthus rhizosphere microbial communities from Kellogg Biological Station, Michigan, USA - KBS K5-50-1 metaG... | ecosystem: Host-associated > Plants > Roots >...
TGGTTCTTGATACTCATTTTAGCCTGGCGGCGCCGCAGGCGGTCGAAATTGATGGCCGAACCTATCGTGGTCATCTGGCTCGCGAGTACGCAGTCGAAACAACCGCCGCAGAAAAGGCCGCACTACCTTGGTCATCACTCGACAACGATTCTTCGTTCTGGCTAAGCAAGCCGTCGATCTTGAACCTATTGGCTCGGGTCGGGTTCAACACCCGTGTACGAAGTATCTTCCCCGCTGGTGTTCGACTACTGGGATCGACAGACCGAAAAACGAACGAGGTACCGCGACCGGTCGACCTTGATCGCCCCAAGAAGTGTTGCCACTCCGATTCTGACTGCGACGGCAGTGAACTCAGTAGAACGGCGCCAGGTTCCGGAGGATATCGAGGAACAGATCGTAACTTTTTACCCTCCTGATTTATCGAGCTAGGCGGCGTGACCCGGCTCGCCCTGACGACCCGTTTCTCATTCATGAACCCGCGCCGTGGATAAACGGCACTAGGTAGGTTGATTTCAGTGTGGTGAACATACAAAGTAATGCTGTATGTAATTCTCCGGGTCTTTGGCATGTAAGGCTTCGATTTTCCAGCCCGCCTCTTCGATCAGTAATCGCATATACCTTCTACCATAGTAGCCAGCCAAGCCAGTTTCATCCTCGCTCCGGTCTTCGTAGCTTTCGAGGTCGTCATCAATAAACGCGGAAAAAAATAGTCTCCCATTCTTGCGAATATAGTTCCTGAGTATCCGCAGCAGTGCTAGAGAATCTTTAGGGTTCTGGTGAGTAAACACCGAAAACAACCAAATGAGATCGAACAACCCATCGATTGGCAACTTGTCCTGGGACGAAAGTTGCACACCTTCAGGGTTGTACATCTGATTATGAACGTTCCAATGCGCGAATCGAAATCTTATGTCATAAGCGGCGACGTGTTCCTGAAGAAAGTCTATTATCGGCCGATGTACCTCGATGCCTGTGTATGACTTGATGGGAATTTGGCGATTAATAATGGTCATCGCGAACCGCACTCCACAGCCCACGTCCAGGATATCCGTATTCGTCAGGTTTTCCAGACCGACGCTACGGATGGCAAGATTAATCAACGTTTCTCCCGTGTGCTCGTAGCCGGCCGCGGCCACATCCGCGGCGTTTCGGTGCAAGCCCTCGGGTACCTCCAGCCTGATTAACATTTGATGCCTCGCATTTTTGCCTGGTCCAGTTATCAGACTTCCGTTTATCTAAGCCAATATCTTCAAAACGCGGGCACTATACTGAAGAAGCGCGGTTTTGCGTTTTCTCGTCTGCGGCCGGAATGAGTTAGTCATCGGATGATCTAAAGCTGGTCGAATCGTGATCAAAGCTCAAGTGTCCCGTTTTGGGCACTGCAAACTGGAAGAGTGCTTGTGTTGACACTGTTATTGAAAAGGAATATTAATATTGCTGTTATCACCCTGGACAGGTATCCCGAGTGAGAGAGTTCCACCAAATCATTATCGCAACAACTAAAAGGAGAAAAGAATGAACAAGGTTAGATTTGCCTTCAGAATCCTCACATTTCTGTCAGTGGCTATTGCTTTCACCGCAATGGCGCAAGCTCAAGCAACCCGCACGTGGGTTTCCGGCGTTGGCGACGACGCTAATCCCTGTAGCCGCACTGCGCCATGTAAAACCTTTGCCGGCGCAATCTCAAAGACTGCCCCCGCAGGCGAGATTAACGTCCTGGATCCAGGCGGGTTCGGCGCGGTCACAATCACCAAACCGATCACCATCTCGTCTGAAGGTTTCGAAGCGGGCGTGCTGGTGTCGGGCACCAATGCGATCATAGTTAATGTTCCGAATGCCACCGACGTCGTCGTACTCCGCGGGCTTGATATCGAAGGATTGAATACCGGTCTGAGTGGCATCACGGTACTCACCGGCGGGACCGTGCAAGTTGAGAATTGCACAATCAAACAATTCACAGTTGCCGGCATCAACTTCACGCCCACGGTCGCCAATAGTAAGCTGTTTGTGCTGGATACCATTGTGCGCAATAACGGGAACTTTGGCGCCTCATCCGGACAAGGCATCTTAGTCAACCCCAGCGTCGCCGCAAATGCCGACTTGAACCGCGTTCGGCTGGAGAACAATGTAGCCGGCCTAAAAGCACAAGGCGCAACTTCGAAAACCAGTGTCAGCAATAGTCTCGCCGCAAACAATGCCTTCGCCGGCTTTTCTGGAGCGGCCAGCGGCGCGATTCTCAACGTTGACCGTAGCGTCTCGTCTCATAATGGTACCGGTATAGTCTGCGCTTCCGGCGCCATAGTTCGTCTGGGCAACAACAGCATCACTGACAACGGGTCTGCTGTCGGTGGCACTGGCACGTGCTCGTCATTCCAGAACAACAACATCGACGTAGTCGTCGCCTTGACGCCGATCAATCCGCAGTAAGAAGTGTTTCGGTTTTTGTAATCTGGTTTCTGTCTCTTCAGACCAGGAACCCTGGGACGGTTGGAGAAACGCACTTTGTTTTTCCAACCGTTTCTATTTGCACCCATGTGCCGGATCGATTGCCTACTGCCAATAATGGTGAAATTCATGGGCTCAGAACCTTTCAAAAAGACGGGCTGCTGATGTTCACGACGAACGTCCCTGACCGCTCTTAAGAACGCGGCGATCGGGTATCCACTGAATCTGCTCTTGCGCATCTTTGGTCGCATGATTAATCATACTCGCCCGCAAACGTTTGGTTCTTAATCGCGGATTTGGGGAAGGGACAGGCTCATTGCTCGCGACAAACATCCGGATGAACCTCCCGCAATACCTGCTGGGCCATCAAATTAATCCCACGCAGATCCTTCCGCGCAAACATCTCTTCCATTATTAAGCATACTTAAAAAAGAATTGGACGAATGATTTCAAATATTGTTCCGGAGACCAGAGTGAAACTGTACGAATCCCTGCTCGACCAGACACTTCAATATCCGCCGGGCATTCTGTTCGGCGGTTTGCGCAACCGTGTCGAGAATAACCTCGGGATTGATTGGTATCTCGTAGGGGTCATCAATGCCGGTGAAGTTCTTAATCTCGCCGCGGCGCGCCTGGGCATAAATGCCCTTGGTGTCGCGACGTTCGCATTCTTCCAGAGAAGTATCGACGAAAACCTCGATGAACTGATCGGTGCCCATCATGTTTCGCACATCGTTACGGGTAACCCGGTAGGGACTGACCGCCGCGCACACGGCGATGCCTCCGTGCCGCACAATTTCCGCAGCCACGAAGCCGATGCGCCGGATATTAATGTCGCGGTCTTCCTGGCTGAAGCCGAGTCCTTTGGAAAGATTGGTGCGTACCACGTCGCCGTCAAGCAAGGTCACTCGTCGGCCATTTTCTAACAATAGCTCAGTCAGGATTTCCGCAGTTGTGGACTTGCCTGCGCCGCTCAGTCCCGTGAACCAGATGCAAACTCCCTGGCGATGGCGAGGCGGACAAGCGTCGCTGAGCACTCGCGCGATTTCCGGACGGCTAAACCATTCGGGCAGCTCGCGTCCTTTTTGCAAATACTCTTCGCGCACTTCAGTGCCAGAGATTGTCAGGGCCGTCGCCCTCGAGTCGCCGGTCATTTCCTTGTAACCCTCGTCCGGGAAATAGCCCAATTCCTGGAATGGCATGACGCCAACGCCCAGCTCGTCGCTGAATTGCTTAACTAATTCCTGCGCCTCATAAGGCCCGTAAAAAGGTTTGCCCTCAGAATTTTTTCCGGGGCTGGCATGATCTCTCCCGACGATCAGATAGTTCGCACCATAGTTGCGTCGGATTATCGCATGCCAAAGCGCTTCTCTCGGTCCAGCCAGCCGCATGGCCAGCGGCAGCAACGCCAGCAGTATTCGATCCGGATCATAGTAACGTTCGGCGAGGAGCTTGTAAGTACGCACGCGGGTGTAATGATCGATGTCGCCCGGCTTGGTCATTCCTACGACCGGATGCAGCAACAGGACCCCGTCAACATCGGCGATTGCTCGCTTGGTCATTTCTTCGTGCGCACGGTGCAGCGGATTTCGTGTCTGAAACGCAGCTACGTTTCGACGCCCAAAGCTCTCCAGTCTGGCTCTAACTTCGGCCGGCGTCAGCCGCAAGTCTGCGAAATCGTAATATCGCGGCGAGTCCAACACTCGCAGCGGCCCGCTCAAATTGAATTTGCCCCAACGCTGCATCTCTGCCACCAATGGATGCTTCGGATCCCTGGTGCCGAAAACTCTTTCCGAGGTCTCTTCCAAATCCCATGGATAAATTTCCTCGACGGTGAGAATCGCGAGCAATTCGTTTTTTGAGTTGCGAATTGCTACATCCTGATCCAGATGAATCTCGGCCTCTGAACTCAATGGCAGGGTCACTGGAATTGGAAAGACCTGACCGTCACTCAAACGCATCTCTTCCAGGATTCGCTGGTAATCCTGGCTGCCAACGAAACGGTCCAGAGGAGAGAAGGCTCCACAGGCCAGCAATTGCAGATCGCATGAGGACCGTTCGGAGATTTGAATCGCAGGGAGGCGACCGGCATACGCGGCCAGCTCCTCATGTTCCCCGGCCGGGACCATTAGGTCCACCAATTCGCCGCCATAAGGTTGGATCAATTCAGAATCAGTTATCGCAATCAATTGTTTTGACTCGCAGAGAGATTATAATCAGCTTCTCGACACAGTGCCTGATAAAGGTTAGCGATCCCTGGATCTTCCTGAGGTTGGTTGGCGACGACTGTGCGCCAGTTCAAGTTCCCGCCGCGGCGCTCTCTCTGTTCTTTTCGTTAACATATATCGAGATGACCTTTTGTGGATCTTCCTCTTCACAAAGCCGGCCTGCGCTTAAGAGAAATACGCGTTGACAAAGATTCTGAATACTACCGAGATTGTGGCTGACCAGAAAGATTGTGCGCCCTTCCCGGCTGACAGCTCTCATCTTTGCGAAACACTTCTCCTGAAAACTAATATCGCCGACCGCGATTATTTCATCCATTAGCAGCACCTCTGGTTCGAAGTGCGCCGCGATGGAAAAGGCCAGCCGAAGATACATGCCTGAAGAGTAGTGCTTGACCGGTGTTTCGAGGAATCGCTCAATCTCAGAGAAAGCCACGATTTCATCGAACTTGCGCTTAATCTCCTTGACCTTCATTCCCAGGATTGTTCCGTTAACAAAAATGTTTTCTCGCCCGGTAAGATCGGGATGGAAACCGGTTCCGATTTCGAGCAGAGTTCCCAGACGCCCATAGATATCGATCTCGCCGCGTGTTGGTTTGGTGATGCGGGCCAGGATTCTGAGCAAAGTGGATTTGCCCGCGCCATTGCGTCCGATGATCCCTATTACTTCACCCGGCATTGCTTCAAAGCCTATGTCCTTGAGTGCCCAGATCGTATCGTCCGACGACCGCCCGTTAAGACGCGCGAACGGTGACTTTACCACCGACGTTAGGGCCTGGCGCAACGAGGGACGCTCGCCTTGCGGGCGACCGACGTGATAGAGCTTGCTTATGTTTCGGACGCTGACAATGGGTTTCATGCTCTCTTAAACGATGTCCGCGAAATCGTCCTCCAGGCGCCTGAAAACAAACATTGAAAACACCAGCAGGGCTGTGGTTACCAGCCATGAAAGCGCCAGGCCCTGTCGATTAATCGGAAGTCCGAGAAACGCTGATCGGAACCCCTCGATCATGCCGGTTAGGGGATTTATCTGATAAGCCCACTCCCAACGAGCCGGAACAAGGTCACGTGGATAGACGATGGGAGACGCGAACATCCATACTTGAAGCATGACCGGTAGCGCCGTTCCGGTATCACGGTATTTTACGTTAAGAGCCGAGAGGAGGGCGCTAAGCGCGAGCGCCAGCAACGTGAGTTCCAGCATCAGTGGGGGCAATAACAGGATTTGCCAACCGAGATGAACGCCGTAGTAAAGCATCAAAACGATTAATACCAGTGAAGCAACAAGAAAATCAGATAGCCTGACACTGACCGCCGCTGCCGGTATGACGAGTCGAGGGAGATAAACCTTCGTAATCATCTGGGAACTTGCCAGAATGCTATAGCTGCCACTGGAGACGGCGTTGGAAAAAAAAATCCACGGTAGCAATCCGGCATACAGAAATAGCGGGTATGGCGTGGCACCTGTTTGCACCTGAACTAGCTTTCCAAGAAAGATTGTGAACACAAGCGTCATCATTAGCGGCTGCAGGATGACCCATAAAATGCCGAGGATGGTTTGTTTGTAACGCGCCTTCAACTCCCGCCAGACAAGGAAATACAGCAGCTCGCGGTGCTGCCAAATCTCTCGCAGATTCATCAGATCGAACGCGCGACGCGCTCTGATCTTGATTAATGGTTCGGCGGGCAGATCCATATGGGCTCTCAAGGACGGCATGTCGGCGGCATTTATCCGGTGGAGAGTGGGCGTTGCTGTTTCCTGGGCCATTTGTTATTCGAAGGTGTTTTGCTTACCAAAGGAATTAACTGGAGCGCATCTTCTTATATCTTGGCTGCTGCGTGCGATGCAACCGGCTGTGAAAGCGACCGACACCCTGGCGCACATCCTTCGCCATTTCGGGACAAACCTGTTTGTTAAAAGCGAATATCACGGTATAGCATAGATCAAGTCTGAGAAGCTAAGCGATTCGACGGATGCCCAAGTTCAACCCTCTAGAAAATCCCAAGGCTCAATTGGAGAATAAACCCGAAACTGAAGATCTGTATTCAAAAGTGGAGGACCTATTTGTACAACTACAGGGAAAAACTCTCGAGGTGGAAGAAAAAGAACAGACGATCAAGTCCCTGCTGGAAGAGATGGAAGTTGTGGACAAAGACAGTGAAAAGAGCCGCGTGAAGCTGGAAAAGCTGTCTGCCAGAATAGACGAGTTGTCTGACAAAGAGAAGCAACTCAATGACATCTTGAACTCAAGAGCTTGGCGGTTCGTGAGTCGTTATGGTCGCTTCAAGAAGCGCTATCTTACCCCCGCTTACCGGTTATTACGGCGCTCCGCTGGAAATGCTCGTACCGCCGCGCAAGTCTTTCAAATTCCGCGACTCATTGATCGATACGATAGCTGGCTGGAGGTGAATCGGTGGAACGAGAGGCGCGAGAGTATTCTTCGCCAACGTTTGTCAGAATTTACTCGCACCCCGCTGGTGAGCGTGATAATGCCAGTCTACAATCCGTCGATCGAGTTTCTTAACAGGGCGATCCAAAGCGTCGTCGATCAGGTGTACGAGAATTGGGAGTTGTGTATCGCCGATGATGCCAGCACTGATCCAGCGGTCATCTCTACTCTCAAGCGTTGGGCCGGTCAGAATACGCGCATAAGAGTAAAGTTCCGTGAACAGAACGGGAATATCAGTCTCGCTTCCAATGGCGCTGCAGAATTAGCCAGCGGTGAGCACCTCGTCTTTCTTGATCAAGATGATGAATTGACGCCTGACGCGCTGGGAGAAGTCGCATTATATCTGGCGGAAAAGCCGGCGACGGACATTCTATATTCAGACGACGACAAGGTTGATGCGAAGGATTACCGCTACAGTCCTCAATTCAAGCCCGATTGGTCTCCGGAGCTATTGCTCTCCTACATGTACTTCAGTCACCTCTTTGTGATTCGGAGGAACCTCTTCCGGGAGATCGGTGGCATGCGGGTCGGATTTGAAGGCTCGCAGGATTACGATCTGGCGTTGAGGGCGAGCGAAAAAACCAAATGCGTTGGACATATTCCGAAGATACTCTATCACTGGCGAGCGCTACCGACTTCAACGGCGTCATCGGCCAGTGCCAAGCCAGAAAGTTTTGCGGCGGGCATCAGGGCGGTCTCTGACGCTTTCGATCGTCGCGGCATTCAGGGAGATGTGTTTCAGCCCGACTGGGCGGTCACAGCAAAGTGCGGCATATTCTCTCACCGTTTTCCAGACGAAGGTCCCAGCGTCACGATTATTATTCCCACAAAAAACAATCTTGAATTTCTGAGGGTCTGCATTGATTCGATTAAGAAAACTAGCTACAGAAACTATGAAGTGGTAATCGTTGACAACGAAAGTGATGACCCGACTACGCTCGATTACCTGAGAAGCTCTCCGCATAGAGTTCTGCGTATTCCGAACTCTGATGGGCGATTCAACTTTGCCGCGATTAACAACCGCGCCGTCGAGCAACTTGACGCAGATTACGTCCTCTTTCTTAACGACGACACAGAAGTGCTTTCACCAAAGTGGTTATCCCAGATGGTTGGCTACATGACGCTTGCGGGAGTTGGCGCCGTCGGAGCTCGCCTGTTACTGACAGACGGGCGAATTCAACATGCTGGGGTTGTGCATGGATATTACAACCGAATGGCCGGCCCCGCTTTTAAGCTGGCCCCCGCTACTGACAACGGCTATCTGAGTTATGCGAAGGTGACCAGGAATTATTCTGCCGTCACCGCAGCCTGCATGCTGACTTCGAAAACTCTCTTTCAGAGTCTCGGGGGCTTTGATGAGCAAGCTTTCGCCGTCGCTTACAACGACGTGGATTATTGCTATCGCTTGATTGCCGCAGACTATCGCATTGTCTACTGCCCGGAGGCAGAGCTGGTTCATCACGAGGGCGCTTCCCGGGGATTCCGCGACAATCCGTGCGAACCAGCCGCCTTCTTACAGAAGTACGCTAACAAGGTCGATCCTTACTACAACCCGAATCTTTCCCTGGAAGACGAGCGGTTTGCGATTAAAGCAAGAACCACGGCGCCGCAAAGTCTCGGGCGTATTCGTACTTTGATGTGTGGCTTCAACCTTAATCGGGAAGGCGCGCCTTACAGCCAACACGAAATGACCATCGGGCTGAAGGAGAAGGGGGTGATTGATCCAATCGTCTACAGTCCTGTCGACGGGCCGTTACGTAAAGCTTACGAGGAGCACGGAATAGAAGTAATGATAAGTGGGCATCCCCTCACGGGCGTTACCGAGTTGCCGGAGTATGAAGGCCGAATAGCCGCCTTCGGCCGGCGGCTAAAAAATCTGAAGATAGATCTCGTTTACGGCAACACCTTGCAAACTTTTTACGCGATTGCCGCGGCGCACCATCTCGGTCTGCCATCTGTTTGGAATCCGCGAGAGAGCGAACCGTGGGAAACCTACTTCGATTATCTACCGCACGAAATTGCTCAACAGGCATTGCAGTGTTTTGCTTATCCGTATCAGGTTGTCTTCGTTTCAAATGCAACCCTGAAGGTTTGGCAGCCGCTCAACTCTCGTCACAACTTCATGGTCATTCACAATGGTTTGAATCGAGAAAGATTTGGCGCGGCATTAAGAAAGTGGCCAAAGGAAATGGCTCGCGGGATGCTGAAAATATCTCCCACAGAACGAGTCATATTGATTATGGGAACGATGTGCGAGCGCAAAGGGCAGATCGATTTGGTTGAGGCGATGGCTAGATTGAGTGAGCAACATTCGACGACGACTCGTTGCTACATCGTAGGAAACCGCACTACCGAATATACTGAACGACTCAGGAAAGTTATGAGGAGCCTTCCATATTCGCAGCGATCGAGAATAGAGCTTGTGGAAGACACAGCGGACCCCGCGCTCTTCTATGCCGCAGCCGATATCTTCGTCTGTTGTTCCAGAGTCGAAAGTTTTCCGCGAGTCATTCTCGAAGCGATGGCCGCGGGATTGCCGATCATCACGACTCCCGTATTTGGAATTATGGAGCAGGTCAAAGAAAACGAAAGCGCTTTGTTTTATGCGCCCGGGGACGTGGCTTCCCTGGCGCACGCGATCGACAGGCTGATTGAAAACCCCACCCTTGGAGAAAAGTTGGCGGCGAATACACACAAGGCGTTTGAATCGCTGATTGACTTTGATTCGATGGTTGATGCTTATGCAGAAGTTTTTCGAGAGGCCTGGCTAAGTGGCGCAACTCGATTTCCGGAGGCAAAGAGCTTTCCTCGTGCCTCAGACCAGAGGCGAATCGCTCTTGCTTGAGTTTCGGCCAGCCTTCGCCTGGATTATCTCTTTTTGTATCCCACGACTTGGTGCGAGAACTCTCTAGTTTGTCGGCATTCTCAATTCTCAATTGGCTTAGTGCCCTCAAAGAAAACGCCGGCGGCCAGCCGCTCTCGGCCTTTCGCATCGAGAGCGTTATCAAAGTCATCTCCCAGAGAGTCTCGCAATTCCTTAAAGCGCCGACTCCAATCTTCGGACCGTAGATGCTCGAGCATAACGTCTATCTGCATGCGTACTCCGTAAGCCGGAGTTTGATAAGGTTTGATTCCGCAACGCACCATCTGAAAGCGCTTGAAGATTTCCTTCACACCCTCGAGTGTCATATTGAAGAAATGATACGGATCACCATGTAGAGGTTGCATAAAAGCAGTGTCTACATGAACCAACCCGCCCGGTTTGAGCACTCTATAGATCTCATTAGCCATCTCCCATGGCCGGACCAGGTGTTCAAACGTGGCCTTGCTAATCACCGCATCAAAAATTCCTTCCTTGTAAGGCAGTCGGTCACAGAGAGACACAATGTCAGTGTAGGCATAGTGGACAAATTCGTGGAAAACTACGTTCGGAAAATGCTCTGATTCGCGCGGGTTCCCCGCGCCCAGATCGAGAACCAGGCGGTTAGCCCTAATAATATTCGTGTGGTCTTCCGCATTTGGGTTCGTAGGGTTAGTCTCGAGAAGGCGGGATAGAACTGTTTCACTGCCACTGATGAAAATAGGTGCGCCCCTTCTTTTGTCGAAATCTCTTTCGCAGCGGGGGCATTGAAAGCAAGACTCCGTCTCTCGAAGCTGGGAAAAGCATAGTGGGCAAATCAGGATGTCCGCGAATGTCCAATCCTTCGGTCTGGGAGATACGAGCCTGACGAGTCCCCTGACGCGGGCTTGAAACCGGCCAATCTGTATCTTCTGGACGTCGAAAACCGCCTTGACCTCAACATCGATCTTGCCACCGTTCAGATCATCCACGAATACCTCCGTGGCAAATCCGCTCCAAAGAGATCCCTCATTTTCAGGGAACGCGTTCGCAACATCCTCTCGCCGCAACCCCGTGACAGTAGTGGCTCTTAGTTGACCGTTAACCTCCACTTCTATTCCCACTGGTGCGCTGGCTTCGGCGCGGATCGCCCAGCCCGACACGACGAAGGGTGAGTGAAGGCCGAGAAACCATCCAGGCTTCGGGCTATCCAAAGAAAAAAAGAAGGTTTGCTTTTCCATGCGCGTACTCAATCTTCGAATTTCAGCATTGGGAAGGCCTTCAGCCGATCGGAGAGTCTCAAAGCGCCAAAGCAAATCCCCCGGACCCCGTCGCCAACTCCTGTCGCCTGCTCTTGAACGATTGATACCACTCGACGAGCAGCACCAGCGCAAAAAGGAGCCGCTCACGCTGCACGCCCCGGGACAAATCTTCGTTAGTCAAATCTGCGACCTCACCCATGTTCAATTCTGGAAAAGCACGGGCACGAAAATACTCGTTCACGTTGTCATGCTGAGCGAACCATTGTTTCAACCAACTCGCCATCGGAAGCACAAATCCCTGTTTCGGCCTGGCCAGGATCTCAGGCCTTAGCCAGCGACCAGCGACGTGACGCAACGCCAACTTGCTGGTTAAGCCGTTGATCTTCTGTGATCGAGGCAGGCGCAAACCCAACTCGACGATCTTTGGATCAAGATAAGGCGCGCGGCCTTCCAGACTGTGGGCCATCGACATGCGATCAAATTTCACCAGCAAATCATCAGGGAGCCAGGTCGCGACGTCGGTGGCCGCGGCCCGCTGCAAATCGTCACGCGATTGATTCAGCCATGCAAATAAATTGTCTTCCCATTCGTCCGGTGCGGAGCCATTACTTCCCGTCAGTCGCTGGCGGGTGGCGACATCGGTCAGCAGCGGGAAACCTGAAGGTGTAACTGGCCGGGCGTTGTGAATCAACCGATCCTGATATTCGCGAATCTGCGTTACTGACGAAAATCGCGCTCTTAGCGTGTCCCTCCAACCCGGATTCGTCGTCACTTGATCGCGGTAGTAACTGTAGCCGGCGAAGACTTCGTCTGCCCCTTCGCCGGACAGCGCAACCTTGACGTGCCGGCGCGCTTCCCGACAAAGCCAGTACATTGGCAGCATAGCCTGATCTCCAACCGGCTCGTCCAGCACCGCCGCTACTTGCGGCAGCAGCGAGCGAAAAGAGTCTTCATCGAAAACGAAATGGTGGTGATCGCTTTCGATTTGAGTGGCGACCAGTTGAGCATAACGGCTTTCATCGTGTTCCGGTGAAGCGAAGCCCATCGAAAAAGTGGCTATGCCGGGATGTTTCCTGGCGGCAACGGCGGCGAGAACTGAACTATCCAATCCGCCCGAAAGGAAAACTCCGACGGGGACATCGGCTACTAGTCGAGATTCCACCGCTTGCTCGATCATCGTCGCCAGATCTTCGTCGTTGGGTCCCACCATCCCTGCCAGCCTCGGGCCGTAGTAGCGATGACGGCGCGGCTCGGGATCGTCTATCGGGATTGCCAGCCGTTCTCCCGGCAATACGCGTTTGATGGTCTTGAAGATCGTGGCATCACCGGGCACGTAGTGGAGCGCCAGGTAGCGATCAAGCGATTGCTCGTCAATTTCATCGCTGACCCAGTCGAGCGCCGCCAGCGCCAGCAGATTGGACGAATAAGCGAAGCGCCCTTTCGTGAATGTGTAAAAGAGAGGTTTTTCGCCAAAGCGATCTCGCGCCAGGTGCAGCTCTCTGTCGTGTCGGTCGAGAATGGCAAGCGCATACATTCCGTCGACGCGCCGTAATAGTTCTTCGATTCCCCACTCGGCATACCCATGGGCCAGCACTTCGGTGTCGCCGCGACTGATGAATTGACAACCACGCGGCTCAAGTTGCTGCTTCAATTCACGGTAGTTGTAAATCTCGCCGTTTTGAAAAGCGACAACCTCGCGTCTGCGGCTGAAAAAAGGCTGCGATCCCAGTTCGATATCGATAATCGAAAGCCGCCGCATAGCCATCCCGATCGGCCCATCGAAATAACTTCCCTCTCCATCGGGACCCCGTGCAATCATCACGTCGCGCATCGATGCCAACAATTGCGGCGCGATCGAGCCCGCGACGTTATCGATTAATCCAAGGATTCCACACATAATCGGCTTCGCTGTCCAACACCGTTCTGGAAATACTTGAGAAGGGATCAGAGGTTAGTCCGCACGTGAAATTGCGTCAAGCGCACTTGCAGTTTAGGCGCCAGGGATCACAAGAAGGTGTCGCTTCTTAAAAATTCTACGGCGTGCAGATAAGCGGCTTAGGAGTGTTCGGCAAATCAAGAGAAGTGCCCGCAAACTTTAATCGAATGGTATGGGTTCGGCCATCTTTCAGGGCCAGCGGTGTGGACAAATCAAAACCGCAATAACCAGACCCGTAACCAGCCATAAAGACATCGCCGCGGAGCGAAACGGCAGGTACCGTCGCAAGCAGCGCGTTACCGTCGTAAATATCAACTGCGAGTGCCTTATAAGGTTGAGCGCGATTCCAGGCCCAACCAGCAATCCGCAGGCAATCCGCTGTATCATGTGCGCCAACATAATCGTACGCCTTGGAGACGTTCCCGGGGTGCTGTCGACTTTCAGCCACTATCTCCCGGTAGAATGATGCGTTCAACCGTTTGCCCTGTTCAAGTAGGGGTGTGAGATCGAGAGTTGTGGGAAAGATTGTTGGGCATCGCCCATCGCCAACTTGATCGTAGTAGGCTTTGACGCATCGGACGCCCTCTAATCTGCCGGCTGACTGAGTCCGGTAAATATCAAAAGTCCAGTTACCTTGAAAAGCGAGGAAAAAGAAAATCCATAAAGCAATAGCGACGCCTCTCAGGATCTTCCTATCTTTCAAAAAAAAGCTCCAATTGAGCACTGACAGAATCATCAGCGGCATCCCGTGTTCGGCATATTCCTGAGTCTTCGAAAACTCCATACCAAAGCCGGCTCGCCCAATGGAAACCGCGGCGAGGTCGGCAAGAATTGCAAATACAATAGCGAAGATGGCCCAGTGCGCATTGGTTAGGCTGCTTCTTCTTTTCCACACTTCTCCACAGATCGGAGCCAAAATGATTGTTAGACAAATCACTCCCCAAAGAGCTGAGAGTTGATCGATGCCGAAGCCAAAGGATATGAGGTTCAGAAAGAATCGCCAAAAAGCCAGGCGGTAAGGTAAAGTCAGAGGAGGATGATAAGGCGGCTTTTGATAACCGATAATCCAAGCGAAGAGCGCACCACCAACCAATAGTGTAACGAGGAACAACTGCAGAAATTCGCGCGTCCGATCCTTTTTCCCCTTGGCTTGGTAAGCTCGAAGAGCTTTGAATGTCCAGAAGGCGAGGAGCAGGATGAGGCTGGTCACAAACCCCGCCGCAAACGAGTAGATAGACAAGATTGATGACAGGCAACCAATCAGCAAAGAAGGCCACTTCTGAAATTCATTAAACAGGAAATAGGCGGAAACGAAGAAGAAGAACATCCAGAAATGGGTTCCCATAGGGTAAGCCATAAAGTGCTCCAACCAGATAATCGGCGAGAGAAAAAAGATCATAAATGCCAGGACTATCTGAGCTGAAAGATGCGGAGCCATCTTTCGGGCAAACCAGACCAGCCAGGTTAAGAAAAGCCCATACATGATGAAGTCGATCAGCAGATGAGTTCTGATATTCCATCCGTTTAGTTGAAACTCCAGCCAGACGGATGTCTTTGTGGTTGCGGTCCTGTGTTCGTTGTGCTGAAGGTAAAGCCATGGAAGGTCAAGCGAAGCGGGATGGTTGTCGCCGGCAAACAGCGCCCAGTCATCCCAGTTGGGAAGGTTTACCGCATACTTTCGGATTATTGAGAGGTGAAACAGAAAGAGCCCGACACAAACAAGCAATGGCAAGGTGGATAGCCCGCGCTTAAGCCACGACCAAATGGAAATCCACCTACCGGATGCTTGGTGAGTTTCGTCCAGCGCTTTGGCCATGGTTTGCAGTAGAAATGTCAGTCCGGTAGTTAGTGGCAACTTGGCAAATTGAAAGATTAACAAATACCATCTTTCCAGGAGTTTGTTAATGAGTGCTTCGCCTGGGAACAGGAGCAGCTCCTGCGAAATATTTAGCCCTGTGGTGTGGCCACGACGTCGGTTGTTGAGCGCAGGGGAATCTCCCGGCGATAATTGTCCCGCGTAATCTGATGACCGTTGCTGCTGTTAATCAGAGAATATCCGAACGCTGAGAGATAATCGACGTACTGCTCGAAACTGTCGCCTCTCTCTTCAATCAGGTACAAGCCTGCTTCAAAGATAATATGGGGAAGATACCGCTCGAGCGTGAGCCGGGCCCCACGGAGAATCTGAAACTCATGCCCGTCCGTGTCAATCTTGATCAAGTCAAGCCGCGTGATTTCATTCCCCTTGCAGAAGTCGTCAATGGTCACCGCATCGATTGATTCAGCCGTCTGCATCACTCCACCATGAAGCGGATGCGCCATAACCGCTGACCCGTCGATTTTCCAGCTTGAGTAAGCGGCTATCGAGCAATTTGAAATCGCCTGATCTGATACGAAGGCTTGGATCGGAGTGACGCGCGCGGCGAGTTCGGCGTTTAGAGACAGGTTTGTCAGAAGTTTTTGGTAGGCATACGCGGTCGGCTCAAAAGCGTAGACCAGACCATATGGAACGCGCTGCGCAAATCGCAAGGCTGTCCCTCCGATATTAGCTCCGATGTCGAACACTACGGCATCCGCCGGAAGGGAAAAGTATTTCGTATTCGTAACATGATTTTGGAAACCTCCAAAAAGGAAGAGAGACAAATCTATGCCTTCCGATAGGTCGACTTCATAGTTGATTCCGCCGCGGCGAATGCGCCGGCGATCGTCGCGCAGCAATAGCTTAAGACTACGATACATCATCCGGGCCGCGAACAGCTTGAGCATGGTCATCGGTAACCGGTGCAACAGCGGAGTTTGGGTATTCTCGGACATAAATTGCGTTAGATCGTCCAACGAAGCGGGTAATCTCATAAAGGCGCGTGTCGTGTTGGAGACAGCCCGCGATCATGAGCGCTCAGTACTGTCTACCTCTGTTCGGAGAGCACTGCCCGCATATCCTCATGCAGTTGAGCGGTCATCTGGTTTACCTTCTCCTCGGTGCGTTACTCTCTCCAAAATGATCTCCGCGAACATCGCCCAGCTCTTCATCCAGGGTTGGAGAAGGTTCTCCAATGCGCGCCACCAGGCAAAACTCCACCCCGGCATTAAATTACGCATCGAAACGCCGCCAGAGACGAGATATCGGAAAGGCATCAGGGGTCTGATGCGGAGCACTTGCCACTCTGGGAATTCACACTGGAATTTCCGGAAGTCTCTGGTAAAAATTATCCAGGGCAGCGCACCATTCGCCCCGGAGAGTGGACCATGCGACGGGAACGCCCAGTCTTTTGCCCCTGCCTCAAACGGCTCATGATGGAGGCGTTCATAAATCAGTCGTGACCATGGCGTGACCCATGGCTCGATCATAACGATGCGCCCACCCGGACGTATGCACCGCGTCGCCTCTGCAAAGAACCGGCGCGCATCGGGAATGTGGTGCAACACATCGGTCATCACGATGGCGCGCAGCGCCGCGTTGGCAAAGGGCATCTGCCCCCCCTCGAGCACGATGTCAATGCTCGGGCAGCGGAAGACCTCCGAGGCAATCAGTCCCGGCACGTAGTCCTCCAGAAAGCCCGCGCCCGAACCCAGCTCCAACACCGGTCCCACGCCCGGTGGAAGCGCGGCGGCGATCTGCTGATACCACTCCTGATAGATTTGTCGTAGGAACTTCTTTTCCCGGACAATACGACGCCGCAAATGTGTAGTTTGTGGATCGTTGAGGTCGAGCCCGCGCGTTAGCGGATGAGCCAGCCATGCTTTGAGCATCACAGGAGCCCTTTTCGACTCAGACAAACTTGATGCGCCGGGCGGCAAACATCACCATTTTCAGCAGCAGCCAGCCATGATTCCAGCGCTGAATATTGGTGGCACCGTAGGTGCGGTCGCGATAGCGGATCGGTACGTCAACGATCTTCAGATTCAGGTTGGCCGCGCCGAATAGCAGGTCGAAATCGCCGAACGGATCGAAGTCGCCAAAATAGTCGCGGTTCGCCGCGAGGGCCTCGTAATCCGCCTTCCACATGACCTTGGTACCGCACAGCGTATCCTTGATGGGCTGGCCGAGGAGCCAGGAAAAGGCGAGGCTGAAGAACTTGTTGCCAAGAACATTGAAGAAACGCATCGCCTCTTTTTGCATCGGGTACACGAGGCGCGAGCCGTTGGCAAAGTCCCCCTTCCCTGAAGACAGAACTTCGAGGAAACGTGGCAAGTCTTCCGGCGGCACGGTCAAATCTGAATCGAGAATCATCAGCACATCGCCGTTTGCCTGAGCGAAGCCGAGGCGGACTGCATCGCCCTTTCCCTTGCCCGTTTGCCGCAATAGTTGGCAGCGCCTTTCGGGATGTTCGGCAATGGCCTGCTCTATGGTCTCGTAGGTGTTGTCGGTAGAACCACCTTCGACAAAAATCAATTCCGTTCCCCGGCCCAGTTCGGGTGTGCGCACGAAGATGTTTGGGATATTGCCCGCCTCGTTACGCGCGGGAACGATGACTGAAACGAGCGGAACGGCAGTTGGCGGATCGCTCGGGCGAGGCATCGGGCGCGCCACCAGGACGTGAGACATCGCGCCGATGCTGAAGGGCCAGATCTTCGCCAGATAGCGATTGGCGAAACCGGCGACGAGCGGCACAGGCAGCGGCAGAAGCACCTCTGTGCGATGGCGGATTATCTCAAAATCGACCAGCGACAGAAGACTCGTTACGTCCTCAAAGGTCAGCCAGTTTTGCGGTAACACCGGTTTCGCTAAACCCAGCTTTTGCGCGACGGCAAGTGGCGGCTGCCAGAGACGGCTGTAGAGGTTGAGAATCAGCCGCGTATTCGGCGTCGAGAGCCGCGCCACCCGCCGGAAAACCTCTTGCACGTCCCAAAGGTCGTTGACCAGATCGGAGAGAATGACGACATCAAACTCTTCATCTAACTCGAGGTCGTGCGCATCCGCCCGGAGGAAGCGCAGTTCCGGATGTCGCTCTTCTGCGCGCTCAATCATTTCGCCGGAGAAATCCACGCCCATTCCCGAAACAGGCTTCAGCGCCGCCAGCAAATCTCCCGCGGCGCAACCAATCTCCAGCACGCGCGCCCCCGGCGGACAGAGGAAGCGAAAGATCTCTGCCAGTCGCCGTTGATACGCGCCGCCCCAGCCCTTCCAGTTATCCATGCGGACTGCAACTTCGTCCCAGTGCGCAATCCGCTCCTGCCGGTAGCGCAGTTCGACCGAATCAGATCGCCGGCCCTGCTCCATAATCCCGTAATCGGCTGGCGCACGCGTAGCACGAGTTATCTGTTCAACCTTCATACAGTCCGGCTTGCTTGGCGAAAAAGGATTTCCTCACCCGGGGCTTTCACTTCCGTTGATTTGCCCCATTTTTGCTTTCCTCGCTCAAGGGAAGATTATAGACCAGAGAGGGTCGCTATATGAGCTTTCGCCTTAAGGGCATAAAACTGACTCAAGACGAATTTTTTCCGATAGAAACGTCGTTCATCAAAACTCTGCACCTTGAAATACTTTGCGGTCAGTTTTAGTGCCTCTCGTCGGTATCGGTTTGAATTCAGGGATACTTCTACTATTGGCTTGCTGGATAGGTCTCACCTTGACGTTTCCATTTTGATCCTTTTCGAGGATGATCTGAATCTTTCGTGCCGCCAAGTCTTCGCTACTGGTCTCACGATCAACCTGCACAAAAAACTGCCGAAACGCTTGGTCCAGAGGGGTGCCCATTGCATACACCGTCACCGTTCCGGAAACTTCGTTGAGGTCCTCCGTTTTACCGATTAATCCGATGTGTCCGTCGTAAGAAACCTGCTGAAGCGCCGCAAAATAAGGAGTCCACCGGCGAGCCTTCACTATATCGGACCACTTAATCATTGCAGAGAGTGTGATGCTCCCACTGTGAACCAGTAATACAAAACATATTGCAACGACGAATGAGTTAGAGAAGACCGGGTACCTTTTCGTAAATTTCAGTGCCAGCCTGTCGATGAGATAGCCAAAGAATACTGCAGCGATTGCCAGATGAATGACCAGGTAATGCCAGGCCCCCCTATGCGTAAGGATAGGCACGAAAAGGAGGATCAGGCCAATTAGCCATCCCAAATAGGCACGCTCAGGCTTGTGGGCTTTCCAATAAATCGCGAGACCAATAATGGAAAGCAACATAAAGCCGCTCTCGAGGATGGTAAAGATGCCCTGCTGATTGATTCCGGGCAGCCCGGGCTTGAGATCAAGAATGGTGGAGGCCAGCGCGGGTAAACTTACAACCAGAAGATGCCAGGCGTTTGCCAGCGGTCCGCTCGTGGTCAGCTGAGGTCTGCCTGGGGCCCACTCCATCCAGAACTTAATAACTTGCCTCCAGTTGACTAGCACTGTCCCCAAAGCAAACACGAGGAGGAAGCTGCTGGAAAAAATGACCAGCGAAGGCATTCTTCTCTTCAGGTTTTCCCACCCGCCCTGATCGGAGTGGTGCCGAGCGCCGAGGATGAAGATGGGGATAAAAATCAGCAGCGGGGCCGCCAGCATAAACTTCGTGTAGAAGGCAAACACACACACAAGTCCGGCCAGAGCGGCTCTCAGGTACGCCTCACGCTTCATGCCACTGCTAAGTAATTCCGGAATTCTCCGGCTCCAGATCAGAGCCAGGAGTGTGAAGATCAGCAGAAAGGGTTCAGCCGAAATGTCATTGATGAAAATAAGCACAAACAAGCTGGTTGCGTAGCCTAGAACGGCTATCATTGAAGCCCGGCGCGACTTGAGCAAACCAACCGAGAAGCGAAATAGAACATAGAAGGACAAGAGGTGAAAACCTGTTATGGCGAGACGCGAAAAAAGAATGATCGACTGAAGATGCTTCGCCGCAAATAGGCTATAAGGGATGGAATGGCCGCGGGCGCCGCTGAACCAATAATACAGCCTGGATATAACCGCTATCATCACGGTGAGTGGCAACCCTGGATGGCCCTTAAAACCAAGGTCTCTAATATTGGTTTCGAATAGATTGATTCCATTAGATAGATAAGCACCCCCGGGGTCCCAGATCCACCAAAACTCGATCCGGGCGGCGCCGAATTTCCATGAACCATAGCTGGCGAAAGCACTGCTTAGCCAGGAAAATGAAAAGAAGAGAACCGACACGACAATCCAAAAGACCGTTGTTCGCGGAGGTTTGGCATCGCTTGCTTCCAGGAGATCCATTCAGAGTTTGATCCTACTGCCAAAGTGTGGCGCGTATTCTGTTGCACTTTCGATCTGGCTGTCAAACATATGTCCGCACAAATTGGAGATTTCACAACCTAGTGATTGTTCGCTAAGACTACATGATGCCAGAGTCTTTTGTTGTTAATTGCACAAGCTGTCAATGTAATAACCATACGGCTGAATCGCAACGACATTCTAAGAAAAGCGCTGCATAACTCTTCCTCGGACGATTAGTCGAGGGTCAATCTACGTGTCTCTGCCGCTGGCGGTCGGATCAGACAAACCGGGTGCGCAATTGATAGGGTCATGACATAGTTTCCGTAAAATGCTGCGGGAAAAGTGAGCTAGTATAGCTGGACGGCCACATTAGGCTCAAGATTCAAAGCGGCGATCTTGTTGCAGGTCCGTGTTGCGACTCGGATCTAAAAACACTCGTCTATGGTTTTGTCACACGGGTCAAAAGCGGGCCCGCGAATTGATTCGTTAGTGTGCACCGTTGCTTGACACTACGCGGTGGTGGCTCGCGCGCTCTCTCGCAGGAGTTTCAATAAATAAATGAGCAGGCCGGCGATTAATAACAGGGTCGGCAAGATAAACCAGGGGCTGGGAAAAACCGGATGTATCTGCACAAGTCTCGTCCATGACTGCCGTGACCAACTAGTCGCTGTGAACGCCTTCGGCATTAGGTAAAGCGTCCCCAGCAGTTCCGAGACTAGATTGAACCCTAACAAGATGTGAACAGACCAGAAGGCGAGTCGTTTCCCGAGAAATAGCGCTGCCTGGTAGACAAATACAGTCCACGCCGGAAAGGCAATCATGAAGTATGAAGGTATGATGGCTACGATGCCCCAATTCGCTAAAGAGAGCGTGGCAAAACCGGCTAGACCAGCGACAACAGAAAGCACGACACAAGCGAAGACGATCAGATCTTTATTGTCCCTAAATAGATACTCGAGACGAGTAGTCGGGAAACGTTTGCCCCATCCACGTTTCAATCCCACACCAACAGCCAGGCACCAAAACGCATACATCGAAAACCGGTAAGTCACGCGCATCCACATCGGCAGAAAGATGAAACTCCAGCCACTACACCAGAGTTCCCGGCAGAAGAGCCACTCGCGAAATCGAGTGGTCCAGCCAACGTTAAGGGCCTGCGACCAGATCCACAGGTTACTTTTTCCTTGGACGTGAGAAGTAATGAAGTCGGTCATCCGATAAAAACCGCCCGCCGCTTTGTAGTGGTAGTAGTAATACGGAACCAGGAGGACAACTACTATCAACGCGCAAGCAGCTAGAGTCTTGACGGGAGAACTGAGTCTGCGCTGATACGCGCAAATAACTATGCCCGTGAACACGACCGGTACCATCATGCACATAGTGGCTTTGGAGAGAATACCCAGGGCCAAGAAACTGCTTGCCAGCGCAAGAGAACGAAAAGGGTTTTTCCTTAGTGCTGCGTTGGTGAAATAGAGCGTCAAACTGCCAAAGAGTATTGCCAGGGCGTCACACGATATTCTGGCCGCATTAATCAGATACATGGGAGCGGTCGCCACCAACAGCCCAATGACCAGTCTATGTGCGACGCTCGGAATACACATTTGCAGCGTTCGCAGGAATATGAAAACTGCTGCGGCAAGAAGCAAAACATTAAGCAAACGCAGGGCGTATATTCCGGCCAGATAGCCTAAGCCTGAAAACAAGGTCCAAAAAGGCAGTGCCAGAAGATAGTAAAGCGGCATCTGCTGCCCTTCATAGAGTGAGATCGGGGGGAGGTCTTTAACGACATCGTTGTGCTCGCTTACCCAAAACTCGTCATATGCTTTTGCCCCCCAGGCCCCCGTTTGTGCGCTGTCGTATGGCGCGTGGGGGTACTGCTGCAACATATCCTTCATTGATTGGGGAACCGTACTGTGGCCATAGCGTGGTATTTCCCGCTGTTCCTTTATGTAAACGATGTAAGCGATATGCTGGTACTCGTCCCAACCTTCAAAGGGCGGCAGCACACAAAGCACGAAGACCCCGCGAGCTATTATTAGCAGCGTTATCGCCAGACATATTTTCTTCCATTGAAGTGCTTCCGATCTCAGCAACTGCGACTCCTTTTCGCGTCAGCCCCGCAGGCTTCGAGGAATCCTTAGGTCTGTTGTGACGTCGTTCTAATTGAGCCCATCTCACTAATAAAACTGAATCGCGCGGAGAAATCTCGCTTCAGTTCAGTTAAGTCAAGGGACGCTTCGTTGATTGCGAAGAGGCTGTCGTGTTTGTACCAAAATGATCGGACCAGGTCAGGTAAGGATCCTCGATAGGGCTCGGCGAAACAAAAGGAGCCCCCAGCTTTCAGGATTCTGTAGATTTCGCTGACGGCTTCGCCCAGGCGCGGGTGGAGGTGATGCAAACCATCGACAATCGCCACGCAATCAAATGAGGCGCTCGCAAAGCCAGAGTCGAAGATCGAACCACATATGGCTTCGCAGCTCGGCCATCGCTGCTTAAATGAATCAATTTCCGCGGGCGAGATGTCTAAACCCGTAACCACCGCGCCTTTCGAAAGCAGGTACTCGGTCGTCTGGCCGTTGCCGCACATCGCTTCCAGCACACTCATTCCGGAAAGCTCAATCCCCTCAAACATTGGTTGATTGATAAACCGCTCGCGATATTGGCGGCTGCACTGATCGCCGTAATGGGACTCGTACTCTGTGCCTATCCTGTCGTAGTGAACCTTCTGAAGTTCCTCGGTTCCCATCGAGTCAATGATTGGGTACTCCAATGCCGGACGTGCTTCTCGAGTCACTTATTGACCTACTCTCTTTGATTGCGGGACTTGGTCTTACTAAGGCCGCGGTGCTGGTAAAGGCGAAGGCATAATAAACCAACGTCTACCCAGAGCAAAACGAGAGCAGTGCCGGTGGTTAAGCTCCGGCCATTTTGCGCTCCTTCCATTTTGGCTCATTTGCCGGTTATGCTCTGGCGCTGATGAAGGCAATAAACATTGGAGTGATCGGCTGCGGCTATTGGGGGCCGAATCTGCTGCGCAACCTCGCGGATAACGAAACAGCGCAGCTTACCTGGATTTGTGACGTCGACGGCCAGCGATTGGCGGCGATGGGCCGTCGTTATCCGGCCGCGCGGACAACTACCGATTACCGAACGCTGCTCGCCGATCGCGGGCTTGATGCAGTAGCGGTGGTCACTCCGGTTGCGACCCATTTTCAAATAGCTAAAGAGGCGCTCACGGCCGGCAAGCATGTGCTGGTGGAAAAGCCTCTGACCGCAACCGTGCGTGAGGCACAGGAACTAATCGAGCTGGCGCGAAATAACGGCCGCACGCTGATGGTCGACCACACGTTTGTTTACACCGGCGCCGTGCGCAAGATGAAAGAAATCGTGGCCGGAGGCGAGCTGGGCGAACTGCTTTACTTCGACTCTGTGCGCATCAACCTCGGTTTGTTTCAGCGCGACATAAATGTGCTGTGGGACCTGGCGCCACACGATCTTTCGATTATGGATTACCTGATCGAACGCCAGCCGGACGCCGTCAGCGCCATCGGCAGTTCGCACATCGAGCCGGGCATTGAAAATATCGCTTACCTGCTGTTGCACTTTCCGGACGAGTTCATCGCGCACTTTCATTTCAACTGGCTGGCGCCGGTAAAGCTGCGCCGCACGCTGATTGCCGGCAGCCGCAAGATGATCCTTTACGACGACATCGAGCCGACAGAGAAAGTGCGCGTCTATGACAAAGGAGTCACCACCAACCGCATCGGGGATCGGGAAGCCGACTATCAAACACTTATCAGTTACCGCACCGGAGACGTGTGGGCGCCGAAACTCGATCCGACCGAAGCGCTCCGCTTTGTAGTGGCGGAATTTCTCGATTCAATTCGCGGCGCGCGCCAGCCGCTGACTGACGGCGATGCGGGCCTGCGCGTAGTGCGCGTGTTGGAAGCCGCGCAGCAATCGATGAAGAACGGCGGCCAGATCAGATTCCTTTCATCCACCGTATCCGCTCCAGCCGCATGGTAGACATGACATTCAGATCGAGCCACAGAGGCACAGAGGCACAAAGAAAACTCCTCAGGACATTGCGAAAGAGCCGACTCAGCACCTTGTTTCTGTCCTCTCCGTGTCTCTGTGTCTCGTGGCTGGATAATTAGTTCACATGAAAGTTCCGCAACTAGATCTTCAGGCTCAGTACCAGACGATTCGCGACGAAGTGCGCGTGGCCGTCGACCGCATCTTTGAATCGCAGCAGTTTGTAATGGGGGCTGAAGTCCAGGCGTTGGAAGAGGAAATCGCCGAATACTCGCAGGCAAAGTTTGCAATCGGCTGCGCCTCAGGTTCTGACGCTTTATTGCTGGCGCTGATGTCCTGCGGGATCGGGCCAGGCGATGAAGTGATCACGACGCCATTTAGTTTTTTTGCTACCGCCGCGGCGATTGCGCGGCTCGGCGCGCGGCCGGTGTTCGTGGATATCGACGAGCGCACTTTCAATATCAATCCCGCGCTGATCGCGGAAAAGATCTCCACGCAGACAAAGACGATCATGCCAGTGCATCTATACGGCCAATGCGCTGAGATGGACCCGCTGATTGAGTTAGGCCGGGAACACACTATTCCAATTATCGAAGACGCCTCGCAAGCCATCGGGGCTGAGGACGTCGGGCGTCGCGCAGGTTCAATGGGCACAATCGGATGTTTCAGTTTCTACCCGTCAAAGAACCTGGGCGGAGCCGGCGATGGTGGAATGCTGACGACCAATGCCGTCGAACATGCGCAGCGCCTGCGCATGCTGCGCCTGCATGGCGAAGAACAGAAATACCATCACAAGATCGTCGGCATTAACAGCCGGCTCGATGCTCTTCAGGCCGCGGTGTTGCGGGTTAAGCTGCGGCATCTTGACGAATGGACGAACGCTCGACAGCGCAAAGCACAGCAATACGAGTTAATGTTCGCCGACGCTGGATTGAGCGAAGAGGTCGAAACACCTTTTGTGAGAGCCGGCGCGCGCCACATCTTTCATCAGTTTGTTATTCGCATCCGTGACGGCCGGCGCGACGCTTTGCGCGCACATTTGCGCGAGCGCGGGGTGGGCACCGACATCTACTATCCCGTTCCGCTCCATCTACAGGAGTGCTTAGCCTATCTGGGATATAAAGAAGGTGACTTTCCGGTCGCCGAAAGAGCAGCGAAAGAAACGCTGGCCTTACCAGTCCATCCAGAGTTGACTGACCAGCAACAGGAATATGTAGTGAGTGCGATTGGGGAGTTCTTTCGCAGCTGAACAGTGATACACGTCCACCAAAAAGATCCATAGCCCGCTTTAGGAGTCTGTCGGAAAAAAGTCATAGACAGCGATCAAAGAATAAGTAAACTGCTGAACATGAGCAAAACATTTCGACCTTATGACCAGAGCCAGTTGTTGCTCTTGCCGCCTGATTTGCGGCAGTGG
>Ga0207684_10001434_pt1 | contig 25774 bp, 23 predicted proteins | sample KBSK5501metaG_FD_184342 | JGI IMG/M metagenome (GOLD analysis project Ga0207684, IMG submission 184342) | Corn, switchgrass and miscanthus rhizosphere microbial communities from Kellogg Biological Station, Michigan, USA - KBS K5-50-1 metaG... | ecosystem: Host-associated > Plants > Roots >...
GCGAGTTCGTCGGGTATGCTCGCTTTCAGTTCGATGGACTTTAATCGACTAGTTTTCGTCAAACTTCCTTAAGCAACTGTTAGACGCTCGGCGGTTCCAAACGTGAACGATTCCTTCGATCTCGAATCGAATCCCGGATTCGATCAGCTCCCGGGGGCTGTGATCGCGTACGACACGGGTGGCCGGGTCATCCGGGCCAACCGCGCCGCTCTCGACCTCCTCGGCATCGCCTCGGAACACGAGATCGTCGGGACGAGCGCCGCCCAGGCGGGATGGTTTCGGACCGACCCGGCGGGCTGGCCCGACGCGGAGACGCTCCATCCGGCCATTGTTGCAATCCGGAGCGGGAAGCCTGAGCGGGGAGTCGTGGCTCGCGTCGCCAGGCCCGACGGCTCCGACCTGTGGATCCAGGTCGACGCCGTTCCAAATGCCGGGCAGGTGCTGGTGACGCTGACGGACGTGACCAGGATCCTCGACGACACCCGCCTCCCACGTGCCCGTTATGGCGATGCCGCCCTAGCCGAGGTCACCAACCAGCTCGCTGCGGCCCGGCTCGACCCCCAGGCGATCCTCACGACGGTTACCGGAACGCTGAGCCGCCTGCGGCAGGGGACGTGGGTGGCTTCGCTCATCAACAAGGATCCGCGCACCTCGCGGGTGGTCGCGGCGAACGACTCCGATCCGCTGATCGCCCGCTACGTCGAAGAGATGCATCTGGCGCCGAGCTCGCCGACGTTCACCCTGTCCACGCAGGTCATCGAGACGGGCGAGCCCGTCCTCATCCCGAGCATTCCCTATGAGGAATTCCTGGGCATGCTCCGCGAGGGCATCCGCGAATACCTCGACAAGAACCAGCCGCCTCTGAGCACGCCGATCAGGTATCTCGGCGTGCTGATGGTGCCGATGCGCGCCCGAGGGGCCACCGTGGGCACGCTCGCGCTCTTCGAGCGCCGGACGTCCAACCCGCTCTCTCAGCACGACGTCCGCTGGCTGCAAGCGATCGCCGACCGCACGGGCGTAGCCGCCGAAAACGCGCAGCTCTACGTCGATGCCATCAGCCGGCTCGAGCGGCTGACCGCCCTTCGCAACGTAGGGCTCGCCATCTCGGGCAGCCCCGACCTCCGCCTGACGCTCCGCGTGATCCTCGACCAGGTCACAGCTGGGCTGGCAATCGACGCCGCCGACGTCCTGATGCTCGATGAGAAAGACGGGAACCTGGTCGCGGTCGCGAGCACGGGCTTCCAGTCCACCTCCATTCCCGACTACCGCCTGCCTGTCGACGAGAGCCTTCCCGGTCGCACACTGGTGGGCCGTCGCGTAGAAACGGTCACCGCGCTCGGAGCCTTCAGCCAGTTTCGCCGCCGCTCGCTCTTCGCGCGCGAGGGCTTCAAGTCGTACGGCGCGGTGCCCTTGATCGCGCGTGGAAAGCTCATGGGTGTCCTCGAGGTCTTCCATCGGGAGCAGCTGCAGCCCGACCAGGAATGGCTGGAGTTCCTGGACGCTCTCGGCAGCGAAGCCGCGATCGCCATCGACAGCGCCGCCATGTACGACCAGCTGCAGAAGACTTCGCCCGGTGCCTCGGGGCCGAAGTCGCCGGCCCCCGACCTGACCCGCCTGGAGAAGGAGATCCTGGCCCTGGTCGTTCAGGGCGAATCGAATCGGGATATCGCCGACAAGGTCCACCTCAGCACCAACACCGTCAAGTTCCATGTCCGCCAGCTCCTGCAGAAGCTCGACGTTGACAATCGCACCGAGCTGGCGCACAAAGCGACCCGCGAAGGCTGGCTCTGACCGCCCCGTATCAACCGATTGCTTCACCCAATCGGGTATGTGAATTCACCCGGTTGGCGCGTTAATTCATCCCACGTGATAGCGGCTTGCGGGCAAATCCAAGCCTAGGCTCGAATCGTCGCGTGCCATGGATGGGGGGCGATGACCAAATGGGCGGATATCTTCAGATCCAAACGGCTGTGGCTGCGGGGCGGCGTCCCGCGGCGCTCCTGGGCCTGCTCGTGGCGGCCGGGTTCCTGATGTCGGTCCCGGCGCTGGTCGCCGTCGTGTCGATCCTCGATGCGAACCTCCCCAGCGGCGGCCACGACTGGGCCTCTGGGATGTCGGCCTGGATTTCGTTCCTCGCGCACGCGCGCGTCGTCTTATATGTGCCCCTGCTCGCGATGGTGGCGCGAGCGAGAGAGAACCTGTGAGCCTACCCGACGGTTTCACACTGGGTCCGTACAGGATCCTGGGCAAGATCGGCCGCGGCGGGATGGCGACCGTTTACAGAGCCCACCACGCGGCCCTCGATCGGGATGTCGCGATCAAGGTCCTGCCCGATTTCTTCGCCGAAGACGACGACTACCGCGAGCGCTTCCAGCAGGAGGCGCGGTCGGTGGCTCGCCTCAAGCACCCGAACATACTCAACGTCTTCGATTTCGGCCAGGAGGGGGGCATCACCTACCTGGTTCTCGAGCTGGTGGAAGGCGGAACGCTCGCGGAGCGTCTCGGCCGGCCGATGGACCTGGAGGAGACGATCAAGCTGCTGCGGCCGATCGCGAGCGCGCTCGACCACGCGCACGCCCAGGGCATCCTCCATCGCGACATCAAGCCGTCGAACATCCTGGTCCACCGGGACGGGACGCCCGTGCTCGCGGACTTCGGCCTGGCGAAGATGGCCGACTCGGGCCGGAAGCTGACCGCGAGCGGCACCGTGCTGGGGACACCTGAGTACATGTCGCCCGAGCAGGGCGCCGGCGAACCGATCGGCCCGCCGAGCGACCGCTATTCGTTCGCGGTCGTCGCCTACGAGATGCTCACCGGCCGCGTGCCGTTCGAGGCCGAGACTCCGGCCGCGGTCCTGCTGTCGCACATCAACAAAGCCGTGCCGCCGACACGAGAGCTCGTCGGCGAGCTTTCCAGCCACGTCGAGGACGCCCTGCGCAAGGGCCTGGCCAAGACCCCCGTGGAACGCTTCGGAAGCGCGACGCAGTTCGTGGCCGCGCTGACGCCCGCGGCGTGGGTGCATCGCGACCGCCCGGACTCCGTCGTGCTGGCGCGACCACATCAGAACGGGAAGTCGGCCAGGTCCATGCCATCGGTGCTCGTGGTCGATGACAGCGCCGCGAACCGCGAGCTGATCGAGGCGTGCCTCGCCGACGTCGAGTGCCGGGTCCGGCTCGCGGGCGACGGGGTGAACGCGCTGGCGGCGATCGACTCCTCGGCCCCAGACCTCGTGCTCCTGGACGTCCAGATGCCGGGAATGGACGGCTACACGGTGTGCAGGCGCATCAAGTCCAACCCGGCGCTGCGGCTCGTCCCCGTGGTGATGATCACCGCGCTCGACCGCTCCGAGGACCGAGTCCAGGCCCTGGAATCGGGCGCAGACGACTTCATGTCGAAACCCGTCGAACGGCTCGAGCTGGTCGCCCGGGTCCGCTCTGCTCTGCGGCTGAAGGCGGTCTACGATCGGCTCGACAGCGCGGAGCAGGTGATCTTCAGCCTCGCGGCCGCGGTCGAGGCCAAGGACTCCTACACGGAACGTCATACCAATCGTGTCGCCGAGTCGGCTAGGTACCTGGGTTCGCGCATCGGCCTGCCGGAAGGGGACCTCGACGCCCTCTACCGCGGCGGGATCATCCATGACATCGGCAAGATCGGAGTCCCGGACGCCGTCCTGCTCAAACCTGGCTCTCTCAACGCTGACGAGCTGGTGCTGATGCGGGCGCACCCCGAAATCGGCGAGAACATAGTCCGCCCGCTGCGTTCCGGGTCCGATCTGCTGCCGATCGTCCGCCACCACCATGAGGCGTGGGACGGCCGAGGCTATCCCGACGGCTTGCGAGGCACGGCCATCCCGCTCCTGGCGAGGATCGTCTCGGTCTGCGACGCGTTCGACGCGCTGACGAACGACCGCCCATACAGGTCGAAGATGTCGGAGCGCGAAGCGCTCGCCGTCCTCACCGGCGGCGCGGGCAGGCAGTGGGACCCCGAGCTCATCGGCCTTTTCACATGCGAGATCCCGGCCATCCACCGCCTGGGGGCGGCGTGAGGCAGGCTCGATGAAGAGCGTCGTCGCCTTCATGCAGAACGTCGACGCGCTCGCGTTCGTCGTTCTTGGCATAGCGGTCGGAATCGGCTGGGCGAGGCGCCGGGACCGCCCTCTCGGCTTCCTCGCCCTGGCCATCGTCCTTCTCTCGTCGGTATCGCTGCTCGGGCGTATCCCAGCGCTTCTGCACTACACGCCGCCACTGCTATCGGAGATCAGCCTCATCGCTTTCATGGGCTGCGGATACGCCCTCCTGCGCTATCGGGACTCGCTCATCCCCCTTCCCAACCCCTGGCATGCCGTCGCGGTCGTGGCCGTGGCGGCTGCCAGTGGGCTATTCCTAGCCGCCCGTTACCTCGCCGGGCCCAGGTACGCATTGGCCGCGGCAATCGTGCTCGTGCTCGTGTGGTCCGCGATCGTGATCGAACCGATCGTTCGCTTCTGGCTCGTTGCGCGCGCCCTGCCCGCGGTGCAGGCGTGGCGCCTCAGGTCTTTGAGCCTTGGCTTCGCGGGCATCGTCGCCATCATCTTGTTTGCGGTCGCGGCGGGCGCGATGGCGTCGAACCTGGTCGTGCAGCTTGCCATTCAGCTGGTCGTGCTCGCGATCGTGCCTTTGCTCTACTTCAGCTTCGCGCCACCGGCCTGGCTGCGCCGCGAGTGGCGCGCTTCCGAAGAGGAAGGCTTGCGAGCGTTCATGCAGGACACGCTCCTACTGAAGGAGAGCCGCGCCGCGCTCGCCAGCCGCGCCCTCGACTGGGCGATGAGACTGGCGGGCGGCGCGTCGGCGGTGGCCTTCGAAGCCGACGGAGGCCTGCTCGCCGCTCGAGGTCTCGACACCGATGAGGTGACGCAGGTCAAGCTGGCGATCGGTCCGCTCCCCTCCGGTGTGAACCACATCGACCTGCACGGCAAGAGCACGTCACTCCTCCTCCTGCAGATCGGGGGTGTCAGCATCGGCGGCCGGCTCGCGGTGCTCGCGGGGCCGTTCACCCCGGGCTTCGGCACCGATGAGATCAGCCGCGTGCAGCAGTTCATGACCGCGGTCGCCGCCGCCCTCGACCGGGCGCGGCTGCTCGACCAGCTGAAGGAAACGAATGCCCGGCTGCAGGAGGCGAACAAGCACAAGAGCGTGTTCCTGGCCAGCATGAGCCACGAGCTGAGGACCCCGCTGAACGCGATCCTCGGCTTCTCGGAGCTGCTCATCGACGCGCCGGAGGGACAGCACACGCAGGAGACCCGGCAGAGGTTTTTGCAGCAAATCCACTCGAGCGGGAAGCACCTGCTGGGGCTGATCAACGACATCCTCGACCTTTCCAAGATCGAAGCGGGCCAGATGGAGCTGCGCCTGGTGAAGGTGTCGATCTCCGACGTGGCCGGCCAGGTGCTCAGCATCGTCGAGCCGCTGGCGGCGCAGAAGGCGATCCGACTCGAGGCGGCCGTCACCGGCCTCGGCGAGATCGAGGCCGACGCGAGCAAGTTCAAGCAGATGCTGCTCAACCTCGTCTCCAACGCGATCAAGTTCACGCCGACCGGTGGCACGGTGCGCATCTCCGGCCGGCGCCTCGCGGATGCGGCCGAAATTTCAGTGGCCGACACCGGCATCGGTATCGCGGAGGCAGACCAGGCACGGATCTTTCACGAGTTCCAGCAGGTCGACGGAGGCGTCGACCGCCAGCAGCAGGGCACGGGCCTCGGTCTCACGCTCACGCGCCGCTTCGCGCGCCTGCACGGCGGCGAGGTCCGTGTCCAAAGCGAGCCTGGCAAGGGAAGCGTGTTCACGATCCACATGCCGCTTCAGGTCGTGACGCAGGGTCGCGTCGTCGAGCCGTTGGCTTCCGCAACGGGGCATTCGAACGGCAACCCGGCCGCGCCCCTGGTCCTCATCGTGGAAGACGACCCTCCAGCCGGAGAGCTGCTCTCCCGGCAGCTCGAGAAGGCCGGCTTTCGCGCCGAGGTCGTACGAAGCGGCGCGGACGTGGTGGCCAAGGCGCGCAAGTCGAAGCCTGCCGCGATCACACTCGATATCCTGCTGCCGGAGCTCGACGGCTGGGAGGTGCTCAACCGCCTGAAGCACGACGAGATCACGAGCTCGATCCCAGTGATCGTGATCAGCGTCGTCGACAATCCCGAGCTCGGACTGGCGCTGGGCGCGGTCGACTACTTCGTCAAGCCGGTGCCTGCGGAGGAGCTGGTCAGCCGGCTGCGACGCTTCAATTTCGTCGCACTCGGCGGGCCGGTGAAGACGCAGGTGCTGGTCGTGGACGACGAGCGCGCCAACCGCGACTGGCTCACGGAGGTGCTGGAGCCCGCGGGCTTCGGCGTCATCCCCGCCGGCGGCGGCCGGGAGGCCATCGAGCTTGCGCGCTCGGAGCAGCCGGACCTCATCCTGCTCGACCTGATGATGCCGGAGGTGTCGGGCTTTGACGTCGTCGAGGCACTCCGTTCGGACAAATCGACGTCTGCCTTGCCGATCATGGTCCTTACGGCCAAGGATCTCAGCGATGCCGACAAGCGCCAGCTCACCGGCCGCGTAACCAGCATTCTTCAGCGCGGATCGACCGGCGCCACGGAGCTGGTCAGCCATCTCCGCCAGGTGATAACGCCGGAGGCTCTCGAGGCATGAGCAAGGCGCCGCGGATCCTCCTGGTAGAGGACAACGAGGTCAATCAGCTGCTGACTGCATCGGTGCTGGAGCGCGAAGGCTTCGCCGTAGATGTCGCGGGCACGTCGTTGCAAGCCTTGGAAATGCTGCGGTTGCGCGCGCCGGACCTGATCCTCATGGACATCCAGCTCCCGGGCATGGACGGTCTTACGTTCACGCGCAGTCTCAAGACGGATCCGGCGACCGCGCTCATTCCGATCGTCGCGCTCACGGCCCACGCCATGAACGGCGACCGGGAGCAGTCGCTGGCCGCCGGATGCGTGGGTTACATCTCCAAGCCGATCGACACTCGGACCTTCGGCCGGCAGGTACGCGAGTTCCTTCCCAGCACAGTGCCGACCACCAGCCATGCGAGGACAGATGCCAAACTAAGCGGCCTGTGACCTCGGAGCCGCTCATTCTCCTCGTCGAGGACAACGCCTCGAATCAGCTCCTGGTCCGCTCGGTGCTGGAGCCGGCGGGCTTCCGAGTCGACGTGGCCAGCACCGCGAGCCAGGCCCTCGAGCATCTCAAGACCGAGACCCCCGCGCTGATCCTGATGGATCTCGAGCTGCCCGGGAAGGACGGGCTCTCGCTGACCCGCCTGCTCAAGAGCATGTCGCCGACAACCGCTATCCCGGTGGTGGCGATGACCTCCCACACGAGCCTGCAGACGCGACGCGACGCGCTCACGGCCGGGTGCGCCGGCTTCATTTCCAAACCGATCGACGTGCACACGTTCCCGGGCCGGGTCTCCGAGTTTCTGAAAGACGCCACGGGGTGAGAAGGCGGATGTGCCGGCAGGCAATTGCGGCCATCGCGCTCGCCCTCGGCTGCTCATGCGTGACTCAAGGCGGTGTCGTCAGCCTCCGGCAGACGTCGGGCGTTCTGGCGCCGGTCGATGTGTTGGTGTTTGCCCCGCACCCCGACGACGAAGACATCGGTACCGGCGGTGCGCTCCAACTTGCCCTTGCAGAAGGCGAACGCGTGCGCATCGTGTTCGTCACCAACGGCGATGGCTATCCGCGGGCGGCATCGGTTCTTACCGGGAAGCCGATCAGCAGCCTCAGCAGCGCCGACTACATCAAGCTCGCGGCAACTCGCCAACATGAGGCGATCGCAGCCGCCGCATTGCTTGGGGTCGGCTTGTCCAGCCTGGTCTTCCTGGGTTATCCCGACGGCGTCCTGGAGCAGGTTTACTCAATCGGAAACGAAGCTCCGGTTCGCTCTCCATCGACCGGGAGATCCACCACCTACGGTCCGGCAGTGACCGACTACCACACTCGCGCGCACGGACGGCCCGCTTCATACACACAAGCCGCCGTGCTGGGCGACATCGAAGAGGTCCTTCGCCAGTCCGAGCCGGCCCGAGTCTACGTGACCGCTCAAGCCGATCAGCATCCGGACCACCGGGCGACGTTCAACCTCGTGAGAGATGCAATGGCCGGAGCCGGGTCACCAGCTCAGCTGTTGACCTATGACGTGCACGGCGGGCAGTACTGGCCGTGGCCCACCGGACCCACACCGTTCGAGCCGCTGGAATCGCGTGTTGTCGATGGCACCACATATCCGATCGGCGTGCGGTGGCCACCGCACGTCCGCGTCGCGCTGACATGGCGGGAATCCACCATCAAGCTGCGGGCACTCATGGCTCATCGCTCGCAGTGGAGCATCGACCATGCTTACCTCGAATCATTCGTAAAGTCCGACGAGGTGTTTTGGACCGTGACGCATCCCGATCGAATAACCGCCCCTTAAGCCCGCGTGGGCGCTCCGATAACGAGTCGCCCATACGTTGGGTCTGTCACCGGCGGGGCGGCTGCGTGCAGATCGAGCACACCGCCGCCCTCCCGCTGGGCGCCTAGAAAACCTTCTCTCCACACGTGGCGCGGCGGCCTACCCCCGCCGCGCCACTCCAAGACTTTGAGTTGACAGGGCAGTCAAGTCAGACGACACTCCGCGCATCAAACCTTTGGAGGTGCGCTGATGCGCAAGCTGCTCTTTTCCGTGATCTTGACTGTGATGGCGTTGGCGCTCTCGATCGGCCCCGCGCTGGCCGATGGCATTGGCCCGACGCCGTAAAGTCAAATCGTTTATTCAGTAGCCGTGGGCCGGGCGTGGCGCTACACTGCGCGCCATGCTCGGCACCAGGTACCGAGGCCGCCGCAAGGGCGTTGAGATCCGCTCGGGGTCGGTCGAGCAGGCGCGGCGGGAAGCGCGGCTCACACTGGCGCAGGTCGCCGCCGGCAAGCTCACCCGGACCGCCATCCACCTGATCGAAAAAGGCCGCACCAGGCCGTCGATGGAAACCCTGCAGCTGATAGCACGCCAGACACGGAAGCCGATCGATTTCTTCTTGACCCCCGAGTCGTCCTCCGTGCTGGGCGAGCGCCAGGCGCAGATCCGCGAGCTGGAGCGGCTGACCGCGGTCAGGCAGCTGGAAGCGGTGATCGAGATGGGCACCTCGCTTCTCGACCAGAAGTGGAGCGCGGAGGACGCCGCGATCATTCACTTCTCCATCGGCCAGGCCTGCTGCCGGCTCGTCCAGCCGAACGGAGCGCTTCAGCACCTCCGCGGCGCCCGAGAACAGTTCGAGCGCTCGGGCGACGAATGGATGGCGATCGAGGCCCTGGATTGGGAGTCGAGCGCGCTCGGCCTCCTCGACGATCCCGATGCCCTGCCACTCGCCCACCAAGCGCTGGAGCGATGCCGGCAGCTGGAGCCGAAAGCCACGCAGATGGAGGCCAGGATCCTGGGACACATCGCGGGCATGTACGTCGTCGCCCACTCATGGGTGCCGGCGATCCGCTACTACGAGGCGGCCGCCGCGGCGGCGAGCGGGGTCAAGGACCTCTTGCAGCTGGCCAAGATGCACCACGGCCTGGGCCGCGCCTATCAGTCCACGCTGGAGCCGGGCACGGCGCGCCGGCACTACGACAAGGCGCTCACCCTCTACTCGATCGAATCAGACCTGAGCGCGGTGTGCAGGGTCGAGAACGATCTCGGAGACCTGCTGCTCCAGCAGGGTCAGCTCGAGGCGGCCGAGCAGCACTTTCTCAAGGCACTCGCGGGCTCAAATGAGCTGAAGATGGATCGCCGAGGCCATGGCTTCATCCTGGCCAACCTGGGCGACGTGCACCTGCGTCGCGGCGAGCTTTCGGAGGCTGAGGCTTTCCTGTTGCAGGCCCTGGACGTGGCCGAAGCGATCCCGGAACGGGTCGTTGCCGCCAGCGCCCGGGTCCTTCTCGGCAAGCTCGGCGAGCGGCAGGGCAACCCTGCTCTTGCGGACGATCAATTCGCAATCGCGATTCGGATCCTCGAGGAGCTCGGCATGCCAGACCGGCTGCGCGATGCCCACATGGAGTACGCGGAGGTCCTCGACGCCCGCGAAGACATCGCCTCGGGCGCCAGGCACTGGAAGGTGGCCGCGGAGATCGCCAAGACGGCGAGCCTCGGCATCAGCTGGTCTGGTTCAGCCGCCGCAGAGCGCGAGTCGCTAGCGCCGACCGGGGTCGCGTAGAAGCTACGCGGCCGGATTCCGCGCCTTGAAGACGCGGAGCAGGAGCCCAAGCGATGGGATGACGAGCAGCATCCCGACGGCGATCACAAGCAGCCATGCGCTCAGGGTCGCCGCGGGCGCCGCGCCGTCGGCGATCGTCAGGTCGGGCGGCACCAGGTAAGGCCACTGCCCGATTGCCCAGGCCCAGAGCACCAGCGTCACCTGGGCCGCGACCGCGATGCGCGTGAGTCGAGGGTGGAGCCGCCACACACCCCACAGGGCGATCGGGCCGTTGATGAGGGCGAGCAGCAGGAGCAACAATCCGTTTCCGGTCAGGTCCGCCCAGACTCGTGGCGATTGCGCGTACGCCAGCCACAGGCCGAGCAGCGCCAGCACGCCCGAGACAACCGACGCGACCAGTGCGCGCCGGCGAAAATCAGATTGCAGCGCGATGTCGTCCTCGGTCTCGACCATCAGGTATGCCGCGGCGAGATACGCGCAGAGGGCGACCGCGAGCAGACCCATGACGAGCGCAAACGGCGTGCTCCAGCCGGCGCCGAACCCGCTCAACACCTTGCCGCCGGAGATCCGGATCGCACCCGACGCGACGGCGGCCGCCGCGGTGCCGAGAAAGAACGGCGCCACGATGCTCGATCCGCCGAAAACCACGCCCCATGGCGAGAGAGGCCCGACAGCTTCCCGGCCGTGAGCCCGGAAAGCGAAAGCCGCCCCCCGAAGCACGATGCCGATCAGCGCGACGGTCATCGGCACGTAGAGGGCGAGCCCGAGCGCGCCGAACGCGACCGGGAAGACCGTGAACAGCCCGGTGATCATGAAGATCAGCCAGACGTGGTTGGCCTCCCACACCGGTCCCATGGCGCGAGCCACCGCCTGGCGCTGCGCTCGCTTGCGCGGCCCCGAGGCGAAGATGTCCCAAACGCCGCCGCCAAAATCCGCGCCGGCGAGCACCGCATAGGCCGTGAGGCTCAGCCACAGCAGCGCGGCCGCTGCATCCGCCTCGCTCAATGCTTCGGCTCGGATCGCTCGCGGTTGCGGCGTGCGAGCAGGAGCAGCAGCCTCGAGAGCGTGACCGCCAGGGCGACATAGATGGCGGTGAAGACGGCGAACACGAGGCCGAGACCAGGAGCCGACGTTGCGGCGGCGGTGGTTCGGATGATTCCGTAGACGATCCACGGCTGGCGTCCGAATTCGGTCACGAACCAGCCGGCCTCCATGGTGATCACCGCGGCCGGCCCGGCCGCAACGAGGCCCCAGAGCAAGCGGCGATTCGTCGGCACACGGCGCGCGCGCCAAACCAATAACCAGAACAAAGCGGCGAGCAAACCGAGACCAATGCCGAGACCGACCATCGTGTCGAACGACAGGTGCACCACGATCGTGTTCGGGCGCACGTCGGCGGGAAACGAGTTGAGGCCCCGCACCTCGGCATTGGGATCAAACGCGGCCAGCAAGCTCAGCCCATACGGAATCTCGATCGCGTAAAGCAGCCGGCCCTGAGAGTCGCTCGGGATGCCGCCGACGTGAAGCGGAGCTCCTCGTGTCGTCGCGTACAGGCCCTCCATCGCCGCGAACTTCACCGGCTGCGCGCCGTATGTGAAGCGGGCGCTGTTGTCGCCCGTGATCCCCGCCAGCACGATGGCGACAGCCGCCATCGCCATCCCGAGCAGGAGTCCGCGGCGATGGAAAGCGTCGCCGCGGCCGCGAAGCATGCCCGCCGCGTACACGGCGGCGACCACAAACCCCGTGACGACGTATGCGGACACGAGCATGTGGATCGTCTCTGTTGGCGTGGATGGATTGAACGCCGCGGCCAGCGGATCGACCGACGCGAGGTGGCCTCCAACCAGCTTGAAACCGGATGGCGTGTTCATCCATGAATTGGCCATGACCACGAAGATCGACGAGGCCGCACCGCTGGCCGCCACGGGAAGACCGGTCAGCCAGTGGTGGAACGGTCGGAGGCGGTCCCATCCATATAGATAGAGACCGAGGAAGATCGCCTCCAGGAAGAAGGCGAAGCCTTCAGCGGAGAAGGGAAGCCCGATGACGCTGCCGCTGAACGCCATGAATCCCGGCCACAGCAGGCCAAGCTCGAACGAGAGCACCGTCCCCGACACCGCTCCGACCGCGAACAGGATGCCGAAGGCTGAAGACCATCGCCGGGCAAGCATCATCCACGTCGGGTCGCGCCGCCACAAGCCGATCCCTTCGGCCGTCGCCATCAGCAGCGGAACGCCGACGCCGAGGACGGCGAACACGATGTGAAACCCGAGCGAGGTTCCCATCGAAGCTCGGGCGAGGGTCGCGTTGTCCAATGGTTTGGAGAGGAGCTAAATGCCGCGCGATTCCAGGGCCGGGGACGCGTTCAGGCGGTGATTCTTACGTTTCCGGCTGGTTGGGAGGGCATGCGAGCCGTTCGCCGGTCGTCGCGACCAGGACCATGGCTTCCCCCGCGCTCCCCACCCCTGTCTGGGCTCCACGGCTCCTCCCACCAGCCACGATCGCAAACTAGTCGCTTGTGCGCAACTTTAGTCGTCAAAAATTCGGTATCGATCCGGTCAGGGCAGTGTACAGTGGGCCCCGGGAGAGACGAATTCCATGGAACCTGCGATGCAGGTCTTCCGTCCGCTGCCAGGCGAGGACCACGCCACGCCTGCGCTGCCCGAGGTGGCGAGTTGGATCGCCATATATGAAGAGTTGTCATCCGTGCTGCGTTTGGTGCAGTCACGACTCGACGGCGACCCCAGGGCGAGTGACTTCCAACGCAACCTGAGCTGGGTCGACGAGCGCCTCGCGCTTTGGCGCGATCGTCATCAGGCGCTCGCCGGTGTGACCATCGATCGCAAGGATCACTCGCTTGTGTTTGGGGGCCGGTACCTGAAGCTCACCCGCCGTGAGGCCGACCTGCTCGACTTCCTCATCAGGCATCCGGGCCGGCATTTCACGACAAGGCAGCTGACCGTGCTCGCATGGCAGAACTCCCGCCTTTCGGATGCTCAGGTACGCACCTACATGATGCGGCTGCGGCGGCGGCTGGGCGAGATCGGGCTCGCGAGCATGATCACCATCGTCCGCAACCGTGGCTACGGTGCGGAGCTGCCAAGCTGAGAGGCTGTCGATGGCCGCGATGCCGACCGTAGGCGACTCGATCGTTTCCGCGCGGCTGCTGGTCGTGCAATCAAAGCGCCTGATGCTGTCTTCAGTGCAGAGACGCCTTCGCCTGCGCGGCGAAGATTCGCTTCGAGCGCGCACCGACCGGTTCCGAGATGAGGCCGACCGTGCCAATCGCAGCTATCGGTTGGCGGTCTTGAACTGGGGCCGGGCCACGTCGCCCGAGTTCCGCCTGGTCGCGTATGGATCCCTGGTGGATCTGGCGGAGACATTGGTCGGAGAGCTGCGCGGCACCATCGGCGGCCTGCAGCCTCGGGACCAATTCGAGCTCGCGACCGAGGTCGAGGTGCTCGAACACTTCATCGACCAGTGGCGCGGGAGCTCGCGTCCATCCGCGTCGCCCGCGGTCGCCTGACCCGACTCCGCCTCAGACCGCCTTCAGCTCCTCCATCACCAGCACCACGCCGCCGGCACGACCGCGTGCTGCCAGGGCGGTCGCGGCGACGCGGCACTTTATGCGCTTGCCTCGCCTGGTGATCGCGGCGACGACCTTCTCGTCATGGGACGGCCTCAGGCGCAGAACTGACCGGATCATCGGCCGCAGCTCTTTGACCGGCAGGCCGATGTCAAGGTCGAAGAACGACTCACCGACGGCCTCGTCGGCGCGAACTCCCCACAGCTCGGCGGCGCGTTCGTTCCACACCCGGACGTCCAGGTCCGCATCGAGCACAGCAGCGCCGAGGCGGATGTTGCCCAGGATCGCGTGCATGAAAGTGTTGAGCCGGTTGGCGTCGTCTGTCCGCTGCTGCAGCTCTGTGTTGATGCCCTGGAGCTCGGCGTTGGTCGATTCCAGCTCCTCGTTCATGGTCTCGAGCTCTTCGTTGGTCGACTGCAGCTCCTCGTTGGTGGTCTCGAGCTCCTCGACCGTCGACTGCAGCTCTTCGTTCGTGGTCTCGAGCTCTTCGTTGCTCGACTGGAGCTCCTCGTAGGCGGTCTCGACCTCTTGCTTGGAACGATCGAGCTCCGCGCGGAGGGCCGCCTCGTTGGTCACATCGTTGAAGGTCACGCTCGTGCCCACGATCGCGCCGCCGTCATCGAACAGCGGCGCAACCTGGACCTCGAATCGCCGAAGGGAGCCGTCGGGTGAAGGGTGCTCGACACCGGAGATGGCGATGGACCGGCGGTCGCGGAAGCTCTGATCGATCGGTCCGCGCAGGTCTACCGGCCGTTGCGAAAGCTCGAGGTCTTTGAGGGCCCTGCCGATGTCGCCGGCGCGAATGTCCAGCAGCCTGCGGGCATGCTGGTTGGCGAGAGCCAGGTTGCCAAGGGCATCGACCACCATGTGGGCGAGGGGCGATGCCTCCGATGCCAGCTCATGCAGGCGAATCTGCCTGGTGACGTTGTCGCGGTCCTCGGAGCCCCGGGCTTGAGACAGGACCATCAGGCGCTCTCGCAGCGGGGCCCTGGGAATCTTTCTGAACACCCGCTGCTTGAGGTCGACTGGCTCGAAGATCGAGCCATGCATGAGCAGCATCTCGGCGCGGCCGAGAAACAGGAAGCCGTCGTCCTCGAGCGCATAGTGGAAGCGCCCAAGGATGCGGCCCTGCGTCTCCGCCGTGAAGTACATGAGCGTGTTGCGGCAGATCAGTAGATTCAGACGCGAGATGGGCGCGTCCTGCATGAGGTCGTGGCGGCCGAAGATCAGCGCGCGCCTCAGCCCGGCTTTGAACGTATGGCGGCCGCCGAAAGGCTCGAAGTACCGTGCCCTGAGGACGGCGTCGACCGACTCGAGGTCCTTCTCCGTATAGCCCGCTCGGGCCTTTTCGAGAGCCTGCTCGTCGAGGTCGGTCGCGTAAATCTTGACCCGGCGTAGAAAAGCGTCCGGGCCGAGCGCTTCGCAGAAGAGCATGGCCGCGGAATACGCCTCCTCACCCGACGCCGTGCCGGGGCTCCAGATGCGGATCAGGCCGCTCCTCTCGATGATCCTGGGGACGATCTTGTTCGCCAGGTAGTCCCACGCCGCTGGATCCCGAAAGAAATCCGTGACGTTGATGAGGATCTTGTCGAACAAGATCGCGAACTCGTCGCCATGGACTTGCAGGTAATCCTGGTACGCCCCGAAGCTCGTCAACCGAAGCTCTGCGCAGCGCTTGCCGATCCGGCGGACGATCGTGTTGCGCTTGTAGCCCGTGTAATCGAAGCCGCGCTGGTCGCGCAGGTAGCGGAGCAGGGATTCGAACTGCTTGCCTGCCTCCAGGGTCAATCGAGCTTCTCGCCGTCCAGCAGGGTCTGCAGCGCTCCGGGAATCTCGTCCAGGGGCATGACGAAGTCGACGACCCCGGTGCGGATCGCAGCCGATGGCATCGAGAAGAACTCCGACGATGCCTCGTCTTGGGCGATGACGGTGCCGCCGCGCTGCTTGATCGCGGTCACGCCCATGGCGCCGTCGCGACCGCTGCCGGTAAGGACCAGCGCGATCGCTCGATCGCCGAACGAGGCAGCGACGGATTCGAAGAGGAGGTCCGCCGACGGCCGCACGAAGTTGACCAGCTCGGTATGCGTGAGGCTGATGCTGCCGTCGCGGTTGATGAGCAGGTGGTGGTCGGGCGGCGCCAGGTACACATGGCCGACCTGGACGTGCGAGCCGGCCACGGCCTGATGGACCGGGAGCAGAGACCGCCGGCCGATGATCTCGGCCATCAGGCTGCGATGGCGGGGATCCAGGTGCTGGACTGCGACGACCCTGGCGCCGAACGATCGCGGCAGGCTGCCGAGGACGCTGCTGAGCGCGGTGAGTCCTCCGGCAGACGCGGCGATGGCCACGATCTCGAACGGCGGTCGCTTGGCGCGCTGGCGCGGCGCCTGGTCACCCGAAGGCAAGGATTCCCTCACCCGATGCCGCCACCTGCCAATGGTACGTTGAGGGCCCGCCAGCGAAATCATTGGAGGGCACTACATGGACCTCGGGCTGAAGGGCCGCATTGTCATCGTCACCGGCGGCGCGTCCAATCTCGGGCGCGCGATCAGTCTTGGTTTCGTAGACGAGGGAGCGCGCGTACTGATCGCCGACGTCGACCTCGAGCAGGCCAGGAGGGTTGAGGCGGAGGCTCCCGCCGGAACGGTCGTCGCCCGCCACGCGGACGTGACCGACATGGAATCGATGTCGTCCGCTGTCGAGTTCGCCGTCAAGTCGCTGGGCGGCGTCGACGTGCTCGTGAACTGCGCCGGCTGGACGATCGATCGGCTCTTCATGGAAAAGCCGCGAAGCGAATGGGAGCACGAGATCGCGATCGACACCTGGGGCTTCATCAACTCCGTGCGCGCGGTGCTCGATCCCATGATCGAGCGCGGATATGGCCGCATCGTCTCGATCGGATCAGATGCCGGCCGCATCGGCGAGTGGCGCGAGGCCGTCTACAGCGGGACCAAGGCCGGCGTGATAGCGATGTCGAAAGCGATCGCTCGCGAGGTCGGCAAGCACGGGATCACCCTCAACGTGGTGTGCCCAGGTCTCACTCCCGGCACGCCCGAGACATCCGGCCGTGAGTCGATGTGGGCGTCGGACCAGGCGCAAGTGTTCAGCCCTGAGGTGCTCGCCAAGGCTGCGCGCGGCTATCCACTGCGGCGCCTTGGCACTCCGGAAGACGTCGTACCGGCGGTCCTTCTCCTCGCATCCGATCGAGCCTCGTACATCACCGGCCAGACGCTGTCGGTCAGCGGCGGCTACACCATGATCTGATCGAGGACCTGGCTGCGAATCTCGCGCCAGCGCTCGACTCGCCGGCGACCGCCAAGGGGGAAGATGAATGCGTCGAGCCCGGTGGCTCGCAGTGTTCGTAGGCGTTCGGCGCACACATCTGCCGCGCCCACGATCGCGAGGGCGCGGACCAGATCGTCCGAGACCACGGCTCTGTGCCGAGCCCGGGTCGACAGGTGCTCGGAGTAGTCATAGGACTCTGCGCTGCGCCGGATCTCGTCGCGGAACGGATGCAAGCTGTCGGGAAGCTCTTTGTAATGAGCGAGCAGTCGCGCCTGGGTGGACGCCCAGGACCTGACCTCGTCGAGCGCGCCGGGTGCGGCCGACATCGTGGCCACGAACGCAATCTCGAAATCTTTTCGTCTGCGCCCGGCAGCCTTCAGGCCCTCCTCGATCCATCCCACCTGGCGCCGCACCATGTCCGGCTGAGCCGGGCCCATAACGATGGCGCCGTCGGCGACGCGGCCGGCCAGCTCGCACATCCTCTCCTGGCTGACCGCCAGGTGGACGGGTACAGGCGAGGCCACGTGCGGGAGACGATATGCCCTTCCGTTCAGCTTTCCCTCAACGCCTCCAAGCACGGCTCGAAAAAAGGTGATCGCCTCTTCCACCTCCGCCACCTTTTGCGGTTTCAGGCCTACTCCGTAAAGGGCCGAGTCACCTGCTCCTATGCCAAGGAAGGCGCGGCCGTGCGAGATTTCGCCGACGGCCGCGATCGCGTTGGCCGTCACGGTGGGATGCCGCGTGACCGCGTTCGTCACGCCCGTCCCCAATCCAATCCGCTGCGTGCCCATCGCGGCGATGGCGAGGCCGACATACACGTCCTTCATCGCCAGCTGGGAGTCGATGACCCAGATGCGCCGCACGCCTTCGGCTTCCAGCGCGCCGACGAAAGAAGACCAGCTCTCGAGCGATTCGCGCGGGCTGATCCCTGCGCTGACGTCAAACGCGGTCATGCGACAAGGAAGGTATTCATCAGGCCGGCGAGCTCGTCCGGCTTCTCGACCGGAATGGGATGGCCCGCCCCGGAAATGACTTCGAGCCGGCTGCCTTTGATGCCGCCGGCGATGATCGCGGCCGCTTTCGGAGGGCAGTGGCGGTCCAGGTCGGATGCGACGATCAGCGTCGGAGCGGAAATACCGCCCAGCTCGGGGTCGAGCGGCGCCGCGTTGAGCGCTGCCATCGCGGCGCAGGCATTGCCATATCCCCGTGGGTCGGCCGTCGACTGGCGCCTGATGAGGAGCCCGTGCTCCAGCTCCGGTGGAGACTGGGCGTAGACATCGGCCGTGTCGCGATCGAGCGTCGCCCGCAATCCAGGATCGTTGCGCGCGACCATATCGACGCGCTCTCGGTACCAGCCGGCGGCCGCGGTGCCGACCCGGCTCGAGGTGGCCACCAACACGAGACCGCGAACTCTCTCGGGATGGTCGATCGCCATGCGCATCGCTATCGTGCCGCCCAGCGAGAAGCCTGCGACATCGGCACTGCCGACTCCGATGGATTCCATGAGCGAGGCAAGGTCCGCAGCCAACTGCGTCAGCGTGCCGTCGGGCCGGCCCAGGCTGGTTTCGCCGTGACCCCTCAGGTCGTACATGAGCACTCGATGCCGGAGGACTAGATCGGGAAGTGTCCGCCGCCAGGCCCTGTGATCGTCCGCCAACCCATGAATCAGGATTAGAGGCTCGCCGCGCCCAACGTCGAACCAGGCCACGTCAATGTCGTCAAAGCGTGCGCGCATGTTCGCTCAACACCTTGCGGTTTACCTTTCCCGGGCCAGACAGGGGAAGCTCGTCAAGACGATGGATGGTCTCCGGCCATTTGTATCGAGCCAGCCCGCGCTCGGTGAGAAATCGGCCGAGCTCGTCTTGCGTCAGGTCACCGACGACGAACGCGACCGGGACTTCGCCGAGCTCAGGGTCCGGGCGCCCAATGACGCAGACATCCGTCACGGCTGGATGTGCGCGCAACATCGACTCGATCTCGTACGGGTTGATGTTCGTTCCGCCTCGGATGATGATGTCCTTGACCCTCCCGACCACGTGCAGGTATCCCGCGTCGTCGACGAAGCCGAGGTCGCCCATGTGCGCCCACCCGTCGGCCGCATACGGACCAAAGTCCTCGCCCCAGTACCGATCCTGCACGAGCTCTCCCCGCATGCAAATTTCTCCATCGAGGATCTGCCACTCGGCGCGGTCATGCGGCCGCCCGACGGTCGTCCAGCGAACCGTCTGCGGATCGGATGGGCTGGCCACCGCGAGCTGGCCGGCGTCCATCGAGCCGTAGAAGCTCGAGATGGGCACGCCGGTCGATGTCTCCCAGCGCTCCGCGACCTCAGGGGGCAGTGGGGCGCCGGCGACCGCCACAGCGCGCAATGACGAAGGCGCGTGAATCGGGTGGCTCAACATCCGGATCACATTGGTTGGCACGCCCACCATCACGGTAGCCCGCGAACGCGTCGCGACGTCGAGGCAATGCTCCGGCGTCCAATGCTGGTCGCGGAGCATCACCAGCGCCGACCCCGCGCGAAGACAGTAAAGGCACATGCCACCGATTCCCTGGGTGAGGGGCGTCATCGGAAGCACGCGATCGTCCTCCGTCATCTCGAGTCTCGACGTGAAGCTCTCGAAAGTGACCTGCTTGAGGCGGGCCGACAGCGACGCGAGCTTCGGCATCCCGGTCGTGCCCGATGTCATCGCTATCTCGACGATCCGATCCGGGTCAGGATGCGGGGTCGCCGGAGGGGACGAGTCCGCGGCCGCAAGACCATCCAGGTCGCCGGTTGTGACCGTGAGAACAGGTTGTGTCTTCTCGTTCAGCCAGCGCAGCTCATGCTCGCCTAGGCCCATCGGCATCGGGAGGATCACCGCGCCGAGGCCAGGTATCGCGAGCTCGAGCGCGACGTATTGCCAGACGTTGGGCAGCCGGACGCCGACGACATCGCCGCTCCTCACGCCTCGGCCGGCGAGGGAGCGCTGGAATTGCCGCACGTGTGCGAGCAGCTCCTCGAACTCGATCTCGCGGCCGTCCCAGACGGCGGTGGCGTGCGGACGGCGCCGTGCGTTCCACTCGAGGTAGCTGACCGGGTCGTAACGCTCCTTCACCGGATCAAGGAGATGATCCGGTCGGGCGTCAGCGGCAGCGTGATGTCGGTCAGGGACAATGCGTCGGCGATCGCGTTGGCGAGCGCGGCGGTCGCGCCGATCGTTCCGCCTTCGCCCGCTCCCTTCGTCCCGAGCTCGTGCACGGTGGAAGGAGTGACGAGGTGCTCGATCTCAATCGGGGGTATCTCGCTCACGCTCGGGATGAGGTAGTCCAGAAATGTGCCGCTCAGGAGCTGTCCGTCTGGTCCGTACGCAATCTCCTCCATCAAAACGGCACCGATGCCCTGGGCGACGCCGCCCACCACCTGGCCCTCGACGATCATCGGGTTGATCACAACGCCGCAGTCCTCCGCCACCACGTAGCGAAGTATCTGTGCGGCCCCTGTCTCGGGATCCACCTCGACCAGGCAGGCGTGCGTGGCGTATGGGTGGGATGCCTGCACCGCGTCATAGGTCACGGAGACGTCGAGAAGGTGACCGCCGTTGTCAGCCAGTCCGGCCTGGGCAAGCTGATCGAGCGTGGTGATGGCGTGAGCGCCGTCGAGCAGGACGTCCTGGCCGCGGATAGAGAGTCGTTCGGCCGGCTGGTCGAGCCGATACGAGGCGGCGTCGAGGATCTCTTCCCGCAGCAGACCCGCCGCCCGATATGTGCTGGTCGCCGCGGTCACCGAGCCGCGGCTCATGAACGACCCCGACCCATGGCCGACCTTTGCGGTGTCGGTCTGCTCGACGATGACGCTCGCCGGCTCGACGCCGATGTTTGCCGCGGCAACCTGGGCGAACGTCGTGTGCGAGCCCTGTCCGATGGATGGGCTGGTCGTCTGGACGTGAACCCGGCCGTCGCCGCCAAGCCACAGCCGTGATGTGTCGGTGCCGGGGATGTCGGCCATGCCCCGGCCGGTGTAAGTCGATGAGCCTGCGCCCGTGAACTCGACATACGACGCGATGCCGATGCCCAGCCGCCGTCCTTGCTCTCGGGCAATTCTCTGGTCGGCGCGGGCGCGCGTGTAGTCGAAGGCGGCGAGCGCCGCATCCAGGGTCGCCGGATAGTCCCCCGATTCGTACGGGTGGCCGGTGGCGGCGACATACGGCATCTGTGCGGGCGAGATGAAATTGACCCGGCGCACCTCGGCCCCATCGAGCCCGAGCCGCGCCGCGACGAGGTCCATCAGCCGTTCGTGGGCCAGCACGGCGGTGACCATGCCGACGCCGCGATACGGACCTTCAGGGCATTTGTTGGTCGCCACGGCGACCGACTCGTACTCGTAATCGCGGATGTCGTAGGGCCCGGGAATGAGACTGGCGCACGTTATGGGATCCAGCAGCGGCCCGAACGGCCTGCCCCCATAGGCGCCGATGCTGGAGTAGACCGTCGACCGGAGGCCCAGAACGCGACCATCCTTGCGCACGGCGGCCAAGAGGTCGATCTTTTGATCGCGGGCGTGGCTTGCCGCCTGCATGTGCTCGGTGCGGGTCTCAATCCATTTCACTGGCGCCACCAAGCGCCTCGCGATCCAGGCCAGGAGGATTTCCTCGGGGTAGACCTGGGCCTTGATCCCAAAGCCGCCACCCACGTCGGCGGCGACGACGCGGACCTGCGCCTTCTCCAGCCCCAGGCACTCGGCGATGGCGTCCGCGACTAGATGAGGCATCTGGGTCGACGTCCACATCGCGACGCCGCCATCACCCGCGGGCATCGCCATGACTCCGCGGGGCTCCATCGGCGCCGCGGACACGCGCGGGTGCGTGACCTCGACCTCCACGACCAGGTCCGCCTCCGAGAAGGCTCGGTCGACATCCCCATACTTGCGTCGGCCGGCGAAATAGAGATTCCCGGGCACTGAGTCGTGGACCTGCGGCGCTCCGGCAGCCAACGCGCCCTCGAACGTGGTCACCGCCGGGCTTGGATCGATGTCCAGCCGGATCAGCTCGAGCGCGTCGGCGGCTCGGTAGCGGCTGTCCGCGACGACGGCGGCCACCATCTCGCCCACGAAGCGAACACGATCGGCGGCCAGGATCGGCCGCTCGGGACAGATGGCGCCGGGCGTGGTGAGGTGGACGGTGAGTGGGTCGCAGGTGCCCTCGAAGTCGGCGGCGGCAAACACAGCGAGGACGCCGGGCGCCGTCCGGGCGGCTGAGGTGTCGAGGGCGGTGATGCGACCACTGGCAATCGGGCTCCGCAGCAAAGCGACGTGGAGGAGGCCTTCAGGCTTGAGGTCGTCGACGAACTGGCCGCTTCCACGGAGCAGGCGGCCGTCTTCCAATCGCCTCATGCCCCTTCCGATCGGGCCGGCCTGGTTCATCGGAAGGTCGAATGGCGCCGCCGCTTCGAGGGGCGGCGGCGCCTGGTTGATTGCCTCTTTGTTAAGCGGCCCGAGAGCCCGCCTTGCCGGCCGCGGCCTGGCTGCGCGTCAGCGTCTGGAAGGCGTAATACAGCGCACCGGTAAGCACGAAACCGACGATGAACGTGATGTCACCGATCTGCGGATTGTTGTTGGGTATCGGCCCGGTGTAGATGGAGAAGACGTTCGCGAAGAGGTAGACCGACACGGCCAGGCCGATCGCCATCGCCACGACACCTTGCCAGCGCTGGTATTTGGTGTCATAGAAGAGCGATTCGTCGCCGTAGTCCCCACGCCGCATCCAGAAATCCACGAGCACCACCGCCAGCCATGCGGCGATCCAGTAGCTGATGAAGAGCAGGAAGAATTCGTACTTGCTGCCCGGGCCCACGTTGGCCTGGCCGACGACCCCGATGATGTAACCGACGACGCCGGCCACGATTGCAAGCGCCGCGCGCCGCTGGCGGAGCGTCAGACCCATCTCACGGATCCCAACCGCAACCAGGGACATCGTCCCGCTGTAGATGTTGATCGCGTTGGCTGCCACCGCCCCGACCGCGATGCAGAGCAGGGTGAGGTAGTAAAGCCAGTCAGGCATCGCCTTCTGCAGCTGCACCGTCGGTATGTCGGTCGGGCCCCACTTGGTCCCCGCCACCGTCGCCAGGGCGGCGCCGGCGAGCTCGAGGACCACACACGACACGAAGACACCCAGGCCGGCCCAGACGCCGACCATTCGTCGATCTGTCGTCGACGGCAGGTAGCGAGTGTAGTCCGCGGCGTATGGGTTCCAGCCGGCGGCATATCCGAACGTCGCCGTGAACAGGAGCGTGAAGGCACCGAAGTGTCCAATCGGACCTGGGTTCGCCGCGACCCCGTAGTTGGCATGCGGGTTGAAGAAGATCGCGATCGAGGCCAGCGCGAAGACGATGCCGAGCAGCGGCAAGGCCCACCGCTCGAAGAAGTGGATGAAGTTGTGACCCAGGGTCGCGATCGCCACCTGTGCGACGACGATCACGAGAAACGCCAGCCAGAACGGGATGGTGAGTTTGATCAGAAGCGCCAGCGCCTCCAGCGCGAACGCGCCGCTGACGCTGTTCACGATGAACCACCCGATGGACCCGGTGAACGCGTTCAGGCCGGCCGGCAGGATGTTGCCGAGAAAGCCGAATGCGCCACGGCTCTCCACCATCATCGGGACTCCGAACTTCGGGCCCCATGACGAGAGGACTGCGTGCGTCAACGACCCCAGCGCGGTGCCGACGATGATCGCCAGCGCCGTCTCCCCGAAGCTCAGGCCGAAAACGGCGATACCGAGAACGCCGACGAAGACCGTGGCGAACTCCAGATTCGGAGACAGCCACGTCCAGAGCAGGTCGATCGGCTGGCCGTGCCGCTCCTTCACGGAAATGTACTCGACGCCGCCCGGTTCGACCGTGGCGACTTTCTCGCCGTAATCGCCCTCCCGGACCGGTACGTGCTTCTCTACTTCCTCGGCAGTCTGCATGGCCCTACCCCCATAGAAACCGACGGTCTGCTGTCGGAAAGTTTAGGTCTCTGCTAGCCTCCCGTCGATGCTCGATTTGCTCCTGAAGGGCGCCCGCATCGCCGGGGAGACCGATACGAGGGAGATCGGGGTGCGTGACGGGCTAATTGCCGAGCCGGAAGTCGAGGCTCGGCAGGTCATCGACCTCGGGGGAGCCCTGGTCACCCCGGCCCTGGTCGAGCCCCATATCCACCTGGATGCCGTGCTCACCGTCGGCGAGCCGAGGCAGAACCAGAGCGGCTCCCTGTTCGAAGGCATCGCCATCTGGGCCGAGCGCGTCAAGGAGCTGACCGTCGACGACGTCAAGCGGCGTGTCCGGACCGTGCTGCGCTGGCAGCTCGCCAATGGAGTCCAGCACGTGCGCAGCCATGTCGACGTCTGCGACCCGGAGCTGCGGGCCGTGCGCGCACTGCTCGAGCTGCGTGAGGAGATCGGCGACCAGATGACGCTGCAGCTGGTCGCGTTTCCGCAGCAAGGGATCATGTCGTTCGAGGGCGGCGAGGACCTGATGCGGAAGGCGGTCGACATGGGCGTCGACGTGGTGGGCGCCATACCGCATTTCGAGCTGACGCGCGAGTACGGCGAGCGGTCGGTGAAGTTCGCGATGTCGCTGGCCGCAGACAAGGGACTGCGGGTGGACATCCACTGCGATGAGACCGACGACGACCACTCGCGCTTCGTCGAGGTGATGGCGGCCGAGACGATTCGGCTCGGCATGGGCGGGCGCGTCACGGCCAGCCATACCACGGCGATGCACTCCTACAACGCCGCTTACGCCTACCGCTTGATCAACAACCTGAAGCGGGCGCGCATGCACATGGTCACGAACCCGCTCGACAACTCGGTCTTGCAGGGCCGGTTCGACGGCTACCCGATCCGCCGCGGTCATACGCGCGTCAAAGAGCTCCTCGCCGCGGGCGTCAACGTGTGCGTGGGCCATGACTCGGTCATGGACCCTTGGTATCCGCTCGGCTATGGCGACCCGCTCCAGGCGGCGTTCGTGCTCGCCCATTACGGCCAGATGTCCGGCGCCACCGAGCTGCGCACGCTCATCGACATGATCACCTTCAACCCCGCGAGCGCTCTCGGCCTGGACGGCTATGGCCTCCTGCCCGGCTGCCGCGCCGACCTGTGCGCGTTCGCCGCGCCGACGGCCATGGATGCGATCCGCCTCGTCGCCCCCCGCAAGCTGGTGCTGCGTGGGGGAAAGATCGTGGCGCGCACCCAGCCGGCGCACACGACGGTGGTCTGGGACGGGCGCGAAGAGGTCGTCGACTACCTCAAACCGGCGAGGTCCACATGATCGAGATCGTCGCCGGCGACCTGCGATTCGTGGCTCGTCTCGAGACTGACACCGCGCCCAAGAGCTGCCTGGCCTTCCGCAAGCTGTTGCCCCTCAAAGGCAAGCTGATCCAGGCCCGCTGGAGCGGAGAGGCCGGTTGGATTCCTCTCGGCGACCTCGACCTCGACCTCGGCTACGAGAACCACACGAGCCACCCCGCGCCGGGGCACCTGCTGCTTTACCCAGGCGGCCTCAGCGAGACCGAGATCTTGTTTCCCTATGGCTCGACGATGTTCGCGAGCAAGGCGGGCCAGCTGGCCGGGAATCATTTCGCCACGATCTACGAGGGCAGCGAACGGTTGAAGGAGCTCGGCGAGCTCGTGCTGTGGAAGGGCGCGCAGGAGATCACCTTCACCGAATCTCCGTGACGCTGCC
>Ga0207684_10001436_pt1 | contig 25767 bp, 32 predicted proteins | sample KBSK5501metaG_FD_184342 | JGI IMG/M metagenome (GOLD analysis project Ga0207684, IMG submission 184342) | Corn, switchgrass and miscanthus rhizosphere microbial communities from Kellogg Biological Station, Michigan, USA - KBS K5-50-1 metaG... | ecosystem: Host-associated > Plants > Roots >...
GGCTGGGGAACGCGCAAGGAGATCAGTAACCAGCGCTTGCTTACGTGGATCTCGGAGCGCGCGAAGCAGGTCGAGACGCTGACGTCGGTCTGCACGGGCGCCATGCTGCTTGGACAGGCCGGACTCCTCGACGGTCGGCGAGCGACCACCCACTGGCGCTCGCTCGACCGTATGCGCCAGTCCTTTCCAGGGGTCACAGTGGAAGACAAGCTTCATGTCGTGGAGGATGGCCACGTGTTGACGTCGGCCGGGATCTCGGCCGGCATCGACATGGCGCTGCGCGTGGTGGCCCGCTGCTTCGGCGAAGCGGTCGGGCGGGCGACGGCGCGCCACATGGAATATCCGTTCCCGGACGATAATCGGCGACGCGTCTGAGGCCACCCAGGCTGTGATGCCGCGACGGCAGAAAGGACGTCCATGCTCTACCGCGGAATGGAGCGGGCCGCACTCGATGCGGCGTACAACAACACCGCCGCTGTCGGCCAGACGAAGCGCGCCGCCTACCTAGCCGACTGGACGCGACGGAGCGACGCAATTCGCGCAAGGCCGGGCGCGCGGCTCGATCTTCGCTACGGTGACGGCGCCCGTCACCGACTCGACGTCTTCCCCTGCGGGACGCCGGGCGCGCCGACGCTCGCCTACATCCACGGCGGCTACTGGCAGATGAACGACAAGGAGCCGTACGCGTTCCTTGGCGAGGGTCTCTGCGTCGCCGGGTTCAACCTGGCGCTGATCGAGTACACGCTGGCGCCGGCCGCGCGCATGGACCGGGTCGTGGATGAAGTCCGGCGCGCGGTGGGCTGGGTCATCGACCACGCCAAAGAGTTCGGCGGCGATCCCGCGCGCGTCTACGTATCAGGGCACTCCGCGGGCGGGCACCTCACCGCGATGGCAATGACCGAGCCGCGTCTCGCCGGTGGCGTCGCGATCAGCGGCATCTACGACCTCGAGCCAATCCGTCTGAACTATTTGAACGAGAAGCTCGGCCTGGATCCTGCGGAGACGGAGCGCAACAGCCCACTGCGCCACCTGCCGAGGAACGCGGCGCCGCTCGTGGTGACGGTCGGTCTCGGCGAGCTGCCCGAGCTCGTGCGCCAGTCGCAGGAGTACGCCGCGGCGTGGCAGACGTGCGGACTTCGCGGCCGCTACCTTCCGGTCCCGAAGCACGACCACTTCTCGATTCTCGAAGAGCTGGCGCAGCCGAATGGCGCGATCCTCGAGGCGCTGCAGGAGATGGCGTAGGGGCAGGCGTCGAGCGCCGGCCGCGCTCGCTGGCTCGCTACCGGCGCGCTACCGCTCCACCCGTCGCCAGGGCACCACGGGCAGAATAGTCCACCCCCCGATTGTCGGTGGCGAAAGCGCAAGAGCTAACGTCTAAGGTCAAACTCGACTAGGCGGGAGGCTGGTGTCGAAGCGCAGGTCTTGACAAGCCTGCGCCCGGGGCGGATGCTCCACCCGTCCTTTGAACGACCACGTTCAATGGGACCCTAGATAGAAGCAGTCCTTCCCTTGACTCCACACGGTTGCAGGGCGAGTGCTTGGGCGCACAGGCTGGCGAGCCAGTCTCAGGAGGGGATCACATGAAGAGATTCCGGCAGTCGAGCGGTTGGTGGATCGTGGCCAGTTGGCTCGCGCTCGCGACGCTCCTTGCGGTCAGCCCGTCAACCGTTTTCGCTCAGGGCAAGAAGAGCCCGGCGCCGGCAGCCAAGGTCGATCTCAATGTCGCGACCGAGAAGGAGCTGGAGGACCTGCCGGGCGTGGGGCCGGCGACGGCGAAGAAGATCATCGCCGGACGGCCGTATGGGTCAGTGGCGGATCTCTCGAAGGCCGGTGTCCCGGCCAAGACAATCCAGAAGATCACCCCGCTCGTGGCCGTCGGCGCGGCACCGGCTGCGGCGGCCGCCCCGACGCCGGCGGCGACAGCCCCGGCAGCGCCCCCGCCAGCCAAGTCCTCGAGCCCGAGCGCCGGCAAGGCCACCGAATCGGCAAAGTCCAGCCCGACCCAGGCGCAGGTGCCACCCGAGAAGGGCATGGTGTGGGTGAACACGAAGTCCGGCGTCTTCCACTACGAAGGAGACCGGTGGTACGGCAAGACCAAAGAGGGCAAGTTCATGACGGAGGCCGACGCTCTCAAGGCCGGCTATCACGCGTCGAAAGAAGGGGCCGCGAAGAAGGGCGGGGGAGGGTGAGGTGAGCCTGTTCGACCAACTCGGCAGTGCCTTGAGCGGAGAGCACGCCGGCCTGCTCGGCAACGTGCTGGACATGGTCGGCAAGGAGCGAGGTGGAGGGTTGGCCGGCCTCGTCCAGGCCTTCCAGGCCAACGGTCTGGGCGACGTGATGTCCTCGTGGATCGGCACGGGTCCGAACCAGCCCATCTCGGCGAGCCAGATCCAGGGCATCCTCGGCTCGGATGCGGTCAAGCAGCTCGCCGCGAGGATGGGAATCTCGCCGGATGCGATGAGCGCCAAGCTGGCGGAGGTGCTCCCGACCGCGATCGACAAGCTCACGCCCAACGGCAAGCCCCCCGAGGACGGGCTGCTGGCCCAGGCCTTGAGCGCGCTCCGGACCAAGGTGTCGTAAGCGGACCTTCTACGACCGCGCTGCCGTGCGGCTCATTGGGGTGGCGGCGAGCGGTTGCGACCGAATTTCAATCCCGGGAGGCGCGGTGTTGAGTCAACGTCTTCCAACTACTCGAGTGGACTAAGAAAGCGCGTGGCGGCCGGCAAACACGAGTTCGGTTCCCGTTGGGGCCACCAAACGAGTAGCCAGCGCCGACAGGCCAAACAACGGAGTTCGATCCATAAGGGGATCTCCCTTCGGGGGGATCCCGAGCGCTGAGGCGTGCCCTGGGACACGTGGGTTTCTGTTAGGAAACCGTCGCGCGGACCCTGCGTGGCCTACACCCCGTCAGGGCGAGGGAAGCAGTTCGAGTGCGCAGGGCGTATTCGCCTCCGGCCGGAACATCTACCGCAACTATAGGGGCCTCGACGTCGGGTAACTGGCCTCGTACGCGCTTGATGGCGGGCCGTCTGCAGTCGCGCGCCAATCGACCGCACGAGCCCCGAATTTCCCGTCCCGCCAGGTCGGCGCCGTCCACAACGATTCATTTCACTCCGTGCGGAAGCCGTGCCGCTCTGCGCCGCGCCCACGCCGTCATGCGCCCCTCCTTGAACGGGTCGGCTGGTGGTGCTACTACAGCGTCGAGGTTGGGCCCAAAGAATGTCACCAAATGCGGCCCCCGCCCGATGTTGGCCCGCGAACCCCTGGGGCCGGAGGGCGCATCCAAGCGAGCGGAGCAAGGGAGAGGCCTATCAAGACGATAGCGAGCGCGCGGGTGGTCGGTGCGATGGCCTACTTCCTGGCGGCTGGCCTCCCAGCCACGTCGGAGGCCGCGACGGAAACAGAACTCCAGTCGGCTGTGTTCCGCGCCAAGCCGGCTGTTGTCATGATCGCGGTGCGCATCGGCGCGACGGCGACGGTGCGCTGCAGCATCGGGCCGCCCGCAGTCGTTCGTCCGGGGACGATCGGCGAGCTCGGAAGCGGGTCCATCATTCACCCCGACGGGTGGATCGTGACGAACGGCCACGTCGTGCAGCCCTATCAAGAAGGCGCCGACGGATCGTTCGCGGTCGAGTTGCTCGAGCGGGCGGTGGCTTCGGCCTGCGCCGCCGAGCTCGACGGGCTGTCCACGCCTGCGCGGACCGAGCGTATCCGCACGCTCGCCGCGCAGCCTGAGAACCGTGGTGGACTGGTCGTCGAGCGGTCGCTGGAGGTCCACCTGTCCAACGGCAAAGCCTATCCCGCGGCGGTGAAGTTCTACAGCCCGCCGGCCTACGTGGTGGTTGGCACCCGCACGGATGCCTCCGGTAACGCCCACAAGGAGCACGGCCGCGATGTCGCCATTCTGAAGGTCGAGGACAAGGAGTTGCCGGTCGTCCGCCTCGCCAGGCACAGCACAGACCTACACCTGGGTCAGGCGCTCTTCGTGATCGGGTTCCCTGGAGTCGTCGCCTCCCACGAGCTGCTCAGTCGTGCGACGCGGTACGAGCCCTCGATCACGACCGGCCGCGTCTCGGGTTTCAAGGAGGACATCGGCGGGCAGCGCGTCATCCAGACGGACGCCGCCATCATCCAGGGCAACAGCGGCGGTCCGGTCTTCGACGATCGCGGCCAGGTCGTGGGCGCGGCGACCTTCACGTCAACTCAGGGGGACCAGGTCGTCCAGGGGTTCAACTTCCTCATCCCGGTCGAGACCATCCAGGAGGCCGCGCGCGCGGCGGGGGTCGCGCCCAAAGGCGACAGCATGTTCACGCGGCTATGGAACCATGGGGTGGACCTCTACATCCGGGACCTCCACTATCGGGCCTATCGGAACATGAGCGCCGCGGACCGGATCCACCCGGGCTTCCCCGACGTGGAGCGCGTCCGTGAGGACTGCGACATCAAGCACAAGGAGCAGGGGTACTTGCACCGCGAGGAATTCCAGTGGGCCCTGATGGGCTCGCTTCTCCTGGGCGGGATTGCCGGCGTGTGGTTTGGGGGGAGGCGGGCCATGTTCGCAACGCGACAAGGCATTCGCAGCATTGTCCGCGAGGAACTTGACGCCCGAGACGAACGGGCCGGCCGCTGAGCACTGCGCCAGGCGGGCGCCGACCTGGCAGGCAAACATACCGCAGGGCCACGGGGTCATCGTGTGACAAGCTCGCGAGAGCGCCGGGGCTGTCCCCGACCCTCGCGGCCTACCAGCACGAGCAGGTTGCGGGTGTCAGGATTCCCTGGGATCCAACCTACTGCTTCTTGTCCATCATCTTGTCCTTGTCCATCTTGTCTCCGCTGCCGCTCGGCGTCTGAGCGTGGCCGCCCGACCGGCCGAGCCGTGGTAAGAGAGGGCCCCGGGCCGATACCCCTGCCGGGCCCGTCGACCCAGACCTCCGCGTCGCCGAGATCGAGGGGGAACGTGCGATAGGTGCGCTGCAGGTAGTCCGGCAGGACGAAGCGCGCCGGGTCGGCGGGATCCCGGAGAACGCCGGTCGCCTCGATCCCACCGGCACCTCCGTGGCCTTCAAGATGGTGGTCGAGATGTTCAACGGGGATGCGTCGTGGACGCTCCCGATGCCCGGCCGGTTCGTGATCGACCGCCAGGGGATCATCCGGTCGGCGGAGTTCGATCCGGACTACACGACCCGGCCCGAGCCCGCCGACACCCTGGAGGCACTCCGCCGCTTGCCCCGCTAGGGCCGTCGGGGCGTGGTCGGCGCTTGGCGAGTCCGCGCTAGCCGCGCAGGATGACGATCTCCTCGCCGCAGCGCACCCGCGCTTCCCAGGTCACGTCGATCGCGCCCTGAACGCTCTGGTGGGCCGGGCAGCCCTGCGGGTGGAGCGCCAGCGCCCGCTCGGTGGCCTCGCGGCTCTCGGCCGGCACGGCCAGCTCGTACTTCATGTGGATGGACTTGATCCGGATGGTCTTGCCGATCCCGACGATGCGGCCCTCGACGGCGGCGGTGTAGCTCTCGCGGTCGAAGGCGATCTTGCGCCCTGCCAGGGCGCCGCGCAGGGTGCCGTACATTCACCCCGCGACGGCGGCCACGATGTGGTCGAGGGTGGAGGCGACCGGCGGCCCCTCCGCCACCCCGTAGTATTCCCGCAGCCGCCCCTGCACCCCGTACACCACCGGGGCGGGGACCTCGCCCAGATAGGCGTGACGGTAGCCGTGGCGGTACTCCAGCCTGGACTGGGAGACGTACTCGAAGTCGTCGGGCATCGCTTCCTCCTCGAGGTTGACTGCTCATCGTTTGACGCTGCCGGCCGGCCGCCGGGTTCGCGGGACCTGGAGAATTGACACCGCTATGACATTCGCCCGGGATCCACCGCCCAATATCGAGGCGAACCCTGGCACGGGTCGCCCGTGTCTAAGGGTCGAGTATCAGTCAACCCCATCCCAAAGGAGATAGCACGATGAACAAGGCTCAGCTCATGGTCGCATCGGCGATGGTCGCCGCCTTCTCCCTCCCGCTCCTGGCCAGCGCCCAGTCTGGTCCAGCGCCCACCCCGAAGTTCGAGCACGAGAAGTGCTTCGGCATTTCGAAGGCGGGTAAGAACGACTGCCAAACCGCCAACTCGTCCTGCGCCGGCACCTCGAAGCGTGACAAGCAGGGCGACGCCTGGATCTACGTCCCGAAGGGCACGTGCGATCGGGTCGTCGAAGGTAGCCTCCAGGCCAAGAAGTAAGCGGGCGCGAGTGGCGCGATGACGATGATCTCGGCGAGTGGCCTGACCGGGGCGGGACTGGTCGGGATCGGTCTGCGGGCCCCACACCTGGCCGAGATCATCGCCACGCCTCCGCCGATCGGGTGGCTCGAGGTGCACACCGAGAACTACCTGGGCGGCGGGCCCGCGCCCCGCGCCCTCGCCCGGATCCGGAGCGAGCGCGCGATCTCGCTGCACGGTGTCGGTCTCTCGCTCGGCAGCGCGGAGGGGCTCGACCGCGGGCACCTCGCGCGGGTGGTCGCGCTGACCCGGCGGATCGAGCCGGTGCTCGTGTCCGAGCACCTGTCGTGGAGCATCGCGGGCGGCGCGTACTGAACCACCTGCTGCCGCTGCCGTACACGGAGGAGAGCCTGGCCCTGGTGGCCGCTCACGTCACCGAGGTGCAGGAGGCGCTCGGGCGGCCGCTGCTCGTCGAGAACCCGTCCAGCTATCTCCGCTTCCGGCACTCGCCGATCCCGGAGCCGGAGTTCCTGGCGGAGCTGGCGCGGCGCACCGGATGCTCGCTGCTCTGCGACGTCAACAACGTCTTCGTCTCGTGCCGCAACTTCGACCAGGACCCGGTCGCCTATCTGGACGCGCTGCCCGTCTCCGCCATCGGCGAGATCCACCTCGCCGGGCACGCCGAGAACGAGGCCGACGGCCGCACTATCCTCATCGACGATCATGGCAGCCCGGTGTCGGACGAGGTCTGGGCGCTCTACGCGCGGGCGCTCGAGCGGTTCGGGCCGCGACCCACCCTGATCGAGTGGGACACGGATATCCCGGCGCTGCCGGTGCTGCTGGACGAGGCGTGCCGCGCCGAGGCGGCCATCGCGCGGTCCGTCGCCGAGGGAGGCTCGCGTGCCCTCGCTGCGTGAGGTCGAGTCGGAGATGCGCCTCGCTCTGCTCGGTGGGGACGACGAGCCTGCGCGCACCCGGGTTCGAGGCGACGGCCTCGCGCCGGCGGCGCGGCTCGCAATCTATCGCCACCACGTGGTCACCACGCTGACCGCCGCCTTGCAGGCGACGTTCCCGGTGGTGTGCCGGCTGGTGGACGCCCGCTTCTTCGCCTACGCGGCCGACCGGTACATTCACGTCGAGGCCCCGTCCGGGCCGTGCCTCTTCGAGTACGGGGCGGGTTTTGCGGACTTCCTCGCGGGTTTTCCTCCGTGTCGCTCGCTGCCATATCTGGCCGACGTGGCGCGGCTCGAGTGGGCCATGCAGCGAGCGCTGCACGCGCCCGATGCCATCTCCCTCCCGATCCGAGCGATGCAGGGGGTGGCGCCGGACCTGGCCGCTTCGCTCACGCTCACGTTCGACCCGTCGGTGTCGCTGCTGCCTTCACGTTATCCGGTCGACCGCATCTGGCACGCCAACCAGGCCGACGAGCCCGAGCCGGCGGTCGTGAACCTGGCCGACGGGGGCGCACGGCTCGAGATCCGGCGCTGCGGAGACGACGTGGTCTTCCGCGCGCTCGAGCCGGCCGTCTTCGCCTTCCGTCGCGCCCTCGCACGCGGGGCCGACCTCGCCGCCGCGACGGCTGAGGCGCTGGCCGCGGATCCGGCGTTCGACCTGGGGCCGGCACTCGCCAGGCTCTTCGACGACGGGCTACCGATCGCGCTCGGCCGTACACCATCAACCCCGGGAGACGACCCATGCCACAGCCAGCCATGACGACGACTCACGCGCCCATTTCGGGGCTCCACTGGCACCTGGCCGACCTGTTTGCGCTGTTCGGCCGCGTGCCGCTGCCGATTCACCAGCTCCTGTTCCGCCTCGCGATCGCGGGTGTGTTCCTCCGCGCGGGTCTGACCAAGATCGGAAGCTGGGAGTCGACAGTTGCCCTGTTCGCCGACGAGTACAAGGTGCCGGTGCTCGCCCCGCACGTGGCGGCGGCGCTCTCCGCCACCTTCGAGGTGGGCTGCTCCATGCTCCTGTTGCTGGGGCTGGGGACGCGCCTGGCCGTGCTGCCCCTGCTCGGCATGATCATGACCATCCAGCTGTTCGTATACCCGCAGGCGTGGTCCGAGCACCTAGTGTGGGGCTCGATTCTGCTCTTCCTGCTGACTCGGGGCGGCGGCGCGGTCTCGCTCGATCACCTGGTCGCCCGCGCCCTCGGCCGCGACTAGGGCAGTCGCGGCGGGCTGGAGAGGTGGATCCAAGCGCAGGTGCTCGTTGGGCCTATGCATAGGTGGCGCCTCGGCGGCCCGTCGTACGAAAGGACGGGAGCGACGAAGCGCTGACATTTCTTCGGGTAGTCTGGATGGTATGACATCGCGGCCCGCGCCGCAGAGGCCCATCGAGACTTCGCCCAGGAAACACCGGGAAGTTGCTCCAACGAGAGTCAAAGGGAGACAAGTCCCTTGTGCGAGAGCGCTCATTTGCTAGGTCGCTGCTTCAAATCCAACCCCGCCTCTGGGTCCAAGGCGGCCAACGTCAAATCCAGCGTTCTCTGCTCCCATTTTGCTCCTGCGCGCCAGCCGGACGACGCGTACCGCTTGGAGCCGACGCGCGGGTGGCGCGGTCCGCTGACCGAACACAGACCGGGCTTCTGCGCTCCGCCTGGTGGAGCTCGGGCATCAGGGGGCGGTGGCGTGGCCTGAATCGAGGCGTGGCCCAGCTGAGCCTGATGGACTTCGGGTGGGCGCGTGGGCGGTCAGCCGGCTGGTGTAGGTATGACGGAACTCGGCCCGCTGCGCGATCGCCTAGTGGGAGTCTGGTCTTGCTTGTCTCGAACGTGATGGTTCAGTACTAGAGGTCGGCAGCCGCTCGGCTGGGATACATTCGATCCCGTTCCACTTTCCAGATGGCGAAGCACGCGTTGTGGAATTTGAGTTCCCCCACGCCCAGCCGTCCGAGCCTGTAGAGGACCTGCTCGGTCAACACCGGCAGGGAGCAAGCGTCGCAGGCTTCGCCAGTCCCGTAGGTCGCCGACACGCGGCCGATCTTATCGTTCGGCAAACATCCATCAGCGAGCCGATCCCGTATCTTCTGGCGCCGCGTAGCGTCGTCCATGGCTGGCAGCGGAGTTCTCTTTTGACGAGACCGGGGATCTGCCGGGCCGGCTTCTGTCAACGACCGTGACGAAGTAGTGTTTCGCACTGAAGGGAGGGCGCCTGAGGTGGAACAATGGAAGCGCAGGATAACCGAAAGACAGTGAGCGCATGATTCGCCTCATCGCCCGAAAAGGTGCGGAGTATCGGCGCAGCCGGCGCGGACCACCGGTTTGTAGGGTTGCCAGCGGGTGTCGAATGGACTCCCGACGGTAGAGAGATTCCGTGCTGCCGCAGCCGGCCGATGACAGACGTGTCGGCAGCGGGTGCCGAGACGGCGAGGAAGAAGACGGCCATCACCCCAACGCGGATCACTCGCCGGGCCCGTGCTTTGGGAGCGCATCGCTTGCGGTAGGATCAACTCGGCCGGGTACGCAGCGCTCTGCATCCCACATGTAGAAGCACCCCCACTTCGGCGGGGCGGGTCGGACCAGATTCACCTGGGTCTCGGCGCGATGACGGCGCCAACCGGGAAGACCGAGGTGCAGGCGGCAGCAGTGTGGGCCGGTTGTTACCCGGCGGCTAGTGGACTTTGGTCCAGCGTGCCGGCAAGGGGTGAGGATAAGAGGCGGTCCCTCCGAAGGCCTCGGCGCGGTCTTGGCGAGGGTCCCATGCGACCAAGGTCCAACTGGTGAGCGAAATCCGTACGGATAGACTGAAGCGGTGGAAGAGTCAGAAGACCTGAGACGGGCCACGGAACTCTGGCGAGCGGCCTACCGCTACCAGATGGAGGGGAAGCTCGACCGAGCGATCGAGCACTATCAACGCTCCGTCGCGGTTCACCCCACGGCCGAGGCGCACACCTTCCTGGGCTGGTCCATGAGCTTCCAGGGCCGATTGGAGGAGGCTACGGCCGAGTGTCTTCGTGCGATCGAGATCGACCCCGACTTCGGCAACCCCTACAACGACATTGGAGTCTATCTGATGCAGCAGGGGAAGCTCGACGAGGCCATCATCTGGCTAGGGAAGGCTAAGCAGGCGAGACGCTACGAGCCGCGCCAGTTCCCTTTCATGAACCTTGGGCGCGTATATCTCAAGCAGGGGCGCTGGTGGGATGCGCTTCGGGAGTTCGAGGGAGCTGTGCAGGCGGCTCCCGGCGACGTGCATGCCGCGAAGACGCTTCATCAGCTACGTGGTCAGCTGAACTGACGTAGCGCTCCCATAGACAGGCAGACCGCGAGCGACGCAGCTTCAGCGGCAGCCGACTCTTGGCGCGTCAGGGGCGCGGTGGGGCACGAGGGTACAGGCATAGGTGGCGGGCTGCTGGCGGTACTGGTCGAGCGTGGCCTGAAGCCGCGCGAGGGTCCGGTCACGCTTTGCCAGACCGATTCCATAGATGGCGAGATCATTTACGAGACGGACGTAGAAGACGTGCGGCGCATCGCCGCCGCTGCCCACGCAGGGCGACGGTTTCTCGGCCACGCGCAGGAGCGGACCGAATGCCTTGGTGTATTCCGCCAGCACGGGCTCGTCTCGGAGGTCACGAGGCACCTCGGGGAATCGGGCCAGGAGTTCGTCCACGGTCATCGGCATGCGCGCCGCCCGGCTTCTCTCCTCAAGATCGCGGGAACGGCGAATCTGGACCATCGCTCACCTAGTATAACCCCTCAGACCGTAGTGGGCTTTGGTCCACTATCGAAGGCGGACAGCTCCCGCTAAGCTTCGAGCCCTACTCTCTATTCTCCGGAGTACCAGGAGGTGTTCCATGCAAGTGCAACGCGCGTGGCTCAAGGCAGGGGTCTGGGGGGCCGTCGTCGGTAGTATTCTCACCATGATCGTGGGTTTCAACTGGGGGGGGTGGACCACGAGCAGCACGGCGCACGAAGTGGCGATGAAGCAGGCAGATGCCGCGGTCACCGCGGCGCTGATCCCGGTCTGTCTCGCCGGGGAGAAGGCCGATGTAGCCCGCGCCAAGAAGCTCGGCGAGCTCACCGCCATCACCTCGTCCTACGATCAGATCGAATTTGTGATGAAGACCGGATGGGCGACCTTTCCAGGCCAAGCGGACCCTAATCGCGCTGTGGCAGAGGGCTGCGTAGCCGCCCTCCTCAAGATCGCGGCCGCGAAGTAGCGCACCGGAATTCCGCCCGCACCCGCGATGGCACAGCATCGCGGCGTAGGGCGCGGCTGCCGGGATCAGAAGACCGAGGACGACAGCACCGGCCGGTTCGCGTAGACCGGGAAGCTGCCGTGCTGGCACCAGCCCGCCGCCCGGGATCTGCGATTCATCCAGGCGATGAACATTGCCCACCGGGTCCTGAAGTTGAACCGGGAACGCTAGGTCAAGCCCTACATCGACCTGCCGCTCGCCTACCGAACGCTGGCCCCACAAAGGCGGCGGTCTCGCACGACGCCGCACGCGGGCGAGGGAAGCGGCGGGTCACTGCTTCAGGGTACGCCGTAGGGATGGCGAGCAACAGCCGGCGCAGCATCGCCCGCATAGGTGTAGGAGCCAGTCGCATGGCGGACATTCTTCTGAGTTGACGATCTAAAGAGTATATGATATATAACGAGTAGTAGTTATACATCGAGCAAAAAAAGTAAAAAAAAAGACACGCTGGTGCGGGCAGAGACAAGGGAGCGAAGCCAAACCACTCACGGCCTGTCTAGCCCCGCCGGTCCCACTAGGTCGCATCCGTACGACAATCCGGACCCGGCCGGGACCGCGGGAGTTCGAATGCTGTTTGCCTGATGCGCGACCACCACGACACTGAGAAAGGGACATCATCATGACTACGATGCTTCGCTGGTCACCACGCCGGCAATTCCACTTCCACCACAATGTTGACGACGTGCTCCCCGGGTTCTTCAACGGCGCCATGGAGGAGGTTGAGCAACGGGCCGAGACGTGGCTGCCTCCCGCCGAGGGGCGCCTCGAGGACGGTACCTACGTTATCCAGCTCGCCCTCCCGGGGGTGGATCCTAGGGATGTCGCAGTGTCCGTGCTGGACGGGGTGCTCACCGTCAAGGGCGAGCGCAAGCGTGTTGAGGACAGCGCGAAGACGGAGTATTTCGTCCGCGAGGTCGCGTACGGCATGTTCCAGCGGAGCTTCAGATTTCCGGAGGGCGTCGACGCCGGCCGTGTGGAGGCGAGGTCCGTGAATGGCATGTTGGAAGTGAAGGTCCCGATGTCAGGAGCTGCGACCCCGAGGACGATCGAAGTCAAAGCTGCCTGATGCGAGGGGGCGCGGGGCGGGCCACTGTGTCGACATGCGCCCAGGCGATCGTGACGCGCGGGACTGCAGGTCCGGGAAGGGCACGACCGAGTCTGGGGCCGCGAGAGCGGAGAGGATCTACGATGAGAAAGCGTGGAGGCTTTCAGGGTGCTGCAACGGTGCTCCTTCAGGCCGCGTTGGTCGTGGGGTGTCTAGCCGGTTGCGGGGTGGCGACTCGCCCACCGGACGGTATCCTCGACCTACCGCATTTCGCGAACCAGGCACCATCCAAGGGGATAAGAGGTTCTCCCGCTATGACCGTCTCCGCGGAGACTATCTGGGTCCAGTGAGTCTCGGTGGATTCCAGCGTAGACCCTACTCCACGTGACCTGAATCGGGTCTCAAAGGGCAAGATTGGGACAGGACTCGCGGAGGAGCGTGAGCGTTCAATCCCGACGCGGTAACAGAACGGTCCGTTGATCGGGAGCTGCCAGATCGTGGGCGGCAAGTTACGGCGACAAGGCGCCCCGCTGATCGGGGTGCTACCAAGTTCCACCTCTTACCATCGGGAGGCGAGCCAACCATGAAGATTCGTCCGGTACATGACCGCATCCTCGTCAAGCGCGAGGAAGAGAAGGAAGTCAAGAAGGGCGGGATCATCATTCCTGACACGGCCAAGGAGAAGCCCCAAGAGGGCAAGGTCATTGCGGTGGGCAACGGAAGGGTGAACGAGGACGGCAAGAAGATCCCGCTGGACGTGAAGGCCCACGATCGCATCCTGTTCGGCAAGTACTCCGGCTCGGAGGTGAAGGTCGGCGACCAGGAATTTCTGATCATGAAGGAAGATGACGTGCTGGCCATTATCGAGTAGCCGTCCCAGCGCACAGTGCCAACCCGATCTGGCCCAACGGCCGGGTCATTCCATCGAGGAATCGAAGAGGAGCACAGATGCCAAAGCAGATTCTATTCAGTGACGCGGGGCGGGCCGCCCTCCTCCGTGGCGTCAACATCATGGCGTCGGCCGTGAAGGCCACGATGGGCCCAAAGGGGCGCAACGTGGTCATCGACAAGAAGTTCGGGAGCCCGACCATCACCAAGGACGGGGTGACGGTCGCCAAGGAGATCGAGCTCAAGGACAACTACGAGGACATGGGGGCCCAGATGATCAAGGAGGTGGCCTCCAAGACCTCGGACATCGCGGGTGACGGGACCACGACCGCCACCGTGCTGGCGCAGGCCATCATTCGCGACGGGCTCAAGAACGTGACCGCCGGCGCCAACCCCATGGGGCTCAAGCGCGGGATCGACAAGGCGGTGGACGCGGTAGTCGGCGAGCTGAAGAAGATGTCGAAGTCGACCAAGGACAAGAAGGAGATCGAGCAGGTCGCCTCGATCGCCTCCAACAACGACAAGACGATCGGCAACCTGATCGCCGAGGCGATGGAGAAGGTGGGCAAGGACGGGGTCATCACGGTCGAAGAGTCCAAATCCGCCGAGACCGCGCTCGACGTGGTCGAGGGCATGCAGTTCGACCGCGGGTATCTGTCACCGTACTTCGTAACAGACCCCGAGCGCATGGAAGTGGTGCTCGAGGATGCGCTGGTGTTGATCTATGAGAAGAAGTTGAGCGTGATGAAGGATATGCTGCCGCTGTTGGAGCAGGTGGCCCGCGTGGGCAAGCCGCTCGTGATCGTCGCCGAGGACGTGGAGGGAGAGGCCTTGGCTACGCTCGTTGTGAACAAGCTCCGCGGTACCCTGCACTGCGCCGCAGTCAAGGCGCCGGGCTTCGGGGATCGCCGCAAGGCCATGCTGGAGGACATCGCGACCCTCACCGGTGGCAAGGCCATCACCGAGGATCTCGGCATCAAACTCGAGAAGATCACGCTGGAAGACCTGGGCAAGGCCAAGAAGGTGGTCGTGGACAAAGACAACACTACGATCATAGATGGGGCCGGCAAGACGTCGACGATCGAGGGCCGCATCAAGCAGCTGCGGGTTCAGATCGAGGAGACGACTTCGGACTATGACCGGGAGAAGTTGCAGGAGCGGCTGGCCAAGCTGGCCGGCGGCGTCGCCATCATCAAGGTGGGCGCCGCGACCGAGACTGCGATGAAGGAGAAGAAGGCCCGCGTGGAGGACGCGCTGAACGCGACCCGGGCGGCCGTGGAAGAGGGGATCGTGCCAGGCGGTGGGGTCGCCCTGCTGCGGGCTGCGACGGTTATCGACGGCCTCAAGCTGGAAGGCGACGAGAAGGTCGGCGCGATGATCGTCAAGCGCGCGCTCGAGGAGCCCATCCGCCAGATCGTGGAGAACGCGGGGCTCGAGGGCAGCGTGATCGTGGAGAAGGTCAAGGCCGAGAAAGGGGTGACCCGCGGCTTCGACGCGGAGTCGCTCGAGTTCGTGGACATGATCCAGGCCGGCATCATCGACCCCACCAAGGTGGAGCGAGTGGCGCTGCAGAACGCGGCGTCGGTGGCCTCGCTGCTGCTGACGACGGAGGCGCTGATCACCGATCTGCCCGAGGACAAGCCGGCGGCGGGCCCGCCCATGTCGCACGGGGACTTCTAGGTTCGACACTCGGATCCAAAGCCTGCGGCCCTTGCCGGCTACGGCAGGGGCCGTTCGTTCTCCGGCGATCAAAACCGTCCGGGATCGAGGGTGCAGGTAGCCGCGGGTACGGGCGAGCGTCGCAAGGTTGCTACTGGCGGGTCACTCAGGGGGCTGATGGCGCGTCCGGCCAAGTAGAGGGGTAGGTGGGCGCATCGAACGAGGAGGTGCAACATGCCGAAGGTCTTGGTGTGCGTCTTCTGCTTCGAGGAGATTGAGACGAAAGAGAAGTGGCTCGATGTGCCTGGCAGAATGAATGAAGTAGCGCATCTGAAGTGCTGGAAGGAGAACAGCCGTCCCGAGGTCCGTAGTCGGAGTACCTAAACAATACGAAGACTTAGCGATCAGGTCGCTAACCTCGAAATGCCGAGCAGACGGATGAGCGTGGCGAGGACGTGGCGCGATCAGCGCGGTAGACCGCGTCGATCACGAGAGTGCATCAACTCCTGGACCGGCCGGATCTCGATCACGGCGACGCGCGCCGGTGGGAACCTCGCGGCGACCGCGCAGGCCTCGTCCATGTCCTTGGCCTCGATGACGAAGAATCCACCCAGCTGCTCCTTTGTCTCGACAAAGGGGCCGACGGTAGTGGAGGCCTTGCCGGCGCGGATGCGGACGGTCCGGGCCGTCTGGGTCCGCTGGAGGGCGTCCGAGGCGACGTAGTGGCCGCTCCGTCGGATCTCCTCCGCGTACTCGATCGCGGAGTCGACAAGGGCCTGCATCTCCGTTTCGGGCATCGCGTCCAGGACGTTCTCGTCGTGGTAGATCACGAACATGAACTTCATCACGTTCTCCTCACAGGTGAAGTGCGTTGATCGGCCGCAGCTCGATGTTGCCCTCGACAGGATATACCAGGCAGATGAACTTCCTACCCCCTCCGCTCGGGCGAATGGCGGCGGCCACCAGCTTGTCGCTCAAAAGGGGCCGAAATCGACAGCCGCGATGGCTACGCGAGGAAGTCGGACTCAGGATCGAGTACCGGGTTGTGTGGCGAAGCGTGCGCGCTCGAGCGCGGCGATGCGCCGATAAGGATCCGAGCCCAGCTCGGCCGTGAGAGCGTCCAGGGACTCGAGCGCGCTCTCGATCGCGGTGCGGTCGGAGGCGGGCTCCGAAGCCAGGAGGCGAACCCGCGCCAGGGCGACATCGAAGGCGGCAAGCCGCCAGCCTCGTCCCCGGTCGACGATCTCACGCGCCTCGGAGAGGAGGGCGCGGGCTCCCGAGCGGTCACCCGCGGCCAGCTTCGCGTCCGCGAGCGTCGCGAGGATGCGTGGCTCGTACCACAGCGCGGCGCGTCGATTGCGAGCGAGCGCGAGCGCCCGCTCGAGCATACTCGTCGCCGCGGTGAGGTCGCCGTCCGCGAGCTCGGTAGCGGCGAGAAACGCCGCGGCCTCCACCCGAGAAAACACGCTCCCGCGCTCTTCCGCGAGCTCGACGGCACGGCGGCCGTGGGCGAGTGCGCCGGGCAGATCACCCCGCAAGCGCAACACCTCGCACAGGAATGCGTGCGTTCCGTAGAGGGCCTGGGCCGCGCCATCGCTCTCCTCGGAGAGGAGCGCTTGCAGGGCGGCCTCCGCTTCGATCGTGCGCCCGAGGTGTGCGGTCGCCAGCGCCCACCACACGCGGCACAAGCCAAATGCGGTGGAACGCCCGACCGCCTCCCGAAGTCCGGCAACTCGCGCGACCTCGGCCAGAGCATGCTCGGCGGTCGCACAGGCGGCAGCGAGGCGGCCGACCGCAAGCTGCGCGTGGGCCAGCACTGAGCGAATCTCGAACTCGAACGTAGCATCGGATCCTTCGGCGAACTCCGTAGCGCGCTCCGCGCAAGCGAGGTACTGCCCCACGTCGCCCGCGAGCCCGCACAGGCGCCCGTAGGACATAAGCAGGAACGCGTGGCCTGCCCGGTCTTGAAGTCGCTCGGCGACCGCGCGCGCCTCGTCGAAGAGGTCCCGCGCCTCACGCTCCTCGATTCCGGCGATGCGGCCGATCTCGAGCAGCGCGATGCGCGAGGTGAGCTCGAGCATCAGGGTCTCGCGGGACTCCGGAACGGCGGCGAGGAGCGTGGTGACCCGACGGCAGTGTCTCACCCCGTCCGCCGGGTCACTGCGTGCGACGCGTCGGCCCGCCTGCTCGTGCCAGCGTGCCGCCTCGAGACGCTCGCCGGCCTCATCGAAGTGATGGGCGAGAAGCGCGGCGTGCATGGCGGCCGCGGGCCCGTGGATGGTGAGCAAGGCGCGCGCGATGGCGGCGTGGGTTCCGCGCCGGCGATCCAGAAGCTGGGTGCGGTAGCCGACCTCCTGCGCGAGAGGATGCCGGAAGGCGAGCTGTCCCGGAGATTCGGCGGGACCAAGAAGCTCGGCCGTGGAAAGGCGCTCGAGCGACGCGGCGAGCTCGGGCGCGGGCAGATCGACCACGGCGCGCAGCAAGTCGATCGGCACGTCTCGCCCCACCACGGCCGCGGCTTGGAGCACGTCCTTGTCGCGATCCCCGAGCCGATCGATGCGCGACGCGAGGACGGCCTGAACGGTCTCGGGCAGGATGATCTGCTCGATCGGGCTGGCCAGCCCGTAGGCGCCGCGTTCACCACGCAGCACGCCACGCTCGACGAGCGAGCGAATCATCTCCTCGACGAAGAGTGGGTTGCCGCGAGCCCGGGCCTCGATCTGGGCGCGCAGGGCCGCGAGCACGTCGTCGGATCCGAGCCAGTCATCGAGCAGCGTCCGTGAGTCCTGGAGAGCGAGGGGCGCAAGCGAGAGACCCTCGACCCGTGAAGACCACACCGGCCGATACTCTGGCCGCGCGGTCGCGAGCAGGAGGATCCGGCTACCGGCTGACTCCGGGGCCAGAAGACGCTCCGTGAGCATTTCCAGCGCCGCATCGCTCGCCCGGTCGATCCAGTGCAGGTCCTCGACCCAGAGCAACGTGAGCTCGCGGCGAGCGCGAGAGCGGATCAGATCGAGAAGTGACTGGAACAGTCGTGCGCGGCGCTCTTCAGGATCGAGCCCGGAAGGGGTCGGGACGCGATCGGACGCTCCGAGAAGATCGAGCCAGAGATCCAGAGCGATCGGGTCGAGCTGCGCGTTCCCGAGACCGCGTCGCACGGCGTCCCGGACGTCCGAAGGTGGCGAGGCTTCGCCGACACCGAAGAGACTGCGCGCAAGCGCGACGATCACGTGAAAGGGAAGCATGCGTCCGTGGGACGGCGCGCGGACATAGTGAAGCGCGAGGCCGCGGGCGCGCTCGACGAACTCGTGACAGAGGCGGCTCTTTCCCGCGCCCGGCTCTGCGGTAACCAGGACGACGGTCGGTCGACCGGACTCTGTCTCGCGCAGAGCCCTCTCGAGCAGGGCGAGGTCGCGCTCGCGGCCGACGAAGCGCGAGAAGCCACGTGCCCGGGAGCTCTCGAGGCGGCTCCGGATCTGGCCCGGACCTCGCAGCTCGAAGACGCGCACGGGAACGCTTACGCCCTTGAGACTGTGTTCTCCACAGGCGAGGAAGTCGAAGAAGCCCGCCGCGAGGCGCGCGGTCAGCTCGGTCACCGTGATGCCGCCTGGTGGTGCCAGCTGTTGCACCCGGGCGGCGAGCCCGACGACGTGTCCCTGCGCGGTGTAGTCCATGCGCAGGTCGTCACCGATGCGTCCCACGACGACCTCGCCGGAGTTCAGGCCCATCCGCACCGCGAACTCGAGACCGCTTTCCCGGCGCACGTCTTCGGCGAGCGCGGCGAGCTCGCGCGCGAGATCCAGGGCGGCCGCACAGGCGCGCTGGGCGTGGTCCTCGTGGGCGATCGGGGCGCCGAAGAGCGCCATGATGCCGTCACCGGTGTACTGGTTGATGGTCCCCTCGTATCGGTGAACGCCGCCCGCAAGGATCCGGAAGAGGCGATCGAGCAGGCGATGCCATTCCTCGGGATCGACGCGCTCCGCGAGGTCCATCGAGCGCACCACGTCGGCGAAGAGGACGGTGACCAGCTTGCGCTCACCTCTGAGCGCGCTCTGGGAAGCAAGAATCTTCTCGACGAGATGCCGGGGCGTGTAGGAGCGCGGGTCGGGGGTGAGTGTCGGCGCCGCGAGGTGCGCGCCACACTCGTTGCAGAACCTCGCGCCAGCGGGGTTCCCGTGTCCGCAGGATGGGCAGCTCACTGGACCTTGCCCATCTTAGCCATATCCGCCTGTAAGTCACGCCGGACTCACGGCTTGCTCCTGGATCGACACCCGGGTGTAGGATGGCGCCCATGGGCAAGAAGCTGACCGAGGAGCAGGTCGAGCGCTACCACCGCGACGGCTTCGTCTACCCGATCGACGCGTTCGCCGCCGAGGAGGCGCGGCGATACCGGCGGGCCATGGAGGAGTTCGAGGCGGCCCAGGGCAGAGAACTCACCAAAGGGCAGAATTTCAAGCCGCATCTCCTGTTCACCTGGGTCGACGAGATCGTCCACCATCCCGCCATCCTCGACGCCGTCGAGGACGTGATCGGTCCGGATATCCGCCTGTTCCATCTCTCGGTGTGGCCCAAGAACGCGGGCGACCCGGCCTATGTGAGCTGGCACCAGGATGCGACCTATTTCGGCCTCGAGCCGCCCTTGCAGGTGACCGCCTGGGTTGCGCTCACCGACGCCTCGATCGAGGCCGGCTGCATGGAGGTGATTCCGGGCTCACACAAGCTCGGCCAGCTCCAGCACGCCGAGCACAGCGAGGCCACACACAATCTACTGTCGCGCGGCCAGACCATCACGGTCGAGTTCGACAAAAGCCGCGCGGAATCCATGCCGGTGCGCGCGGGCCAGTTCTCGCTGCATCACACGCACCTGGTGCACAATTCGCGCCCGAACCTCTCGGCCGACCGGCGCATCGGTCTCGGCCTGAGCTACATCCCGACGAATGTGCGGTGCACCAGCCGCACACGACTGACCGCGATGCTGGTGCGGGGCACCGACCGCCATGGGCATTTCGACGACGAGCCGCGGCCACGCGTTGATTTCGGCGCGGCCGAGCGGGCCGTCCACACCGACGCAGTCGCACGCTTCCGTGCCTCCAATTCCGAGCAGACCAGCCGCTACGCGTCGGCGGAGCGATAGGGAGGATCGGCGGACTTAGATCTCGGCGTAGAGTTCTATGACATTTCCTTCAGGGTCTCGGAAGAACAGCGCGCGATGGCGCCAGTTCGCAATATCCCGAGGCGGGCTCAAGATCGCCACGCCCTTGGATCGCAACGCCTCGTGACAAGCATCGACCATATGGGGCGGGACCCGGAACGCGAGCTGGACAGCTGCCGAACCGGGAGCGATCGGACCATCATCCCACGCTAACCCTGGGCCGCGCGGCCGCAACGTAAGTAGCGCTGAGCCGACCTGGAAGCTCACCCAGCGTTCACTGTCGTGGGGAAGCGGGAAGCCCATTACATCCAGATAGAACGCCTTGGTGTCCTGCATTCGTGAACACAGCAGAATCGTGTAGTCAAGATTACGGATGTCACCCAGGCTCATGGAGCTCCCGTCCTGGCGCTACCGCCGCGGCAGGCGCGCGAGCGCGTCGTAGAGGTGGATGGTCGAGCGCATCGCCTTCACCCAGTCGCCCAGGTGGAGGCTCTCGTTCTCCGAGTGGGCCTGGCCTCGAAGGCCGGCCCGTCGGGGGCGGTGGTCCACCACGGCGTGGTGCCCTTGATCTTCGCGGTGACCTTCACCCCGTAGGGCGGCTCGGTGGTGAGCTTCTTCACGATGAGGCGGCCGGCCTCGCGCGTCTCCAGGGACGGTGCGGAGCGAGAGCCGCGCGCGGGCCGCCTATGCTGGGGATGCGACAGAGGTCCACCAGCGTCTGCCTCCAGTGGTCGAGGCGTGCGTCCAGGTCACCCAGCGCTGCCCGCACGATGCCGTTCGCCGCCATGCTCACGCTCCCATCATGGCGCGGAGCCTCGAGTCGTCTGTCGCGAGCGGCCACACGTAGCGCTCCCACGTCAGACCGACCACTTCCATCTGGTCGGCCGCGTGCGCGCCCGACCGTTCGGCGACGCGCCGTGAGCGGGCGTTCTGCGGAAGAATGGCCGAGATCGCGTACGGCAGCCGCAGAACGTCGCGCGCGTAGTCGCGAACGCACCGCGCCGCTTCGGTCGCGAACCCCTGGCCCCAGACGGCGGGGTCGAACGTGTAGCCGAGCTCACACTCGAATGTCAGCGCGACGCCAGGGGGTGCCTGCTCGCGCCCGAACCATCCTCGGCGAATCCCGTGCTCGGGTGACGCGGATTCGACCACGAGGTCCATCAAGCCGCAGCGCCCGATCAGCGCGCCGTCCTCCTTGCGCACCACCGCGAGATAGCCGAGCGCGAGCTGCTCGTAGCTCGCGAGGGTGTACTGTAGCCATGCGGCCGTCTCTTCGGGCGAGCGCGGCCGACCGCCGGGATAAAGGTGATGCGCGACCTCGGGGAGTGCGTGGATGCGAGCGAAGAACGGCAGATCGTCCGACGCGACCCGGCGCAGCACCAGGCGAGCCGACTCCAGCCGGTCCGTGCCGTGCGCCAGGGTCATTGTATTTCCTGATGTTTCCGGGAGGCGGTCGGTTGGAGCTGATGCACCGACCGGACGTCCAGAGGATGGCAGATCCACCGAGCGCGCGCGAGTTCATCGGGTACGCACACCTGGGGGTAGAGCTGGGCTCTCGGGCCGCCGTCGACGCCCTGACAAGACGACTGCAGAGCGACGGGTTCCCGCTTCTCGATCGGCCAAGACTCACGGGCGACGGATACTACGGGAGCATGGTCGGGGATCCCGAGGGTAACCGCATCGTCATCGCGGAATGAGTCCGCGGCGGCCCAGTCGAGAGGTTCGCGCAAAGCCGCCCCCGTCAAAGAGGGTTTGGACCGACGACTTCCCAGCGATAGCGCTCGCGGAGTGTGTTGCGGTCGTCGTCGGTGATCGGTGTGGGGCGGTTCAGGAGTTCCTCGACGTAGCCGCCGGCGGCGGCCGGAGTGTACAGAAACAAGACGCGGCCGGTGTCCTTGCCGGTGCTCTTCCAGGCGTGTGGGACGTTGCGCGGGAAGAACGCGCAGGTGCCCGGACCGCCGACGGTGACATCGTCGCCGATCTTGAAGGTGATCTCGCCGGTGAGCACCCAGGCGACCTCGTCGCTGTCGCGGTGTAGATGGAAGAGGCTCTTGGTGCCCGGGGGCACGGTTTCCTCGAACAGCATGACGCTCTGATTGGTCTCGTGGCCGACGAGCTTCAAGTCGGCGAAGCGGCCAGGCGCCGCCATGTCAAGATGCTTCCCGCCGCCCGCGGGTACGACAAGGCCTTTCGTTGCATTCATGCCAGTATCCTCCCCTGTGTCATTTCGACGGCACCTCGCGCAACCACTGGAGGAAGCGCCAGCGGTGGCCCTCGAGATCGAGCGCCTCGTAGACGCGATAGTCCCGCAAGTGATCGTGCAACCGGCTCACGATCTCTGCACCCGAGGCGAACGCGCGCTGGTGGTGCGCATCGATGTCGTCGACGTGCACGGTGATGTACTGGCTCGCGGTGCCGGCCCGCTTCGGGCTGAACGCGCCATGGGCGCCCTGCGCGCCGAGCCCGATCATGCCGTCACCGAACTCGACCATCGTGTAGTCGATCGCACCGTCTGCGCGCACGCCCCGCGCGGCGGGAACCTCGCGGAACCCGAACGCACGCTCCAGGAACGAGAGCGCGGCCCCGACGTTCTCGTACGGAAGCCGTGGGATGATCGTCGGTCGTTGCCTGGGCCGGACCTCCTGCCGAATTGCCGCCATGAGCGCCGCCTTTCCCCGGTCGAGCACCGCCGGCTCGAACGCGGCCTCGCGCCGCAGCTTCTTCGCCAGGTCGACCGGCTTCATCGTGATCTTTCCCTCCCTTTCCCGTTCGGCTCGAGCAGTTCGCGCAGAAGCGCGCGGGCGCGGTTCAGCCGGGAGCGCACCGTCCCGATCGGCAGCTCGAGAGCCTCGGCCACCCTCTCGTACGGGAGCTCCTCCCACGCGAAAAGCAGGAGGACCTCGCGCTCCGAGTGCGGCAGCGACTCGATCGCGTCGGCCACACGCGGGAACAGCAGGCGCGCGTCGAGGGCCGCGGCGCTCGCGCGTCTGTACGCCACCCCTCCCGCCGCCGCCATTCGCGCGCTCGCGCGCAGCCGCCGGGCCTCGCCCCGCCGGTGCTTCAGGAGCAGGTTCGAGCCGATCCCGTACAGCCACGGGAGCGCGCTCGCGCGCGACGCGTCGTAGGTCTTGCGCCGCTCGAACGCGATCCGGAACAGCTCGCCGACCAGCTCCTCCGCCACTTTGGCGCCCGCCCGGCGGCCGAGGAAGCGCAGCAGGGTGGCCGCGTGGCGGTCGTAGATCAGCCCGAAGGCCTCGGGCTCTCCCAGCGAGCGGCCGATCACCTCCGCGTCCGAGGGAGAGCTCATCGTCTGCCTTTTCCCGATCGCGGGATTGGGTTCACGGGGCCGCGAAACCATCGCCGCCGCGACGGCCGCCACGCGGTCAATGGAGCACCAAAGAATACGAGGGGTTGGCGGCTGGAGGCGTCGCCGTTTCGTGCGCCGGTACCGGCGTTTTCGCTTCTGATTCACCAGCGCACGTTGCAGGTTCGTCGCGGAGCGCATCTGGGCAAGGAGATGGTCGGGAAGCGCTGCGTGTCCAGCCCCGGCCACCGGACCGGGTCAGAGAGGCGGGGCTAACGGTCGAGCCAGACGGCCACCATGCGGCCGCCGTAGTCGAAGCCGTTGTTGGGCCCGTAGTTCTTCACGTAGGGCTCCCACGCCGACACCACCTTCTGGGAGGCGTCGTAGAGATAGTAGGCGTGTTGTGCGACGTGGCGCTGGATGTCGAAGATGAGATCGCGGCGCTTCCTGTCGTCGAACGTGCGCCGCTGGAGGCGGAGCATCTCGGTGAGCTTGGGATCGTCGACTCCCGCGGCGTTGAGCGGCTGACCCGGCATCAAGGTCCGGTACAGGTAAGCGTCCGGGTCGATCCAGGCTCCCCGTAGCCCGAACGTCATCTTGTCGAACTTGCCGTAGATCGTGCTGGAGATGTAGGCGCCGTACTCCTTGAGCTTGAGGTCGGTGTCAATCCCCGCCGCCTTGTAATTCTTGAGCGCGATGCTCATGCGGTCCACGTAGTCGGGGCCGTAGCCGGCCGTGCTCTCGCAGGGCACCTTGAACCCGTTGGGATAGCCGGCCTGGGCGAGGAGCCGCCGGGCGGCCGGGAGGTCCTGCTCGTAGAGCTCGCGCCCCTCGGGCGTCAGCTCGGCGAGCGGGATCGACCACTCCGCCGAGGCCGCGGGCACCGCCATGTTGGGGGCGCCCTGGCCGAGGGCGTGCGGGCTCGACTCGAGGAACTCCCGCCAGTTGCTCGCGCGCCCCATGGCCCGGCGCACGCGAACATCCTTGAAGGGCTCCTGGTCCAGCTTGACCGCCGTGTAGCCGCCCGTGAACCAGACGTACTCCGCCGTCTGGAGGCCGGGCTTGCGGGGCCGGGCGATGTCTAGATCGGTGCGCCGGACGACCTGCTGGTACTCGGGGCCGAAGTCGTACTTTCCCGACAGCCAACCGGAGAAGCGGGAGGCCGGGTCGGCGTCGATGGTGAGGTCGACCCCGTCCACGTACGGCAGGCTCGCCACGAAATAGTGAGGGTGGCGGACAAAGGTCATACGCACGTTGGGCTCGTAGCGCTCGAGCATGAAGGGTCCGGTGCCGATCGCCGCTTCCGCCTTCTTGAGATCGCCGAACTTCTCCACCGCCTCTCTCGCGATGATCCACGTCGAGGTGGCCGCGAGAGCATCCATGAACCACGCGAAGGGCTCGGACAGGGTGAACTTCACGGTGTAGCGATCCAGGGCCTCGATGCGGTCCACCATCTCGAGCACCGGCCGGTTGCCATTCCCCTTGATGGTGAGGAAGCGCTCGTACGCGTACTTGACGTCCTCGGCGGTGAGCTCCCGACCGTTGACGGGCGGCTTCGGGTGCCAGCGGACGCCCTTCCGGAGCTTGAAGACGTAGGTGGTGTCGCTGGGCTGAGTCCACGACTCGGCCAGGTCCGCCTCCACCGGGTAGGTGCCGGGCTTCACCATGGGCCCGGCCTTGACCTTCATGAGGCGACTGTAGATAAAGGAGAGCGGGATCATGGTCGCGAAGGAGATGGTCTGGTGCGGGTCCAGACCGACGGGATCGAGCTGGTGGGCGAGACGGAGGACGCCGCCCCGCTTGGGCGTCTGGGCGAGGACGGGGCGCGGAGCCGCGAGATCCGTGACCGCGATGACGCCTCCTGCCGCGACCGCGGTGGCGCCGAGCTTGAGGAGATCACGGCGAGTGGGGGCGGTGGAATTACCGGACATGTCCATGGAGGGCTCCTCGTTGGTTCGGGCGGTTCTCAGCGAGGTCTCGTCCGGGTCGTCGCGGGCGTCCACTGCGCCTTCGGAATCGGGGCCGCGATTGCGGACACTCTGGGATGGAGCCACGTCAATGTCAAGGGCACGCGTTGGGCGCCCTGGGCCTCATCTGCGGCACTGCTCGTCTCTCAGCCCGGGGGGGCGGTCAGACGTACGGCAGGACGCGCTCGCCGAAGAGCCGGATCGCCTCCATGATCCTGTCGTGCGGCGGCCCGCCCGAATGGGCGTGGCGTAGTCGGAGCAGGAACGTGCTCGCCCCGGTCGCGTTCTGCCAGCGCTGGAATTCTCGGATGCACGTGTCGGGATCCCCCAGGATGAGGCGATC
>Ga0207684_10001437_pt1 | contig 25755 bp, 21 predicted proteins | sample KBSK5501metaG_FD_184342 | JGI IMG/M metagenome (GOLD analysis project Ga0207684, IMG submission 184342) | Corn, switchgrass and miscanthus rhizosphere microbial communities from Kellogg Biological Station, Michigan, USA - KBS K5-50-1 metaG... | ecosystem: Host-associated > Plants > Roots >...
GGGAACCCAGCGGAGCAAAGGCCAAGACAGAGGAGCCATGCAGGTGGTGAAGGCCGCACCGGGTGGCGCGGGCGGCGATCTTGCCGCGGAAGTCAAGCGCTTGGCCCGTGAAATGGATGCGATTAAGGTGGAGTTAAGCAAACGACCCGCTATGGGCGGGGACGGCGGCAGTTCGCGGCGTGACCAGGATAAGGTGGTGGCCGATCGACTCGCCCGTCTGGATGAGAAAGTGGAAGCGGTGTGGAACCGTTTGGCCGACCTCGAAGAGCGCGTGGAGGGCGAGGGGGCGGGGCATGGGCATGATGCCGACGAGCTCGAGGAAGCCCCGGAGAAGGATTTCTACGATCGCTGAACCCCGCACACAAATCCCTGCCGACTGTACAGCCTGTTGTTCAGCCATAGGTGAAATCATTTAATCCTGTCTCGTTGACTCGCCCGGGAATCCTGTGGTACGGTGGCCGCATGAATACGGGTGGATACACTCCTGATTTCAAAGAGTTTTGCGCGCTGGCCAAGCAGGGAAACCTGATTCCGGTTTCCCGCGAAGTCTTGGCCGACTTTGAGACCCCGGTCTCGGCTCTGGCCAAGATCGATCGGGGGCCGTGCGCCTACCTTCTGGAGAGCGTGGAGGGCGGCGAAAAGTGGGCGCGCTACTCGTTTCTTGGAAGCGGCTCGCCGACCCTGATCCAAGGCAACGACCGGGAAGTGATTGTGTCGAACGGCCGGCGCCGTCGGCGGATCCCGGTAAAAACAGATGTCCTCGCATGCCTTCGAGATGTCATGGCGGAGTATCGGCCGGTCAAAGTCCCGGGGTTGCCACGGTTCTGTGGGGGCGCGGTCGGGTATCTCAGCTACGATATGGTCCGCCAGTTTGAACGACTTCCTGCGCTGCGCAAAGATGTCCTAGGATTGCCCCTGATGTGCTTTCTGCTCACGGATACGCTGCTCGTCTTCGACAATGTCACGCAGACGATCAGAGTGGTGGCCAACGCCCGGGTCGGTAAACGTAGTGACAAGGAGGCCTATGGTGACGCGGTCCGTCGGATCGAGGGGATGATCACGCGTCTCCGCGCGGGGCGCCGTCCTCCTTCCCGGCGGCCCTCGAGCCGACATCCCCTGGCCTTCACCTCCAACATGAGCAAGGCCGACTTCGAGAAGATGGTGGTGCAGACGAAGGACTACATTAAAGCCGGCGATATTTTCCAGGGCGTGCTCTCGCAGCGGTGGCAGGCATCCATTCGGGCCCGCCCCTTCGATATGTATCGCGCCTTGCGGGTCATCAACCCCTCGCCGTACATGTACTATCTCCGGTTTCCGGGTGTCGAATTGGTCGGTGCCTCGCCCGAGGTGCTGGTGCGGTGCGAGGATGATCTCGTGCAGCTGCGGCCGATCGCCGGGACCCGGCGGCGGGGCATGACCGAGGAGGAGGACCGCGCCTTGAAGGAGGAGCTGCTGGCGAACGCCAAAGAGCGCGCCGAACACATCATGCTGGTGGACCTGGGCCGCAATGACGTGGGGCGCGTGGCTCGCCCAGGGACCGTCCGCGTCAAGGATTTCATGGTGGTGGAGCAGTACTCGCATGTCATGCACCTGGTCTCTCAGGTGGAAGGCCGTTTGCAAACGGGGAAGGATGCCTATGACGTGCTGCGGGCGTGCTTTCCGGCGGGGACGGTCTCCGGCGCACCCAAGATCCGCGCCATGGCGATCATCGAAGAACTGGAGCCGTCACGGCGAGGGCCTTACGCGGGCGCAGTCGGCTATTTCGGGTTCTCGGGCAATATGGATACGTGCATCAATATCCGGACTGTCGTGATCAAGGGCCGCCAGGCCTTCATCCAGGCGGGCGCCGGGATCGTGGCGGACTCGGACCCCGAGGCGGAGTACGTTGAGACCTGCAACAAGGCCAAGGCCATGATGCGGGCCGTTGAGATGGCGGAACGAGGTCTGGACTGAGCCATGTTGCTGGTGATCGACAACTACGACTCCTTCACCTACAACCTCGTACAATATCTTGGCGAACTCGGCGAGGACGTGCGGGTGATCCGTAATGATGCGATGACGGTCGACGAGATCGCGGCCTTGAAGCCGTCCCGGATCGTGATCTCGCCGGGGCCGTGCACGCCGAAGGAAGCGGGGGTGTCGGTCGAGGCCGTCAAACGGCTGGCCGGGAAAATCCCTATCCTGGGCGTGTGCCTGGGCCACCAGGGCATCGGCGAAGCCTTCGGCGGGGAGATCGTCCGGGCCGAACGCTTGATGCATGGGAAGACCTCCTGGATCAAGCATGATGGGAAGACGGTCTTCCGCGGCCTGCCGAATCCGTTCGAGGCGACGCGCTATCATTCCTTGATTGTGCGGCGGGAAACGCTCCCGTCCTGCCTGGAAATCTCGGCCGAGACCGCCGAGGGAGAGATCATGGGACTTCGTCACCGGACCCTTCCGGTCGAAGGCGTGCAATTCCATCCGGAGTCCATCCTGACGCGGCCGGGCAAGGATCTGCTGCGCAATTTTCTGGCCCGGTAGCACGAGCCCATTCCGACCATGATTCAAGACGCCATCGCCAAGCTCATCGACCGGCAACATTTGACGGAAACCGAGGCCGAGGCCGTCATGTCGGAAATCATGGAAGGGCGGGCGACGCCGGCGCAGATCGCAGCCTATCTTACGGTTCTTTGCATGAAGGGCGAGACGGCGGACGAGATCACGGGCTCCGCGCGGGCGATGCGGGCAAAGGCCACGCGCATCCGACCCAACGATCCGGTCGTCGTGGATACGTGCGGGACGGGCGGCGACGGGGGGAAGACCTTTAATGTCTCCACGACGGTCGCCTTTGTGGTGGCGGGGGCCGGGGTCACCGTGGCCAAACACGGCAATCGCGCGGTGTCGTCGCGCGCCGGCAGTGCGGATGTGCTGACATGTCTGGGTGTGCACATTGATCTCGTCCCCGAGCGGGTGGAAGAGTGCGTGAACGAGATCGGCATCGGGTTTCTCTTTGCGCCGCTGTTCCATGGCGCCATGAAATATGCCGTGGGTCCCCGCCAGGAGATCGGCGTGCGCACGATCTTCAATCTCCTGGGGCCGCTGACGAATCCGGCGGGGGCCTCCATCCAGATCGTCGGCGTGTACAGCGAGGCGCTGACGGATCTGATCGCGAACGTCCTGATGAGGCTCGGGGGACGCCACTGTTACGTGGTGCACGGCATGGACGGACTGGACGAGATCACGCTGACGGACCGGACCCGCGTCTGTGAGGGGAAAGCCGGACGCCTGACCAGCTATGTCGTCGAGCCCCGCGATTTCGGGTTCCAGCGGGCGCGGCCAAAGGACTTGGCTGGCGGAGATGCCGAGGAGAACGCGCGCATCATTCGGGACATCCTGTCGGGAAGAGAAGGGCCCCGCCAGCAGCTCGTTCTGCTCAATGCGGCGCCGGCTCTCGTTGCGTGCGGGAAGGCGGCGACGCTGCAGGAGGGGGTCGCGCTGGCGCACCAGGTCATCCGGTCGGGGGCGGCCATGGACAAGCTGGAACGGCTGATCAAGTGGACGACGAGGTAGCGTCCTGCGCGCATGATTCTCGATCGGATCCTCGAACATAAGCGACGTGAGGTCAAGGAGAAGAAGAACGCCGGCTACCTGGCTGCTCTGAAGACGAAGATCCGTGACCTGCCTGCGCCGCTCGGTTTCTACCAGGCGCTTGCCGGCTCTTCAGCCCAACCGGCTAGAGGGCCGACCCGTGCCGTTTCCGTCCTGAAGAGCGGAGCCCCGAAACTGATTGCGGAAGTCAAAAAGGCGTCGCCGAGCAAGGGGATGATCCGCGAAGACTTTGATCCCCTCGCGATTGCCAAGACCTGTCACCAGCACGGCGCGTCGGCTCTTTCCGTCCTCACCGACAAAGAATTCTTCCAAGGCAGTCTCGACGATCTCCGAGCCATTCGCGAGCAGGTGCCTCTCCCCGCACTCAACAAGGAGTTCATGGTGGACGAGCTCCAGTTCTACGAAGCGCGGGCGCATTTGGCCGACGCTGTGCTCCTGATCGTGGCAGTACTCGACCGTCAGCAACTGATCGACTATTACCATTTGGCCCGGCAAGAGTTCGGCCTGGATGTGCTGATCGAGGTGCATCACGAGCATGAGCTGGACCTCGTCCTCGAGCGGATCCCGGAGGCCCGGATCATCGGCATCAATAACCGCGATCTCACGACGTTCGCGACGTCGCTCGATGTGACCCTGCGGCTGGCCAAGCGCATTCCCGAAGACAAGCTAATCGTGAGCGAGAGCGGGATCTCGACGCGAGACGACGTGAAACGTGTTGCTGAAGCCGGCGTGCTGGCCATTCTCGTCGGCGAGTCCCTCATGGCCGCTCAGGACATCGGTGCCAAGATTGAGGAACTCATCGGCCTCGGCAGTTGACCAATTCAATTGAAACTTCTTCCAAGCCACCGCCTTGCATCTGCCGCATTTATTGTTCTCGTCACACTTACGATCAGCCTGTTCTCTATCTCTCACAATCGACAACTGGGTCAAATGGAAGGCATAGCCGAGGAATTCTTTGATCTCGGCATCTTTCTGACATTGACACATGGATTTCCACTGGTTGAGAACACCCCCTTTGTTTTCAGGCCACCAGGGTATTCGTTTTTTATCGCCTCGGTATTAACGATTGGGGGAGGCTTGTCGGACGAAGAAACGAGGTTGAGGAATTCAAACGATCGTAAACCGGAAATCGACATCAATGCTGCGGCACGTGTCCTCCTGATTGCTCAATGTCTGCTCCTGAGTTTTTCTTCGGTGTTTCTCTTTCTTTGGCTGTCGAGTTTTCTCAGCTTGCCTGTCGCAATGAGCTTTGCGCTCGCATTCGGCTGTAATCCCTATACCATAATTTTGACCGGCTTATTTCATTACGATCTACTCCATATTTTTTTCATCATCATATCCTCCTATGCGTTGAGTCATGCGTTAACAAATCCGAAACCGGTTGGACCAGACCTGTTTTTCGCCGGGGCCTTATGGGGCCTGAGCGCATTGGTGCGGCCCGTAGCTTTGATTTTGCCTTTCTTTGCCTTCTTTATTTTTTGGTATCGATTCAGGCCTTTCTGGATGTCCATCACAAAGGCAACCATTGTTTTCACCATCGGCATGGTTGTCGTCATTGCTCCATACACGCTTCGCAACTATGTCCTCACGAAGAGATTCATTCCGGTGAATGCCCAGGCGGGGGCGGCTTTTTGGGGCGTAACGGTGGCAAAAGCTGATCGGGACCCTAATCATTTTAGATGGTGGAATATTTGGGACAGCGATGGAATGCAGATTTTTCAAAAGATAACCAAACACTCACAATACAGTTACACGGACTATATTGCTCACAATTTAGAACTGGAGGATGAATTTGCGAAGCAGGCCATTCAAAACTTGAGCAGGCAACCGAATATTTTCGTTTACAACTTTATTCAAAATGTCTTGACGTTCAATGTCGATATCAATTCGGTGTTCATTAAAGCATTTCAGTTCATTCAGGATCCCAATAAGAAAATCGACAAGCGGTGGTTTGTAGTCGGGAACCCGCAAGAGTTCCATTCCTCAGCGTCAGCGAACATGTTTCGCGGCTTTATTTATCTCTTGACGGTATTGAGCGCCGTAGGGGTCGGCCTGGCTCTGCGGAAAAGAGATCCGACTCTTTTGGTTCCGGGGTGCGTCTATGTATGCTTGTGTATCGCTCATGCGATAACCGGCATGGATTTGATGTATTACTATATAAAGGTTCCATTCTTATTTGTCTTTTCTGCCTATTTTGTCAATGAGATGAGTTCCAAGTTTATCCAATTGCCTGCCTCGGAGCGCAGAGTATCCCTTGCCTCTGCCTTGAACGTTTTAGTCATATTACTTGGAGTTGGGCTAAGTATTGCTGTACTGTGAGCAGCAGCCAGCCGTGGACGAACCGCCGGACGCCAGTTGCCCTGTCCCGTATGGAGATAACATTGCACGTGGCCGGGTCCGCGTGTCGCGGTTCATTTAGCCAAGAATTAAGCCAGTCCACGCAATCCCAGCGCTTCCAGCAAGCCCTGCACGTCCAGTCGCGCGATGAGGGTATCCCGGTGTTTGTTCCAGGCCGAGGGGAGGCCCTCGCAATACGGCAGTTCGCCGAACGAGCGGAGCCCTGACAACTGCCGGATTGTCAGGACCGTTTCGCTCAGGTCCGCATCCGCCGAAGGACGGGCGGGGCTGTTGAAGACCAGCCCCATGATCGGCACCCCTCGATGTCGCAGACATTCCAGGGTCAGCAGGGTGTGATTGATACTGCCCAAGCTTGTGTGGGCGACGACGAGGGCCGGTAGATTCATCCGTGTGATCAGGTCTACAACGAACACGCTTGGTGCGATGGGAACCATGACACCGCCGATACCTTCCACGACCACGCAATCGTGCATGGTTAAAAGGGCCTGAAACGCGTCAAGGATGCGCGTCGAGTCGATCGGTCGACCCGCCTGGGCTGCGGCCACGAGAGGGGCCGCAGGGATCGGGAAACGATATGGCGCAATGAGGTCGGACGGATCCTGTACGCCCGTTGCGGCCATGAGCCAGTCGGGATCAGACAATCTTACGTCGGTTCCCTTTCCTCCTGTCGCGATGGGTTTCATGATCCCGGCGTTGATGCCACAGACCTTGAACGCCGTCGCGATAGTCGCCGTGACGATCGTCTTGCCGACGCCGGTATCGGTGCCAGTGACGAAGAGCCCTGGTGGTTTCCGGTCGGTGGAGGTCAAGCGGGAGTGATCCGGCTGTCGAGTGTGAAGACCTGGCCGGAGATGTCCGGCATGGCCGCCAGGAAGACGACGAAGGCGGCGACGGCGTCCATTGTCGTACCGCGACTGAGGACTGGTTCGAACGGCACGGACGCCGGATCCTTGCGATATCCCGTCAGCGCCGTGGCATGCCACCCGGGCAGAATCAGATTCACGCGCACGCCAATGTTTCCCCACTCGCGCGCGGCGCTCCTCATCAATCCCACTAAGCCAGCCTTCGCCGCCGCGTAGGGCGCCTGCCCGGCTCGTCCCTGAAGACCTGCGAGCGATCCGATGAGGATGATAGCTCCGGCCCCCTGGGTCTGCATGACGGCCCCGGCGCTCTGCAGGCAGTGAAAGGTGCCGGTCAAGGTGGTTGCAATAACCTTCTCCCAGGCTTCATCCGACAGGCGGACCACCAGGCTGTCCTCGGTCACGGCGGCGTTGCAGACCAGGGTATCCAGCCGCCCCCACCGGTTCACCGCGACCGCAACCATCGCGGCCACGTCCTTGGCGTCCCGGACGTCCGCCTGATGGGCAAACGCCGTTCCTCCCGCCGCTTCGACGGCCCGGACGCTCTGGCCGGCTTCAGCGGTGTCCGTTCGGTAGTTGACGACAACCCGATAGCCACGCCGTCCAAAGCCCACTGCGATGGCGCGGCCGAGCCCTCGGGAGGCCCCAGTCACTAGTGCGACAGGGTTCTCAGATGACGCGCGGCGTTCCACGGCGGCTCTCTTCTCCCATGCAGGGAGCGGATTATAACATGCTTGATGGAGAGGATGGGTTATGCTAGCTTACGAAACCATGGAGAAGAAAATCGTCATGACGGCCATGGTCGCTCTCGCGGCATGGTTCCTGCCGGGGGACGGACTCGACGCGGCCGGCGGCAATCCCGTCCTGAAGGAAATTCAGAATACTGAGGAATATTTCCCCGACGAGATCGGGAGCGTCTGGCGCTATAAGGGATCGAGCCGCACGGATGCGATCGAGCGTATCGCCGAAGTGACCTTTGCCAATGAAGTCTCCGCCATCGGCACGACCAACATCAAGGGTGAAACCGTCAAAATCTTTCGGGAGACCAACCAGGGGAGCAAAGGGCCCTCCGACGGCTTCTTCCGACGCGACAAGACCGGCATCACGTACTACGGCAGCCAACCCACCACGCCGTTCGAGCAGCAATTGATCCCGTACCGGGTGCTCGTCTTCCCATTGGTCATGGATGGCTCCTTCCGGCAACTTGAGAAGAAGGGCGTAGACATGCAAGCGGACCTGGACGGGGACGGCCGTCCTGAACGGGCGGACGTCGTGGCGGATCTCCATGTTGTGGCGCACACGCCCGTGACGGTTCCGGCCGGAACCTTCACCGATACCGTCCAGATTGATGCGGTGATGACCATCACCATTTCTCTGACAAAAGACCGACGCGTGATTATGAGCCGGGATAGGGTCACGAGCTGGTTCGCCCGCGGGGTCGGGCTCGTTAAGTATGTGGAAGAGATCGAGGCGCCTCCCGTGCTGGAGACCCGCGGGGAGGTGACCCACGTCAGCGAGGAATTGGAAAGCTACACCCTCAAGGGAACGGCGAGCGGGCCTTCCGTCCCCTCGTCCTCCCAACCTCCCGGCCGGCTGTAAGCCGCTCCTGCAGTCGCGGATCCGACGCGCAGATTTTGCTCAAGGCCTCCAGCGCATAATCAATCTGCTCCGGTCGGTGGCCAGCCGTGACGCTCATGCGGATACGGCTGGTCCCGGCTGGTATGGTCGGAGGGCGGATCGCCGGGGCATAGATGCCATGCGCCAGCAAGGCTTCAGAGAGAGTGAGCGCTGTGTCGGTTTCTCCGACCAGGAGGGGAATGATCGGCGATTGGCTATCCAACGTGTCGAATCCCAATTGCCGGACGCCCTCATGAAGGCGGTGACGCAGACTCCAGAGCCGCGCCCGCCGTTCTGGTTCGGCTGCAATCACTTCCAGTGCGGCGGTGGCGGCTGCAGCCAATGCCGGTGGCAGCGCTGTCGTATAGATAAAGGGCCGGGCCCGATTCACGAGATAGTCGATCAGGTCGCGGGACCCCGCGACGAAGCCACCGAGCCCGCCGAGCGCTTTGCTGAGGGTACCCATTTGGACGATCGGCCGGCCTTCCAGCCCGTAGTGTTCCACCGTTCCGCGGCCGGTCTTGCCCATGACGCCTGTCCCATGGGCGTCGTCTACGACTAACGTCGCATCCGACTGCTCCACCGCCTTGTACAGATCAGGAAGCGGAGCCAGATCCCCATCCATGCTGAAGACGCCGTCCGTGACGACGAGGGCGGAGCGGAGCGCGCCTCCTCGCTGGAGGAGCTGTGAGAGATGCATGTGATCCCGGTGGCGATAGATTCGCAGCGGGACCTCGCAGAGCCGGCAGGCGTCGATCAGGCTGGCGTGGCAGAGCCGGTCGGCATAGATCACCGCCCGCTCTTCCGCCAGTGTCGGGATCAGGCCCAGGTTGGCCTGGTAGCCGGTGGTAAAGACGAGGGCGGCCTCCACGCGCTTAAAAGCCGCCAGGCGTTCCTCGAGTTCGCGGTGCGGGCGCAGGCTTCCGGATACCAGGCGTGAGGCGCCCGCTCCGACTCCGTAGCGCCGGATCGCGCTGATGGCGGCTTCGGTGACTTGGGGATGCGTGGCTAGGTCCAGATAGTTGTTGGAGGAGAAGAGCAGGACCCGCTGGCCTTCCAGGTCCACCTCGGCGCCCGGGGCGGACTCGATCGTCCGCAGTCGCCGAAGCAGGGAGCGGCGGGCTAGGGCGTCCAAGCGGGTCCGGTACATCGGTTCCCCTATACCTGTTGGTCCCTCTAGGTGTCAACCGGAGCTGAGCGTGTGCGCCAGCGCGCGTGCGTGAGAAGACCGATGCAGAGCAGCACACCGGTCAATGACGCCCATGCTCCTGCTTTGAGCAGCGGGGTCTGGTAGGAGAACCTCACCACGTGCGCGCCGGCCGGCACGACCACCGCGCGCACCAGCGCATTGGCCCGCAGGATGGGGAGCGGGGTGCCGCTCTCGAGCGACGCGGTCCAGCCCTTATCGAACGAATCAAGCAGAACCAGGACGGCTGCCTGCGTGGTCTCCACGCGCACCCGCACGTCTTCGGGAGCGTACTGATCGATGATCGCCGATCCGGTGAGAGCCGGTCCAGGCAGAGTCGCGTCTGTTGTCTCAACCACATCGACCTCACCGTTCAGGAAATCTGCCCGTGTGAGCAGCGCGACGGGATCAACCGGGACGGTTACACGCTCCGGATGTCGCGACAGATAGGCGCGGGGCTTGGCCGGAAAGGGATTTCGGAACAGCGCAAGGTCGTATTCCGGGAGTTCAGCAACGATTGCGTTTACAAACAGCGGGTCCTTCAAGCTGGACCGTAGGCCGATGTAGTAGGACACATTGTAACGCGCCGCTACCTGCGCGCCGATTCCTTGCTGTAACATCGCGATAAGCTCGGTTTTATAGCCTGGAAGATAGGGTTTTGTAGTTTCGATGTGAAACTCGGCATTGTGCAACGCAACGAGCGCCTGTCGCCGCGCTGTGATTACCGCCGCATAGTGGCCGATGGCGCCTTCGAGCTGTTCTGGGAAAGCGACTAAGTTCTCAATGAGGGTGACAAGCCGGAAGCGGCCGGCGTTCAATGTGCCTTCACGCGCTGCGAGCGCCTCTGCCAGCGGCGGCGTAAACGTCGCCATCTCCCGCGGCCCTGTGTGGTAGGCTCGTTGGTTCGCACGTGAAAGATCGAGTGCGACGAGCGCGATTACGACTGCGAGCAGAAGTTCCAACCGAAGCGTTCCTCGGCTGATTCTGGCCACGACCAAGCCGACCCCCAACGCCGCGACGGCACTGAATAGGAAGGCCGGGGCGGCTGCGCGCGCCACCTCCTGGAACAGTGCCTCGGGGACTCCGAAGGTGGTGACGGCCCAGACAGTTGCTGCGTGGGTGTGAAGGATAAGCCCGGCGCTCACGCACAGGATTGCCGCTCCGAACCAGGGCAGGAGATGTCCCTGTCGTGCCCGGAGCACGTCGAGCCCCGCGCCCGCCAGCATTGCGACCGCGAACGACACAATACCCATAAACTTTTCGGGGTATCGGAACGCTGACCAGAGGGGTACCGTCTGGTAGAAGATCTCGTAGAGACCGCCGTAGCGTCCGAGCGCGAGTAGCAAGGCGAAAACGCCCAGCAAGGCCAACACGCGCAGGTCGCGCCGGTGCCAGGCTCCGAGGAGTGCTAGTCCTATTACCGGAACGCCGAGGTAGAGGCTTTGAGCCCACAAGTCATAATCCAGACTACCGAAAAAAAAGCGAGCTACGAGCGCCAAGTTGAGACCTTCTCCAACCGGAGAGACCGCGATCGTCATCAACCGCAAAGGATGCGTCGCCTGACTTAGCGCTTGCTCATGAAACTGCGCGGGATGCACGCGTTCGGTGCCGACAAAGACAGCCCAGCCCGGTCCCAACTGGATGCCGGCGAGGAGGGCCGCAAGGCAACCGATGAGCATCAACCGTAGACAGGCGTCGAGGCGCGAGCGTGGTGCACGTGCCAAACACCAAGCCAACGCGATGAAAATATAGTAATACCCCGTTTGCACATCGCCGTTCAAAAACACCGTGGCCCAGACGGCTGCCGGAGCGACCGCCCACGCGCGTTGTTCCGTGAGCGCTTTCTCTAGGGCGGCGCAAAAGAGCGGCAGCACGCAGACAGGGTAGAGATACAGCACATTATCGGTGAGCGACACGACGTAGCCAGAAAGCGCGAAGACCACTCCGGCGAGCAGGGCTCCCGTCCGCGATAGCGTTAACATGCGCCCGAGCGCGAAGGCGCCCAGGGCGGCCAGCAAGCAAGAGAAGAGCGTCGAAGCACGGTAGGCATCTGGGACGGACAGGAGGAAATAGAGTGCCGTGAACGGGTGGAAGATGCCGATGCCGCTGATCCCGATGAACGTGCAGCCCAGGGCTTCGTAGGGAAACCAGTGCGGCAGCTCGCCGGCCGAAAGGCGGTCGGTCACGTACTGCTTGAGCGGAAGAAAATACCGAAAAGCGTCGCGCTTGATGAGCACCAGCCCCGGCAGCCAGAGTCCATGATAGAACGCCAGGACGATTCCGCAGAGGATGGCCGCCGCAAGCCCTGTGCCCGATCCCCACCGAGTGAAGACGGTTGGTCTGGTGTCGGATTTGTCTGGCGACAAGGACGGGATCATACGCGGTCCTCAGATGAGCGTGTCCGCCAGCGCGCGTGCGTGAGAAGGCCGAAACAAATAAAGACACCGGTCAATGACGTCCATGCTCCTGCTTTGAGCAGCGGGGTCTGGTAGGAAAACCTCACCACGTGCGCGCCGGCCGGTACCACCACCGCGCGCACCAGCGCATTGGCCCGCAGGATGGGTATCGTGGTACCGCTCTCGAGCGAAGCGGTCCAGCCGTTGTCGAACGAATCGAGCAGAATCAAGACGGCCGGCTGTACGGTCTCCACGCGCACCCGCACGTCTTCGGGAGCATACTGATCGATTGTCGCCGATCCGGTTAGGGCGGGACCGGGCAGGGTCACGTCCGCCGTTTCGATGACATCCACTTCTCCGTTCAGAAAGTCGGATCGCGCGATCAGGGCAGCGGGATCGACCGGCGTGGCGGCCCGCTCTGGCCGCTGCGACAGATAGACGCGGGGCTTGGGAGCGACCGGGTTGCGGAACAGCACGAGATCATAGTCGGGCAGTGCGGCCACGACAGCCTTTGCAACGCTTTGATCCTCTGTACGGAACTGTCGGTCAATGTAATAGGCGACGTTAAGTCGTGCGTCGACCTCCATACTTGGATTCTGCTGTAGCAGAGCTGCGAGCGCAGCGCTGTAACCGGGAAGTTGGGGGTGTACTGTCTCGATGTGAAATTCGGCGTTGTGCCCAAGATCGAGCGCCTGTCGTCTCGCCACTGCTATTGCTCCATGGTACCCAAGCCTGCGTTGAAGATGTTCTGACCACAGAGTCTCAGACCGAGTGGTCGAAACGAGTCTGAAACGACCGGGATCTAAAGTCCCTTCGTATGCCCTGAGTGTTTTGATGAACTGCGGGGTGAACGTGGCAGCCTTTACTGGGCCGGTGTGATATGCCCCAAGGTTTGCTCGCGAAAGATCGAACATGACAAGTGTTACGAGGGCAATAACGAAAAACTTCATGCGTAGTTGTCCTCCCTTGGTTCCTGCGACAAGCAGCCACATGCCCAAGGCTGTGATGGCGCTGAACAGGAAGGCGAGCGCTGCTGAGTTTGTCAGCAAACGAGCCAATGCTGAAGGCGCTCCGAAGCTGGCTGCTGTCCACTCACTGAAGGTCTCGGTGTGGAGGCCGAGCCCGGCCGCCGCGCATAGGAATGCTGCTACGAGCCAGGGTGTCGAGCATTCTTTTCCAGACCGCAGCACATCAAGCCCGGCACCCGCGAGCATCGCGACTGCGAACGAAACGACCCCCATGAGTTTTTCGGGGTATCGGAATGCTGACCAGAATGGCACAAGGTGATAAAAGATCTCGTACAGGCCGCCGTAGCGTCCGAGCGCAAGTACGAGGGCGATACCCCCCAGCAGAGCGAGCACGCGCAGGTCGCGGCGCTGCCACGCTCCGAGGCAGGCGAGCCCTGTCACGGGAACTCCCAGGTATAGACTCTCAGCCCACATGCCATACTTCGGGCTGCCAAAGAAGAAACGCCCCATGTCAACCTGGTCCTCAGTTGCACCGATCGGCGAGGCAATCACACTCAGCAAACGCAGCGGATGGGTTGACCAGCGTAACACCTGTTCGTAAAACAGCATGGGCTGTGTGCGGTTGCTATCCACAAAAACTGCCCATGCCGGCCCGAGTTGAATGCTGGCGAGTAGAGCCGTCAGTCCCCACACGAGCGTCAGCCTCAGGCAGGTTTCAAAGTGAAAGTCTGATGCACGCGTTAATGTCCAGGCAATGGCTATAAAGCCGTAATAATAGCCCGTTTGTATGTCGCCGTTCAGAAATACCGTTGCCCAGACAATCGCTGGCGCTACAGACCAGGCAACGTCGTCCCTGAGCGCCCTTTCAAGGGTTGCACAGAAAAGCGGTAACATGCAGATCGAATATAGGTAGGTGAGGTTATCGGTGAGAGACACGACATATCCTGAAAGTGAGAACGCAAGCCCCGCAATCAGTGCTCCCGCTCGTGAAAAGTTTAGCACGCGTCCCAGTACAAATGCTCCGAGTGCAGCCAGCAAGCACGAGAGGAGCGTTGCGGTACGATGCGCATTATGCACCGAAAAGACGAAGTAGAGCGCCGAGAATGGGTGAAAGACTCCCGTATGGGTTGCGCCGATGAATGGGCGACCCAGTCCCTCGTAGGGGAACCACTGCGGGAGTTCACCGACTGAGAGCCGCTCGATTACATACTGCTTGAGCGGAGGGAAAAACCAGAAGGCATCCCGTTTAATAAGCACTAGTCCGGGCAGCCAGAGATTGTGGTAGAAAGCAAGCGTAATCCCGCAGAGGACGGCCAGCGTGAGTCCTGTGGGTGACCTCGTCCACGTGAGAAGCCTCCAACTGGGAGAACCCATCGGTAGTAATTCTCCAAGACAGCGAGTTAGTCGAGACTCGCTGTCAGACATTCATTTTCTGTCATAGGCCATACACCCACGTGGGCGCTGGGAACGGATTCTAGACGCGGGCTTTCGAAGAGGCAAGCATAAATATGTGCCAGGTCACCGCCGGTCGATTGACATTTGCCGAAGGCCTGCGTATAAGGAACCGCGTTGCAAGGCAGACAGAGCTGCGGAATGTTTAAAATAAGAAAAAATCGGAAGGGAGTGCTCGCCGATCCGACGCACTTGGTCGATTCGGTCGAACAAGCAGCCCGGCAGGCGCGTGAGAACCTGCAATGGCTGATCGCGGGGGTGGTCGTGGCCGTTTTGGTAGGAGTGGCCGTCGGCGGTTTTTTCTGGGTGCGTTATCAGGACGACCGCACAGCCGCTGACTTGCTGCGCGAGGCTACGCAGACTGTCTCCGAGCGCTCCAGTCCTGGCGGGCCGCCTCCGGTTCGGCAACCGCAGGAATTGCAGAAAGCGACCCTCATTTTTCAAAAGATTCTGGCTGACTTTCCGTACAGCTCAGTCGCGCCACAGGCCGCCTACTTGTTAGGCAATGTCCTCAGCGAGAGGCAGGACTGGGAAGCAGCCGTTAGGGCCTACCAGGGTTTTCTCGCCAGGTACGGGAACCAACGGGCGTTGGTTCCTCTGGTCTACCAGCGCATGGCGTACGCCCAACTCGCTCAGGGAAAAACGGAGGAGGCGGAGAAGACGCTCGCCGCGCTCGTGCAAATGAACGGCGCGCCCAACCAGGATCAAGCGCTGTTCGAGCTCGGCAAAATCAACGAGACCCTGAACCGCCCGGAGGGAGCGCTGGCTCAGTACCAGCAGATCGTGAAGGACCACCCATCTTCGCCTTTCGCGGCGGAAGCGTCCGTTCGCGTCAAGACCCTCGATGCGCGCAAAGCCGCTCCGCAGCAGCCTGCGCCGCCGCCCGCCACGCCTCCTGCTAAATAAATTTATCGAACTTATCGCGACAGTTTGGCCAGCGCCCGGGAGGCGCCGACTGCGGCCTTTTTCGGTTGGGGGAGGAGCAGCCACTCGCCGGGTTTGGGCTTGTCGGATTTGTTGAGGGCGTTGGCTTCCAGGATCGCTGTGATGGTGGTGCCGTGCCGTGAGGCGAGAAGGGCCCAGGTATCACCGCGGCGGATCTGATGCGGGACGGCATGGACCCGCGTCCTTGCCTCATAGGTGCCTAGATTATTGAGCAGGGTAGTTTTACTGCCCACCGGGACTTTGAGGTGGTAGGCCGGATCCGGGGGCGTCAGGTCTTTTCGCAGTTCCGGGTTGAGAGCTTTCAACTCCTGGTACGATACGCCCGCGGCCTGGGCAGCCGTGCGTAAATGGAGCGAACGGGCGAGGACCACTTCCTCATACTCAAGGGGTATTGGGGGAGAAATGGTGAATCCGAATCGGTTCGGGTCTTTGGCAATCAAGGCGGCGGCTAGGAACCGAGGTACGTACTCTTTCGTCTCGCGTTTGAGCAGCTTGGTGTCTGTGAGATCCCAGAAGTCATCGGCCTGCGCGCGGACGAGCGCGCGGCCCACCTTCCGCTCGCCGGCATTGTAGCCCGCCATGGCCAAGGGCCACGATCCAAAGAGTTGATGCAGGTCTCGGAGGTACTGGGCGGCGGCTAGCGTGGACTTCACGGGGTCTCGCCGTTCGTCGATCCAGTTGTCCACCCGCAGGCCGTAAGCCTTGGCGGTCGGCTTCATGAATTGCCATGGGCCGGCAGCTTTGGCGCGCGAGATGGCGTCCGTGCTGAATCCGCTCTCGACCAGAGACAGAAAGACGAGATCACCGGGCAGGTTGAATTCCGCGAAGATCCGCTCGACCATCGGGCGGTGTCGCTCCAGGCGGTTCAGCCAGACTTCAAAGCGGTCGTGAATGCGAACGGAGAAAAACTGCACGTGTTTGTCGATTTTGGAAGTCCGGATGATGGGAACGTTGAAGTCAAGCGTCTCTATGGAGTCGGGCGTCTCGGAGTCCGTGCCCTCAGTAAGAGACTTGGAGGGCGCCATCTGGGACAGCACTGCGGCTGACGTGGTTGAGACGTCCGGAGGCTCGATGGAGTCGAGAGGTTCTGCTGAGGTCGGAGCGGCGGATGGGAGCGACTCGGCGGTCGTCGCGCCGACTCGTATGGTTTCCTCTCCTCGGGATGGGACGGGCGGTCCAGCCCACCCTATGGCCGGGAGCGTCACAACGGCCACAAGCCAGAACTCAAGAGCGATCAGTCGAAAACGCACAAGCATAGGTTCCTCCAGCAGAACCTTCAGTATACCTAAAAGGACTAGTTGAAAGCAAGACTAAAGTGGTCTGAAGAGACAAGCAGAGCCGCTCACTTCGGCTTCGCGAAGACATTGATGCTGTGGCCTGGAGGGATCAATTCTCGAAGACGACGGGGGGAGTTTGGCAGCGGATGGGATGCTCCCAGCGGGGTCAGCACATATCCCAACGGTGCAAGGAGGGCGAGCAATTCCTCCAGGGAATCTCCGGTTTCCGTCAGCAAATAAGGGGCCAATTCCATGAGGATCATTGGCTTTTCCCGCGTGAGTGTGGCCCGGCCGCCCCGCAAGACTTTGCACTCATACCCGTCCAGGTCCAATTTGACAAAATGTATCCGTTTCATTGCCGCGCGATCACGGTAGTCGTCCAATGTGGTGACGGAGGCGCCCATCGTTTCCATCATTCTCCCGCCATGCTGTTCGTGAAGACCGGTGTGGGTTTTCAAAGGCCAACTGGAACACAGCCGGGGAACGAGGCCGCTTCCCGACTGATCTAGGAGCATGACCTGTTCCAGGCAGATTCTTCGGGAGAGATCCGGATTGAGGGCCACGTTCACGGCGAGCTTCTGAAAGGCGAAATCCGTCGGCTCAAAGGCGATCACCCTGCCGCGGGGTCCGACGCATCGTGCAAAATGCAAGGTGTGTGCGCCGATGTTTGCGCCGATATCGAGCACGGTGTCATCGGGCATGATCACGCGACGGTAAGCTGTGACCGTGGATTGCTCGAACATGCCCAGCAAGTAGATCGAAAGGTCGATGCCTTCGTCCAGGTCGAGACGCCATTGAATGCCGCTGCGGGAGGTGACGGTAGTATTGCTCAGGCCCAGCATCCTTCTGGGCAAGGTGATGACCGCGCGGCTAACCTTTGCAATGGCGATTTTCGTTTTGGTGCTGAGCAACGGACAGGGAGCTCTTGATGGGCGTCAGGAATTAGGATCGGCCATGCGTAAGCTCATCATACTCCGCGAATTCTTGTCAAGCCGAGCAGAAGTCCGATGCTGCAGTCCGTTTGGTCCTCTTGAGACGCTATTAATCGGCTGATTTCGCATTCATTTAGGTCTTTTGGTCACCTTGACACCTTTTCGACCCTGTGATAGCGTGGCACTGTTTTTTCCATCCATCACAATCCCTGTAGAAGGAGACCAGCGGCATGCTGAAACGGTACCTGTTGGCTCCAGGGCCGACCCAAGTTCCCCCGGAAGTGTTGCTGGCTATGGCCAAGCCGATCCTGCACCACCGGGCGCCCGAATTTGCCGGCATGTTTGCGGAGATCCGGGAGGATCTTAAATGGCTGTTCCAGACCCGCCATGAGGTGCTGACCTTGGTGTCGTCCGGGACCGGTGCCATGGAAGGGGCGGTATCCAATTTCCTCTCGCCCGGCGATAAGGCCTTATATGTCAACGGCGGTAAGTTCGGCGAGCGGTGGGGGAAGCTGTGCAAGGCCTTCGGCGTGACTGGGATCGAGATTAAAGTGGAATGGGGCGAGGCCGTTGATCCGCAAGCAGTGGTCGACGAGCTGAAGAAGGATCCCGCCATCAAAGCGGTCTACGTGCAGGCGAGCGAGACGTCCACCGGCGTGGCTCACGACACCAGGGCGCTGGCGGAGATCGTACGGTCTCGCGAGGAGACCATCTTGGTGGTGGATGCCATCACGGCCCTTGGGGTGTTCGATTTGAAGACCGATGAGTGGGGAATTGATGTGCTGGTGGGCGGCTCGCAGAAGGCGCTGATGCTGCCTCCGGGCTTGGCCTTCGTGAGCGTGAGCGACAAGGCCTGGCGGCTGGCCGACAAGGCCAAGAATGCGGCCTTCTATTTCAACTTCAAAAAGGAACGTGAGGCCCAGCAGAAGAACCAGACCGCGTACACCGCCGGGGTCTCGTTGATGATCGGGCTCAAGGAAGTGATGAAGATGCTCAAGGCGGAGGGCCTGGGCAATGTCTTTGCGCGTCACGCCCGGTTGGCCCACGCGATGCGGGATGGCATGAAGGCGGCCGGCCTCTCGCTCTTTCCCAAGCAGAGTCCCAGCGACGCCCTCACAGTCGTCTCGGCGCCGGCCGGCGTGGACGGCCAGGCCATCTACAAGAATCTCCGCGAGCAGTACGGCATCACCGCGGCCGGCGGGCAGGACCACCTCAAGGGAAAGATCTTCCGGATCTCGCACATGGGTTACATGGACACGTTCGATGTCATTCAGGCGCTGGCCGCCACCGAGATGGTGCTGAAGGGGCTCGGCCATCCGGTGAAGCTGGGCTCGGGCGTAGGCAAAGCTGAGGAGCTGTTGCTCGCGAAATGAAAATTCTGGTCAGCGACAGCCTCTCCAAGCATGGGGTTGAGATTCTCCAGAAGGCCGGCCTGTCTGTGGACGTCAAGACCAAACTGTCCAAGGAGGAACTCCTCAAGGAGATCAAGCAGTACGAAGGACTGATCGTCCGGAGCGCGACGAAAGTGACGGCCGAGGTGATTGCCGTCGCGGACAAGCTCAAGGTGATCGGACGGGCGGGGTCCGGCCTGGACAACGTGGACACGGCAGCCGCCACCAAGCGTGGCATTGTGGTGATGAACACGCCCGGCGGCAATACCGTCACCACGGCCGAGCATACCTTTGCGATGATCTTTGCGCTCGCCCGCAAGATCCCGCAGGCCACGGCTTCAATGAAGGCTGGCAAGTGGGAGAAAGAGCGCTTCATGGGGGTGGAGCTCTACAACAAGACTGTGGGCATCGTTGGAATGGGCCAGATCGGCAGTCACCTTGCGAAGCTGGCCCGTGGGGTGATCATGAACGTGATTGCGTACGATCCGTACCTGGCGGAGGAGCAGGCCCGCAAGGTGGGCGTCGAGGTGGTGGGGCTGACTGAGCTCTTCCGCCGAGCCGACATCATCACGATGCACACGCCCCTGACAGCGGAGACCCAGAACCTCATCAACACCTCGACGATAGCGACGATGAAGGACGGCGTCCGTCTCATCAATTGCGCGCGCGGAGGGATCATCAACGAGCAGGATCTCTACGACGCGCTGAAGAGCGGCAAGATCGCGGGCGCGGCCTTCGATGTGTTTGAAGAAGAACCGATCAAGCCCGGTCACCCGTTGCTGACACTGGACAATTTCATCTGTACGCCGCATATCGGGGCGTCCACCACCGAGGCTCAGGAGAATGTGGCTGTCGGGATCGCCGAGCAGATCGTGGACTACCTGACGCGCGGGATCGCCCGCGGCGCTGTGAATATCCCCTCGGTGCCCGCCGAATTGCTGTCGCGACTGCAGCCCTACATCACGCTGGCTGAGAAGCTGGGACTGTTGCACTCCCAACTGTACGAGGGCGGCATCGAGCGCGTCACGGTCGAGTACAGGGGCGAGGTCGCGGGCGTCAACGTGGCGCCGTTGACCATCGCAGTGCTGAAAGGGCTCCTGACGCCGATTCTTGAGGAAACGATCAACTACGTAAACGCGCCGGTGGTGGCGCGCGAGCGGGGTATCGAGGTGAAGGAAGTGAAGAGCAGCGATGCAGGGGACTTCACCAGCCTGGTCACGATCCAGGTGGAGGCCGAGAAGAAGACCAGCCGGATCGCCGGCGCACTGTATGGTCGGCGCGATCCCCGGATCGTTCAGTTGGAGAACTTCCGGGTAGAGATCGTGCCGGAAGGACACATGCTGTTCATCCTGAACTACGATCGTCCCGGCGTCATTGGCCAGGTGGGACAGATCCTGGGGGAGCACCAGATCAATATTGCGCGCATGCAGTGCTCGCGTGAGGAAAAAGGCGGCCAGGCCCTGCTCATCGTGGGCGTGGACGCGCCGTTGCCATCGGAGGTCCTTCGCGCGATCACCGGTGCCAAGAATATCATCTCGGTCAAACTCGTGCGTCTGTAGCCGGCACGGTCCGCTGGTCTCTTGATGAATACGCTCGTTCGCTCTCCGATCCCCCCAGGCGTCGCCACCTTTCTGCCCGTGGCGGCGGGGGAGAAACGCGCGGTCGAGGAGATCGTCTTCGCAGTCTTTACGGAGCACGGCTACTGTGAGATCATCCCACCCACCTTTGAATACCTGGACGTGCTGGCCCCTGGCCTTGATGCCGAGCTTATTGAGAAGTCCTACAAAGTGGTGGATCGGGCCACGGGGCGCATTCTCGTCATCCGCCCGGATGTCACGGCCCAGATCGCCCGGATGGTGGCGATGGGCATGGTGCACCAGCCGTTTCCCCTGCGGCTCTGCTATTGCGCCAATGTCTTTCGCTATGAGCCGGAGCATGCCGGCCGCGACTGCGAAATCTTCCAAATCGGCATCGAACTGATCGGCTCCAAGGGCACGGCGGCCGACGTCGAGCCGATCACGGTGGCAGCGGAGTGTCTCCGTCGCCTCGGGATCACGTCCTTTACCATTGCCATCGGGCAGGGGGCGTTCTTCAATGCGCTGCTTCGCCGGACCGGCGTTTCCGCATCCATGCAGCGCAATCTGCGGGAAGCGGCGGCGCGCAAGGACGTTCCACGAATGGAAGCCCTACTTCGCAGCGCCGGCGTACGGGGGCGCGCCGCGAAAGCCCTCTTGGCGGTTCCCGAACTGTTCGGCGGTGAGGAGGTACTGGAAGCGGCGGGCCGGCTGGTGCCCCGGTCGGAAGACTGCCGTCGTCCGTTGACTCTGCTGCATGAAGTCTGGAATCGAATGACGGCGGCGGGTTTGGGCAAACATCTCCTGCTGGATATGGGAGAAATCCGACGGATGGAGTATTATACCGGCCTGGTCTTCGACATCTATGCCGACGGTCTGGGCGCGGAGGTCGGGGGTGGGGGACGGTACGATCACTTGATCGGTCGGTTCGGACGTGAAGTTCCCTCGACGGGATTTGCGTTTGACCTGAATCGGCTGCTTCAACTGCGTGCCGTGCAGGGCGGCCGGCCGAGCAAGGGTGGCAAGCGTACCGCCGCCGCTCGTGCCCGAAGTCTCGTGCGGGGAGGACGCCGATGAAGCCCCGTGGTGTGCCCAATCAAGCTGACCCCTCGGCTCTCAGGCTGCCCCCCCAGAATCTCGACGCGGAGAAAGCTGTTCTGGGAGCAATCCTTCTGGACAATCAGGCAATCTACAAGACTCTTGAAGTCATCAACGCTGACGAGTTTTATCTTCCCAAGCACCGGCGGATTTTCGAGGCCATGATCGATCTGGCCGAACGCAATCAAGTGATCGACCTCGTGACGTTGACGGACCATCTGCAACATGCCGACGTCTTGGAGGGGGTTGGAGGCAGCGCGTATGTGACCGATCTGGCCCAGGCCGTTGCGACCGCTGCCAGTGTGACCTATCACGCGAAGCTCATCCACGAAACCGCCATCAATCGAACGCTCATCGGGGTGGCCACGGAGATCGTGACCCGCGGCTATGAAGGGACCAAGCGCGTCGACGAGCTGCTGGATTTCGCCGAACGGAGCATCTTCGGGATCGCCGAGCGTCGCCTGAAGAGGTCTTTTGCCAAGATGAAGGATGTCGTCGACGGCACGATCGAGCAGATCAATCAGCTGTATGAGCGCAAGGAGAGGATCACGGGGATCCCCACGGGCTTCAAAGACTTGGACGAGATGACCGCGGGTTTCCAGCCGTCCGATCTGATCATCGTGGCCGGCCGGCCGAGCACGGGCAAGACCAGCCTGGCGTTGGGTATCGCCCTGCACGCGGCTTTGCACAAGCAACGGCCATATACCGTGGCCATCTTCAGCCTCGAAATGTCCAAGGAGCAGTTGTGCATGCGATTGCTGAGTGCGGCCGGACGCCTCGACATGCACCGGATCAGGACAGGGCATCTGCATGAGGGGGAATGGCAGCGCCTGGCGCGCGCCGCCAGCACCTTGCATGAGAGCAAGATTTATATCGATGATACCCCCGGCATCACCGCGTTGGAGATGCGGGCCAAAATCCGCCGGCTTCGGGCCGAGGCGGGGCTCGATCTGGTCGTGGTGGATTATCTACAGTTGATGTCCGGAAGCGGCGACACCGAAAACCGGCAACAGGAGATCTCCGACATCTCCCGGTCGTTGAAGTCCGTCGCCAAGGAACTGCACATCCCGATCGTGGCCCTTTCCCAGCTCAGCCGGGCGGTGGAGAATCGCCCGAGCAAAAAGCCGGTGCTGGCCGACCTCCGGGAGTCGGGCGCCATCGAACAGGACGCTGACCTGGTGATGATGATCTACCGCAGCGATCTGTATGCCGCGGAGCCGGGGGAGAGCGAAGAGAAAACGGAGTCGGGGCGGGTGGCGGAAATCTTGATTGCCAAGCACCGCAATGGGCCGACGGGGAAGATTGAGTTAACGTTCCTTCCGGAGTTGGCCAAGTTCGAAGATTACACCCGCGAGCCGAGTTGACTCACTTCCGGAGCGCCTTTATAATCCACTGTGAGAAATGCCTGTCGTGATCCGCGTCACGCTCGCGGACAGACGTCATCGTGACGCGACCGAAAAAATGAAGGGGACGGAGATTTCCACAATGATCCTACGGATGAGCGTGTGGGCCATTGGCCTTCTTTCCGTTGCGGCCTGCGTTCCCTCTGCTCTGCATGCCACGGAACGAGGAGACGCATCAGGCAAGCCTTCCGTGACCGAGCGCGTCCAGGCGCCGAAGGCCTATTATCATTTTATGCGTGGATACCACTCCGAGCTGGTCAACGAGACGGGGGTGGCGCTGGAGGAATATCAGAAGGCGCTCGCGATTGATCCCACCTCGGTCGCGCTCCATCTTCGTCTGGCGACCATCTACCAAAACCGGGGTGACCACGGACAAGCGCAAGCCCACGCTGAGCAGGTGCTGGCCCAGGATGATTCCAATCTGCAGGCCCTCCACATTCTGGCTGCGGAGGCGGCGGCCGCAAACCAGACGGAGCGCGCGATCGAGTACTACGAGCGGATCGTCGCGTTACGGCCCCAAGACGGTCAGGCCTATTATTCGATCGGCATGTTATTGGCCGGGCTCAAGCGCTATGAAGAGGCGGAGCGTATCCTCCGCCAGGGCATTGCGACGGCTCCTGCCTCTGCACCGGTCGGGTATATCTATCTCGGCCACATTCTGGTCGAGCAAAAGGCCTGGGATCGTGCCGCGCAGGCCTATCGCGACGCCCTGACCGCCAATCCAGACTTCGAGCCGGCCTCTCTGGGCCTTGCGGCGACGTTGGAAGCCCAAGGCGAGACAACCCAGGCGATTGCGATCCTCCGAAAGGCGCTGGAGAACAACTGGGGCAATCGAGAGGCGCGCCAGCGGTTGGTGCGGTTGCTGTTGACGCAGAAGGCGTATGAGCCGGCCCTCGCTCTGTTGCGTGAGGCGGTCGCGGAGAATCCAGGTGATGTGGAAGCCCAACTTCGCATCGGTCTCATTTACGGGGAATTGAAAGAATTCGGACAGGCGGTCGAGCAGATGAAGCTCGTGCTGACCTTGCGCCCGCAAGAGCTTCGCGTGCGTGACCACCTGGCTTACCTCTATGAAGAACAGAAGGAGTACGACAAGGCGGTCGCCGAATACCAGGCGATCATCCAGACCGATCAGAAGTACACTGATGCCCACCTCCATCTTGGGTATCTGCTGTTTCGCCTGAAGCGAAACGAGGAAGCGCTGTCACATTTTCGCCGGGTGGTCGCGCTTAATCCCAAGATGGTCGAAGCCCATCTCATGCTGGGGCTGACTTTACTCCAGGCGGCCCGACAAGAGGAAGCGGTGAGCGTCTTTCGCGAGGGGCTGCAGCAAAATCCCAACAACGCTGATCTCCATTTCAACTTGGGAACCGCGTACGACAAGCTGGGCCGGTTGGATGAGTTGGTCCATGAGATGGAAGAGGCCATCCGATTGGATCCCAAGCATGCCGATGCGCTGAACTACCTTGGCTACACCTATACGGAGCGCGACATGCGGTTGGAAGAGGCGGTCACCCTGATCCAGCGTGCGCTTGCCGTCAAACCACAGAATGGCTACTATCTCGACAGTCTCGCGTGGGCCTATTTCAAGCTGGGCCGTTTGCAGGAGGCGCTGAAGGAAATGAAGCGGGCCGTGGCGGTGGTGCCGGACGATCCCGTGTTCTTCGAGCACCTCGGCGAGATCTACCTCACCAACAGCCTCTTGACCGATGCCCGCGAGGCGTGGCTGCGCTCGCTGGAGCTCGATCCGACGAACAGAAAACTGGCGGATCGATTTAAAGCGAAGGGGTTCGGAGATCCGGCCACGGATGAACGCATCCGCAAGTCACAACAGCGGCAGTCACAAAAGTCCCTCTAGTCGTTCGCGCAGCGACAATTTTAGCCTACATCGTGACGAGAATCATCTTTTCGCGCTGTACGCCATTCACGCGTTGCGTCTAACCATTGGTTTTATCAACCGGTTGAACCTTTTATGAGTGGCAAGCGGTTTGCACGTCCTCTCATCCCCGGGTATTATTAGGCTGCACGCGATGTTTGCAAGAATGCTGGAGCAAAACGGATCGTACGTGATCGCGAACATCACAACGCTTGAATATGTGGTATCCGGCACGCCGAGGTATTCCTACTGGTATGACGTCAGCGGCATCCCGACGGCAGTCCCCGGCGTGGGCATGGCGGCGGTTCCCTGCAACGCGAACGCCACGCCAGCTTTGGTTGCGGCTGCCGCAGCGTCATTTACAGCGGGAGCCCGCGTGAATATTGATGCCGATTCGACGTGTGACGATTGGGTCATCAACGATATAAGGGTTCTGACCAACACGGTCGATGATATTGCAGGCTAAAAGGTGGTGGATGCAATGGAGGGACGTTTTCGGCCCCCATTGTGACAGAAATTGTCACAAGCTTCTGGTTGAGGTGTGACTGATCCTGTTTTCTCAGACATTTTTAGGAATATTGCATTCAATTTGGCTGGCATCAGTATTGCTTTAGATACAGTAACAGTTTGGATTTTATTGCGATTCGGGAGGCAGCAAGGATTCGGTTGCCCGGTCGCTGAGCAGAAAGAACAATCACTTCAACGTAAGGAGGGCTAGCGATGATCTCTCGAATTAAGGGACAGCAAGGCTTTACATTGATTGAGTTGATGATCGTGGTGGCGATCATCGGGATCTTGGCGGCGATCGCCATCCCGAACTTCCTGACCTATCAGGCC
>Ga0207684_10001438_pt1 | contig 25754 bp, 21 predicted proteins | sample KBSK5501metaG_FD_184342 | JGI IMG/M metagenome (GOLD analysis project Ga0207684, IMG submission 184342) | Corn, switchgrass and miscanthus rhizosphere microbial communities from Kellogg Biological Station, Michigan, USA - KBS K5-50-1 metaG... | ecosystem: Host-associated > Plants > Roots >...
ATCCTGTTGCCTGAATGGTTTGGTGAGAAACTCAACCGCGCCAGACTTCATGGCCTTGACCGACATCGGAACGTCTGCATGTGCGGTGAGAAAGATGATCGGAATAGTTACTTTCGCTCTTTTTAGTTCGTGCTGAAGGTCCAAGCCGCTAATGCCGGGGAGTCTCACGTCAAGAATGAGGCAACTGGGACCGTCACTGCGCGGACTCGACAAGAACTCCTGTGCAGTTCCGAAAGACTTAGAATGCAAGCCGACGGACTCCAGCAGCTCCTGGAGAGACTCACGCACATCTCTATCATCATCGACAATGAATATGGTTGGCACATCCTGCGTGCTCATAACGACGCGCCTCACTCAGAAGGAAAGTCAAAATCAAAATGTCGCGAGCTTCATTCTGTCGTCGCCGATCAAGCGCCGGTTGACAACGCCGGATAGATTGTATCGGATGATGCAATGGGGAAGCCGCGCAAGGCCTCGACGTAGGGGGTGGAACTCGAGGACGGTTGGCGACCGCTGACGCTCACCAGATTTGCATGCTCACCCGCTTGAGACATCTGTGCCGATGCAGATGGGTGAGCCCCGAAGGTCAACGTGGGGCATTTACCGGTTCACGCTTGATTTCAGAGAGTTCCTTAGAGAAATTGAAATCCGTGGGAGCACTGCCGGTGATCAAACGTGCACCACGACTGAATGTCAGATCCTGTATCGCCCATTGAATGAAAACGAGAATGCGACTCTGGAACGAAACCAGATAGGTTACATGGATAAAAGCCCAAACCAGCCACGCTAAGAACCCCGAAATGTGAAGACCGAAAACGTCCGCCACTGCGGCCGCGCGTCCAATCACTGCCAGAGACCCTTTGTCGAAGTAACGAAAGGGTGGAAGCTCCCGCTGACCCTTTACTTTTCGCAAGATCGCCTTTGCTGCATAGGCTCCTCCCTGCATGGCGACCTGGGCCACTCCAGGCAAAGGTTTTCCTTTTTCATCCATCGCTGAAGCCAGATCGCCGATTACGTAAATGTCCGGATAGCTTGGAATCGTCAGGTCAGGTTTTACTTTGACTCTTCCTCCTTTGTCGGTCTCGGCTTTTGTGTGGCTAGCCAGGATTTTGCCCAGCGGCGACGGTGTGATACCGCCAGCCCAGACGACCGTCTTCGCGGCGATTGAATCGGTTCGCCCGCCGGAATCAATCGTCAAACCCTCTTTGTCCACGTCTTTGACCATTGCACCGCACCTCACCTCGACTCCAAGCTTGGCAAGCGAACGGCTTGCCTTTTCGGCCAGGACGTCAGGGAAAGGCATCAGTACTCGAGGCGCACCATCCAGCAGAATGATCTGCGCTTCCTCGGGATGGATGGAACGAAAGTCATTTTTTAGCGTTTGGTGGGCGATCTCCGCAATCGCTCCAGAGAGTTCCACGCCAGTCGGCCCCGCGCCAACAACCACGAATGTGAGCCAACTTCGGCGCTGCACGGGATCCGAAAGGCGCTCGGCCACTTCGAATGCATAAAGAATTTTGTGGCGGATGGCCGTGGCTTCTTCAATACTCTTCATGCCGGGTGCCCACTCTTGCCACTCGTTGTGCCCGAAGTAGGACGTCTGTGAGCCGGCCGCAACGATCAATGAATCGTAAGGCACGATGGCCCCATCGGCCAGAAAGACGCGTTTGGAATCAGGATCGATGTCCACGACGGTCCCCAACCAAACGCGAGTATCTTTCTGCCGGCTTAGGACGCTCCGAAGGGGCGAGGCGATCTCTCCCGCCGAAAGCGAGCCCGTCGCGACTTGATAGAGGAGTGGTTGGAAAAGGTGATAGTTTCGCCGATCGATAAGCGTCACGTCCACCAGGTTTGAGTTCAAGTGCTGGGCTGCAGAGAGCCCACCAAACCCCCCGCCTATGATGACCACCTTCCAGCGTTCGCTCATTGCTTCTCTCCTAGAGGGTGAGTCATCTCTTCGGGGCGTACCCATGAGTCGAACTGTTCTGTGTTGAGGAAACCGAGTTTCAGAGCGGCCTCACGCAAGCTGATATCCTCGCGATATGCAGTCAGTGAGATCTTCGCCGCCTTCTCATATCCAATATGTGGGTTAAGTGCCGTCACCAGCATCAATGAATTGTCGAGATGCTCCTTGATACGCTTTTTATTCGGCTCGATCCCAACGGCGCAGCGCTCGCAGAATGAGCGCGACGCATCGGCCACCAGTTCAATCGACGTCAGTAAGTTGTGCAGGATTACCGGCTTGTATACATTCAGCTGGAAGTTACCCTGCGAACCCGCAAACGCCACGGCGTGGTCGTTGCCAAAAACCTGGACCGCCACCATCGTGAGTGCCTCGCACTGAGTGGGATTGATCTTTCCCGGCATGATGGAAGAGCCGGGCTCGTTTTCGGGAATTTTGATTTCTCCGAAGCCGCCGCGCGGACCGCAGGCGTACCAACGGACATCGTTTGCGATCTTCATCAACGCCCCCGCAAGAGTGCGAAGAGCTCCGCTCACGCCGACCATACCGTCGTGTGCCGAGAGCGCCGCAAATTTATTGGGAGCTGATACGAACGGCTGACCGGTTTCTTCCGCGATCCATCGGGCAGCTGTCTCGCCAAAGCGAGGGTCGGCATTGAGTCCCGTACCAACTGCTGTGCCACCGATTGCCAGAGAGTAAATGCCGGGAAGAGCTTGGCGAATGCTATCAACGGCCTCGTCGAGTTGCGCCACCCAGCCTGAGATCACTTGCCCGAGTGTTAGCGGTGTCGCGTCCTGAAGGTGCGTCCGCCCAACCATGACTACATCGCTGTACTGCTTCGATTTCCCGTCGAGTACCTGTCGCAGGCCGCGCACAGCGGGAAACAACTTGTGCTCGATTGCCTCCACGGTCGCAATGTGCATCGCGGTAGGAAACGTGTCGTTCGATGATTGACTATGATTCACATCGTCGTTGGGATGAATTGGTTTTTTTGAGCCGACTATGCCGCCGGCAAGCTGAATCGCGCGATTCGCGATCACTTCATTGGCATTCATGTTGGTCTGCGTGCCAGAACCGGTCTGGAATACGACCAGAGGAAACTCGTCATCCCATCGGCCATCGATCACTTCCTCCGCAGCGCGGACAATCAGATCGACTTTGTCCCTCGAAAGCTGGCCGAGTTGCCCATTGGCCAAGGCTGCACACTTCTTCAAAATTCCCAGAGCTCGAATGACGGGCCCGCCCCAGCGAAAACGTTCGACCCCGATTGGAAAATTCATGTGAGAGCGCTGGGTCTGTGCACCCCAGAGATGCTCGGCCGGAACACGCACTTCTCCTAAGGCGTCCTCTTCGATGCGGAACTCGTTAGCGGTTGTAACACTCATGGTTCAATTCTCCTTAAAATTCATTTTCCCCAGAGCAGAGATGCCCAAGGCACGCCAATTCCCAGGAACAAGACGAGAAAGATCGCTCCGAAAATCGTCCCGAGGCGCCAGTAGTCCTTAGCCGGCAAGTAGCCGCTATTCGCATAAATAGGGCTGGCTGCGTCAGCAAACGGTGTGATGACGCCCATGATTCCCAGTTCCATGCACAGGAGCAGGGCGAATTCCTTCACGGGAATGCCCGGGATGGCAGCGCCCGTCAACAGAACCACTGGCAGCAACGCGGTCGTGTAGGCATCCACGCTGGCGAACACATAATGGGCCACGAAGAACAGGGCGAGCAGAATGAGCATCGCGAGGTGGGGCGACAATCCGTGCATGTGCCCGGCGATGCCGTCGGCGAACCATTTAACAAAGCCAACTCGGTTCAGCCCATCGCAGAGCGCAATGAGTGCACCCAGCCAGGCGAACGTAGTCCAGGCGCGCTTATGTCCTGCGATGTCATTCCAAGTCAAGACCCGGGTGATCAGCAGCAGCGAGACTGCGATTCCTGCGACAGCCGCGGCACCGACGTAGCTACCTCCTGCAACCCACAGCACGAGCGAGAGGACAACAACCCCCGTCAGGATCATCTCGTTGCGAGTGAGTGGCCCAATTTTTTCAAGCTGCGTCGCTGCCCACTTTGAAACTTCACTGTTGCGCTTCACTTCTGGCGGATATAGCCAATAACTCAGAAGAGGGGTGAGAATCAAAAGCGGGAGTATTACGGGGGCGGCAGTGATAAACCAATCGGTCCATCCCAGCTGAACGTGTGCAAGCTTTTCAACAAATCCGGCAGCCAGCAAATTAAATGAGGCGGCGGTAAGAAATAGCGAACTTGTCACGCATGTGGTCATAATTGCGACCCACATGAGGTAAGACCCGACCCGGCGTGAAGAAGGGTCGTTTGGCTTTGAACCATAGTCAAGGGCCAGATCGTTCGCGATGGGATAGATGATCCCTCCGCTGCGTGCGGTGGGAGAAGGTATAAATGGCGCCAAAATCGTATCGGCCAAAGCAATGCCGTAACCTAGCAAAAGAGTGCTTTTGCCCATGCGCTTGATGATGACGAGAGCAATCCGGTGGCCGAGCCCGGTGTTGGAGTAGGCTAGCGCGAGGATGAACGCTCCGAAGATGAGCCACACTGTCGAATTGCTATACCCTGACAGCGCCCAGGTTAGAGCAGCATTCGCCGGACGAAAACCCGCCTCCGACAACTGTTGAGGACTGAACAGGGCGAAACGTCCGAGCACCGTGACGACAGTTATGCCAATCACCGCGATGGCTGCGCCAGGCAGTGGTTCGAGAACGAGGCCGACGATTACACCAACAAAAATCGAAAAGAAGTACCACGCATGAGGAGCCAGACCCGAAGGCACAGGCAGCAATGCGAGGACGACAGCTATTACGACGGGCGCCAACGCTTTCCACAGCGGAGTCTTAGATCGAGCTTCAGGGCGCACGCTTGGTGTTACGACAGTCCGGCTGGAAGGTGGAATCTGTATAACATTATTTATTGTTGTGTTTGAAACTCCCATTTCATTCCTCTTCGAAATCGATTCAGTCCTCAAAACCTGATGTCGAGCCACCCGGTCCAATAGTTAATGCTCTTGCCAGGGGTGGACTGTTTCAGGAAGTCGCCGGCAAAGAAGTGTCCGTACTCGGTGAACCAGGTAAGGTTGCGAGTCGTGCGCCACTGCAGTTGGGCGGAGGCCTGCGTCGCAATGAACCGAGCGTTGCTCTTCGAGCCTGGAACAATAACGGCATTACCCACGCTATATAGGCCGTCGCTCGTACTTTCACGCCAAAAGAAAGCCGGGTTGAACTTCAACGATACGGTCTTCGTCAGTTGTAAGTCCGCCGAAGGTTGCAACGCGACCAAATTGCGTCGGGCGAACAGCTCTGCATAGCTGAAATACGGACCTTTTTCGTATATGGAGTTGAATGTGCCGACATTGCGGCTTGATGGATTCTGATCACCGCTGAAAGCGACCGCTCGCAGGCCAAACCTTGGGCTCAGAGGAGCTTGCTCCAAACGATAGCCGTGTTCAGTCGAAACGGCCCAGGCTCGAATGTCGCCTGAGCGGAACCAACCCCATTGGAACGTGAACTCGTGGTTGTAATCCCAGTGCTCGGTGGTTCCCCACAGTCGTGTTCCGATTGTCTCCCTCTGTTCTCGGCCCGTCCCTTTGCCGTCGAACGCCACACTCTTGTTGTCAAGTCCCATGTAGTAGAGATCGATATTGCCGCGCGGCAGAAATCTGAATGGGTGGACTGCATAGGCGGCCCAAAAACTTTGACTATGGTTGGGTGGATTGTCGAAATAGTCCGCCTTCTCCAGTGTTGGTCTGACGGCAAGCAGGTCAACAGTCCAATCGCCCTTTACCCAAGTAAGCCGGGCCCCATCGACGCTGCGCCGGATGTTGCGGCCGTCACGGGTCGAAACGAGATTCTGTGATCCAAATGCCATCTCCTGTCGCCCAGCTCGCAACGTGAGGCTGTCGTGGCCCGACTTCCATAGGCCGAGATCGAAGAAACCCTGGTGTACATACATCTTTTCTTCATCCAGGCTCGGTCGCGGGCCTCCGTTCCTGCCGTTTACAAGACTCGTTGCAAGTTCACCGAAGAAACGGAAGCGTTCACCCAAGTGAAGATCCGTGTGCAGAAAGTAGCGTTGCATCAGATACGGATTTCCGCTCGGTTTGTCTGACCAGTTCGGATTGCTGGCGTACTCGCCGCGTTCGCGAATCCAGAACCCAAACGAGACGTAGTAGTTATCGTTGTCCCGACTCAGTGGAATAAACTGAATCTTGTCCAGAGGTCTCGTTCGGCAGTTAGAATTTGCTAGATATTCAACCTGCTCATCATAGGTGGTGAGTGGGAGACTCTTCGGTGCATCAGGACAAGCAGCTGCATTGTCCTGCGTACCCTGTCCCCACGCCCAGGAACTCGCCAGCAGCGCCAATAGGCCAAGAAAGCGAGCGGCTTTCATTAGAGAACCTGGCGATAAGTTCAGAACTGCGCACATCGTAGTTGCTTCCTCTCAGATTTCTGACAAAAAACGAGCGCTATGTCTGTGAGCCTTCCTAAGAGCTCGTGAGCTGATTCAGCGGCCCGTGACGCGAATCAACATCTCCTGCCCACTATTGAGCGTGATCTTCTGATGTCCGTGGAATGCAGTAGTACCCAGACCGCCCACGCCGCCGATGATGGACCCTATCCCGGCTCCTTTGCCTCCGCCGAAAATCCCGCCTAGCAGGGCACCAGCGCCGGCTCCGATCGCTGTATGCTCGATGCTCTTGCGGCCCCGGCCACCCGATTCGATTGCTCCTTCCACATCGACCTTCTCGCCTGAAGGTGCGTGATAGAGTTCAACGATTTCGGCGTGAATCGGAGCACGACGGCCGTCGGGCATCACCAGATGGTCAAAGCGAAGCCCCATGGCGGTGTTCCCTTTGACCTTGCCCGACATGTGAATCTCCGCGATATGACCGTACACTCGCGCATTTTGGTATTCCCCCTGGTCAACGACCGTTGCACTGAAGGGATCGCCTACGCTCGAATCAACGCTGGTGAGAGTGTCGTCTAAGCGAATCCGGACTGCGATGTCGTTCGGAACGACGAAGTTCGAAGTGGACGCAAGCAACGGGGAAGTCGCCATCATGAGCACTGCAAAGAGAAAAAAGGCCATTACAAACGATGGATCCGATTTCTTCTTGAGGGGGTTTGTCATCGAAGTTCTCCGTTCGAAAGATTTGGGTAGGCCGGCGTCCACTGCGTTTCGAAAACGCGCCGACGCAGTTCGTCCTCAGTGAGCTTTGGAGCGACGCCGTCTTTTTGTGCCTGGAGGCCAACCGCGACCGCAATATCCCTGGCGACCCGCCTGCTGTCTTTCAGGGAAGAAAGCAGGGACGCGGAAGGGTCCTTGAGGGCGGGCGAATTTGCGGCAAGCGCGCGAGCTGCGGCCTGCATCATTCCGTCGGTGACCCGGCGAGTGCCGGAAGCGACAATGCCAAGTCCCATTGCTGGAAAAATATGAACGTTGTTGCATTGCGCGATGGTAATCTGGCGCCCGTTGTAGCTGACCGGTGCAAACGGAGAGCCCGACGCGACCAGGGCGCGTCCTTCAGTCCAACGAATCAGATCCTCTGCCGTTGCTTCGGATTTTGAGGTGGGATTTGAAAGCGGAAAAATGATAGGGCGCTCGACCTTTCGCGCCATTTCGCGGACAATTGGCTCTGAGAAAGCACCGCCAACCGTGGAGAAACCGATCAGGGCCGTTGCATTGATTTTCCCGATCACGTCGGCCAGGCCGATGTGTCCGTTGGAACTCCGGGGCCATCCGGCTACATTGGCCTCAGGCCGGGCATAGACGCGCTGTTCCGTACTCAGGTCATTTCGGCCGGAATCTAAGAGGCCATCTTTGTCAACGATCCAGAAGCGGCTGCGGGCCTCCTCTTCACTTAGACCTTCGCTGATCAGTGCCGCGCGCAGGCCATCAGCGACACCGATTCCGGTCGAACCTGCCCCGAGCATGACGATCTGTTGCTCCTTCAAACTCTTTCCGGTGACCTTGACCGCACCTAGAATCGCCCCGAGAACGACTGCCGCTGTTACCTGGATGTCATCGTTGAAGGTCAGTAACTGGTCGCGATAATGCTGGAGAATTGGCCGGGCATGTGGAGTCGCAAAGTCTTCCCACTGCAGTAATGTCTCAGGAAACTCCTGCTTCACCGCCTGAACGAACTGATCTACGAAGTCGAAGTAGGCCTGGCCGGTAATCCGTTCATGACGCCAGCCAAGGTACTCAGGATCATTCAGTCGCTCTTTATTATTGGTGCCTACATCCAAGACGATCGGTAACGTTCGTTCCGGACGAATACCGCCAATGCCCGTGTAGAGCGAGAGCTTGCCAATAGAGATGCCAAGCCCGCCTGCGCCCTGATCCCCGATGCCCAGAATGCGTTCGCCATCGGTTACCACGATTACATCGACATCTTTATTAGGGCGATTCCGCAGAAGCTGCGGGATTGAGTCGCGCAAAGGGTATGGAATGAATAGTCCGCGAGGCCGGCGATAGATGTGGCTAAATTGTTCAATTGCCACCGCAACCGTTGGCGTGTAAACCAGAGGTGTCATTTCTTCGATGTGGTCGACGATGAGTCTGTAAAAGAGAACCTCGTTGGTGTCCTGGAGAGCGCGTAAGTAGATATGCCGCTCCAGCTCGTTGTCTTTACTCTGGAAGGCCTCGTAAGTACGGACGGCTTGCTCATCAAGGGTTTCTACGTGTGGCGGCAGAAGCCCTTGCAGGCCAAATTCTGTGCGCTCCCCCTCGGTGAATGCCGTGCCTTTGTTCAAGGTAGGAGTGTCGAGGAGATCCGTGCCACGAGGAATATTCAAAACATCTGACTGCGTGATTGGCAGTGTGGTAGCCATTTCGTATCTTTCCTTTCTTCGTTACGTTTGAGGATTTGGAATTGATCAGCGAAGCAGATTGACCTTCGCCAGATCGATAAGTTCGTCAGCGCGACCGTTGAGAACCGCTCTCAGCATGAACAGACTGAAGCCCTTTGCCTGCTCATAAAAGATCGTTGGAGGCATTGACAATTCCTGTCGTGCGACCAGGACCTCAACCAACGCGGGACCGTCATGTTTGAGAGCTTGCGCAATCGCGGGTTCTACTTGATCTGGGGTTTCGGCTCGGAGTCCGAGAAGTCCTGCTCCCTCGGCGATCTTGGTGAAATCCGGACTATGCAAGTCGGTTGCAAAATTGAGGAAGCCATTCGCTTTCATCTCCAGTTCCACGAACGCCAGCGCATCGTTCTTGAAGACGATCACCTTCACGGGCAATTCGTGTTGTTTCAGCGTGAGCACATCGCCCATGAGCATCGAGAAGCCACCGTCACCCGACATGGAGATCACCTGGCGGCCGGGATGACTAGCCTGCACACCGATGGCTTGAGGCAATGCGTTAGCCATCGATCCATGGTTGAATGAACCGAGCAATCGACGTTTACCGTTCATCGTGAGGTAACGCGCTGCCCAGATGGTGGGCGTGCCTACGTCACAAGAGAAAACTGCGTCCTCGGCTGCAAGTCGGTTGAGCACACTGGCAACATACTGAGGATGGATGGGTCTTTTGTTGGAATTACCAGTTGCCAGGTCATCCAAGCCTTTGCGCGCCTTCCGGTAGTGTTCCAGCGAATCTTTGAGGTGCTGTTGGTGTTGGTTCTGTTCCAGCTTGGGCAGCAGGGCGCGCAAAGTGGTCTTCGTGTCCCCAACAAAACCAAAGTCCAGCTTGGTCCGGCGTCCTAGCTGTTCTCCGCGAAGGTCGATTTGTACGATGGTCGCGTCTTTGGGAAAGAACTCCTGGTATGGAAAGTCCGTGCCGATCATCAGCAGGACTTCGCTATTCATTATGGCGAGGTAGCCGGACGAGAATCCGAGAAGCCCGGTCATGCCGACGTCGAAGGGATTGTCATACTCAATGAACTCCTTGCCACGCAGAGCATGCACGACGGGAGCCTGCAACTTGCTGGCTAACTCGATCAGTTCGTCATGCGCTCCGGCGCAACCCGCGCCGCCCAAAATAGTGATCTTTCTCGACCTGTTCAGGAGGTCCGCAAGCAGGTTGAGTTCTTCGTCAGAAGGACAAATATTTGGCGTCGGTTCTTGAAAGCGTAGTCGCGGCCCATCGCTAAGGGCATGCTTCAGCGCGACATCGCCGGGAATGGCAACGACAGCAACACCACGCTTGGAGATGGCGGTCTGCATGGCAATCTCGAGCACGCGCGGCATTTGCTCCGGCTCCGATACCAGCTCGCAGTAATGGCTGCATTGCGCGAAGAGATGCTTGGGGTCAGTCTCCTGAAAATATCCGCTGCCAATTTCTTTGCTCGGAATCTGTGCGGCAATAGCGAGGACGGGAACGCGGCTGCGCTGACAGTCGTAAAGGCCATTAATCAAATGCATGTTGCCGGGGCCGCAACTCCCAGCACATACCGCCAACTTGCCAGTGAGATGGGCCTCGGCGCCGGCGGCGAACGCCGCTACCTCCTCGTGTCTTACACCAACCCAGCTAATGTCCTGTCGAACGCGAATCGAATCTGTGATTCCGTTGAGCGAGTCGCCTGGGACTCCATAGACCCGCTCAACACCGGCTTCAGCCAGAACGTCAACCAGCAACTCTGCCACTGTTTTTCTCGCCATATCCATCCTTCGCAGACAAGCGCTACCCATCGCGTTCATGCAATTGCCGTGCCATAATTTCGCGGCCACAAACGACGCTTCATCTACATCGGATCGCGGCTCATTCCTGCAATTGCGTGACAACACAGATGACACTTGACGCAAAAGGCACAGGGATGACACTGACCGGTTCGGCACGTGCTAGTCACCTCACGAATAATGTTCGGGATTTCGTGAGTGTTGGCCTTCATCGCGGTTGCGATGCACGAAATACGAGTGCCTGTCTCTTTGGTAGCACACTTGCTCTTCATTCAATCGAATTCTGGGCGGTAAGAATTGTGGCGCGCGCTTTGCAATAGGAATTAAGGGGAGATTGCGAAGTCTGGTGATAGCGCGCATTTCGGAAGTGGAGACGGAAGAAGAGAAATGTCGATGTTGAGAATGAAATCTTCGACGGTGCGGTTCCTTGCGCAGACGATACTTCTTCTGTTTTGGTCTGCTATGGCGGTGTGGGCAAGCGAGCCAAATGGCTCGTCTCCTCACGGCACAAATATCTTCGCTCCCACCTCAACCCCAGCCAAGTCAATCGCTGACTTGTCCGTCTTTGTACTTGTCATTACGGGAATCATTTTTGTCGTTGTTTTTGCGTTACTGGTCTATTCCGTCGTTAAGTTCCGTGGAAGAGCGACGGATGCCGGCCGGGAGCCGGCTCAGGTGTATGGAAGCACGCAGATTGAGCTGGCGTGGACGATCATTCCAATTCTGATTGTCGTTGTCCTGTTCTTGGCCACGGCGCGAGTGATCCACGCGATTCAGGATGCTCCAGAACCGACGGGCGCTGTACAGGTCACCGCGATTGGACATCAATACTGGTGGGAGTTCCGATATCCGAAGCTGGGGATCGTCACAGCCAACGAACTGCATATCCCGGTGAGTGATCCCAGTCATCCGACACCAACGTTTCTGCAGTTGCTTTCGGCCGATACCGACCACAGCTTTTGGGTGCCGGAGCTTGCAGGCAAGACCGACCTCATTCCGAACCACCCCAACAGAATGTGGATGGATCCGCAACACACAGGTGTCTTTCTTGGCCAGTGTGCCCAGTACTGCGGAACACAGCACGCCAAGATGCTGCTCCGCGTTTCGGTGGATGGACCGGAAGATTTTGCCGCCTGGGTGCGAGCCCAGCAGAGACCCGCAGTCGAAGACGCAGGCGCAATCGCAGGTAGGCGAGTGTTTGAAAGCAATGCCTGCATGAACTGCCATGCAGTGGCCGGAACCCCCGCGGATGGACGCTTTGGCCCTGACCTGACGCATTTGATGAGCCGCGCCACGATTGCTGCAGGCGCCGCCAAAAACACTCACGACAATCTCCGTCTTTGGATCCAGGACCCCAGTGCAATCAAACCTGGTTCGCTGATGCCCGCCATGAAGCTGAGCGACGCGGACCTGGATGCGGTCGTGAGTTACATGGAGACGCTGCGCTAGAACGCTCAGGAAAATACCTATGTCCTCGAACGCGATCACCATTCCCGGCACCCAGATACAAGCCCGGCCTTGGGTCGACGAGCTTCATCAGTGGCTGACTACGGTCGATCACAAACGGCTGGGAATTCTCTACATTCTCTCGGCGCTGTTGTTTCTCGTGATCGGCGGAGTCGAGGCCCTCGTCATGCGCATCCAGTTGATGCACGCGCACAACGACTTTGTTTCGCCCCAGGTCTTCAACCGCATGTTCACCATGCATGGAACGACCATGATTTTCTTCGTGGCCATGCCAGTCCTGTTCGGATTTGCCAATTACCTAGTCCCATTGATGATTGGTGCGCGGGACATGGCATTTCCACGCTTGAATGCATTCAGCTTTTGGCTATCGTTCCTAGGTGGACTTCTCCTGTACTTCAGCTTTCTCGGTGGAAGCGGTCTATATGGCGCAGGAAACGCACCGGACGTGGGCTGGTGGTCTTACGCACCGTTAGGGGCGCGAGCGTTCTCCCCAGGTCATAGTTCTGATTACTGGACTCTCGCGCTCCTGGTCTCCGGGTTTGGAAGCATCGGAACGGCGATCAACATCATCGCCACGATTGTCTGTTTGCGATGCCCGGGCATGAAGATCAGCCGGATGCCCTTGCTGGTGTGGCTCAACCTTGTCATGGCAGGAATGGTTTTGATTGCGATTACGCCACTGTCGGCCGCTCAAATCATGTTGCTGATCGATCGATATCTGGGAGGCCATTTCTTCGATACCCAGGCTGGAGGATCGGCAGTCCTCTGGATGCACTTCTTTTGGATCTTTGGACATCCGGAAGTCTACATTCTCATTATTCCTAGCTTTGCCTTCATGTCAGAAATTATTCCCGTCTTTTCACGAAAACCGATTTTCGGATATCCGGTGATGGTGGGCGCTACCGTGTGCATCGCTTTCGTGAGCATGAGCGTTTGGGCGCACCACATGTTTACGATCGGGATGAACTCTTACGCCAACAGCTTTTTCGCGATCACCACGATGGCGGTCGGCGTTCCCACGGGAATAAAGATCTTCAACTGGATCGGGACGATGTGGGGCGGGAGGATCCAATTCAAAACGCCGATGCTGTTCTCGATCGCGTTCCTGTTCCAGTTCTTAGTCGCTGGTCTCACCGGTATCATCCAGTCCAGCGCGCCTGTCGATTGGCAACTTAGTCTCTCGTACTTCGTTGTCGCGCACTTTCACTACGTGATCGTGGGCGGAATTCTGTTCGCGCTCTTCGCCGCGTTTTATTACTGGTACCCCAAAATGACTGGCCGAATGCTGAGTGAACGCCTCGGCAAATGGCATTTCTGGCTTTTCCTGATCGGATTTCACCTGACGTTCGACGTGATGCACATTCCAGGAGTGCTCGGCATGCCGCGCCGGATCTACACCTATGAGCCCGGTCGGGGTTGGGACACCTTGAACCTCATCATTTCGATCGGCGCGTTCATTCAGGCAATCGCCATTCTCGTGTTTGTAGCAAACCTCGTAATTTCCTATTTCAAGGGAGCCAAAGCGGGAAACGACCCGTGGGACGCGTGGACACTGGAATGGTCCATCAGTTCACCGCCCCCTGCGTATAACTTTGCGACCGTTCCGACGGTTGCGAGCCGCCGCCCCTTGTGGGACCTGAAGCATCCGGAAGACCCCGATAGCCGCTATGAGTGACGAAATCATATGAGCGCAGTGACAACTTCATTTCCGAGCACAGCAGCCGCGTGGCAGCTGCCATCTCGCGGGAAGGTGGCGATGGCCGGTCTCATCATCGCCGAATCCGCGATCTTTACGATCTTTGTCGTTGCCTATCTCTTTTACTTGGGAAAAAGTCTGACGGGGCCGAGTCCGCGCGAGGTCCTTGAAACCCCGATCTTCTACACGATTTGCTTGTTGTCCAGCAGCTTGACTATTCACTTCGCCGCGAAGTGTCTGGCACGCGGCCTTGGATTCGCTTTCCTTGGATTCTGGCTGCTCACGATTGCACTCGGTGGATTGTTCCTCTATGGCACAGCGCAGGAATGGCACCGACTGATCTACGAACACGGGCTGACAATCTCGACCAACCTGTTTGGAACAACCTATTACTCATTGGTCGGATTGCATGGTTTTCACGTCACCGCAGGTCTCGTCATGCTCTTGACCGTTGCGGTGCTCGGCGTTTGCGGCCGTGTGGGAGTAAAGCAGTCTGGTCGCATCGAAGTGCTCGCGATGTACTGGCATTTCGTCGACGCCGTATGGGTTGTGGTTTTTACCGTAGTTTACGTTCTCGGGCGCTGAGGTAGACATGGCGACACTATTGGCAACGGAGCAATTCAACGAAGGTTCTCGGCCCCCCCGCACGATCGAGGTGCCGGCACCAACAGCCTGGCCTTTCATTTTGGCTTTTGGGGCGACTCTCCTTTTCGCGGGGCTGGTGACGAGCATGTCGGTGAGCGTTCTCGGCGCCGCGCTCGCGCTGGCGGGCTGCCTCGGATGGTTTCGCGCCGTCTTTCCGCATGAGCAGGAAGAAACTGTCGCAGTGGCTCCCGAAGACATTCGCCTGACCACCGATCGTCGTGTCGTGGAACGACTCCCCGTTCCGGGGGATCAGGTCCGCGCATGGCTTCCAGTCCGCACATATCCGATCTCGGCGGGTGTGAAGGGCGGATTAGCGGGCAGCATCGCAATGGCAGTATTGGCGTGTGTTTACGGCGTTCTGAAGGCCGGCAGCGTCTGGTATCCCATCAATCTCCTTGCCGCAGTTGTCTATCGCGAATCCCTACGACTCGGGCCCGCACAGTTGTATTCATTTCATGCGGACAGTTTCACGATTGCTTTTCTCCTCCATGGGTTGGTCTCTATTTTGGTTGGATTGCTGTACGGTGCAATGCTTCCCATGTTGCCACGCCGCCCGGTTGTGGTTGGTGGATTAATTGCTCCGGTGTTGTGGTCGGGGCTGCTTTACCCAATCCTCGGTCTGTTGAATCCATTGCTCGCAACCCACATCGATTGGTTTTGGTTCGTCGCCTCGCAAGTGGCCTTTGGAATCGTGGCAGGCCTCGTGGTCATGCGCCAGGAGAGCATTCCTACCCGCGAGAATGTGTCGTTTGCTCTACGAGCAGGAATCGAAGCTCCCGGAACTATTTCACCACGAGAGAGCGGAGAGGAGCGCCCATGAGCCGGATCCCGTATCTGTCTGCATTCGCCGTTCTCTCCCTTGTACTCCTCTCGGCTTGCAGCAGTCCACATGGCCAACCACAGAAAGGTTCGGAACCGGTGGCACCGAACCGGGTTGTCGACTTCGGCACTCTCTACGCACAGAACTGCGCCGCCTGCCATGGCGCGGAAGGGCGTGGAGGAGCCTCGCTCGCGCTTGCCAATCCGGTGTATCTCGCCATTGTCGATGAAAACGCGGTGCACAACGTTGTTGCCAACGGGGTCCGTGGAACCTCGATGCCAGCGTTCGCGCAGAGTGCCGGAGGATTGCTGACGGACGAGCAGATTAACGCGATTACGAGCGGAATGTTTTCACATTGGGAACGCAAGGGAATTCTCGACGGAGCCAACCCACCTTCATACGCTGCAAGAACGACGGGGGATGCCACACATGGCGAGATCGCTTTCGGCACATATTGCGCGTCCTGCCACGGATCTGAAGGTCATGGTGGATCCAAAGCCAGTGCCATCAGCAACGATTCGTTTCTTGCGCTGGTCAGCGATCAGGGACTGCGGACGCTGGCGATCACGGGAAGACCCGAATTAGGGGCGCCCGACTGGCGCGGAAACGTTCCCGGAAAGCCCATGTCCGACCAGGAAATCACAGATGTGGTTGCCTGGTTAGCATCGCGCCGCGTGCAGAGCCCCGGTCAGCCTTATTCCGCTTCGAATGATGCGCAGCACTTGGAGAAATGAAAATGACGACTAAGCCTGTGATTGCCCCTTCCACTGAGGATACGCTTTCCCGACGCGGCTTCTTCATGAAACTCGGAATCCTGTTCAACGGATTCGCGGCCATGGTGTTGGCGGTGCCGGTAGTTGGCTTTCTGCTTTCCTCGGTTACGCGCGGGCGCGCGAGCGGCTATCTCTCTTGGGTCCCGCTCGGTCGCATTGACGAGTTTCCTGAGGGCGAGACGCGGCTGGCTACTTTTCGCAATCCTAACGTAATGCCCACCGATGGTAAGACCGTGGACACTGCCTGCTGGGTGCGGCGCGTCGCCGGCGAACAGTTCCAGGTCTTTGCCATCAACTGCGCTCATCTCGGGTGCCCGGTCCGCTGGTTCCCCCAATCTGGGCTATTCATGTGTCCCTGTCACGGTGGAGCTTACTACCGTGACGGTGCGCGCGCGTCAGGACCGCCGGAGCGCGGGCTGTTCGAATATCCCTACAAAGTTGAGAACGGATTGGTAACCATTCAGGCTGGTGAGTTGCCGACGCCGGGAGCAGCGATCGCATCACTGACGGGAGAGAAACCGCCATGCGCATCATGATTGGCAAAATCGGAGAATGGTTCGAGCATCGCTTGCAGTTGGCCGCGCCCATTCGCGAGGCCGCCGAACATCCGGTGCCGCGGAACACGGCGAGTTGGTTCTATGTGTTCGGCAGCGCGGCGCTCACCGTTTTCCTCATACAGCTGGTGACCGGAATTCTGCTGGCGCTTATTTATGTTCCCTCGGCGGGCGAAGCATGGAGCAGCCTGCAGGCCCTGAATCATCAGGTGACGCTTGGCTGGTTCATCCGCGCGATGCATGGGTGGGGCTCCAACTTCATGGTGGCGATTGTCCTTATTCATATGGCGCAGGTATTTCTGTTCGGAGCCTATAAGTTTCCTCGGGAGCTCACCTGGGTCATCGGAGTTTTCCTGTTGCTGATGACCTTGGGGATGGCGTTCAGCGGACAAGTGCTGCGCTTCGATCAGGACGCTTACTGGGGGTTGGGAATCGGAGCCTCAATCGCCAGCCGCGTTCCGATCATTGGTCCTGCGGTTGTGAAATTGATGTTGGGTGGGCCGATCATCGCTGGCGCAACCCTCTCCCGATTCTTTGCGCTGCATGTCTTCGTAATCCCTGGAATGCTGATCGCGTTCGTTGCTCTTCACGTCTTGATGGTGCTGAAGCTGGGTATCAACGAATGGCCGATGCCGGGACGCATCGTAAAGCGAGCCACCTATGAACGTGAATATCACGCGCTGACGAAGCAAGAAGGTGCACCATTCGTCCCCTATGCGATCTGGAAGGATTTGTTCTTCGCGGCGTTCATCATCCTCGCTATCGCGGCGTGCGCTTTCTACTTTGGTCCATTTGGACCGACGGGACAGCCCGATCCGACGATCATTCAGACCGCTCCCAAGCCGGATTACTTTTTTCTCTGGCTCTACGCGCTGCTGTCGCTGCTTCCACCGTCGATGGAGACGCCGTTCCTTCTTATCGGCCCAGCTTTAGCAATCGTTGCATTGATCCTCTTACCGTTTCTTTCTGGCGAAGGAGAAAAGAGCTGGAAGCGCAGACCCATTGCAGTTATCACCGTGCTCATGATCGCGATCACGCTCGGCACGTTTACTCGTCTCGCCCAGTTCACGCCGTGGAGTCCGCACATGAACGCCTGGAGCGGCGATCCAGTGCCCGACCGATACATACATGGCACAACCGCGCTCGAGCGGCAGGGTGCGCTTGTGTTCCAGGTCAAGCAATGCCGCAACTGCCACTCAATCGGCAATACCGGCGGACAAAGGGGGCCGGCTCTGGATAGTGTCGCCGTGCGACTTACGCGTGACCAACTCATCCGGCAGGTGATCCAAGGCGGCGGCAATATGCCTGCCTACGGAAACAACCTGAGTCCGGCAGAGACTACCGCGCTCGTGGCGTTCCTTGAAACCCTGCATCCTGCCACACAAAGCCCAGCACGTGATGCGGCACGCGACCTTGTGCTTAGCGAAAGCAACCCAAAGTCAGCAACCAAACCCTGAGGCGCCAAGCTATGCCACACGCTCATCACGCCTCGGTCGAGTTTTCTTGGATTTCTGCGGGCTTGATTCTCGCGGCCGTTATATACCTGCGTGGATGGCTTCGCCTTCGCAGGCTTGACCTCGACGGCGTTCAGGCCTGGCACGCCGGCGGTTTCATACTCGGCCTGTTCCTCATCTGGGTGGCGACGGCGTCACCGCTGAGTTCACTCGATCACGAATCGTTGACGGCGCACATGGTTCAACATCTTCTGCTCATGACGTTTGCCGCTCCCTCGATCTTGCTGGGCAAACCTGTCAAGACATTGATTTACGGGATGCCGCATCGCTTGGTGCAAGTAATGGGTCGACTGTTCCAGTCAGCGGGAGTGCACCATGTGCTGAGGGCGCTGGCGCATCCTGCAATTTGCTGGTTGGGAGCGGCAACCACACTGGTCGCATGGCATATCCCTGCGGTATTTGTGCTCGGGTTGCGATCGCAAATGTGGCATGGGATTGAGCAAGTATCGTTCCTCGCAAGCGGGCTCCTTTTCTGGTGGCCGGTGGTGCAGCCCTGGAGAAGCGCCTCGAAATGGCCGGAATCGTCTCTCCTTGTGTATCTGTTTCTGGCTACCCTACCGTGCGATATTCTTTCCGGGTTTCTTGTTTTCTGCGAGCGCGTGGTTTACCCGGTCTACTTTTCCTCATCACAGCCGTTTGGCTTGTCCGCTTTGGAAGATCAGCAATGTGCCGGCGCGTTGATGTGGACTTGCGTAACGGTCGTCTACTTAATCGCCGGGGCAATTGTCACGGCGCGTTTGCTCTCGTCCCGCGGGTCGCAAGAGTACGCGATTCGGCAATCAGAAACGCAAGCTATTGCGCTACCGAAGAGCGACGCGCTGAGGATGGAGGCCGTCTGAATGTCAGGCCATTCCAGGGTCACCGAGCTCGCTTCTTCCGTTGCGCAAGGGCGTCGATTTGCGGGATCCGCGCTCTCAGATTACTGGGCACTCACGAAACCAGAAGTCAATTTTTTGATTTTGATCACGACCTTTGTGGGTTTTTATCTGGGTTGTGGAAGCGAAGCACGAACGTTTTCATTCATATCGCTGTTCAACACTCTGCTTGGAACACTATTGGTGGCAAGTGGAACGGGCACGCTAAATCAATACACCGAACGGGAGCTCGACGCGCAGATGCGCCGGACAGCCCGGCGCCCCGCCGCAGCTGGCCGTCTCAAACCGGCTACCGTCCTGACATTCGGAATTGTACTGGCAGTGACTGGAAGCATCTATCTCGCCATAGCCGCTAACCTGCTTGCGAGTTTGCTGGCGATCTTGACGTTGCTGACCTACCTATTTGTGTACACTCCGTTGAAACGGAAAACACCGCTCTGCGTTCTCGTCGGAGCGTTTCCAGGTGCTATGCCCCCGCTCATCGGTTGGGCCGCAGCTTCCGGCCGATTGAATAGCGAGGCATGGACCCTGTACGCGGCGCTCTTTCTGTGGCAGTTCCCGCATTTCATGGCAATCGCATGGATGTACCGCGAGGACTACGACCAAGCAGGCTACTTGGTCTTGCCCAAGGGTAAGGCGAGAGTTCCTTTTGTAACGCTGGAAACCTTGTTGCCGCTGCTTGCTCTTGTCGCCATCAGCATCGTGCAATTTCCGACACGGCACGCTGCTATTTTTTACTGCACCAGTGCACTGCTGGGTCTGGGGTTCCTGTACTTTGGGTTGGAATTCGTGCTTCAGCGGTCGAGGTCGGCCGCACGCCGACTGCTCGCGGCGTCGATAGTTTATCTTCCGCTGTTGTTCGTACTAAGCGCGACACTGTGCAATCGGGCCAGAAGCTGATCCGATTTCGACATATCAGACGCCTCTGCGGCTAAAGCGAGACGATGAATTTTTGACAGTCAGAATTTTCGCAGTCTGAGTCCTTCAGACCACCACGCAGGCAGCCTGTAGCCCGGCACACGGTCGCATCATAATAATTAAGGATGGCAAACATGGGTACCGTATTTGGGGCAACGTCAGGAACAAGGGTATTTGGGCCGACTTCAACCACCGAAGATGTTTTAGCTGGGATCGATCTGCAAGGCAAAAGGATTCTTGTCACCGGGGTTTCGGCCGGACTGGGAGTTGAGACTGCGCGCTCGCTTGCAGCACATGGGGCGCAGGTCGTTGGCGCTGCAAGGGACTTGAAAAAGGCCGAAGCGGCGACTGCATTGGTGCGCAAGGAAAGTGCGGCCAAAGGCGGCAGTTTCGAATTACTTGAGCTTGACCTGGCTAATCTTAAAAGCGTGCGAGACTGCGCTGATCACCTCTTGGAAAGGGGCGAACCGTTCGACGTTGTTATCGCCAACGCGGGTGTGATGGCCACCCCCGTTGGCCGTACGGCTGACGGCTTCGAGACGCAGTTCGGCACCAATCACCTGGGCCACTTTGTACTGGTCAACCGGATTGCTTCTCTTATCCGTGCAGGTGGGCGGCTGATCAACCTGTCTTCTGCGGGTCACCGCTTCTCCAATGTGGACCTCGAGGATCCCAACTTTGAGTGGACGCCCTATGAGCCCTTCGTTGCGTATGGGAGGTCCAAGACGGCGAACGTCCTCTTCGCAGTTGCCTTCGACAAACGGCACCGGGACCGGGGCGTGCGCGCTGCGGCTGTACATCCGGGAGGCATTCAGACCGAGCTGGATCGACACCTGGATCCGAGCCATCTTAGAAAGACGATCGAACAGATAAACCAGCAGCTCGCGGCAGAGGGTAAGGCGCCCTTCCAGCTGAAGACCATTCCTCAAGGAGCCGCAACTTCGGTGTGGACCGCAGTGGCTGCTCCCGCTGACGAGATCGGTGGACACTACTGCGAGAATTGCCACGTCGGTAACATCGTGCCAGATGGCGTTCCTATCACCGCGACCAGCGAAGGAGTACGCGGATATGCACTCGATCCGAACAATGCTGAGGCGCTCTGGAAGAAAAGCGAAGAATTAGTGGGAGAATCCTTTTAGCTTTCCTCACTGGGAGGAACGGAATGATTGAAAAACCCGTGTCGCCTGGCAGTGGAGCAATATGAGGTCGCCGTCCTTCTTACTCTCTGAGAGGGAACGAGAACAGCCACAGCAGAAACCCGGCCTTTGCGGGATCTCAATTCGCAGGGTAGGACTAACAACCATTTAGCTTGTCCATTTCAGTACTATTCGGGCTAGCATCGCGAAAAGAGCGAAAGTACCCAGGGACAATCCATAGATTGCCAAGAACCACAGGATTTGGCCCCGCTGAGTCCTCATGCTTCCCATCCGTTCTCAGGTGTCTTGCCCCGGAAAATCCAATAAGCAAATGCGGAATACGCGAGCACTACGGGAGTGACGCAGGCGGCGCCGATCATCACCAATCGTTGGCTGGTGGAGGATGATGCTGCATCCCAAAGTGACACACTGAACGGCACGATCTCTGGAAATACAATAAGAGCTGTTCCTGAGATACCCACAACAAAGAGCAATAGGCCGAGCAGGAACGGCAGTGCTGGCTTACTCTTTCCGGACAGCGCCGTTAACATTCCCGCCGCAATTGCAAATAAACCGACAAGGCAAGCAAGAGCGGTCCCATGTGATGCCCACTGCGCACGAATGCCTGGCTGGATTCTGACCGCATAGATGCAAACTATGCCGAAGAAAACAGCAAATGCCGGTGCAGAAACACGAAGGGATCGACTCGCAAAATGTTGCAGCGATACATTTGATTTCAGTTTGAGCCATCCCCCTCCAAGTACGGCATATCCGAACAGAAGAGTGATGCCACTGATTATGGGTAGAGGACGAAAGATATCTAGAACACTTCCTGCGAAATGCCGGTTCTGGACGGTCACCCCCTGCATGAGGCCACCCAAAATGAGTCCCTGCATCAGCGCAGCAACTAGCGAGCCCACTCCGAATGCAACGTCCCACGCACGACGATGCTCTTTTGACTGCACGCGGAACTCGAATGAGACGCCTCGAAATCCCAACGCAAGGAGCATGAGTATCACCGGAAGATAGAAGGCTGGTAACAAAATCGAATATGCAATCGGAAATGCAGCTAGCAGTGTTACGCCGGCCATGATGATCCAAGTCTCGTTGCCATCCCAGGTTGGTGTAATCGAGTCCACCATATGGTCACGAGATGCCTTCGCTGGCTGGAATAGGAGCAAGATCCCTACTCCCAAATCAAAGCCGTCCAGGATCACGTAAAGCGTAAGTGTGAACGCCAGGAAGGAAGCCGACAGCAGTGGGAGATCCATTTCTTTCAACTCCTTTACGAGAACTGGCTATCCGCCAATCGTTTCGGACTGTCTAGCACGTGCGGCCGGAATGCGTTCTTTATAGAACCAGACGCTTCTGCGTAAACAGGAGCTTCCACAGGCCCGCGGCGAATAATCCTGACTGTAAAGATCAGGAAGGCAGTGATGAAGACGGCGTAAACGCAGACGAACGCGATCAGAGTCGACAGGAGAGCCTGCGAAGGAACAGGAGATACCGCGTCGACAGTTCTCAGGATGCCATAGATGACCCATGGTTGTCGTCCAGTCTCTGCAACATACCACCCCGCCAATGTCGCAATAATCCCGGATGGGGTCATGAAAACCAGCATCCAGAGAAACCATCGAGACTTGAAGAGCGTCCCGCGGAATCGCAACCAAAGTGAAGCAACTCCCATGGCAAACATGAGCATCGCCAAACAGTACATGATTCGAAATGCATAGAATACGAGTGCCATTCTGGGCTGGAGCTCGCGTGGTGTATTTTTCAGACCTTCAACACGTCCCTTGAGGCTGTGGGTCAGCCAAATACTTCCCAGATTGGGTGTTCCCAGAGCAAATCGATTTCGCTGATCCTTTTGGTCCGGGACTATGAACCAGTAATACGGTGCGGGGGACTGCGATTGCTTTTCCCAGAAGCCCTCGGCCGCCTGCATTTTTGACGGTTGGTACTTGAGCATCGTGCCATAGACAAGGTCTCCGATGAAAACCTGTCCGGCTATCAACACGGTCGCGAAGGCCGTTCCCAGAGCGACAGTCCTCCGCGCAAAATCCTGGTGCTTGCCGCGCAACAGATACCAGGCACCTACTCCCGCGACCATAAATGATGCCGTTAGGTAGGCCGCTGTCAACATGTGAGGTAGTCGGTAGGGCCAGGACGGGTTCATCAACACGTGGAGCCAGTTCACAACGGTCAATTGGCCATCATGAATTGCGACTCCTGCTGGCGTCTGCATCCAACTGTTTGCGGAAAGAATCCACGACGCCGATAGAAGCGTACCGACCGCCACCATGCATGTTGCGAAAAAGTGCAGCTTTGGGCCGACGCGATGAAGACCAAAGAGCATGATTCCCAAAAAGCCTGCCTCTAGGAAAAAGGCGGTCAAGACCTCTAGTGCGATCAAGGGGCCAATGGCTGGCCCCGCCATCTGTGAGAAGCGAGCGAACCCGAGACCAAACTCGAACGAAAGCACAATCCCGGTGACAACGCCAATCCCGAAGCCCATAGCGAAAATGTTGAGCCAAAACCGATAGATCTGGAGGTATACGGGATTCTTGGTTTTCAGCCAGAGCGCTTCGATCACAGCTAAGAAGGAAGCAAGGCCGATCGACATTGTCGGGAAAATGATGTGAAAACTCACCGTAAAGGCAAATTGAATTCTGGCGAGAATGGAAGGATCGAGTTTCATAGTTCGGCTCTCTCGGTTGGGAACGCGCGGAAGACAACAACAGCACCAAGTACGAATACGGCCAGCCCTGCAATCGCCAATGGCAAGCCGAACACTCCAACAATGATGAAGAAGAAGAGCACCCCTATGAGTGCTGCTGTCACACCGTAGACTCGACGCAACACGTTACTTGTCTTCATCAGTTCCCTCGACTTTCAGACTTCCGGTTCGATTGGGAGTCGTTATTGGCTTGCATTGACAAGGAGGTCATGCTCACTCCGCCATCCACGGCATTCTTCGCACGACCCTTCAGGCGTGCGGTTCACTGTTGTTCATTGCCTCGTCGCCATGTAACTAAGCAATTCATCTGCCATCAATGTCGATTGAAATGGAAATCAGATTTATTGACCATCAGCTGTGCACCGGAACGTATTGTTGTTTCCTTCTGGTGAAACCGACCCAAGGTGTCTGATGTCAGGCGTCATTTTCATGACGCGACTTATGACATGACGCTTCTTCACGCTTGACTCAAGGCGATCTGCAGCGTCACAACCTCGTATCTTGCGAGGGTTGCGGTTGAGAGCGGTCATTCCATTTTGGCCCTCCTCGTGCAAACGCAATGTTCGTGAGCGAAGTTGCAGAGTTAAATTTCGGCACATTAGATCCGCAAGCTATCGCGCAACCCAGCTGCGAACAAACGTTGCCGGGGCCAACCACTCTGCAAACTCGCTTCAGGTCGCGAGCCTCGCGATCAACCTAGGACAGCTGGTATCGCCAGCACAAGAAGGAGAAATGAATGAGTTATTCATCAAACGGAAATCGTCCCAAGCTTAGCGAGAAGGGACTTCTTACGCCTGATAACTGCGTTGTGGCGTTCATTGACCATCAGCCACAAATGCTGTTTGGAACATCGAATTTCGATCGCCAGTCGATCATTAACAACACCGTCGCTCTTGGGAAAGCTTCCCGAGTGTTTGATGTGCCTGTGGTGCTCACCACAGTCGAAACGAATTCCTTTAGCGGTCAAATGTGGCCTCAACTCCGAGCTGTATTCCCGGGTCAGGAGCCTATCGAGCGTTCATCGATGAACTCTTGGGACGACAAGAACTTCGTAGCGGCCATTGAAAAGACAGGACGCAAGAAGATCGTGCTAGCCGGGTTGTGGACGGAGACTTGCGTGGCGCTACCTACGGTACAGGCGATCCACGACGGCTACGAAATCTACGTGGCGGAAGATTGCTGCGGCGACGTGAGTCAACTCGCTCATGACAACGCTATGAAGCGAGTAATCCAGGCGGGCGCAAAACCCGTGACGTCACTTTCCGCCATGCTGGAATGGCAGCGCGACTGGGCTCACAAGGAAACTTACGATGCCGTGATGGACATTGTGAAGAACCATTACGGAGCTTATGGGATTGGAGTCGAGTACGTGTACACGATGGTGCACGGCGCTCCAGCCACGAAGTTCCCCGAATACGCCGTTCCCGCTGCTGCCGTAGCTCACAGGTAAAGAAGAGGGGCGGAAGCTTGCTTCCGCCCGTTCTCACAGCGATTAGAAAACGAAGAAGGAGATTCGTGTGTCTGCTGAAATTGTCTTGCACAACGCCAAGATCGCCACGAACGGGGTGCCCTCGTTTGTCGAGGCGATCGCTATTTCTGATGGAAAAGTGACTGCCGCCGGTGGCAATGAAGAGATTCTGCGTCTACGCGGGCCAGCGACCCGCATCATCGACGGCCAGCGGCGCACCGTCATTCCTGGACTCAATGATTCGCATATGCATCCGATCCGCGGCGGGCTCAACTACAACCTTGAGTTGCGCTGGGATGGTGTACCTTCGCTCGCCGACGCTCTGCGCATGCTGAAAGAGCAGGCGGCGCGGACGCCTGCTCCGCAGTGGGTCCGAGTTATCGGAGGGTGGACAGAGCTTCAGTTCGCCGAGGGCCGGATGCCAACGCTCGATGAGATCAATGCAGCAGCGCCCGACACACCGGTCTTCGTGATGCATTTGTACGACAGAGCGCTGTTAAACGGAGCGGCGCTTCGTGCTGTGGGCTATGACAAGAATGC
>Ga0207684_10001440_pt1 | contig 25741 bp, 31 predicted proteins | sample KBSK5501metaG_FD_184342 | JGI IMG/M metagenome (GOLD analysis project Ga0207684, IMG submission 184342) | Corn, switchgrass and miscanthus rhizosphere microbial communities from Kellogg Biological Station, Michigan, USA - KBS K5-50-1 metaG... | ecosystem: Host-associated > Plants > Roots >...
CAGAACGTGTCGATCTCGGCTGCCCCCTTCCACCCCGGATCGGAGAGATCTCCGTCCACCGTGATCGGCGCGGGCGCGCGCGAGACCGCGACCGCCGGGGCAGGCGCGGCCGTCTGGCTCAGTCCCGCGGGAGCCACAACCAACAGGAAAACGAAGAAGACGTTCCTTCCAGACGTTCCTCGAATCAGACTCCTCCCCACGCCCTTGGGTACGGGGCGCGGGTCAAAAGGTTCGGCTGCTTCTCGAGGCCCTCTCGTCTCTTTCTCCCGGCCGTCGATCGCGTAGAGTTATGGCGCCTTCGCAGGGAGGCAGGAGGACGCGCGATGCCTGAAGGTCCCGAGATCGAGACGGAAAAGCTCCACGAAACGATCCATGAAGAGCTCGAGCACGAGGGCGGGTCTTTCTTGAAGAGAATCGCCCTGACGACCGCCCTCTTCGCGGCCGTCGCCGCAATCGCCGCGCTGAAGGCCGGCGCGACCGTCAACGAGGCTCTCGTGTTGAAGACGGAAGCGACGCGTCTTCAGGCCGAGGCGTCGGATCAGTGGGCCTACTACCAGGCCAAGGGAATCAAAGGGGCGACGGCCGAAGCCGCGCGCACCTCCTGGCTTGCCATCGCCAAAGAACCGCCGGCGGAGTACAGCGAGAAGCAGAAGCGCTACGCCGAGGAGCAGAAGGAGATCGAGAAGAAGGCCCGGGAGCTCGAGAAGAGACGGGACGAGAAATCCGCCGAAGCGGACCATCTTCTCCACCGCCATCACGGATTCGCCAACGCAGTCGCGCTCTTCCAGGTCTCGATCGCTCTGGGCGCCGTGGCCGCGCTGACCCGGAGCCACCCGGTGTGGTGGGGCTCGATGCTGCTCGGTGGAGCGGCGACCGCGCTGTTCCTCCTGACGCTGTTGGGCTGATCTCCCCTCACGACTGAGGACTGAGGACGGGGGACTGAGGACTCAAGAGGCTGTCGTTCCGGTAAGTCTTCTTCGGGCAAGAGCCACCTTAGTCCTCGGTCCTCGGTCCGCAGTCCTCAGTCAGTGGAAATCGTGGCTCGGCACGGCCTCGACTTGTGAGAGAGGCCAGAACCGCTCGCCCTTGACCGAGAGAGTTCCGTCGGTCTTCTGGAGTCTTCCTTCGACGATCAGGCTCCCGGAGCCGACGATGACGGCGCGGTTGTCGCGGAAGAGGTCCGGGCGCACGATCGCCTGGCACATTCCGGTCTCGTCCTCGAGCGTGAGAAAGACGAATCCCTTCGCCGTGCCGGGCCGCTGTCGGACGATGACGGTGCCGGCCGTGGTCACGCGCGCTCCGTCGGGACGCCGCAGAAGCTCCGCCGCCGAGAGGATTCCGCGCGAATCCAGTTGACGGCGCCAGTGTTCCATCCAGTGGGCTCCCGTCGTCATCTGGGTGGCCGCGTAATCGGCCGCGGTCTCCTCCTGCGGGCTCATCTCGGGGAGAGGCGAGGGATCGTCCGTGGGAAGCTCCGTATAGAGCGCGCCCGAGGGCCGCGCGACTTTCGCGACCTGCCAGAGCGCCTCGCGGCGCGTCTTTCCAAAAGAGGCGAGCGCTCCCGCCTGGGCGAGCAGCGTGAGCTCGTGCGGTTTCAGGGCGCACCGCCTCGCCAGATCGTCGGCATCGCGAAAAGCCTCGCGCCCCTGCTCTTCTTCGATGCGCTTTCCCGCGGCCTCCGACAGCCCCAGCACGAAGCGCAGCCCCAGGCGCACGCCTCCGCGCTCCCACCGGCACTTCCAGCCCGAACGCGCGACGTCGATCGTGAAGACCTGCGTCCCGTGCCGCTGCGCGTCCTTGACCAGAGTTGCCGGGTGGTAGAAGCCCATCGGCCAGCAGTTCAAGAGCGAGACGAAGAACGCCGCCGGGTGGCGAGCTTTCAAGTAGCAGCTTGCATAGGCAATGAGCGCGAAGCTCGCCGCGTGCGACTCGGGAAATCCGTAGAGCGCGAAGGAGGTGATCGACTTGACGATCTGCTCCTGGGCCGTCTCGGAAATCCCCCGCTCCCTCATCCCGGCGCGCAGCCGCTCCTCGATCGCGCCCATGCGCTCCATCGAGCGCTTGAAGCCCATCGCGCGCCGCAGCTCCTCCGCTTCGCCTCCCGTAAAGCCGGCGGCGACCATCGCGATGCGCAGGAGCTGCTCCTGAAAGAGGGGAACGCCCAGCGTGCGCTCCAGGATCGGCTCGAGGCACGGGTGCGGATACTCGACGGGCGCCCTCCCCTGCCGCCGTTCGAAGAAAGGGCGCACCATGCCTCCCACGATCGGGCCCGGGCGGATGATCGCGACCTGGACGACTAAGTCATAGAACTTCTTCGGCGCGTTTCTGGGCAGCGAGGCCATCTGAGCGCGGCTCTCGACCTGAAAGCAGCCGACCGTGTCCGCCGTGTTCAGCATCTCGTAGACCTTCGGGTCGTCCTGCGGAAGATGAGCGAGGTCGACATCGATTTTCTCGTGCGTGAGAATCGTCGGAATCGACTCCTCGATCGCGGCGAGCATCCCGAGGCCCAGGAGATCCACCTTCACGATTTGGAGATCCGCGCAGTCGTCCTTGTCCCACTGCACGACCACGCGGCCCGGCATCGAAGCGGGCTCGAGCGGGACGACTTCGTCGAGGCGGCCGGCGGCGACCACCATCCCGCCCGAGTGCTGCCCCAGATGCCGCGGGAGGTTCTGAACCGCGAGAAAGTTGCGGAGAAAGTGTTTCGTCCGCGAGTCTCGAGGATCCAGCCCCGCGGCGGCAACCTCTTTGGACAGCTCGGCGATCGGCTCGCGGATCTCGCCGAAGTTCCAGGCGGAGAGGTGCTTGGAGAGCCGGTCGACCTGCTCGGGCGAGTAGCCGAGGGCCTTTCCCGTCTCGCGCGCGGCGGAGCGGTCGCGGTACGTGATGACGTTGGCCGTCATGCCCGCGCCGGAGGGTCCGTACTTCTCGTAGACGTGCTGGATGACGCGCTCGCGCTGATCGCCGGAGGGAAGGTCCAGGTCGATGTCGGGCCACTCGCCGCGCTCCTCCGAAAGAAAGCGCTCGAAGAGCAGATCCATCTTCACCGGATCGACGGCCGTGATCGACAGCGCGTAGCAGACTGCGCTGTTGGCGGCCGAGCCGCGGCCCTGGACCAGGATCTTGTTCTCCAGGCAGAAGCGGACGATGTCCCAGACGATCAGGAAGTAGCCAGCCAGGTCCAGCTTCTCGATCATCGCCAGCTCTTTGGTCAGCTGCGCCTGCGCGCGGGCCGTCAGCGGCCGGAAGCGGGAGCGCGCGCCGTTCCAGGTGATCTGGCGCAGGTACGAAGCGGCAGTCTCTCCCGGCGGCAACGGATACTCGGGGAAGCGGTAGCCCAGGTCCGCGAGCGTGAAGTCGAGCTTCTGACCGAGCTCCCACGCTCCATCCAGCGCGGCCGGCAGATCGGGAAAGAGCGTCTCCATCGCGACGGCGCCCTTGAAGTGGCGTTCTCTCTGTTCCTCCAGGAGCCGGCCCGCGCGATCGAGCGTCGTGTGATTGCGGATCGCGGTGAAGATGTCGTGGAGCTCTTTGTCTTTCGGACGCGCGTAGCGCACGCCGTTGGTGGCGAAGAGAGGCAGCCGCAGCCGCCGGGCCAGATCGAGCAAAGCCTGATTGCGATGCTCCTCGCGGGCAACGGAATGCCGCTGGAGCTCGACGTGCACGCGGCCAGGAAACACGTGCACCAAACGCTCGAGCATCCCGGCGGCCGCTTCCAGACCATCGCTCTCGAGCGCCCGCGCGATCGGCCCCTCCTCCCCACCGGTCGCGCAATGAAGTCCTTCGCCGTACGCCGCGATCTGATCCAACGTGACGCTCGTCTCCCCCTTCGGCTTTCCGAGCGCACCGGCCGTGATCAAGCGGCAGAGGTTCTTGTAGCCGGTGCGGTTTTCCACGAGTAGTGTCAGGCGAGGAAGGCATTCCCCTGTCATCCCGAGCGAAGCGAGGGATCCCCGGCTTTTAGAGCGAGACGGCGCTCCTCGTCGAGTCTGGGATCCCTCGTCGCCTTGCTTCTCGGGATGACGCTCCTCACGGAGCGTCACTTCAGCGCCGACGAGCGCCCGAACACCCGCGGCACGCGCCGCCTTGTAGAACCGGGGCGCCCCGTAGACGCCATTGCGATCCACGAGCGCGACGGCGGGAAGCTCGAGCTCCGCCGCCTGCGCGATCAGGTCTTCCGGAAGAGAGGCACCTTCCAGAAAAGAAAACGCCGAGGCCGCATGCAGCTCCGCGTAAGGGCGCCTGCGGAAAAAAGCGGCCGGCTTCCAGGCGCGCTGCTTCAGCCTCTCCTTGCGCGCCCCGGCCGCGACGATCTGGCGGATGTCGGTGTGGCCGGCGAGACCCAGGTTTCGAGACGGTGGCTCCTTCTCCGAGTTGTCCGAAGGCCGCTTTCCCATCCCGCCAATTTATGGCGTAAGTCGGGCGTAAGTCAAACCGTTCGCTCGCTCCGTTGTGAAACGACGTGCGTCGCTACGAAACGATTCGATGGACGATCCAATGCTGGGAGCCCGGAACCACGAGTGGCGCCAGGGCGTCGGAGTGTGCCCGGAATTGCGGCTGGGTCATTCCAGCCAGCGCCGCTTCAAAGTCCGCGAGGGTTTCGAAAACGTATTCGTCAGTCACATGAGAGGGAGAGACTCCCAGGTGGCCGACGAGCAGCCGCGTCTGACGGGCTCGCCGAAACTCCGAGCTCGCCATCTTTTCCTTTCCCCACATCTGCAGGACCTCGAGGGCTTGCGACTGTTTGCCGTAAGCGAGGTCGAGATGCCACTGGCAAAGGTACATCTGTCTACCTCCTGGTCGGTTTCTCTGGCTCAGCCGGTTGCTTCCGAAAATCGCTCAGGGACCCGATCGTCTTGCGCATCAGGGTCTCCGAATGTCCGACGACGAGGTAGTCCGCCAGCTCGCCGACGACGTGGTACCCCAACCTGTCGTAGAGCCGCCGGGCGCCCGTGTTGAACGACGAGACGCAGAGGAACACGTTGGGGCTCTCGCGAAAAATGCGCTCCTCCGCGAACGAAACCATCTGCGCCCCGATTCCATGGCCGCGCTTCTCCGGCGCGACGCAGACCGTCTGGATGTACCCCGCGAACGCTCCCTTCATGTTGAGGATCAGGAACCCGACGAGGTCCTTCCCTTCGAGCGCCACGTAGCGCTCCCGGGAGGCGTCCCGAAGGATCGCCAGCGACGCCTCATAGCCGCGCCCCAGAGTGATCCACGGCTCGGATTCCGCCATCATCCGAGCGCAAGCTTGCGCCTCGGAGTCCGTCGTCATCGCGGAGACGTCGATCGAACGTCCGGCCGAGGACATGACCGGATTATCTCTTCGCCCGGCGGAGCGACGGCTATGAAGGAACCTCGACCGGAACCTCGCTCATCAAGGCCAGGACATTCCCGTCTGGATCCTTGAACTCCGCCAGCCACAGGACGTAGGCCGGCATCCGAGCGACGATGTGGGGCTTGGCCAGGAAAGCGACACCACGGGAGACCAGTGTCTTGTAGGCCACTTCGATGTCGTCAACTTTGTAGTAGATGATCGAGGCCAGATGATCGACCTCCGGGCCGACCGGAACGCCGAGCATCAGCCGAACACCCCCGCAGTCGAAGAAGGCCATCCCGGGAACCTCGAAGAGAAACGGCATCCCGAGCGTTTCGCGGTAGAAGGTCACCGCACGAGCGAGATCGTGAACATTGACCGCGATCTGACCGATGCGGTCGATGCCCTTGAAGTCCGTGCCCATCGTTTCCTCCTCGAGGCTGTCACTCCTTTTCGGGCGGCTCCCAGAGCTCGATCCGGTTTCCCTCGGGGTCCATGGCCCAGCCGAAGCGGCCATATTCCGATTCATCGATCTTCTCGTCCACGGTCACGCCCTCGGACTTGAGCGCGGCCAGGACTTCGTCCAGGTCCTCCACTCGGTAGTTGATCATGAACGGCTTCTTGCTCGGATCGAAGGAACGCGTGTCCGCCCCGAAGACCGTCCAGACCGTGGAGCCGCGGCGCTCAGGATCGTCATCCCGGCGCCAGTGGAACTGAAGACCTCCCCAGGATTCGACCGGCATCCCCAGATGCGTCTCATACCAGGACCGAAGCTTCTCCGGGTTCTCTGACTTGAAGAAGATTCCCCCGATTCCCGTCACGCGTTTCATTCCTCCTCCGATCGTTCCTTCTGGTCCAGACGGAGCCGCGGGATCCAGCGGGGAACCCTATCGCAATAGCGTTCGTAGTCCTGCCCGAACTTTCTCGCAAGAGCCGGTTCCTCGTAGGCCACCACGAAGAGGAAGAAGAAAAGGAAAACGATTCCGGCATATCCGAGGAGGGATCGGGACTGAAAGAGCATCGCCTCTCCCGCCAGGAGAAGCAGAATTCCGATGTACATCGGATTGCGCACGCGTCGGTAGAGGCCGCGCACGACGAGGCTTCTCGGCGGATCGATCGGAGCGGGCGTCCCGCCTCCCGCTGTTGCGAAGTCCCAGGCGCACCAGAGATACACGGCCGCGCCGGTGGCCAGCAGAGCAGCGCCCACGTATCGCAGCGGACCGATCGGCAGAACGTCGTCCTGGGAACGCGAGAGGAGGATGCGCCGAGGCACGTAGACCGTGACGGTGGCCGGGACCAGGACCGTAAAGAGGAGAGTCTTCGCGAGCGCGCCGCCGCGGCCGCGCAGGCTCATGGGGTCGCGGCGGAGGAGGCTATATCAGATTCGATATAGGCCTCCAGCGCCTCCCGCCACGGACGCAGGGGCGCGAGGCCCACGCGTTCCGCGGCGAGGCACCGCATGGGCGTCCAGCGCGGCCGCACGGCTCCGGTTCGAAACGTCTCTTCCAGGACCGGCTCGATCAGAGCATCCGCCTCTTTTCCCAGCCGGAGGATCCGCGCGGCGGCGCGAGCGAACTCGAGATACGAGCAATGTTCCTCGTTCACGACGTGATAGAGCCCGGGCCGGCCGAGCTCGACGATCTCGAGAACACGCGCCGCCAGGTCCTCGAGATATGTCGCGCTGCCACACGTGTCCTGGATGGCGCGCACTTTTTCTCCCGCCGCCAGCCGCCGATGCACATCCGAAAGGAGGTTCTTTCCCCCGCTTCCGAAGACCCATCGGGTCGGGCGGATCCTCCTCCGAGTAGGGCGGACCCTCGAGCCGGCCGCCGCCGAAGACATAGTTGGAGGAAAAGTGCAGCAATCGCGCGCCCGCGGCCGCCGTCGCGCGGGCGAGAGCACCCGGCGCCTCCGCATTGATCGCATGCGCCAGGGCGGGCTGTCTTTCGCACGCGTCCACGCCGAGCACGGAACAGTTGATCACCAGATCGGGCCGCTCGATGAGAACGCGGTCGCGCGCGGCCTGCGGATCCGTGACGTCGAGATCCGAGTGTCCGAGCGCCGTCACCCGGTGGGACTGAGAAAAGAGGCGCGTGAGCCGCCGCCCGATGTGGCCGCCGGCGCCGGTGATCAGGACGCGCATCGCCTGGGGCCGCTTGCCCGCGAGAGCTATCTGGCAGCGAAGGCGAGGTCTTCGGGCGAGAGTGGGAATCCGGTTCCCAGCTCGCCGCTCGAGCTCTGCCACCACTGCGCGATCTTGGCCGCGGCGGCATCTCGCTCTCCCGGTTCGGCGTTGGCCGAGAAACCTAAGAGCGGCAGGCCGCGGTTGGCCAGAACCGTTGCGCCGGCGGCGCGTTGGCCCGCGTCGGAAGAGGTCAGAAGACGGATGGCCCGCCCCAGGACGACGCCCGGATGCGGAACCAGAACCGGGTCGAAAGCGATCTGGCCGTCGGCGGTCACGTACAACGTCGTCTCGGCCGCGTTGGATGTCATCGCGATCGGAATGGCGAAAACGATCGCGTCTCCTGTCGTCGTTTCGGGACGGGCCGGGGAAGGACCTGAGGCGCAGCGAACCGCTCCCCTGCCTGCGAGCGAGCCGAAGGACTCCCGCAGCTGAGCGCTTCGTCGCGAAGCCATAAACAGGCTCGTCATTGCCTTGACGTCACCGCTCTTCCAGGCGGCGCAGTAAGACCTCGCCGTCGCGTCGGCCCGGCTGGCTGCGGCGGCGGCCGGCGCCGCGCCCGGAGTCGGCGTTTTTCCGCCCGGAGGCAGTGCCAGGACGAGCAGAAGCAACAGGACAGCGCTCAATTCTTCACTCCTACCCGAACTCTAACCGGGGAGACGTCGGCTAGCGCTCATTTGTCTTTCCCCGCGTCCCCGCGTACGACTCTGCGAAGCAGCGCTTCGCTGCGAAGCACGAGTCTCCGCGTCCCCGCGTCCGCAACTCACCGGCCGGCAATTCCCGACCACGCTTCTAAGGTACCAGACACCCGTGGGCGCTCAGGAGACCGTTTCGGCGGCTTCGCGGATCCGTTTCCACGCTTCTTCCACGTGCTGCTCTTCCGTCTGAGCCTGGCCGACGCAGAAGCGCAGGGTGTACCGACCGTCGAGCTTCGTATGCGTCAGATAGATCCGCCCGCCGCTGTTCAATTTTTCGAGCAGGCGCTCGTTGGCCGAGTCGCCCGACGTGTGCCGGAAGCAGACCAGGTTCAAGGACGCCGGCGCGGCGAGCTCGAACCGCTGCGACTCCTCGATCCACCGAGCGAACCGCTGCGCGAGCTCGACGTGCCGCCGCACGTGGTGCCGGAGCCCCTCGATGCCGTAGTGGCGGACCACGAACCAGAGCTTCAACGCCCGGAATCGCCGGCCCAGAGGAATCTGCCAGTCGCGGTAGTCGATGACCGCGCCGGATTCCGTGGCCCGGTTGCGCAGGTACTCGGGCAGGACCGAAAGTGCCCGGATCAACGCCGCGCGGTCGGATACGTAGAAGCAGTCGCAATCGAAGTTCGTGAACATCCACTTGTGCGGGTTGAAACAGTAGCTGTCGGCGGCCTCGAGTCCCTCCTGGATCCAGCGAAGCTCCGGGCAGAGCGCGGCGGTCCCCATCATCGCGGCATCGACGTGCAGCCAGATCCCTTCCTCCCGGCAGATGCGCCCAATTTCCCGCAACGGATCGATCGCGCCCGAGGAGGTCGTCCCTACGGTGGCCGTCACGAAGCAAGGAGTCTTTCCCGCGCGTCGATCCTCCGAGATGTTCCGAGCCAGCGCTTCCGGCCGCATCGCGAAATCGGCATTCACCTCGATCGATCGAAGATTCGCGACGCCCAATCCCGCGACGCGGATCGCTTTCTCGATGGAGGAGTGGGCCTGGGTCGATGTGTAAGCCGTGAGCCGTCCATCGCACCCCTGCTCGTTGGACTTGCCGCCGGTCGACCTCTCGCGGGCGGCAAGAAGGGCGCAGAGCGCGGAGCTCGACGCCGTGTCCTGGATGACGCCTCCGCCGGAAGAGGCGGACTGAAACTTTTCCGGCAGTCCCAGCATCTTTCCCAGCCAGTCGAGCACGTGCGTCTCCAGCTCCGTGCACGCCGGGCTCGTGGCCCAGAGCATCCCCTGCACCCCAAGGCCCGCCGAAAGCAACTCTCCCAGCATCGACGGAAACGACGCATTGGAGGGGAAGTAGGCAAAGAAGTTCGGCGACTGCCAGTGAGTGATGCCCGGAAGGAGATTTTCGACATCGCTCAACATCGTCTCGAACGGCTCGCCGTGCTCGGGCGGCGAAGCCGGAAGAATCGCGCGGATCTCGCCCGGGGCCACCCGCGAAAGCACGGGAAAAGATTCGATGCGCCGGTGGTAATCGGCGATCCAATCGACGACCGCGTGGCCGTGCCGGCGAAACTCCTCCGGCGTCATGTGGTAGCTCTGCTTCTGCGACATCGCGCGCTCCTCTTCCCGGTTGCGGTGGCCGAAGCTTACTGCGGAGAGGAAGAGCGCTCTGCTGTCATCCCGAGCGAAGCGAGGGATCTGCCCTCCCGCAAGCAACCGCCGGGAAGATCCCTCGTCGCTGCGCTCCTCGGGATGACAGAACATTTCCTGCGCTCCTCGAAATGGCAGAAGATTTCCTGGGCTCCTCGGGATGACAGAAGATTTCTTGGGTCTCTCCTATCGCGACGACCGCTTCTCCGCGCCCGGCAGCTGCGCCCGATGATGAAGCGCGTGCCAGGCGAGGATCCGTATCAAATCCGACGCTGGCAAAGCTCCGAAGTAAGGGTGCGACAATCGGAGAGTTCCTCCGCGCGGGTCTTGCCGGCAACTTGCCTCCAATTCGGACGCTGCAATCTCGAGCCGGCGCAGAGTTTCTTCTCGCGTGGCCGTCGAGACGGCCGGCCGGATCTCGCGCGGTGCGCGGACTCCCGCGGGAAAACGCCCGGTCGCGAGCAGGCCGGGCAGAACCGTCCGGCGCAGCAAGAATCGTTTCCATGCCGGCAGAACGATCCTCATCGATGGTCCTCGATCCAATTCGCGTTTCACGGCCTCGACAGCGAGGCTGAGGTGCTCGGCGATTTGTGCGGGAGACCACTTCCCTTCTGAGGCCGGACGGCTCCACGCGTCCGGCTCGGTCGCGGCGGCCGAGGAGAGGAAAGCTGCCACCGCGTCTCGATGTCGTGCGAGAGCCAGTTCGAGCGGGAGCGACTTTCTGAGAGCCACGCCGGTCACCGGGAGGTCGGAGGCTCTTCCGACAGATATCTCGCTTCCGGTTCCGCGCCGACCGCATCCATGACTTTGGAGAAAAAGCACCGGGCGGCGGCAGCCATGGCGACGTCCAGGATCTCCTCGTCGGTTAAGCCTTCTGCGCGCAACGCATCCACGTCCTCCTGCCGGATCTGGTCGGCCTGCGTCGCCACCTTCTCAGCGAAGGAAAGAAGCGCCACCTCGACGCCCGAAAGCCCGGCCGAGCGGAAATCACGCGAGATCGCGTCCGTCTGCTCAGTGCTCAAGAACTGGGAACGGAGCGCCGCCCCGTGGACGGCCGTTCAATAGGCGCACTTCAAACGTGCTGCGGCGATCAGAGTGACGAGCTCATAGCGCCGCCGATCCATCCTCGAACGGATCGCGGAATGCAGCTGACGCCACGCCGCCAGGACTTCGGGCGCGAGGCTGAAGGCCTGGCTCCAGTCGGGAACGAACCCGTGCTTGCGGAGATCCCGGTCGTAGAGCTCCTTCAAGAGCCCCGTGGCTCCTTCCGGCGGAATCGTCCGCACGAACACGGCTCTACGTCTCCCGCCCGGGCAGGTCTTCGCTGAAACGGATCCGGTTGCCGAAGGGGTCGGTCACCTCCATCACCTTCGCGTGCCACGGCGCACGCTCGACGGAAGGGCGCAGATAGGGATACTCCTTGGAGGAGATCTCCCGGTGAAGAGCCTCGACTCCCGTCATCCGAACGAAAACGGCCGAGCCGGGAGTGGAATCGCCGTGGTGCTCCGAGAGATGCAGCGAGAGCCCTCCTCGAGACACCTGCATGTAGAGAGGCGCGTTGTCGTCGAACCGGTGCTCCCAGTCGACGTGGAAGCCCAGAAACGAGACGTAGAACTCTCTCGCCTTCTCGACGTCGAAGATCCGAAGAATGGGGATCGTCTCGAGCATCGAAACAGGAGGCGCGCCGACTGACTCTCGCGCCTGGCTCCCGCCGTCCAGGTAGAGGAGCAGGTCCGTGCCGATCCCCTTCGCCCCGAGCTGCCGCAGCTGCGCGACGACCTGTCCCCTGTGATACGTCGAGTGGTTGACGACGTGCTGGAGGATGTAGCCGAGCGGGTAGGACCACGTCTCCCCTTTGAAGTTCGTATACGTCAGCTTGTGCTCGAGGTCCTCCGCGGCGAGCCCGGCGAGGAACTCCTGCTGGCCCGTTTGCACCTCCGCGAGCTTTTTGGAGAGCGCGTCCAAGGTCGGCAGATCCTTCGGGAGAGCGGGGGGCGAACTGCCGCGCCAGCGCTCGAGCCAGAGCCATTCGGCGCCCACGATGTGGAGGAGAGTTCCGTGGACCGAGCGGAAGCTCGTCGAGAGGTCCTTTTCCAGGTCTTCGAGCGGGAGGGCGGCCGCCGCCTCGAAGATTTTCGCGTTGGCCCAGCGGTTGTAGCCGTAGAGGAACTCAATCTCATGCCGATTCATGCGGCAGACCTCCCGTCAGCGCGACTTGCTCGAGTCGGTGGAACGCCACGATACGCCCGCAGGCGATTCACCGCCAGATGGCCCGAATCGTTGCGCCCGCAGCCGCTACGGCGGCGCAGGGAAGCCAGATCCAGAGAAGCTCCGAGCGCAGCACGCGAAGACCCCAGCTGGAAAAGAAGGGCGCGACGCCGATGGGCGATACGACGAGGACGCGCCACGGGAAGAAGTAGCGCCGGTTCGAAAACGGGCTGAAGAAAGCCACCCCCAGGCCTCCCGTCGTCATCGCGTCGAGAACCCCGTGCGACGCCGTAGCGAGGAAGATCACCCCGAAAGCGACCAGCGGCATGGCGTGAAGCGGACGCCAGAACAGGGCCGAGAGCGCGCCAACCAGCAATGCGAAGGCGAGTGAGTGGGTGAAGCCTCGATGTCCGAGTGGATGGCCGTAGGGAATGCCGGCCAGGAACCCGAGAGCGTCGATGTCCGGCAGGACGCTCGCGACGCACGCCGCTGCTGTCAACCCCGGCGGTACTTGCGCCGGCCCGAGACTCACCGCGATCGCGAGTGGTACGGCGGGATGCGAAAGGACGGACGCCACACAGTCATTCTAGGAGGTCCAACCATGCGCGAAGTGCCGCGCAAGCACGAGGACTCCCTCTCCCCCGGGAGACGGGCGGGCTGAGTGTGCGATTCCAGCCACCTCAGACCAAGCGCGGGCCTAGGCTCTGCACGACGAGGTCGGCGGCAAAGTGGGCCGTGATGGCCGACTCGATCCCCCAACGCCAGTAGATGTAGCCCAGAGCGAGACCCGCGACTCCGTTCAAGAGGAGGACCGATCCAATCAGCGGGCCTGACGGCTTCACGGTGCCAAGCCACGCTGGCAGGTGAACTGCCGCGAAGGCGAGCGCCGATATCACGTTCGCCGACCAAACACAGCGGGATCGTGGGCCCGGCAAGGTTGCGCGCCACGCGCGACTGCAAAGCCAGACGACGAACGTGAAGAGGAAGAGCCGGAAAACGATTTCCTCGAGAATCGAGGCCTCCGTCGCCAGCGCCAAGGGAAACCATGCCGGAGCGGCGGCGCGCGATCGCAGTCGCGCCGCGAGCGCCGGCTCGAGAGGGACCAGAACGAAGACGAGGATGCTGAGCAGAAGCGAACCGAGGCTTGCTCCCAGAAGCGCCGCTCCGCCGATGCATTGCGCCGCTCGTCGACCGGCGACCGCGCCCTCCAGAATCGGCGTCGATTCAAAGAGCCGCCGGGCCATGAAAAGTCCCAGGACGATGAGGAGAGAGCCGACTAAGATTCCCAAACAAAGCGTGGATGCTCGAAGCGGGCGCGGGCTCCCCACCCAGACAGCAATAGACAGGAGACCGACCAGAAACCCCGCCGCTCGAAGCCGAATTGGAGTTAGAGGACCGGCGGCTTTCACGCTGGCTCGATTCGTTCCTAGTCCTTGAGCACCTTCTCGACGGAGCCCGTGTTGGCGTCGACGATGACCGTCACGCCCGGGTCCTTCGCCTGTTCCTTGCTGTAGGTGATGTACCAGGTCGCGTGCCGATCGCTCGGAGCTGCCGCCGTCTGGATCATCACCGCGTAGCCCTGGGCGAGCGGCGCCTCTCCGTTCTGCTTGGCGAGCGCATACAGCTTCGCGCCGTCGCGGAAGAAGTCGGGCTTCAAGTCCGGTAGACGCCCCGCCGGGCCGGGTTGCGCCCAGCAGGTCAGCGTGCCGCGGAAGGTATTGATCGCGACGCTCGCGTTGGCCGAGGGGGAAAAGAACTGGAGATTCCAGGCCGCCGAGCTTCCGTTGGGCTGCAGCGGGCCCAGAGACGTGTTGCCGATTCGCGCGGGAACCGCGTCCTTCTTCCAGGCCTTCGCGTACTTGTCCGCCATGGCATACATCTCCGAGAGAGTCGGCGGATTCTTCACCTGGATGCTCTTGCACGCCTCCTGCGCGAGCACGGGACTCCCGACACTCATCGCGGCCGCAACCAGCACGGAGCCAAGCCATCTCTTCATTGCATCCCTCCCTCTTTTCTTCTCACTCCATAACCGAATCGACGAAAGGATTTCGGACAAGGACTCCGGCGTAGCGCTGGCCATCATTCAAGTCCTCGGTCCAGAGCGTGGCGCATTTCATCTGCCTTGCGCTTTGAACGATCATCGCGTCCCAGAAAGAGATCTGCGCCTCGCGGTGAAACTCCAGGGCGGACAGCAGATCGTCTTTGGCGGGTTGATGAAGAGTCCACGCGGCGAAGTCGGCAACTTTCCGGGCGCCCTCGGTCAACGAGAGCCGCTGAGGAAGCTTCCCAGTGACGGTAACGTAGAACTCCTGGAGCACTTGAATGCTGACGCAGCCGCTCCGACGCCCCCACAGCTCCGCGAGGAGTGCGCGCGCGCGCTCGCCTTTCCGACCTGCCGACGGATCCACGGAGTAGATGAGAACATTGCTGTCGACGAACTCGCGACGGAGCTCAGCGGCGCTCGTGGAGCTCATCTCGCGTCCAGGTTCTTTTTCCTCCCGTGCCGAGATCGCGTAGTTGCTTCATGTCTTCCAGCCAGTGGCGATGGGCGCGCTCGTATGCGTCGTCATCGCGAAGGGCCGCTTCCATGAGTTCGCGAAGGAGAGCCGACACCGACTTCTCCTTCTCGAAGGCAAACCGCTTGAACTTGCGCAGAAGAGCCTTGGGAAGCGTCAACGTGATGTTCTGTGAATCCATCGGTCCAGGCCTCTCCACATTAAACAGTGTAACACGCGTTTACGTGTACTTATCTATTTGATACGAAAGAACACATTACTTTCTTTTCCGTCTCCGAGTAGCGGCTGGCGCTGTGGAGTCGCTTGCTGGTGGGGGGGCGGTCAACTTCCTGCCCGAACCCGTCTTGTCGGCCTGGTCGAGCAGGCGCCTCTTCTTCACCGCGGCGAGCATGCTCTTGGCGACGAAGAAATCGGGCGACGGCTTCGCGCCGATCGCTTCCACAGCCTTCAACGACGCCTCGGCCCGCGAGATATTGGGGTCGACGGACAACAGATCGCGGATGACGGCGGAGAGCAACGCACGATCCCGCAGACCAAAGCCGTCGCGGGCGAGTGAGCGGAACGCTCCGAGAAGCTCTCGAGCGGCGGCGGCGATGACCTGACCTTCCCAATCGTTCATGGAAAACCTCCCTGGTTGGAACCATGGTCTCGAACGACTCGGACATTTGGTTGGGAAGGGAAAAAGAGTCGGTAGTCGGATAGTCGGTAGTCAGTAGTCAGCCGGGCGCACGAGTTGCGATCGATCTCCATTGGATCGATGGAAACAGATGTCGCTGGCAACGCCTAGGAGCGGCTCTGGAAATATTCGGCGATCGACTCCTTCAATTCCTGGGCGGACTCGTTCAATTCGTCGAAGGTCTCGGGCTCGATGTAATAGCGGTCCGCGGCGACAGAGAGCTGGGACTGAAGGCGCGTCACCGACGATCGGGCATCGCGAAGCGAGCGCAGCATGTCGGGACGTCCCGGAGACTCATACAGCTGGGCGATCTCAGCCAGCATGGACGCGCTCGCGCGGCGGACCTGACGCCGCAGGTCGACGTCCTCCTCGAAATCGCGCGCCTCCGTGACGCGGTAGACGGAGCCCGTCAGCTTGCGCGCCGCCTTCCACGCCTTCTTCTCTTCCCAAGGCTTTTGCATCACACGGCTCCGTGCTTGATGGTTTTCCTTACGTCTCCAATCACAAATCGCAAATCACAAATTCCTCTCAGTCATAGACGCCGTCGGCAAACCACGAGCCCGAGGCCCGCTCGCGGTAGACGCGATAAAGAGCACCATCAGAGAGCTCGACATCCCAGTAGTCGCGGTCAGCCGGGTCGCTCGTCCACCAGCCCTCCTCCATCCGCCAGGGTCCGGCTGCTACGCGCACGGCGCCGGAGATCTCGAGGCCGCTATTGGGGTCGACGGACTTGAGCGAAAGGAGGCGTCCCTCACCCCGACCCTCTCCCGTCGGGAGAGGGGGACGAGAGTGGACGGAATTTGCGATTTCTGATTTGCGATTTGCAATTTCAGAATCGGGATTTGGGCTGAAAGCTGAAAGCTGTGAGCTGAAAGCTTTTTCTTCTGTAATCACCTCGAGCGGCACCGGCGGGCGCAGGACGCGCACGGACAGCAGTCCCCGGCCGCTCTTGGGGGCAAGCGCGAAGGATGGAGGAGGCGGCGGCGCGAAGCTTGCGAGCGCGTACCGCTCGGGACGGTGGCCGTCGGCGGTGCGCGGCGAACCAACGCGGTCGGCGCCGAGCATCGAGGCCAGGCGCGCGATCGTCGTCGCGAGACGGTCGGGCGAAAGGGCGGCCGGGCCGAAAAGCGAAAGCTGCGCGCTGCGGGTGCGGTCCGGGCGCGCGATCAAGACGAAGCCTCCGACGGGCGAGCCGGGAGGCCGCGCCTCCAGCTCCAGCCGGAGGAGAGTCAGGAGGGTCTTGGCGTCGCGCGTGGGCCCGGGAAGCTCGATCGCGCGCGCGTCGCATCCATCCGGGTCGAGCTTCAAGGTCAGCTCCAGCCTCGTGCAGGCGAGCGCCTGCGACTCCAGCCGCGCGAGCAAACGATCGAGCGCCGCGCGGCTGACGAAGAGAAAAGGCTCCAGAGAAAGCAGCGGCCACTCCAGATCCATCCCCTCGGAAAAGCAGGGCGGAGGCAGGCGCGCCTCGAGAGGACGCGGATCGATGCCGCGCGCCGTCGCGTGCAGCTCGCGCCCGCTCTCACCCAGGCGGCTCGCGACTTCTCCTTCGGGAAGCTTCGCCAGCTCGCCGATGGAAGACAGTCCCCAGCGCTCGAGCATCTGGGCGATCTCCAGCGCGGGAGTGAGCCGGGCCAGCGGCAGCGGTGCCAGGAATGCGGCTTCCTGTCCCGGAGCCACCACGGTCGGGGACTCGGGAAGCCCTGCCGCCACGCGCGCGGCGAGCTTGGAGGCCGCGATGCCGGCACGGGCAGGTAAGCCGACTTTTTCGGCGGCGGCGATCAGGTCGCGGCCGAGCGCGAGCTCGCGCGACGGGGGCGAGTCGACAGTCGACAGTCGACAGTCGACAGTTGAAGAGGGGGCCCCCCCCTCACCCTGGCCCTCTCCCCCCTCACGGGGGGCGAGGGGATAGCGGAGGGAGAGGGGGTAGCGGGGGGAGAGCGCCGGCAATCCGTCCAGGTCCAGATAGACGAGGCCTTCGCCTCCGTCTTCGACGCGTGGAGAAAAGGTGTCGGCCGCTTCGAGCAGCGCTTCCTGTGCCGTGCGCTCGCTCTCGCGGTCGCGCCCGCGCGCAACGAGCTTGGGCAGGATGGCGCGAGCCTGAGGCAACGTCATTCCGGTCTCGAGGCCGGCCTTTCGAGCCTTGCGCGTGGCAGCGATCAGCCGCGCGGCGTTGCCGTTGCCTTCGAAGACCGCGACGCTCTCTCCCTTCAAGTCGGGCTCGCTACGCAGCCGCGCCGCCAGAGGAAAGAGCGGAACGAAGAGACAGGCCAGGCGCATGCGAGCAGTCAACAGTCGACAGTCGACAGTCGACAGTCGACAGTCGACAGGCCGGGCGAGGGCAAGCCGATGACTTTGTCATCCTGAGGAGCGAAGCGACGAAGGATCTGCCCCGGTGACTGGGGCACGACGAGAGTAGATCCCTCGCTTCGCTCGGGATGACAAAGAGAGGGACGGGAGCGTGCATCGGCTGCCGGTCGGGCAGTGATCGCCGCAGCCGAAAGTTGCCCACATCGGGCCTCGGCGACGGAGAGATCCATCGACGCGGAACGATTCGGGGTCTCGCGGCCATACTTCTCGAGCGTCACGCGCGAGGAGATTCCCGCGAGCAGTCGCGGGGCGCGGCCGCTTCCTCTCCAGATGGGCCGCGGGGAATCGGTTGAGACGATGGCCTCCGCCGCGATGCCGCTCATCCGGTAAGGAGAGAAAAGAAGAAGCGTCGATCCCTGTGTCTGCGCGGTCCGCTGCAGCCGCACCCACGCCGCGTCGGGGACGAAGCGCCCTCCGCGCGGCGCCAGCCCCATCTCCGCCAGGACCAGACGAAAGCCCGTCGAGACCAGGATCTCCGTGGCGGCGAGAGCGTCCTTGACGCGCCGAGGGCGCACCCAGAGCAGGCGCGAGAGGTCGACCCCGGCAGCTTCGGCCGCCTGCGGATCGAGGTGATCGCCCAGATCCACCAGGGCGGCGTCGTCTCCTCGCGCGGTCGCGCAGGCGAGCGACGCCAGCGCAATGGAGAAACGGCCCGCGGAGCGGCGTCCGACGAGCTCAATCAAGCGGCGATCGGGAAGCCCGCCCGAGAAAACCGCGTCGAGCGCCGGAAGCGTCCGGAGCAGAGACGAGGTTGTCGGAGAAGCGGCCGGGAGATCCGAGGCGCGCAGCAGTTTCGCTCCCGAGCCGGTGAGCAGGGTTACGCCCGCTTTCTTCGCAAGCGCTTTTCCTTCGAGAAATCTCTCGAGCGCGAGAGCCTGCGCAACCCCCATGACGAACCTCGTTTCCCCGCAGAAAAGCGGGGAAGCGGAATTTAGGCGTAAAAGAGGCGTAAGTCAAGTGTGACAACTATGCTTTACTGATAGTCAAGTTTACTTTACTATCTGACCGGAGGGAGTTAATGAAACAAGCCGAATCCAGCAGAAAACCGGCCCGGACTGCCCTTCTCGATCTGGCCGTTCTGCGATCCTGGTGCGGGGGGCTCGCAATCTCCGCGCGGAGATACGAGTGAAGAATCATCTGCACGTCCTGCGCGCGGAGCGGGACTGGTCGCAGGCGGAGCTCGCGGAGCGCCTTCGGGTCTCGCGCCAGACGGTCAACGCGATCGAGACGGGCCGGTACGATCCGAGCCTTCCGCTCGCTTTCGCGATCGGGCGGGTCTTTGGCAAGCTAATCGAGGAGATCTTCGAGCCGGAAAAAGCTCCCAGGCGAAGCTCTCCGACATCGGAGACCCCTGCGTGACGTCGATGGGGTCCAGCCGCGTGAGATGTCGGTCAGCGCGAGACCGCTGGACTCTTCGTCTCGCCGGAGCTCGTCTCGAAGGACCTGCCGGAACTGATTCGAGCGACCGGACAGGCGGGCTCCTGCGGCCGACAGTGAGCGTTGTCGGAAAGGCCGGGAGCTCCGACCCGTCGCAGGATCCGAAGGCGCTGCGAATCCTCCGCCGGTTTCCAATCGAGCAATCGCGGCTGTGCTCGATCGAGGCCTTCCGATGGATTCGCCGACCTGGCCAGGGCGGCCCAGGGCGCCGCCGCACCCGAATCCTGCGCGGCGATCCTGCTCTGTGTTCCTTTCCGGAGCTCACTGGAGAAAGACGCTGTCTGTGGACCCTGCCCTGTGGACGCGGCCGCATTGCCCGCCAGGCCTTCCAGGAAAGACTCGCGCGCGGCCTGCAGCGGCATCAGCGCGTCGAGATCCACCGGGCTGATCGAGGGTTCGGCAGCCTCCGCCTCCGAGGCGCGGGGGAGGATCTCACCGGCTCGATCGGGCGCCGACTTCATCGCAAGAAGAGCCGCCGGCGCGAGGTTGCGGGCAAGACGCTCGGGCGTCCGATCGTGACGCGCCGGCCCGGCCGGCTCGCTCCGCGACGTCTGCGCGCGAGCGGCCCTCTCTCGTGCTCCGGAAGGCGCCGACTCGATGAAAGCCTCGCGGGGAGCCGGTCCCGCGGAAACGGGGAGAGCCGGCGAGGCCGGAGAAAGCGCTGGACTGAAACGCGCAACCGCCGCTGACCGACGCAGCATCCCTTCCACGCCTGGGCGGCCAAGGAGCAGGAGCGCGACGGCCCCCAGGAGCACGGCGACCTCGAGCGGCTGCGGAAGCCAGGCCGTTGCGGTCTCGAAAGCCCGCCCCAGCAGCCGCGCCAGACGCCTCCCTGCGAGGTGAGCGGACCGGAGCGAGGCCGTCTCCCGGTACGTCAGCTCCACCATTCGGCGGCCGTCGTCCGTTTCGATTCGAAACGCAATGGACTGCCCGGATTCCAGGACGATCGTAAAAGTCTCGTGACCGCGCGCGTCTCCGCCGCCGCTCTCGGTGAGCAGATGGACCGCGACCAGAAGCTCGCCGCTCGAAGTCGCTCCGCGGACCTCGATGACCTCCGCTCTGTCTTCCACGGAGAACCGCGCGAGCTCCGAATCGATCGGATCCAAACGGGCGCGCTCTTTCCCGTCGATGAGAACCCGCAGGGAACCGGCCGGGGAGCCTTGCCGGCGGCGGGAGTCCTCCTGGAGCTGCGCCGTGATGGCGAGACGCTCCTCGGGAAGCAGCCGCGCCGAGCGATCGCCCGAACCAGGAGGTCGCGCGCTCGGCGGCTGGGCCGCTACCCGGAAGCGCGGAATCGCCAACCGGGTCTTCGGCTCGGTCAGCCCGATCCTCCGGCTCAAGCGGGAGAAGCAAGGGGGATGAAAGAGCGCATGGAAGCGGCGGACTTCCTGCCGGTCGTAAAGATCTTGCCCGCTCTCCGGCGCCTCGCTCTCCGCGCAATCGGGGCAGGTCGTCGCCCAGGGCGTCATCACGCGCTGACATTCCCGCATCCAGGCGGCTCTCTCCGGAGTCGCCGGGCAGCTCTCGATCCGCTCTTCCCGATGGGGACCGCGAACGATCGTGAGGAGATCGCCGAAGCGCAGGCGGACCTCCTCGAGAAGCTGCGCCTTGCGGGCCCGAAAGTAGTCTCCCTGCTTGCGCTCGCAGCCTTCGGGCGCGACGGCGTCATAGATCGCCATCGTGTCGGCGGTGGAATAGGCGTGGAGGATGCGGCCGATGGCAATCGAGGCGTAGAAGGAGCTGCGTTTCATCGTGATCTGCAACAGGTGCTTGACGAAGCGCAGCAGGTAGTCCTCCTCGGTGAGCGAGCCCGGGTCCTGTTGCTCCTGCAACCGCTCCCACTTTTCAGATTCGAAGTAGACGAGTCTCTGGAGAAGGTGGCGATCCGCCCACGACGGTTTGAAGCGGCCGGGGCGGCCGGACCCCTCACCCCGCCCCTTGTAGTAGAGCCGGCGCAGCTGGGTGACGGCCGCGACCTCCAGCTTCTGCATCGCAGCCAGGGAGATCTCCGCGGCGATCCTCCGGTCACGATGGATGAAGTAAGCGAGCTCGAAGGCGGCCTGGAGCAGGTCCTCTTCGGGCGCCGGCCGTGGAGCGGGCCTCCACTCGGTCGCGACCAACGCCGGCATCAGCGATCGCCTCACGCGCTGAGATCCTCCCCGATTCCCGGCGCGTCCGGTGGCCTCGTCCGCCGACGCGTCCCGCTCGACGGCCGGCTGGCAGGCGCGGCCGCTTCATCCGGGCAGCGTACCGGTACGGGGCCGCACGATCGTGTGACTTTCGAAAATCCGAAACTGACACGAGGTCGTCTCCGGGCACTCCTAGATTGAAGGCCATGAGATCCAACCACCACTTGCGCCGCGTCGCCTCGCGCTCCGCCTGGAGGCTTCTGTGGGTAACCGTCTTCGGGTCTACTCTTTGGGTCGTTTCCTCGGGCGGCGTCCCGGCCCCCCACCGGTGCTCGCCGGTGCGCAAGCCGGACGTACGCGAACAGGCGCTCCCTGGCAAAGGCGCGGCCGGCCCGGAAGGACGATTCGTGCGCGCCGCGAGATCCTCGCCTCTCCTCGTGCGGCCGGAAGAGGCAGCGCGAGCTCACGGCAGCTCTTCTTCCCGAAGGTGCAGAGGATGAACGATCGCGCTCTCCGGCATCTGCTCTCCCTCTACGTTTTCGGAGGCTGATCCGCGGAGGCGTTGCGCAAGACGGACGCTTCGGCGTGACTGCAAAGTTCGGCAACATCGGACCGGAAGCCGATCTGACGAACGGATGGAGCCGCGATCTTCAACTCGGGTGACCGTGCATCACCCACAATGATGACATCAAGGCCGCCGGCTGATCCTGCGGGCTGGAGCTGCCTTTCCGCCGAGAGCCTCCTTGCGGCGCTTAGCCGACTCCGACATCCCGAGCATCGCCTCCGGCGAGAGCGGATGCCCGAGCTGGCGCGCGAGCATCGCGATCTGGCCGCGGTGGTGGGCTTCGCGAGTGACCGCGGCGGAAAAGAAAGCGACCGCGTCGGGCGGAGAGTTGCGTACGCGGCCCCCGGATCCTGCCGCGCTTTCGAGAACGGCTGCGATCGGGTCGGCGCTCTCGGAGAGGGCGGCGCGCGCCTGCACGGCGGTCGCCCGGTGCCGATCGAGCTTGGGCGGCACGCCCCTGGCCCTGGCCTGGACGAGCAGCATGAGCCGCACGTTGTGAAGGTGAGCGAAGATCGACGCGATCGTTCGTCCCTTGTCGCCTGGCGGCTCGGCGCGCCAGAGCGTTGCGTCGAGGTGGTCGAGCAGGTACTCCGTGACGCGCGTGCTCGTCTTCCAGGCGACCATGAGGGCCATTCCCAGATCGACCGGCTCGCGCGCGCGTCGGGTCCCAGGCTTTTTCTTCATCGTTTCGTGCGCGTTCCTCCCCGGCTGTTTTGTCGAGCGCGAAGATCCCCAGACGGAAGCGATGATCCTCGTCTTGCCCGACTCGCGCAACCCGGTCCTCCCCGGGCATGATGAAGATCTGTGATTTGTGATTGAGGATTTGTGATTTGGACCCGAGAAGATAGTCTCTACGCCGACCAGAATCACAAATCACAAATCGCAAATCACAAATCCCCATGACCGAATCGATTGAGCTCTCGCCGGCGCCCGCCACGTCCGCGGCTCCAGCCGCCTCGCGCCCCTTCTGGCCGACTGTGTTCGAGGCGCTGCGCGGCTCGCGGCAGGACTACACGGAGGGGCCGATCGGACGGGCCGTTCTCCTTCTCGCCGTGCCGATGGTGCTCGAGATGGTGCTCGAATCGGTCTTTGCGGTCGTGGACGTGTTCTGGGTCGCTCACCTGGGCGCCGACGCCGTGGCCACGGTCGGCATCACCGAATCGATGCTCGCGCTCATCTACGCGGTCGCGATCGGGCTCTCGATGGGAGCCACGGCGACCGTGGCGCGCCGAATCGGGGAGAAAGATCCGGACGGCGCCGCGCGCGCCGCGGTGAGCTCGATCGCGCTCGGAATCTCGATCGCGGTCCCGATCGGCATCGCCGGACTCCTCCTCGCGCCGCGGCTGCTCGGCTGGATGGGAGCCTCCGCGCATCTGATCGCAACGGGATCGCGGTTCACCTCCATCATGCTCGGCTGCAACGTCGTCATCCTGCTGCTCTTCCTGATCAACGCGATCTTCCGCGGGGCGGGAGACGCCGCGATAGCGATGCGAGTGCTCTGGCTCGCCAACATCATCAACCTGTGCCTGGATCCCTGTCTGATCCTCGGCCTGGGACCTTTTCCGCGACTGGGCGTCACGGGAGCCGCGGTCGCGACGACCTGCGGCCGCGGCACGGCGGTCCTCATCCAACTCTGGACTCTCTCGCGCGGCCGCGGGCGCATCGCGATCCGCCGCGAGCATCTGGCGGTCAACCCCGCGGCGATGCTGAGGCTCTTTCGGATCTCCGCCAACGGAATCGTTCAGGCGGCGGTCGCCACTGCGAGCTGGGCCGGCCTCGTGCGCATTCTGTCCACGTTCGGAAGCTCGGTTCTGGCCGGTTACACGATCGGCATCCGCATCATCGTTTTCGCCATTCTTCCCTCCTGGGGGATGTCCAACGCGGCGGCCACGCTCGTGGGGCAGAACCTGGGCGCGCGCAAGCCCGACCGGGCGGAGCGCTCCGTCTACATCGCCGGGCTGTACAACATGATCTTTCTGGGATCCGTCGGCGCCGTGTTCCTCATCCTGGCCGATCCCCTGATCCGACTCTTCACCTCCGACCCCGCAATCGTGCCGATCGGCGCTCAGTGCCTGCGCACGATCAGCTACGGGTTCCTCTTCTACGCCTGGGGGATGGTGGTGACACAGGCCTTCAACGGCGCGGGGGACACGTTTACGCCGACGATGATCAATCTCTTCTGCTTCTGGCTCTGGGAGATCCCGCTCGCCTATCTCCTGTCCCGCCGTCTGGGATTCGGTCCGCGCGGCGTCTTCTGGGCGATCACGATCGCCTTCTGCACGCTTGCCGTCGTCTCGCTCCTCCTGTTTCGCCGCGGCAAGTGGAAGGAGAAGAAGGTCTAGGCATTTGCGATTTGTGATGGGTGATTCTTGAGATGGAGAGACAAGGCTTGTAAAAAACGAACGTTCGTGCTTTTATTAGCGCCATGCGCAAGGGGGAGGCGACGCGCGGCGCGATCCTGGACCATGCCTCGAGGCTCGCGCGGCGAGTGGGACTGGAGGGACTGTCGATCGGGCGGCTGGCAGAGGACTTGAGTCTCTCCAAGAGCGGCCTCTTCGCGCACTTTCGGTCCAAGGAAGCGCTGCAGATCCAGGTCCTGGAGACGACCGCCGCGCAGTTCGTGGAGATAGTGGTCAAGCCGGCCCTGGCCGAGCCGCGCGGCGAGCCTCGGCTGCGCTCGCTCTTTCGCCGCTGGCTCGAGTGGGCCAGGTCGCAGAAAACGCCCGGAGGGTGTCTCTTTGTGGCCGCCGCCGTCGAGCTGGATGACAAACCGGGGCCGGTCCGACGGAAACTCGTGCAAACCCAGCGCGACTTCCTGAAGCTCATGGCCAACGTCTGCGAGAGCGGAATCGGTGTCGGGCACTTTCGATCGGATGTGGACCCCGAGCAGTTCGCGCACGACCTCTACGCCGTCATGCTCGGCTACCACCACGCGTCGCGCCTGCTCAAAGACCCGGCGGCCGAGGCCCGCGCGTATGCGGGGTTTGAGGGTCTGCTCGCCGCCGCGCGCCCTTCTCGAGAAAGGGCTCGACGAAGAGGGCGCCAGGCATGAACAAGACCTCGTCTACCGGAGACCGAACCGTTCGAATCCCTCCGATGATCCGCCCTCTGCGCCTCGCGTTCCGAGCGGGAGGTCTCGTGGCGCCGTCTCTTGCGGCGCGCGCGGCGGGCGCTCTCTTCCGTCTCGCCCCGCGCCACCGCACGTCCGATTTCGAGCGGCAGGTGCTCGGAGCCGCCCGGTTCCGCTTTCTGGAAACGTCTTCCGGAAAGCTCGCGACCTGGCGATGGGGAGACGGGCCCGCGGTCCTGCTCGTCCATGGCTGGGGCAGCCGCGGGGCCCGCCTGGGCTCTTTCGTCGAGCCCATCGTCGTGGCCGGATGTTCGGCGGTGACCTTCGACGCTCCGGGACACGGCGAATCCGTCGGGCGCCTCTCCTCCCTTCCCCAGTTCCTCGAGGCGCTCTCCGCGGTCGCAATCGCGGATGGCCCCTTTCGCGCGGTGGTCGCGCATTCGATGGGAGGAGCCGCCGCCGCTCTGGCGATGGCGCGTGGCTTACGGGCCGAACGGGCGGTCTTTCTCGCTCCCGCGGCTTACCCGGGAGCCTTCTCCCGGCGCTTCGCGGAGATGCTCGCGATCTCCCCGGCTGTCCGCGAGCTCATGGAGCAGCGCCTCGAGCGAAAATTTGGGTTCCGCTGGGACGAGTTCGACGTGCCGCCGCGCGTGACTTCTCTGGCGATGCCGCTGCTCGTCTTTCACGACCGCGATGACGCGGACGTCGCGTGGAGTGACGGCGATTCGATCGCCCGGGCCTGGCCGGGCGCGCAACTGGTGACGACTCATGGTCTCGGTCATCGGCGCATCGTCCACGACCCGCAGGTGGTCTCGCAGGCAGTTTCGTTCCTGTTCGCGGAGGTCGTGAGCCGGAAGGGATTCCGTCGATGAGCGTGCAGGCGCAGGCCGCGCTCCTGCTCCGGCTCTACGAGCTTCGCCGGGAGCAGGGCCTGCGGGAGGCGAGATCCTGGTTCGTGACGCGATTCGCGCCGCGCGACGCGA
>Ga0207684_10001443_pt1 | contig 25717 bp, 27 predicted proteins | sample KBSK5501metaG_FD_184342 | JGI IMG/M metagenome (GOLD analysis project Ga0207684, IMG submission 184342) | Corn, switchgrass and miscanthus rhizosphere microbial communities from Kellogg Biological Station, Michigan, USA - KBS K5-50-1 metaG... | ecosystem: Host-associated > Plants > Roots >...
CCGGCGGCGGTAGCGCGCCGGATTCCGCCAGCCGTCGGCGCCAGCGCAGGAAGGAGACCGTTGGCGTGATCGAGAGGATCGCGATGGTCACGTAGAGCGCCATCTTCACGATGAAGAACGGGTTGGGCAGATAGAATCCCACGCCCTTGGCGTAATAGAAGAGCCGCAGCAGCCCGGTGGCCAGCGCCAGCAGCGCGCCGGCGAAGAAGACGATGTCCAGGCGCGGCAGCAACCGCACGTGTTCGGCGACGAGCAACGGCCGGCAGACGACCATCTCGGCGACGAGAAACCCCGCGATCAAGACGATCGCGAGATAGTGCAGATACGCGGCGAGCGGCTCCATGCCGCTCGATCCTATCGCGGCTCTCCGCGGTTCGCGAGCCAGAGACCCAGGCCCACGCAGACGAGCCCGAGCGCCGCGGGGAGCGTGACCGACTCGGCGAGCAGCAGCGCGCCGAGCACGGCGGCCGTGAATGGGCTCAGCGCGAGAAAGACCGTGACCCGGGTGGCCGGCGCGTTGCCGAGCGCCCAGAGCCAGAGGAAGTAACCGACGCCGCTGCCGAGGCCGATGAAGACGACCGCGGCCCAGCCGCCGGCGGTGAAGCGGGGCCAGCCGGCAAAGAAGCCTTCGCCCGCAGCGAACATGGCGAGAAACGCGACGGAGGCCAGCATGGCGAACGCGCTCACGGGCACGATCGGATAGCGGCGCACATACGGCCGGTAGAGCACGCTGCACGTCGCCCCGCTCAGCGCCGCGCCGAAGACGGCGGCCTCGCCGAGCCAGCTGGACGACTCACCGCCGCGCGCCAGCGCCTTCTCGCCGAGCGCCATCGCGACGCCGGCGAGCGTGAGCAGCACGCCGGCGGCCTTGGCGAGGCCGAGCCGCTCGTGGCCGAGTGCTGTGGCCAGGAGCATCGTGAGGAGCGGGACCGTGGCGAAGATCAGCGCGGCCCGCGCCGACGGAATGAAGCGCAGGCCGTAATTCAAGAGTGCGATGAGCACGCCGAACTGCACGATGCCGAGCCCCGCGATCGGGAGAAGATCGCGCGGCGCGAAGCGCGGCCGTGTGGCGAGGAGCGCGGCGGGCAAGAGCACGAGCACGCCGATCGCGTAACGCAGCAGCGCCAGCGAGGCCGGCCCCGTCTGGTCGACGACGAAGCGCGTGGCGACCATGGCCGAGCCGACCTGGACACCCGTGGCGGCGGCCGCCGCCGTCGCCAGCGCCCGACGACTCACAGCGGCTTCTCCCACGTTTCGCCGACGAGGTCGTGGCCGAAGCTCGTGTGGCGCTCCTTGTGGATGAGGCGATAGCCGGCCGCCCGGTAGATGTGCCGGGCCGCGAGCAGGATGCTGTTGGTCCACAGCGTGATCGTGCGGTAGCCCGCGGCGCGCGCGAAGCGCTCGCATTCGGCGACGAGATGCGCGCCGACGCCCAGGCCGCGCGCCGCCGGCTCGACGAGGAGCAGGCGCAGCTGGGCCACCGTCGAGCTGCGTTTGACGAGAAAGACCGAGCCGATCCGCTGGCCGTCCTTCTCCGCGATCCAGCAGCGCTCACGCGCCGGATCGTGGCGCTCGATGAACTTCGCGACGATGGTCGCCACCAGCGCCTCGAAGCGCTCGTCCCAGCCGAACTCCTGCGCGTAGAGCGCGCCGTGGCGCTGCACGACCCAGCCCATGTCACCCGGCCGGTGCGGCCGCAGCGTGAACGGCGGCGTGCGATCGGCGCCGCCCAGCACGCCCTCGATGGTCGCCATGGCCTCGACGAGGCGCCGCTGATCCGGCTCGGCGAGCGGCGCCAGCAGCGTCACGATTTCGTCGTGCGACCGCGCGCCGAGCGGCGCGAACGCCGCGCGGCCGGCCGCCGTCAGCGCCAGGTGACTGCGGCGACCATCGACGTCCGATCGGGTGCGCGTGATCAAGCGGCGCCGCTCGAACCCGCGCAGCAGGCGGCTCAGATAGCCGGCGTCGACGCCGAGCTCGCGGCACAGCTCGCTCGCCGTCGGCGGATCGGGACGGTGGGCCAGCTCGTACAGGACGCGCACCTCGCCCAGGGAAAAATCGCTGCCGAGGTAGTGCAGGACGCCGATTCTCGAGGTGTAGAAGCGGTTGAAGCGCCGCACCGCCGCCACCCGCTGCTCGAGCTCGGCCTTGGCCCCCATGATTCCTCCCGGAATATTATTGACGATAGTCAAACGATTCAGTTGCCTATGTCAACAGTGCTCTCGTGGGCTCAGCCTGACGCGCTGAACGCCGGCGGGGCTGGGTGGGGCGCGCATGTTCGACAATCGGGAAAGGTGCGTGGAGGGTCATATCGGGGGCCCATCGAAAAGCCAACGGGCGGGGCGTCAGCCCCCGGTTATCCGGGCTTTGATACCCGTAACCGAGAAGCGTGAGGCCCCGCCCGCTGTGACCGCGCCGTTTCCGTCAGCCGCCGTTTCCGACGGTACCCACGGATCCGGCGTGGTGGCCGCTTATGTTGCACGTGCAATGCCAGCGATCGCGCCGCGCGCGACGATCGCTCAGGGCTTGTGGAAGCGCTCGATCCCGTCGCGGCCGAGCTCGCGCACCGCGCGGCCCTCGGCCTCCAGGAAGTTCAGGTGGGCGAGCGTCTCGCCGATCGCGAAGCCCAGCTGATGCGTGTCCAGCTCGCGCCGGAACAGGACCGGGATGAGCTGGGCACCGGTCTTGGGCTCGATGAGCGCGTCGGCGGACTCGGCCAGTCGCGCGTCGTGGTGCTGCACCAGCGTCGACAGCCGGTGGTGTAGACCGCGGAAGGGCAGGCCGTGCGAGGGCAGCACCAGCGTATCGCCCGGCAGGCGGAGAAAGCGCGCGAGCGAATCGAGGTAGTAACGCAACGGATTCTCGTGCGGCCGCTCCGGCCACACGCTGACGTTGGTGGTGATGCGCGGCAGCACCTGGTCGCCCGCGATCAGGACGCGGAGGTCCTCGCACCAGAGACAGGCGTGCTCCGGCGAGTGGCCGCGTGCGGTGATGACGCGCCAGCGGTGGCCTCCGATCGTCACCGTCTCGGTATCCGCGATCGGCATGAAGTGAAACGGCAGGCCGCCCACCAGGCTCGGGTACGGATTGCCCCGCGCGCGCATCTCGGCCGTGTGCGCCTCGGCGATCCCGTGACGCCGGTAGTGCGCCACGCGGCGGTCCAGGTCGGCGTCGTCACGGCTGCGCAGCGCGTACTCCGCGGCCAGCCACTCCGTCTGCGTGCACCAGAGCTCGGCGCGCCAGCGGTCGGTGAGCCACGACGCGTTGCCGATGTGGTCGGGATGAAAGTGCGTGACGAGCACGCGGCGGATCGGCTTGCCCTCGAGGCCGTGCGCGAAGATCGCTTCCCACCGTTCGCGCGTCGGCGCCAGCGCGAGGCCCGTGTCCACCGCGGTCCAGCCGTCGCCATCGGCGAGCAGCCACAGGTTGATGTGGTCGAGCGAAAACGGCAGCGGCATGCGCAGCCAGCGCACGCCGGGCGCGACGTCGATCGTCTGCGCCGCCGCCGGTGGCTCGCTCCACGGATGCTCCAGGGCCATGCGATCGAGTCTACACGACGGGCGACGTCACTCGATCACACGCTCCGCGCGCAGCAGGACCGAGCGCGGCATGGTCACGCCGAGCGCCTGTGCGGTCTTGAGATTGACGAGGAGCGACACCTGGGTCGGCTGCTCGATCGGCAGCTCTCCGGGTTTGGCACCCTTGAGAATCTTGTCGACGTAGACGGCGGCGCGGCGGAAGAGATCCGGGTAGCTCGGCCCGTAGGAGATGAGGCCTCCGGCGTCCACGTATTCGGACTGGGTGTGCATGCTCGGCAGGCGGTGCTTGAGCGCGAGGCCGGCGAGGCGCTCACGGTCGACAAAGAGCTGAGGCCCTGCGACGACGAACACGGCTCCGGCCCGCTCCTGGGCCATCGCCGCGAACGCTCCCGGCAGTTCGTCGCCGCTCTTGATCGGGAAGCGTCGGACGTCGAGCTTCATGGACTGAGCAACGGGCTCGACGGCTCGCACCCGGCGCCCCGAGACCGGATTGTCCGCGTGCCAGAGGAGGGCGAGTCGCGAGAGCTTGGGCATGACCTCACGGAGCAGCTCGAGACGCTTGGCGTCGAGGTCGTCCGAGAGGCTGGTCACCCCCGTGACGCTGCCGCCGGGCCGCGCGAGGCTCGTGACGATACCGGCGGCGACGGGGTCGTCGCCGGTGGCCATGACGATGGGGATCGCCGTGGTGGCGTCGATGGCGGCCCGGGTTGCCACGCTGCCGCCCGTCACGATGACGCTGACTTTAAGGCGCGCCAGCTCCCTGGCCAGCGCCTGGAGTCGCTCGACGTGGCCTGCGGCATAGCGCGGCTCGAACGCGACGTTCCGGCCTTCCACGTGGCCGAGGTCACGAAGCTGCTGCCTGAAGGCCTCCCACCATTCCATCCGCTGACCGGCGTCGAGCAGGCCGATAACGGCAAGCTTCGCGGACGGCTGAGCGCTCGATGCTCCCACGCCGGACAGCGCGACGCCGAGAGCGAGCAGGGTGCCGGCGATCCTGGCGAGAACGTGCGTGACCGTTCTCTAGCGGGCCAGTCCCGGCATGTCGAAACTCCTCGCCTTCAGGTCGCTCACGAGCGAGGCGGCCTGCTCCTTGGTCAGCGCGACGAGCGGCGGGCGCACGGTGGCCCACTCCGCGAGGCCCGACCAGTGGGCGATCGCCGCCTTGAGCGCGGGAATCATCGGGTATTTCGCGAACGTGCCGCGGATCTCGTCCAGACGCTTCTGCTGCGCGTCGGCGTCGGCGTCGCGCCAGGTGTCATAGAGCCGCGCGATGGCCGCGGGATTGGTGTTGGCGGTGGCGCTGATGCAGCCGGCGCCGCCTCCACGCATGCCGGCGAGCAGGAACGTCTCAGCGCCCGGGAAGACGTCGAAGCCCGCCTTCGCGAACTGATCGAGCATCGCCTTCGTGTTGTTCCAGTCGCCACCGGAGTCTTTCGCGCCCGCGATCGTGCCGGGATACGCCTTCAACAGGCGCTCGATCAGCGTGAGCGTGATCGGCACGTTCGACACCGGCGGGATGTGATAGAGGTAGATCCGCAGCGCGCTGTCGCCGACGCGCTCCACGACCTCAGCGAAGCTGCGGAACAGGCCGTCGTCCGAGACGCCCTTGTAGTAGAACGGCGGCAGCATCAGAACGCCGGCGCAGCCGAGCTTCACCGCATGCTTCGTGAGCCGCACCGAATCCGTGAGCGCGCAGCAGCCGGTGCCCGGCATCATCCGCGCAGGGTCGACGCCGGCGGCCACCAGGCGGTCGAGCAGCTCGATCTTTTCCTCGATCGACAGCGAGTTGGCCTCGGAGTTCGTGCCGAACACGGCGAGTCCCACGTTCTGGGACAGGAGCCACTGGCACTGACCCACGAACTTGTCGGCGTCGGGCGTGAGATCGGCCTTGAACGGCGTCACGACAGGTGACAGCACCCCGGAGATGCGCTTCGTCGTCATGCGGTCGGTTCCTGCTTTCTGAGGAAGTCGAAATCACAGCCGTGTTCGGCCTGGAGCACCGTGTTCATGTAGAGCTTCGCGTAGCCGCGCGTGGGCGGAGTCGTCGGCGCGCTCCATGTGGCGCGCCGCCGCCGCAGCTCCTCGGCGTCCACCATCAGCTCGATCGCGCGCCGCGCGACGCTGAGGCGGATCCGATCACCCGTCTTGACCAGGGCCAGTGGCCCGCCCACCGCGGCTTCGGGCGACACGTGCAGCACGATCGTTCCGTAGGCGGTGCCGCTCATCCGCGCGTCGGAGATGCGCACCATGTCTTTCACACCGCTCTTCGCGAGCTTGGCGGGGATCGGCAGATAGCCCGCCTCCGGCATCGCGTAGCCGCTCTTGGGCCCGGCGTTCTGCAGCACGAGGAAGTCGTCGGGTGTCACGTCGAGGTCGGCGCGGTCGATGCGCGCGGCGAGATCGTCGAGTGACGAGAAGACGACCGCGCGGCCCTCCCGCTCGAAGAGTGCCTGGTCGGCGGCCGAGCGCTTCAAGATGGCGCCGTTCGGCGCCAGCGAGCCGAACAGGGCGACGAGGCCGCCCTGCTTCTGGTACGGATCGTCGAGCCCACGCACGACGGCGCGATCCACCCAGCCCGGTTCGGCTGCGAGCCGCGCGCCGAGGGTCTCGCCGGTGACCGTCAGACAGTCGAGGTGCAGCATGGGTCGGAGCTCGCGCAGCACCGCGCCGACTCCGCCGGCCGCGTGGAGATCGGACATGTAGTGCTGGCCCGTCGGCTTGAGATCCACGAGCACCGGCGTCGAATCGCTCAGCTCGTTCAGACGCTCGAGCGAGATCGGCACGCCGACACGGCCGGCGATGGCGGTGAGATGGATGATCGCGTTGGTCGAGCCGCCGATCGCGAGCAGCACACGGAGCGCGTTCTCGACAGACTTCGCCGTGATGATCTGCGACGGACGCAGCCCGGCGGCGGCGAGGGCGACGGCCTGCCGGCCGCTGGCCTCGGCCGCCCGCAGCCGATCGGCGTGCACGGCGGGGATCGCCGCCGTGCCGGGCAGGGCCATGCCCAGGGTTTCGGCGATCGACGCCATCGTGGACGCCGTGCCCATCACCGCGCACGTGCCCGCCGTCGTCGCCAGGTTGCCCTCGATCTCGCGGATCTCCGTCGCGCTGAGCCCGCCCGCTCGGTACTTCGCCCAGAAGCGCCGGCAGTCGGTGCAGGCGCCGAGCCGCTCGCCGTGATAGGGCATCGGCATCATCGGCCCCGCGAGCAGCTGCACCGCCGGCACGTCGGCCGAGGCCGCGCCCATCAGCTGCGCGGGCACCGTCTTGTCGCAGCCACCGACCAGCACGACGGCGTCCATGGGCTGAGCCCGGATCATCTCCTCGACGTCGATGGCCATGAGGTTGCGGAACATCATGCTGGTCGGCGACAGGAAGACTTCGCCGAGCGAGATGGTCGGAAAATCGAGCGGCAGGCCGCCCGCCGCCACCACGCCGCGCTTGACGGCCTCGATCAGCTCCGGAAAGTGGCGATGACAGTTGTTGAAGCCGCTGGCGGACTGGGCGATGCCAACGACGGGACGCGCGAGCATCTCGCGCGAGTAGCCCATGGACGTCGCGAACGAGCGGCGCAGGTAGAGCGAGAAGTCCGCATCGCCGTAGTTCGTGAGCCCCCGGGCCAGCCCGCGCGCCGCGTCGGTCATCGCCTCATCCTACTACTTGGCGGCGTTGTGGACGGCGACGGCGCCCTCCTCGAGCGCTTTGCCGATGTCCTTGCGATCGCCGGTCACCGCCTTGGTGGCCGCATCGTTGAAGGCCTTGTGCACGGCCGGCCACTTCTCGAAATAGTAGGCGGAGTGCGCCTTGCGCTTCACGTCCAGCGCGTATTTCTTGAGCTGGTTCATGAACGGATCGTCCTTGGCGATCTTGTCCCAGAACTGCACGTTGGGCGGCGGCGCCCCCGTGCGCTTCCACAGCTCCATCTGGCCCGCCTCGTCGCTCATCATGTCCGAGAGCATCTGCTTCGCGAGCTTCTTGCGCTCGGGCGAGATCGACTTCGGCACCGCCCAGCCCCAGATGTCGTTCCACGCGAAGTGATCCTTGCGCCGCGGGCCGAGCGGGAAGAACGTGATGCCGACCTTGCCCGCGATCTTCGACTTCGCGGGATCGTTGAACGTCGCCCAGTACACGGAGTCGGCGACGGTGAACGCGGCGTCGCCGGCCATGAAGACGGCGTTGGCCTCGTTGCGATCGTAGGCCGGCATGCCCTTGGGGCTGATCTTGTGCGTATTGATCGCGTCCCACCAGTACTCGGCGGTCTCCTTCATGCACGGCTCGTTCATGCCGGACTTCCAGCCGTTCTTCGCGAGCGTGGCGTTGTCGCGGTTGTAGACGGGCAGCAGCACGTCGCACTCGTTGGTCCACATCGTCCAGAACCACGAGAACCACGTGTGGTTCATGGCCATGGCGCCCACGTAGCCCCACTTGACCTTCTTGGCCTCCTGCAGCTTCTTGCTCACGCTGACGAGCTCGGCGTGGGTCTTGGGCAGCTCGCTCTCGCTCACGACATCGGTGCGGTAGAAGAAGACGCCGAAGGTATGCCCCAGCGGCACCACCGTCGTCTTGCCCTCGTCGTTGTTGAAGATGATCGGATCCATGCCCCACTTGTCGGCGAACTTCAGGCCGGGGATGTCGTCCATCGGCTCCAACAGCTTCTTCCACAGCTGTCCCCAGTCGTCGTTGTGCCAGATGACGTCGTACTGGTCCGACTGCGACGTGAGCGAGGCCGTCATCTTCTCGACGTAGACGCCGTACGAGTTCGGAATCTTCGTGATCTTCACGCCGTGCTGGGCGCCCCACTTCTCCATCATCGCGATGGAGGCGTCCTGGATCGGGTTCGGCTGGTACCCAACCCGGATCTCCTTCGGCGCCTGCGCCCCCGACGTGCCGGCGAGGAACAGCACGATCGCCGCGCCCGCCACCGTCCAGTATCGTCGTCTCGCCATGCTCGACCTCCCGGTGCGCTCGCCGCGCACGCTCAGATCCGCAGTCCCCGGATGACGTACCTCTGTCCGAACAGGGTGAGGAGAAACGCGGGCACCAGCGCGAGGATCGCCGTCGCGCTCATCAGGTGCCATTCGATGCCCATCTCGTGGACGAACTGCGCCATCACCACCGTGATGACCGGCGTGCGCTGGCCGGTCAGGATCAGCGCGAAGAGGAACTCGTTCCAGGTGAAGAGCCAGCACAGGACCGCCAGCGCCGCGATGGCCGGCACCGCCGCCGGCAGCGCCACGCGCACGAAGGCGCCCCAGCGGGTGCAGCCGTCGAGCAGCGCCGCGTGCTCCATCGAAGGGTCGATGCCGTCGAAGAATCCCTTCATGAGCCAGGAGAAGAAGCAGATATGCACGGCGATGTGCGGCAGGAGCAGCCCCGGGTACGTGTCGTAGATGCCCCACGCCTGGGTCACGAAGTAGAGCGGCAACACCCAGGAGATGTAGGGCACGCAGCGGAACACGTAGATCGTGCCGAACCACGCGCGCGACAGCACGCCGCGAAAGCGCGACAGCATGTAGCCGCTCGTCACCGTGACCATCAACGAGAGCAGGGTGGCCAGCGTCGAGATCAGCGCGCTGTTGATGAACGCCTGCACGATGCGCTCGTTGCGCAGCACCTGTCCGAAATTGCCGAGCGTGAACTCCGTGCCGCGGTGAACGTAATAGATGCCGGACTGCGGCCGCAGCGACGTCAGGCCCAGCCAGAGGACGGGGAAGGCGAAGACGAGGCACACGAAGCCTACCGTGACCGCGAAGCCCACGCGGCGCAGCACGCTCACTGCGACACTTCCACCAGGCGGTCGAGGGCACGCAGCAGGCCGAGACCGACCACCAGGATGACGGCGCCGCCGATCATGGCCGCCGCCGACCCTTTGCCGAAGTCCAGGTTGAGGAACGCGTACACGTAGGCGTAGATGCTGAACAGCTCGGTGGAGCGGCCGGGCCCGCCGCCCGAGAGCGTCCACACGATATCGAAGGTGCGAAAGGCGTCGATGGCGCGAATCACCGCGCACACGACCACGACGGAGCGCAGCAGCGGGAGCGTGACGAACCGGAAGACGCTCCAGCGCCCGGCGCCGTCGATGGCCGCCGCCTCGAACGGCTCGCGCGGCAGACTCTGCAAGCCCGCCAGCAGGAGCAGCGTGAACCACGGCGTCCACAGCCACACGTCGGTGAGGACGATGACCGAGAAGGCCGTCCAGCGCTGCGCCATCCACGGCTGGCCCTCGAAGCCGAGCGCCTCCAGCACGACATTCACGATCCCGAACTGGTCGTTGAACATCCAGCGCAGCATGATCGCCGCGATGACCGGCGCCACCATCAGCGGCATCAGAAGGACTGTCTGAACGAGCTTCTGGCCGCGGAAGGGACGATTGAGAAGTAGGGCCAGGCCCAGCCCGAGCGACAGTGAGGCGCCGACGCTGACGATCATGAAGATGAATGTGTTCGGCAGGACCATCGTGAGGAACGCGCGGTCGGTCAGGACCGCCGTGTAGTGCGCGAGGCCCACCCACGTCTTCTTCGGGTCGTAGAGCGTCCAGTCGCGGAACGACGCGTTGGCGCCGATGACGATGGGGACCACCTGAAAGAGCAGGAGGATCGAGGCCGCCGGCGCGATCAGCAGCAGCATGAAGCGCTCCTGCTCGCCCAATCGCCGTCGCGCGGGGGGCCTCATGTGAGGCTGGATTGTAGCGCGACGGCCTCGGTACCATGACGGAATGACGCCACGCGCATCTCGAACAGGCCACCTGCGTGTCGAGCCGAGCGCCGTGCCGTCGCTACTATGAGTCCCATGCGCTACCACTTCTCGGGCGTCGGTGGTGCGGGCATGAGCCCGCTCGCGCGACTGATGCGGGCGCGCGGCCACGCCGTGCAGGGCTCGGACCGCGCCTTCGACGCCGGCGCCAACCGCGAGTCCGCGGAGGCGCTGCGGGCGGCCGGCGTCGATCTCGTCGCGCACGATGGCCGTGGCGTCACCGGCGCCATCGACCGCTTCGTCTTCTCGACGGCCGTCGAGGCCGAAACGCCGGAAATGCGCGCGGCGCAGGCACTCGGCTTGACGACGGTGGCGCGCCCGGCGCTGCTCGCGGAGCTGGTCAACACCGGGCGTCCCGGTGTTGCGGTCAGCGGCACCAGCGGCAAGAGCACGATCGCCGGCATGGTCGCGTGGCTGGCGCGGGAGTCCGGCGCCGGTGCCGCGGTGATCGGCGGCGCCGCGCTCGTCGGCGAGGGCGGCGGCGGCTGTCTCGTGACCGGCCCGGTTGGCGGCCCCGTCGTCGCCGAGGCCGACGAGTCCGACGGGACCCTCGTCGGCTACCGGCCGACGCTGGGGCTGATTCACAACATCAGCCGCGACCACACCGAGCTCGAGCCCTTGCGAAAGCAGTTCGCGACGTTTGCCGCGCAGTGCGCGCGCCTGCTCGTCAACGCGCGGTGCGCCGAGGCGGCCGCGCTCGGCCGCGACGTCCGCGCGACGTCGTATGGCATCGCCGCGGGCGCCGAGGCGCCGGTCACGCCGCAGCGGCTCGACGCCGGCGTGGGCCGCGGGGTGCTGCGCTGGCATGGGAGAGACATCGCGCTCGACGTGCCGCAGCCCGGGCTGCACAATCTCGAGAACGCCGCGGCCGCGGCGCTCGTCGCGCTCGAGCTCGGCATCGCGCCGGCGGCCATCGAACGGCTGCTGCCGCGCTTTCCCGGTGTGGCGCGCCGCTTCGAACGCGTCGGCGTCACCGCCGCCGGCATCCGGGTCATCGACGACTTCGCACACAACGCCGAGAAGATTCGCGCGGCGATGAGCACCGCCCAGGCGTCCGCCCCGCGTGTCGTGGCCGTGTTCCAGCCGCACGGCTTCGGCCCCGCGCGCTTCCTGCGGGGTGAGCTGCGCGAGATGATGCCGACCCTGTTGCGCCCGGCCGATCGCTTCTGCTACGCGGAGATCTTCTACGCGGGCGGGACGGTCACGCGCGATCTGTCGAGCCGGGATCTCGCCCAGGACATCGGCGCCGCGTATGCCGCCGACCACCCGGCCGTGGTGCGATGGGTCGCCGGCGAGGCGCGACCCGGGGACATGGTGCTGTTGATGGGCGCGCGCGATCCCGAGCTGCCGCGGCTGGCGCGCGCGGTCTTCGCCGCACTCGGCTGATCGGCGGCCGGCGCCTCAGTGCTTGGCGGGACTCCAGACGCCGACGCCACCGAACCGCTCGGGCGTGATCCGCGTGATGAACCCGGGCTGGTTGCGATACTGGGCCGGCGGGAACTCGACATTCGGACCGAGGTAGCGGCGCGCGAGCTTTTGCAGGAGAGCAACGGCGCCGCCCTCGGTGACGCGGGCGCGCCCGTACACCACCACGTACTCGCGGAGTCCCATCGGGCTCATGGTCGTGGCGAGCATGGAGAGGGCCACCCGCGCATCGTGGCGAACGTTCTTCGTCTTGCGCCGCTCGCCCATGTGCCCGATCACGAACTCGTCGCCTTCGATGTCGACCCAGACGATGGTGACTTGTGGACCACCGTCGGCGTTGAGCGTCGTGAGATGCGCGAAGGGCGCCGTGTCGACGACCGTTCGCACCGCATCTGGAATCTTCATCGAGTCCTCCTCTGAACGGGTCAGCGCAGGGCGCGCAGGAAGGCGCCGACGGCGGCGTTGTAGGCCGCCGAGTGGATGGTCGGACAGAAGTGGCCGCCGGCCTCGAGCACGATGAGCTTGGCGCCGGGAATCGCCGACGCGAGCTCTTCCGAATAAAACGGCGGCGTGATCATGTCGTCGCGGGCGACGATGACGAGCGTCGGCACGTGAATCTGCAGGAGCCGTGACCGGCGGTCGTGTCCCAGGATCGCGTCGATGCGGCTGGCCATGACCTCGACCGGCGGACAGCCCTCGGCGGTCACGCGGTGCAGCTCGGTGAGGAACTCATCGTTCTCGCTCACCCACCGCGGCGTCGTCTGCACCAGCGACGACGCTCGGAGGTAGGCCGCCACGCCGGAGTCGAGCAGGGTCTGCTTGCGGCTCTCGAACATCCGGCGGAAGTACGGATCAGGGCCCGCCCACGTCGCGCTCAGCACGAGGCTCTGCAGCCGCTCGGGGTGCTCGGTGGCAATCGCCTGGCCGATGGCGCCGCCCGTCGAATGGCCGACGAGATGCGTGCTCTCGATGCCGAGGGCGTCCATGAGCCGCAGCGTATCGTCGGCCATCTGCTCGATCGAATACGTGATGCGCGAGTGGGTGCTGCGGCCGGCGCCGCGGTGGTCGTGGATGATCGTCCGGAAGCTCCGCGAAAACTCGGGCACCTGCGAGATGAAGAACGCGCCGGTGCCGCTGAGGCCCGGCACGAGCATGAGCGGCGGCCCCTGCCCCTTGTCTTCGTAATAGATGTCGGCGTCGCCGATCGAAATCGTCGGCATCGTCAGGACTGTGAACTACGCACGCGTGTCGTTCATTCCCATCGCGCGTTCCACGGCCACGATATCGGCAGGCCGCGTGAACGGTTCGGGCGCGGGCTGGCCCGCCGCGCGCGGCCGCCCGATGGCTTTGAAGAACTCCTCGAGGCCGTGCGGCGTGATCACCCACATCATCACGAGATCGTCGTCGCCGTCATTGACGATCTCGTGCTTGACGTCGTAGCCGAGAAAGCACGCGGTGCCCGGCACCAGCCGATGCGGCTGACCATCGACAACGACGTGGCCGTGTCCGCGAAAGCAGATCTGCAGCTCGATCTGATCGCCGTGCGAGTGCTCGCGCACGCGGCCGCCGGGCGCGATGGTTTGATAGCCCATCGACAGCGCGGGGAAGCGTGTCAGCTCCGGCGTCAGCTTCGGGTCGGCGTGGCCGTTGGCGGGCACCGGTTGCCAGTACGACGCACCCTCGTCCGGCTGCACGACGACGGCGTGTCCTCGAGGCGCTGCGCTCGTGCTCATGGTGACCTCCGCTCAGTAGCCCGGCTCGTCAAGCAGCGGGAACGCGCTGGTGACGCGCGGCACCGCGACGACCGGGGCGCCGCGGTGCAGGTACGTCGCGTCGAGCTCCTTCCAGCGCGAGACGCCGAGCAGCGCGAGCGCGATGCGGATCTCGTCCTCGAGCAGCTCCATCACGCGCACGCAGCCCGCCGCCGCGGCGGCGGCGAGACCGATGCAGGGCATGCGGCCCATGCCGACGAGGTCGGCGCCGAGGGCCATGGCCTTGACGACGTCGGTGCCGCGCTGGAAGGCGCCGTCCACGATGATGCGCGCGCGGCCCGCCACCGCCTGCACCACCTCGGGCAGCACGTCGGTCGAGCCGCGTCCGTGGTCGAGCTGCCGGCCGCCATGATTGGAGACGTACACGACGTCGACGCCATGCTCGCAGGCCAGCGCGGCGTCTTCCGCCGTCGCGATGCCCTTGAGGATGAGCGGGATCGTGTGGGTGTCCTTGAAGCGCTTGATGTGGTCCCACGAGAACGCCGCCTGGAAATTGTGACCGGTGGCGCGCTGCCGCCACGGCTTGACGAAGCGTCGCGCGAGGTCGCGCTCGCGCCGGCTGTAGCTCGCGGTGTCCACGGTGATGGCGAAGGCCGCGTACCCGTGGTCGACGGCGCGGCGCACCCAGTCGTCCACGAAGGCGTCGTCGCCGCGCACGTACAGCTGGAAGATGCGGAAGTTGTCGGCGGCCTTGGCCACGGCCTCGAGCCCGGGATTGCAGACGCTCGACAGCATCTGCGGCACGCCGAACTCGGCCGAGGCCTGCGCCGCGGTGGCGCCGCCGCCGGGCGTGAACGACTCCACCGAGCCGATGGGCGCGAACATGACGGGAATGCGCACGGGCCGACCGAGAAAGGTCGAGGTCGCGTCGACCTTCGAGACGTTGCGCAGCACGCGTGGCCGGAACGCGATCGAGTCGAGCGCCAGCCGGTTGCGGCGCAGCGTCGTCTCCGTCTCGGTGGCGCCCATCAAGTAGTCCCACTCTCCGGCGGGCAGGCGCTGTTTTGCCGCGCGGACGATCTCGTGCAGCGTCTGGAAGCGGTCTTCGAGACCTGAGCTCATGGCCCCAGAGAATAACAGACTGAAGGCGCGTGCTAGTCTAGCGCCCCCATGGACGCGTCGCGCCCGTTTGCCGGCATCGAGGTCGTGGAGTTCGGCCAGTTCATCGCCGTTCCCTTCTGCGCGCAGCTGCTCGCGGAGGGCGGCGCGCGTGTCATCAAGATCGAGGGGCTCGAGGGCGATCCCGTTCGCCAGTTGGCACCGCTCCCGGGCGGCGACACGCGCCACTTCCTGTCGCGCAATCGCGGCAAGCGCTCGCTGCCGCTGGACTTGCGCCACCCGCGCGCGAAGGACATCATCGATCGCCTCCTCGCGCGCGCCGACGTCGTGCTCACGAACTTTCGCCCGGGTCTCGCGGAGGAGTTCGGGCTCGATGCGGCGACGCTGGCGCCGCGCTTCCCCCGGCTGATCGTCGGCAGCGTCAGCGCCTTCGGCCGTCGCGGTCCCGATGCGCTGCTCGCCGGCATGGACCTGGTCGTCCAGGCACGCACGGGCCTGATGGCCTCACTGGGGAAGGTCGAGGATGGCGTCCCCGCCAGCGGCGAGGCGCCCGTGGCCGACTACATCTGCGCGCTTTCTCTCGCCTTCGGCATTGCGTCCGCGCTGCTGCGCCGTCAGCGCACCGGCCGCGGTGGCGAGGTGAGCGCGGCGCTCATGATGGCGGCGCTCGTCGCGCAGAACAACTCGATGGTGCGCGTGGAATCCGTGGACGGGCCCGTGCACGCGGCGGTGCGCGCCCGGCTCCGCGAGATGCGCGCGGCGGGCCGCTCCTTCGAGGAGCAGGGGGCGGCCGTGGCGTCGGCGCGTACGCCGGCAATGCTCGAGGTCTACTACCGCACCTACGCGACCAAGGACGACGTCGTCGGCGTCGCCTGCGTCAGCCCCGGACTACAGCGCACGTTCATGGAGGTGCTCGGCCTGAAGGACGAGGCGCCCACGAGCGCCGACCGCGCCGCCATCGAGCGCTACTACGCCGACCTCGGCGAGCGCTGTGAGGCGGTGATGGCCTCGCGTACCGCGGCGGAGTGGAAGCCGATCTTCGACGCGCGCGGCGTTCCCGGCGCCGCCGTGCGCTTCTCGACCGAGCTCTTCGACGACGAGCAGGCGCGGGCCAACGGCTTCTTTCACGATCTGCCGCATTCCGTGCTCGGTCCGGTCAGGGTCCTGGCGCCGCCGGTCACCCTGGATGGTGATGGCTTTCAGCCGGGCGCGCCGCCGCCTCCGTTCGGCTCGGCGACGCGCGCGATCCTGGGTGAGCTCGGCTTCGAAGCGGCGGCGATCGAATCGCTGATCGCGGCCAAGGTCACGCGGACTGTTTAAATGGGGGGCCCCGAAATGGCCCCCCAGATTGTTCAAGCGAGGGGGCTATGCCCCCTCGGACTCCCCGGCAATGCTCGGAGCGCCCCGGGGAACCCGTGGCGCTCCTCGATTCTGCGCCGCTACAGCGGGTGAAACGGCGCCGGGGCGCCATCGCGCCAGCGGTCCGGAACGATCCCGAACGCCTCGATGAACCGCTGCCAGCCGCTCGCGAACGTGATGGTCATCCCGAGGTCGAGGATCTGCTCGTCGCTGAAGTGTGAGCGCAGCGCCTCGTAGAACGTCTCGTCGACGGTCGGACTGTCACCAGTCAGCTGATCGGCCAGCCGCAGGGCGGCCTTGGTTCGTTCGGGAAGGTCCGAGTCCTCGTACGCAGCGAGCTTCGCCACCAGATCTTCCGTCGCGCCCCGGCTCACGGCCGAGGACGATCGCGCGAGGCTTCAATGCACGCAACGGTTGTTCCAGGCGAGCTTCACGCGCACGAGCTCGAAGAGCTCCGGCTCGACGCTGGACCCGCCACCATAGATGTAGCGGATGAAGCCCCACGTCGCGTCCAGCAGCCCCGGTCGCCGCGCCATGGTCAGGAAGAGGTTGTCGTCCTCGTACGCGTTCGTGTACCAGCGGTCGAGCATGCGCCGCAGGTGGTCGTTCAGCTCGTCGCGCCGCGCTTTGGGCAGTCGTCCCCGCTCGTTGGCCATGCGCACATGATAAGCCGCGCGCGAATCAGTCGAGCAGGTCGAAGCCGACGAGGGCGGCGAGCTCGCGCAGGGCGAGATCGGGGTCGCCGACCTTGATCGTCTGCATGCCGAGCGCGCGCGCGGACTTCAGATTCAACCCAATGTCGTCGAGGAACGCCGTCTCCGCCGGCGCCACGCCGAGCTCGCGGCACGCCAGCTGGTAGATGCGCGGATCGGGCTTGCGCATGCCCACCGCCTGCGACTCGATCACCACGTCGAAGTGAGGGCGGAGGCGATGCGGGGCGGGCTCCTTGTCCTCCCGCGCCCAGTTGTTGGTCAGCGCGCCGACGCGCAGACCGCGGGCGCGTAGCCGCGCGATCGCGCGCAGCATCTGGGGGCGCTCGCGTCCGGCCTCGGCGATGTACTGCATGAGGCGCTGACCGTCGACGGCCACGCCGTGCGCGCGGCAATCCGCCTCGAACGGCGCGCACCACGCCTGCACCGTCAGCTCACCGCGCTCCAGCCGCGACCACGCGCCGGTCTCGCCGGAGGCGACGACGGCGCGATTGATAACATCGCGAGGCAGGCCGTGGTCTCGCTCGTAGCGGGCGATGGCGTGCAACGGCGAATCCTGGACGACGCCGCCGATGTCGAAGAGGACGCCGGCGACGCGCGCCACCGGCCTCAGCGAACGGACGCGCGAAACGCCTGCGCGGCGAACGGCTCGGCGGGGACGTCGCGCAGCGCGACGGTCACGCGCAGCGCGCGCAGGCCGTGCACACCCTGGAGCTCTTCGAGCTCCAGCTCCTCGATGCCGCCCGTGACGTAGCCCAGGTAGCGCAGGTACTCGATGTAGCCGCGGTACTCGGCGGCCTCGGCGGAATGGCCGTACACGATCGCGAGCTTGCCGGGCTGGGTCACGCGCTCGGTCGTGCCCTTGATCAAGGCCTTGTCGATCCGCTTCTTCACGATCTCGTAGCGGATGTCGTACGCCCCGTCCACGTCGAACCGCTTCTCGTCGAAGCGGAAGCGGATGGAGAGGGGGGCGTGCTGCACGAGCACGAGGTGTGTGGTCTGCAGCGGCACGGGCAGCTCGGCGGTGAGACGATCGGCGCGCGCAGCGACGCCGCAGGCGACCATGAGCTGCCAGATGCGGAGGCTCTTGAGGTAGAGCGGATCGAAGCGACCGTCCTCCACCAGCGAAGCGCCGACGTAGATCTGGTGGTCGACACCGTCTGTCTTCTGCTTCTCGAAGTAATGCGGGTAGATGTCCTGCGCCGCTTCCTCTTCGAGGTCGAGATACGACGAAATCGTGTCCGCGATCCGGGTTACGCTCTCCTCGAACACGCGGCGCTGGCTGTACACCGCGCCGAGACGCGGATCGAGCGCGCCTCGGTAGGCCTCGATGGCGCCGCACACCGCCTCGCCGAACGTGCCGAGATGGTCGAAGAGCGGCTCCACGTCCGTGCGTAGGAAGGCGACGAGACCCGTCTCGTCCCCGGCCGCCACGCCCTCGCGAATCTGATCGGCGTGCCGCTCGACGCGATAGCGGAGCTGGTCCAGGGCGGGGAGCCGGCGCGCCTTGTACGCGACGTCCACGACCTCTCGCGCGAGAGCCAGCTGCGTGAGCAGATCGGCCTGGATCGCACGCTCGCGCTGTACGGAGGAGCCTCGGATATCCGAGAGCGCGTAGAGCGGATACACGTTTTCGAACACGATCGGCTGCAGCTCGGCCGCCCCCGGATTTCCCGCGCGCTCCAGCCCGTCGAGCACCGCCCTGCGGAACCGCCACTCCACCACGGGATGGATCGCGGTGAACCGCTCCTTGATCTCGGTCTGCACGCGCACGTTGAACTCGTCCATGCTGCGCCGCACCGCCATCGCGAACAGCGGCACCACCTCGTGGAGCTTGGGCAGGTGCGTGGCATCGAGGGCGTTGGGTTCCGGCGAGCCGAGCTCGAGCGTGCCGATGACGCGATCCTGATAGTGCAGCGGCGCCACGACGAGCGTGCGGACGCCCGAGGCGAGCACCGAGTCCTCGACCGGGGTCCGGTTCGGCATGGTGGCCAGGTCCTCCACCATGATCGGCCGGCCGCTCTGCACCACGCGCGCATAGATCGTTCCCGCGAACTCCGAAACCTTGTGGTGTGCGGAGTCGGCGAAGATGCACGAATGCTCATGCGACGAGAAGTCGTTGAGGATGAGCACCCGGTCGCCGTCGATGGCCCCGATGCCGAGCTTGAGGTTCGGGCGGCGGAACAGCGTGCGCAGCCGCGCCTCGACGCCGCAGAAGCGCTCCTTGGACACGATCGACTCGCGGTCGATGAGATCGCGCTTGAGCGCCGAGAGTACTTCCTGATCCGTGGACTCACCCGCCTTGACGATCGTGAAGCCGCGCAGCACGAAGCGATCCGACGGGAGCAGGTCGCTCAACCCCTCGACGTCGAGCAGATTGGCTTGCACTCGCTGCCGGGTGTCCGCGGGCAGCTCCGGCAGCGGCCCCTTGGCTTCGACCTCCACGAACGTCCAGTCGAAGATCAGTCGGAAGTGGCGGTCGAGACCGGTCTCGGGATCGGGGACGGTCAGCATCAAGGGGTGGTCGAGCTCGACCTCGATCCCGTACATGCGATGCAGCACCAGCGCGTACGCATACCCGCGGCGCATGGCGGCCAGGAGCGACGCGTCGAGGTTGACGCGTCCCTTGAGCCGCCAGTCCTCGGTCATCAGGAGACGCTCCATCGGCGGCGTGGCGTAGAAGCCGTGCAGCTGGAACGGCACCATCGCCGCGCCGTAGTAGTTGTCGCGGGTCGCGGGCGGGAACGCGGCCGCCATCAGAAGATCGACGAGATCCTCGTGGCGCTCGAGGAGACTGCAGTCCGTCAGCGGCACCAGGAGCTCGGGCGCCTTCGCGACCTCTTCGGTGATCACACGGGCGATGGCGCCCTTGGCCGAGTCCTTGCCGGCCATCCGCGTCCAGAAGTCGATGACCGGCTTCAGCGACAGCTCGGTCCTGAACGGAAGACCGTGGAGGTCCTCGGCGAGCGCCGTCTGCAAGTCGACGGAGCCTGTGCCGCCGAACGAGATGCCGTCGTGGGTGGCCATGGCTCGATTCTACCGCCCGAAGAACCCGCCCGCCGGGCGCGCGTGCGCGTGCCAGTGGTCGGGAATGTTGCGCATGTGCTGGTCCAACCAGTGTTCGCCGATCCGCCGCTCTGCCACGTCCTTCAGATGCGCCAGCATGTGCGAGAGATGCTCATCGGGCGGATCCACCCCATGGCGCCGCCAGACGACCATCGGCGTCTCGCAGATCTCGCACTCGGCGATCCAGCAGATGTCGTCCTCGTGGAACCAGGGCGTGATGCGCTCGGCCCGGCACAGCATGCAGTCGGCCGCCATGCCAACGACTCTACCGCATCAGAGCGGCCGCACCGGTAAGCAGAGATCGCACCGGAATGCCCCCCTCGCTCCCTCGACGCTCGTCTCCCCGCGATAGAGCTCGTAGCATGGACGATCGTCGGGCTGATAGCCGCTGGCCGGGAGCCACGAGGCGAAGACCGACTGCCATGCCTCCACGATCTGGTGCGCGGTGCCGACGAAACTGGCCACCGCATAGGCGCCGCCCGGCACGTCCATCCGTTCGACGAGACGGTCCGCCGGGAAGTCGCGGGATACGACGACGCAGGCGTCGTAGCGCGACTTGTCGGGCGGCGTGATCCCCGGGTCGTCGTAGGCGATGCCGAGCCGATCGCTCTTCTCCAGTCCATGCGCCTCGACCCAGCGCATGAGCCGCTGCCACAGCTCCGGGATTCCACGCGGGCCGAACGGGCCAACATAGCGCATGTAGGCGACGTGATACGTGGGTTGCTGCTGCAGGCGGACACTCATGGCGACCTCCTGACGCTCACGATGCCTGCGCGCGCGGCCGCGTGCTTTGCCGGAGTTGCGAAGTTGTTTGCGCGGCTTGCGCTCCAGTCGTCGCCGCCAGCGCGCCGCGCCGCCGGTGCGCCACGTGCTGGCGCTCATGGCAAAGCGCGCGCGAAACGCGCGCGCGAACGTCGCCGCGGAGGCGAAGCCGTGATCGAGCGCCACCTCCAGCACGCTCGCGTCGTGGCGCGCGAGCAGCGCGGCCGCCGCCCGCTCGAGCCGGACGCGCTGGATGAAGCCGAAGAGCGTCTCGCCGGTCACGGCCTTGAACACGCGGTCGAAGTGAAACGGCGAGAAGGCGGCGACGCGGGCGAGCTCGGCGAGCGTCAGCGGCTCGGCGAGATGCCGGCGAACGTGGTCGATGACGCGGTTGACGCGCTTGTCGTACTCGAGCCGACCGGCGCCGCCCACCGTCCCGGTGCTCAGTACTTGTTGGCGATGGGCAGCTCGTCGGCGGGGAACAGCGTGATGATCTGCGCCCCCGCCGGCGTGACGATGACCTCCTCCTCGATGCGGGCGGCCGAGGTGCCGTCGGTGGCCGGGCAGTACGTCTCGACGGCGAACATCATGCCCGCCTGCAGCTCCATCGGATCGTCGAACGAGTTCAACCGGCTGATGATGGGCCGCTCGTGCAGGCCCAAGCCGATGCCATGACAGAAGTTGAGACCGAAGGCGGCCATCTCGCTCTCGAAGCCGATCTCCTGCGCCTTCGGGAAGGCGCGCGCGATCTTGTCGGTCGTCACGCCCGGCTTGATCAGCGCGATCGCCTCGTCCATCCAGTCGCGGGCCTTCTTGTACGCGACGACTTGCGGCTTCGTCGCGCGGCCGACGCTGAACGTCCGGTAGTAGCACGTGCGGTAGCCGATGAACGACATGATGATGTCGAAGAACGCCTGGTCGCCCGGACGGATGATCCGGTCCGTGAAGTTGTGCGGGTGTGGGCTGCACCGCTCGCCGGAGATCGCGTTGATCGCCTCGACGTTGTCGGAGCCCATCTCGTAGAGCCGCTTGTTGGCCAGGGCGACGATCTCGTTCTCGCGCGCGCCCGGCTTGAGCGCCTCGAAGATGTCCTGGTACACGCCATCCACCATGGCCGCCGCCATGTTCAGCAGCGTCAGCTCGTCCTGACTCTTGAGCATGCGCGCCTCGAGCATGACCTGCTGGCCATCGCGGATCTGCACGCCGAGCTCCTGGAGCGCGAAGAGGAACGGCGGCTCCACGACGTCGATGCCGAGCGGCATGTTCGCCACGCCCTCGGCGCGCAGAATGTCGCGGATCTCCTCGGCCGCCCGCTTGAAGAGTCCGGCTTTCGGGGACACTGCGCCGCGCATGCCGACCATGCCGGCCAGCGACTGACGCTCGGGGATCTGCGGCGCGTAGAGGCGATGGTGCCGCGCGGCCGAGCCAAAGTCCCACACCCACGGCTCGCCGGTGCCCGTGAGCAGGCACCAGCGCGTGAGCTTGTCGCGCGCCCACTCACCGATGACGGTGCCCGAGAGATAGCGAATGTTGTACTGGTCGAAGACCAGCACGCCGCCGAGCCCCGATTTCGCCAGCGCCTGGCGCGCGCGCCCGAGGCGATACGCGTGCAAGCGCCTGAAGTCCACGCGCTCCTCGAAGTCCACCTGGGTGTGGCCGGGCGCCTGCAGCGGGCGGTCCCAGCGGTGGCGCGGATCAACGTCCTCTGCGCTGACGGCACGAGCGGTCGGGGGCGACGACTTGCGGGCCATACGGTCCTCCGTGTGACGGATAATCTACCGCACCGGCGAGGCGGCTTCGTCGCGCGCTAGCGCGGGCGCGCGAAGATCAGGAAGTACTGGTACGGCAAGAATTCATGGCGCGCGACCGGACGCAGCCCGGCGCGTCGTCCGATGCGCAGCAGCGTGTCCGGCGGAATGCGGCGATGCATCGGCGGGCCGACCGGCGTCTCACGATACGCCCAGTCGATGGCGGCCAGCCGCCCACCGGGCTTCAGACAGCGTGCGAGTCGGCGCACGAATGCGGGACCGTCGTCGACGTGGTGATAGGCGTTGACGAACAGCGCCAGGTCGCACGAGGCGGGCGGCAGCATCGGGTCGTCGTCGCGGCTCAACACCGGGGTGACGTTCTGCGCGCCGTCCAGCCGCTTCACCAACACCTGCAGCACCTCGGGCTCGGGATCGACGGCGTACACACGCCCGCGCGCGCCGACCGCGCGCGCCAGCCGGGTCGTGAAGTAACCGGGACCCGAGCCGACGTCGGCCACGACCGCCCCGCGTCGCACGCCGAGCACGCGCAGCACGCGGTCCGGTCGCTGCCAGCGCGCGCGCGACGTCGCGAGCTGACGGCGCATGAGCCGGCGGAGGTCGGACGGGTTCCCGTGCCGCCCGCGTGCGGCCATCAGCGTTGCTCCGGCGGCAGGTCACGATAGCGCGCAAGGAATGCCGCGTGCCTGGCCGCGTCCAGCGGCTTGACCACGCGCTTGGTCGATGGCGGATATCGCGACAGCGGCTCGCGAGGACGAATCGGACGCGGGACGAAGCCGCCGCCGCAGTTGGGACACACGTTGAACAGCGTCTCGCGCACGCAGCGCGCGCAGAACGTGCACTCGAACGTGCAGATCATCGCCTCGGTCGACTCGGGCGCGAGATCGCGGTCGCACAGCTCGCAGCTCGGTCGTAGCTCCAGCATGGCGTCACTATACGTCGTGTTACCATCCGCGGCACACACGCAGCGCGACGGAGGGCAGGAGCATGATCGAGCGACGGCGGTTGGGTGGCAGCGCATTGGAAGTCAGCGCGATCGGGCTGGGATGCATGTCGATGTCGGGGGCCTATGGTGCGGGCGACGATCCGCAGTCGATCGGCGTCGTGCAGCGCGCGGTCGATCTCGGCGTGAACTTCCTGGATTCATCCGACGCGTACGGTTTCGGCCACAACGAGACGCTGCTGGGTCAGGCCCTGCGAGGCCGGCGTGATCGCGTCGTGCTCGCGACGAAGTTCGGCAACATGCGCAAGCCGGACGGGACGCCCGCCGTCGACGGCCGGCCGGAGTACGTGCCGCAGGCGTGCGACGCGAGCCTCAAGCGGCTGGGCGTGGACGTGATCGATCTCTACTATCAGCATCGCGTCGATCCGAAGGTCCCGATCGAGGAGACGGTCGGCGCGATGTCACGCCTGGTCGAGGCCGGCAAGGTACGTTTCCTCGGCCTCTCGGAGGCGGCGCCGGCCACGATCCGGCGCGCTCACCGCGTACATCCGCTCGCCGCGGTCCAGATGGAATACTCGCTGCTCTACCGTGTCGAGGCGGAGCAGACGCTGCCCACGCTGCGCGAGCTGGGAATCTCGCTTGTTGCCTACTCGCCGCTCGGCCGCAGCCTCCTCACCGGCCAGGTTCACAAGGTCGCAGACATTCCAGCCGATGACCGGCGCCGGCAGCATCCGCGGTTCGAGGAAAAGAACCTCGAGCGCAACGTGGAGTTCGTGAAGAAGGTCGAGCAGTTTGCGCGCGACAAACGGTGCACGCCCGGCCAGCTCGTGCTCGCCTGGCTCCTGGCCCAGGGACGTGACATCGTGCCAATCCCGGGCACCAAGCGCCGTGATCGGCTCGAAGAAAACCTTGGTGCGACGCGCGTAGAGCTCAGTGCGTACGACGTCGAGCGACTCTCGGCGACGGTGCCCGTCGGCGCGGCCTCCGGGCTGCGTTACCCCGAGCCTCAGATGAAAGCGGTGTTCTTGTGAACCCTGGCTCAAAACTTTCGGCCAACCTCCGGTAGACGGGCGGGCTCCAACATCGGGCTGTTCTCTCGGGCCATCGGCCCAGTGAGCTTATCCTCGTTGAGATGTCGCGGCCGGTGGTTGGCCGCGGGCTCCTCGTTGATCTTGGCGACGTTACCCCTAAAACAGCCGCCCTTGGTGATGACCAGCGAATCGGTCTTGATGTTGCCGCTGACACGGCCGGTTGCCGCAATCTCCACGTTGCCAGTGGCGGTCATGTTTCCGTCATAGTGTCCCAGGATGATGGCGTCCACCGTTTCCACGTCGGCATTGACGACACCCTTCTCGCCGATGACCAGCTTGCCGCCCACCCGCAGCTCACCGCCCACCTCGCACTCGATGTGGATCGAATCGGCGATCTGAAATTTGCCTACCATCTTGGCGGTGTCGCCACCGATCGTGAGCAGGGGAGTCGGCGGGGCGATCGGTCCTTTGGTCGGCGTGGTCTTCTGAGCTTCTTGCTTGGGTCCGAACATCGGAGCCTCCTGCAACGCGCGAGCGCCGCGGCGTTGTGCCGCGAGATCCGTCTGCCGAGGCTGCGGTCCCGTAACAAGAGACGCAACGTGTAGCATCCCCCATTTGTGCGTGGAGCGTCAATATCCGCCGATTTCCGGGCGGCGCAGGTCGTCGTTCGGGAGGGCGGTGCTGGCCGGACTAGGTCGTCGGCGTCCGCCGTGTCGCCGGGCCCCGCAGGTGATCGCCGACGTCCATGCCGGGTCTGTCGCGCCGGCTGATCTCGCCGCGCCACTCGACGCCACAACGCCCCGACGCTGTCTGGTAAGTGGTGTCGTCCTATGAGCCTCAGTCTTATCAGCCTCAAATGAAAGCGGTGTTCATCTAAAGAAAAACCAGGGGGGAGGCGATGTCGCCTCCCCCCTGAATGTGAAGCTATGTCAGCCGCGTTAGGGCAGGCTGACGGTCGTGGCGTCACCGCTCGCCGAGATCGTGAACACGCCCGACGTCGTGTTGGACGTGAGCGAGTACGCGCTCCAGCCCGAGGGCGGAGCAGGAACCGTGGACATGAACGGACCGGCGACCTGGTTCTGACCGTTGGTCACCTGCGAGGTGAGCTGGTCCAGCGCGGTCGCCACGACGCCCATGTGGGCGCCATAGATCGAGACGGCCGAGGCGAGCGCGCGGGCGTCGGCCTGGGCCTTGGCGATACGAGCGCGCTGCTGCACGTTGGCGTACAGCGGCACGGCGATCGCGGCGAGGATGCCGATGATCGCGACGACGATCAGAAGCTCGATCAGCGTGAAGCCGCGCTGACCGCCCAGCGTAAGGCGCTTACGGAACATGAACATTGTCTTCCCCCTTTGATACAGTTCGCGCGGTTCGCGCGGTTGCTTTCATCGTTCGGCGGGATTATGTGCAGGCCTAATGCCGGTCCTTTAAATCCAAATACTTAAGCCCCGGTAGCTATCTACAACCGATCACTTATCGATCAGTTATTACCAGGCCACTGCCACAAATCGTCAGTCCTCCAGCACCAT
>Ga0207684_10001444_pt1 | contig 25714 bp, 19 predicted proteins | sample KBSK5501metaG_FD_184342 | JGI IMG/M metagenome (GOLD analysis project Ga0207684, IMG submission 184342) | Corn, switchgrass and miscanthus rhizosphere microbial communities from Kellogg Biological Station, Michigan, USA - KBS K5-50-1 metaG... | ecosystem: Host-associated > Plants > Roots >...
CTCGCACCGGACCGTCTGGGTCTGGTCCCCGTCTCCGTCTCCTTCACCCGAGTCGTGGGCGCCGTCGTGCCGCCGGTCCATGACCGGCCTGGCGTCCCGGTCATTCCCCCGATCGTCGACGTGCCAGCCACGCATGAGGGCATCAAAGTGGTGCCCGGCGCCACTGCGCCCACCGAGGTCGAAAAGGCAGTACGCACGGTCCGGCTCACTCCGGACGCGCGGCCGGAGCGGGTTCGGCCTGTGCCCGACACGCGGCCCGCGCCTCCGCCTTCGCCGGCCAAGCCGGAGCGCCCGCGCGGCACGTGGTCGGGCGCGGTCAGCGGCAAGGTGCTCGACCAGGACGGCCAGCCGCTCGTCGGCGTCTCGGTGGCGGCGGGCGGGATCGAGACCCGCGTCGGTGACGAGGGGACGTTCACGATCACGCCGCCCGCCGACGCGACCGTCATCGTCAAGCGCCCGGGTTACGCGAAGGTGATCCTCGAACCCGGGCCGACGAAGGGGCCGCTCGAGATCGTAATGCGGCCCCACGTCATCAAGGCCGCCTATCTCACCTATTTCGGCTTCGGTGACCGCGGCATCCGGGGCCGCGTCGTCGACATGCTCGAGCGCACCGAGCTGAACGCGGTGGTGATCGACGTCAAGGGTGACCGGGGCTGGATCATCTACCCCACGCGCGTCGAGCAGGCGCTCGCCGTGGGCGCGCAGGGGCCGGCCACGCTGCGCGAATTCGACGGCATGATGGCCGATCTGAAGGCTCGCGGCGTCTACACGATCGCCCGCATCGTGACGTTCAAGGACAACATCCTCGCGACCGGGCGGCCGGACCTGGCCATCATGGACACCCGCACGGGCAAGCCGTGGATCGATCGCGAGAACCTCGCCTGGGTCGATCCCTTCCGCGAGGAGGTGTGGAACTACAACATCGCGATCGCGAAGGAAGCGATCGAGCGCGGCTTCGACGAGGTGCAGTTCGACTACGTCCGCTTCCCCACGGACGGCAAGCTGCAGGCCGCCAAGTACGCGCGGCCCGTGACCAAGGAGACCCGGTTGCCGACCATCGCCGCCTTCCTCGAGCGCGCGCGCAAAGAGCTGGGGCCGCGCGGCGCCTACGTCGCGGCCGACCTGTTCGGGTACACGGCGTTCAACGAGAACGACACGGACATCGGCCAGCGGATCGAGGAGCTGGCGCCGAACCTCGATTACATCTGTCCCATGGTCTATCCCTCCGGCTATCACGTCGGGATCCCGGGCTACCGCAATCCGGTCCAGAACTCGTACGCCGTCGTTCGCGAGAGCGTGCGGCTGATCCGAAAGCGCGCCGCCCACACGCCGGCGCGCGTCCGGCCATGGCTGCAGGACTTCAAGGACTACGCCTTCGACCGACGCATCTTCGGCGTGACGGAGATCCGCGACCAGATCCGCGGCGCCGACGAGGGCGGCGGCTCGGGCTGGATGCTCTGGAACCCGCGCAACGACTACACGCGCGCGGCACTGCGGGAGAAAGGCCCGCTGGCGGCCCGATGAGAGGCGCGCTGATCGGCCTCCTGCTGCTCGCCGCCGCGTTGATGTTCGCCGCCTTCGCGTGGGCGGAGCCGCTGCCCGCCAACGAGCTCGGGCGGCTGATGATCCTCGAGTACCACAAGGTCGACTATCCCGAGGAGCGCTGGACGCGGACGCCCGAGAACTTCCGGCGCGACCTCGAGATGCTGTACGCGCGCGGCTACCGCCTGCAATCGCTCAACGCGCTCCTCGACCGGCGCATCACCGTGCCGGCCGGCACCACGCCCGTGGTACTCACCTTCGACGACTCGTCGCCCGGCCAGTTCCGCTATGTCGAGGTCAACGGCGCCCTGGAGATCGACCCCAAGTGCGCGCTGGGAATTCTCGAAACGTTCCTGCTCGAGAAGCCCGACTTCGGCCGCGCCGCGACCTTCTATGTCCTTCCCGGCGCGAGCAAGCCCAATCGGCTGTTCAACCAGCCGGAGTACGAGGGCCGGAAGCTGCAGTACCTCGTGAGCCACGGTTACGAGATCGGCAATCACACCCTCTGGCACGCCAACCTCGGCAAGTACGACGAGGCGCTCGTCCGCGTTCAGATCGCCGAGGCACAGCAGTGGATCCAGCGCCTGGTGCCCGACTATCGAATCCGGACCATCGCGCTGCCGCACGGCGTGTACCCACGCGAGGTGGGCTGGGCGCTACGCGGCCAGGCCAAGGGCACGGCCTACGAGCACGATGCGATTCTCATGGTCGCCGGGGGCGCCGCGCTGTCGCCATTCGCGCGCGACTTCGATCCCACGCGCCTGCCGCGGATCCAGGCCCTCGAGCGAGGCATCACGACCTGGCTGGACTGGTTCGACAAACATCCGGGCGACCGCTTCGTGAGCGACGGCGATCCCGCGACCGTCACCGTCCCCGCCGAGCGCCGCGACAAGCTCAAGCCCGACGTGAAGCTGAGGGTGATCGAGAGGGCGGACTGATCGACAGCCACCCGCCGCGGAGGACCACCGGTAGATGAGGACTACTTGTAGATGAGGTACGACGCCCGCCGGTTCAGAAAGCTGTTCCGCTCCATCTCGGTCCACGCCACAAGCCGATCCAACGATTCGTTCCGCAGGAAGGCCCACATCGTCGCGCGATTCACCAAGAGGTTCTGGATCGCCTCCGGCCTGAACTGGTCGCGATGACGGCTGCGTAGCGCCTTCGCGATCGCGAGCCCGACCGTCACCGGGCGGATCGTCTCGCGATCCGTGATGACGATGCGCACGCCGCCGCAGGGCACGCCCACGTAACGATCGGCGGTCGGCGTGAAGACCACCGGCTCGAAGCTCACGCCGCGGAGGCGCAGGGCATTCAGGTCCTCGCTCATCCGGTGCGGGTCGAGCCACGGCGCGCCGACCACCTCGAATGGCCGTTCCGTACCGCGGCCGACCGAGACGTTCGTGGCCTCCAGCAGCCCGACCCCCGAATAGAGCAGCGCCTGCGTGACCGAGCGGATGTTGGGCGATGGGTTCACCCACGGCAGCCCCGTCTCGTCGAACCAACGGCCGCGCTCCCAACCCTCCAGCGGCACGATGGTGAGCGACACGGGGATCCGGCGCTCCATGGCCGCCATGCGGGCGAACTCGCCGATGGTCATGCCGGTACGCACCGGGATCGGATGGGGCGCCGTGAACGACGCGAGGTCGGCGTCCATGAGCGGCCCTTCGACGAAGCGCCCCGTGATCGGGTTCGGCCGGTCCAGCACGACGACGGGAATGCGCGCGCGCGACGCCTCTTCCAGCACGTACACCAGCGTCGTCAGGTACGTGTAGTAGCGCACGCCGACGTCCTGGATGTCGAACACGAGGAGATCGATACCGCGCAGCGTCGACGCCGTCGGGCGCCGTGTGGTGCCGTAGAGGCTCCACACCGGCAGCCCCGTGATCGCGTCGCGCCCGTTGGGCACCTCGGTGTTGGCGTCGCCGGTGAGGCCGTGCTCGGGCGAGAAGATCGCCGCCAGCTTCACGCCCGGCGCCGCGGCCAGCAGGTCGATCGCGCGGCGGCCCTGCGCGTCGACGCCCGTTTGGTTGGTCACGAGACCGATCGTGTAGCCGGCGATCGGCGCGAAGTTCTGCGCGACGAGCACATCCAGGCCGGAGCGCACGACCGAGGCCGGCGGCGGCGGCTTCGTCTCATCGTTGCCGTCGGCGGCGGGCGCCGTCGCGTCGGCCATGGCCACCGTCGCGCCGAGCGCAGGCACGAAGAGCGCCGCGCTCGTGGCCGCGGCGACGCGCGAGCGCAGCTCGCGGATCTTGTTGGAGCCGCCGCCACCCGGATGCACGCGGTTGGTCAACAAGATCAGATAGGACCGCGTGGCCGGATCGATCCACACCGAGGTCCCCGTGAACCCGAGATGGCCGACCGAGTCCGGAGGAAAGAACGGCGACGCCGTGCCCGAGAAGCTGCTCGAGATGTCCCAGCCGAGGGCGCGGCTGCCGTTGCCCTCGATCGAACGCGACCACATCGTCGTGATGGTCTCGGGGCGGAACACGCGCCTGCCGTCGAGGCTGCCGCCGTCCAGGAGCATGCGGCAGATCCTCGCGAGATCCGCGGCGGTCGAAAACATCCCGGCGTGTCCGGCCACGCCGCCGAGGGCGCGGGCGCGCGGATCATGGGCCTCGCCGACGAGAAGGTGGCCGTTCACGAACTCCGTCGGCGCGATGCGATCGCGCGCACGCGCCGCGGGGCCGAAGCTCGTGTCGCGCAGGGCGAGCGGCTTGAAGACGTGCTGCTCGAGATAACGGTCCAGCGGCTCACCCGACACACGCCGCACCATCTCGCCGAGCAGGATGAAGCCCGTGTCGCTGTACTGAAACGCGCTGCCCGGCGGATAGTCGAAAGGCAGCTTGGCGAGCAGCGCGGCCGCCTTGGGGAATCCGGGGCGCATCGTCGCGTCCGGCGGAATTGCCGGAAGTCCCGCGCTGTGCGTGAGCAGCCGCCGAATCGTCACCGCGTCGTGCGTGGCTCCGCGGAATTCGCGCAGGTAGCGCCCGAGCGGGGCATCCAGCTTGACCTGTCCGCGCTCGACCAGTGACATCACGGCCAGCGTCGTGCCGAACGGCTTGGTCAGGGACGCGATGTCGAAGATCGTGTCCTCGGTCATCGCGACGTGCTCGGGAACGACGCGCCGCGAGCCCCAGGCGCGCCGGTAGAGGATCTGGTCGCCGCGTCCGATGAGCACGACGACGCCCGGAATCTCGCCCGAGCCGACGGCGTCGACGGCCGCCTCGTCGATGCCGCTCCAGTCCTGCGCCAACGCCGGGGCGGATGTCACCGCCAGCGCGAGAAAGAGGACCAGCCCAACGGCGGGGCGGAGCGACACGACCACGTTTCCGATCTTATCATCCACCGCTGGCCGGATTGATATCCTACGGTCATGCAGTCGCCATCGATGCGACGGGTCTTCGTCACGGGCGGCACGGGATTCGTGGGCCGGGCGGTCATCCAGGCCCTGCGGGCCGAGGGATGCGCCGTCCGCTGCCTGGTCCGCCGGGGCTCGGAGCGCGACCTGCGTGGCCTGGGCGCCATCGAGCGGATCGAAGGCGACGTCATGTCGCGACAGTCGCTCGAGCATGCCATGGACGGCTGTGACGCGGTGATCCACCTCGTCGGGATCATCCGCGAGCACCCGGCGGTGGGCGTCACATTCGAGCGCGTGCACACACAGGGCACGATCAACGTGCTGGAGGCCGCCGCGGCCGTCGGCGCACGCCGGTATGTGCACATGAGCGCGCTCGGCACGCGCTCCGGCGCGCGTTCCCGTTACCACCGGACCAAGTGGAGCGCCGAGGAAGCCGTGCGCGCCAGTCCCGTGCCGTGGACGATCTTCCGCCCCTCGATCATCTATGGCCGCGGAGACGGCTTCGTCACTGTGCTCGCGCGTATGATCCAGCGGCTGCCGATCGTGCCGATCATCGGCGCCGGCCGGCAGCGGCTGCAGCCGGTGCCCGTCGTCGATGTCGCGCAGGGCTTCGTCCGCGCTCTGACCCTCGACGCGAGCGTCAAGCACACGTACGACGTCGGCGGCCCCGAGCCGGTCACGATGGTCGACCTGATCGATCGTGTGGCCGCGGCGATGGGCCGGCGCCGGCCCATCAAGGCGCACGTGCCGCTCGGCCTCGTGCGCGCGGTGACGAGAGTCTTGTACCGATTCTCCGATTACCCGCTCACGCCCGACCAGCTGCTCATGCTCGAGGAAGAGAACACCTGCGAGCCAGGCCCGTTTTACGAGACGTTCGGGCTCGTCCCCGTGCCGCTCGACACGGGGCTGGCGGCGATGCTCGCCTGATGCCCTTCCGTCATCCGAACCGTGCGCAGGACCTCGCCACCCGCATCGAGCACGAAGTCCGCGAGCGCCTCGAGGAGGCGATCGACTTCGTCTGCCTCGATGCGCTGGTGCGGGCGCGGCAGGCGCGCGGCCTCGCCCCGCCGGCGGCGGACAGCGCCGCCGACCGCGCCGAGTACGCCCAGCACGTCCTGGCCTTTCTGCGCCTCCTCGACGCTGAGGTGGCGCCCGCAGACCAGCGCGGAGCGCGCACCGGCGCCGGCAGCGAGGAAGAGCGACTGCTCGCCGGCCAGGTGGCGCGCGCACGCACCCTGCCGGATTACTGGCAGCGCTTCGAGGCGCTCAGCGCGCGGTTTCTCGCGGAACCCCAGGCGTCAGGCGGCGAGCGGCGCGGGATGCTCGCTCGGCTCTTCAGCCGCGGTTGATCGCCACGCGGCGAGCGCCCAGAGGTTCTCGACGTCCTCGAGCCCGCGGCGCCAGCGTCCGTAGCCTTCCATCAGCGCGGCCCGGGCCTGGGCCAGCTGCGCTTCCGCCTCGTCCAGGCGGGCGCGCACCGCGGGAGTCATGGCGTGCGAAGCGACGCCGACCGGAGACATCGACGAAGCCAGTCGATCGACGAAGTGAGTGACCTCTTCCTGCAGCAACCGCTCTACCGGATTCATGTGGCCAACCTCCCCTACCGTGCATCGTGGGACTTATATACTCAACACGAGTTGAGTACTTGTCAAGCGCTGATTTCAGCCCGGTAGGCCCGGTCCTCGTCGCCAAGACGCTGCGGACGTTCTGCTACGGCTTTCTCGGTATCCTCCTGCCCGTTTACCTGGCCGATCACGGGATGGATGCTCGAGGCGTCGGTCTGGCGATGACCTGCACGCTCGTGGGCAGCGCCGTGCTGACGTGGGCAGTTCGCCGGCCGGCCGAGCGATTGGGCGCGCGTGCCGCGCTGGGCGCCCTCGCCGCGCTGTCGGCCCTCGCCGCTGTGCTGTTGCTCGTCTCCGACCATCCGTGGGTCGTCGTGCTCGCCGCCATGATCGGCAACGTGGCGGTCGGCACCGGCGAAACGGGACCGTTCCTCTCGATCGAGCAGGTCGTCGTCGCGCGTGCCGTGCCCGGCCCGCGGCGCACGGCGGTGCTGAGCGTCTACAACCTACTGGGATACGCCGCGGCGGGCCTCGGCGCCGCCATCGTCGGGCTCGCCGCGCCCCGCGCGCTCTTCGCGCTGTTTCTCGCCGTGGCCGTCGTGCAGGCAATGCTGTACGCGCGTCTGCCGATCATGGCGGTGACGCGAACGACGTCGGCGAGGGGCGCGTCGTCGGCGTTGATCCGTCGCCTGGCGGCCCTGTTCGCCCTCGACTCCTTCGCCGGCGGCTTCGTGCTGCAATCGCTCGTCGCCTACTTCCTGCATGAGCGCTACGGGCTCGGCCTCGAGGCGCTCGGCCAGATCTTCCTCGTCGCGCAGCTCGTCACGGCGGCGTCGCTGCTACTGGCGGCGCGCGCGGCGCGGCAATTCGGCCTGCTCAACACGATGGTCGTCTCGCATCTCATCTCGAACGTCTTTCTGATTGCGATCGCCGCGGCTCCCGCGGCGTGGGCGGCGGTCGTCCTGCTCTATGCGCGCCAGCTGCTGTCGCAGATGGACGTGCCGACCCGCCAGGCGTACGTCATGGCCGTCGTGGAAGACCACGAGCGCGAGGCGGCGGCGACGACGACGACGCTATGGCGTACTGTTGCGCAGGCGGTCAGCCCGACCGTGACGGGCTGGGTCATGGCCTCCGTGGCCCTCGGCGCCCCCTTCGTGGTCGGAGGCGGCCTCAAAATCGTCTACGATGTCTTGCTATGGGCCACATTCAAGGACGTGAAGCCAAGGGAGCTGACATGACGCTAATACCCTCGGGGACCCTCCACTGAGCCCGCGCCGAAACTACGGCTTCGAACGCCGACGCAAGGAAGAAATTCGCAAGACCCGCCAGGAGGCCAAGCAGCAGCGCAAGGCCGACCGCGAGAGTCAGGGGGAGGTCGGGCCGGAGATGGGCACGCGCGAGGACGCCGGCGCGCCGCCCGACCGATGGGAGTGGTTCTCGCCCAGCCGGGGCCGCGTGGTCACGACTGAGCCGAAGCGCCGGCCCCCCGCGGACCCTCCGGACGACTGGACGCTGCTGACCGACGGCGTAGCCGCGGCCGACATCGACCCGCCCCCCGCCTGATCGTCAGCCGCCGGCCCCTCATCGAGTCGAGCAGGTCAGCTCGGGATGAAATAGCGCCGGCGGGGCTTCTGGCGTACGCGAGACCGCCCGACCGCGCTACTTGATCGCGACCGCTTTGACCTGCTTGACGTCGGTGAGGCCGTCGAGCGCCTTGAGAATGCCGTCCTGCACGAGCGTGGTCATGCCATCGCTTTTGGCGGCCGTGAACATTTCGGTCACGCGTGCCTTGTTGGAGATCAGGCGCTTCATCCCGTCGTTGGCCACCAGGAGCTCATGGATTCCGGCGCGGCCACGATAGCCCGAATTGTTGCAGTTCTTGCAGCCCTTGCCCCGGAACAGCACGAAGTCGTCGTTGTATGCGATGCCGAACTTCGCCGTCTCCGCTTCGCCACCAAAGGCGTGCTCCAGCTCGGCAAACTCGTCTTCGTCCGGGCGGTACTCCTCCTTGCACTCGGGACAGATCCGCTTGACCAGGCGCTGGGCCAGGACCGCCAGCAGCGCGTCGGCGAAGTTGAACGGATCGAGGCCCATGTCGAGCAGCCGGATGACCGTTTCCACCGCGCTGTTCGTGTGCAGCGTGCTGAAGACGAGGTGACCGGTCAGCGACGCCTCGATGCCGGTCTGCGCGGTTTCCTCGTCGCGCATCTCACCGACCATGATGACGTCCGGATCGGCGCGTAGAAACGCGCGCATTGCCTGCGCGAAGGTGAAGCCGATCTTGGGCTGCACCTGCACCTGCCGCAGTCCGTACTGCGTGATTTCGACGGGATCCTCGGCCGTCCAGATCTTCCGGTCGGGCCGGTTGATGTAACCCAGCAGCGAGTGCAGTGTCGTCGTCTTCCCGGAGCCGGTCGGGCCGACGCAGAGAATCAGTCCATAGGGCTTCTCGGCCGCCGTCTTGATCTCGCGCAGGTTGCGATCGAGCATGCCGAGCTTGTCGACGGGAATCGGCTCACTGGCGGTGAGGATGCGCATGACCACGTCCTCGTTGCCGCCTTGCGTGGGCAGGGTGGCCACGCGCAGCTCGATGTCACGCCCGTCCGGCAGCTTGAACTTGATCTTGCCGTCCTGGGGCTTGCGCCGCTCGGCGATGTCGAGCGTGGCCATGATCTTGATGCGGGCGACGAGCGCGCGGCGGAAGGCACCCGGCACGCGCTGGTACTCGGCGCAGGAGCCGTCGATGCGCAGCCGGATCATCGTGTCCTTCTGCAAGCCGTACGGCTCGATGTGGATGTCCGACGCCCGCGCCTTGAAGGCGTCCACGATGATCTGGTTGGCGAGCCGGATCACCGCGCTGTCGTTCTCGTCGACCTCCCCGCCGCTGGCGTCGATGTCCTTCTCCGCCTGCGCCTCGGCGCCGAGGTCGGACAAGATCTCGCTCATGCTGGCGCGCGGGCCACTGCCTTCGCCGCCGGCGGCGGCAAGGAATTGCTGGATGTCCTTCTTGAGGCCGACGGCGAGCTGCACCTTGTGGCCGCGCAGGACCTGATGGACCGAGTCGACGCGCTGGATGTCCTGGGGGTTGTCGATCAGCACGATCGTCGTCCCGTCGCGCTCGCGCTTGAGCGGCAGCCACAGGTTGCGCTTCAGAAACTCCAGCTTGAGGTCCCTCATGAGGTCGGGCGGAGGAATCACGTGCTCGTCGAACTCGAAGAACGGCACCCGGTAGTACTGGCTCAGCGCCGTACCCAGCTCGTTCTTCGGAATCTTGTACTGGTCCATCAAGATCGCTTCGACGTCGGTGTTGCGCTGGCGCGCGGTGGCGATGGCGGTGTTGACGTCGTCCTGGGTCATGAGCCCCTGCGCAAGCAGGTAGTCGAACTTCGTCCCGCGGCGCTGGCCGAGCTGTTGTTGATTGTGGAAGGCGACCCCGAGCGTCTTGGCGATGCGGGCGACGTTGACCTCGTCGTCCTTGGTGAAGCGGCCGCCCTTCCTCTTGTTCAGCAACTGGATCACGCCGACGATCCGGTTCTCGTGCAGGACCGGCATGCCGAGGATCTGCTTGGTGCGGTAGCCCGTCTTCTTGTCCCAGGACGAGTCGAACCGCAGCTTGCTGCTGAGCTTGCTCAGCTCGGCGGCGTCGTAGGCGTCGCCGATGTTGACCGTGTGGCGGCTGGTGGCCACGAAACCCGCCACGGAGCTTTCGCTGATGGGGACGCGGATTTCCTTGACCGTGTCGAGGGCGAGGAACTTCGAGTACAGCTCCTTGCGGTCGATGTCGGCCGCGTACAGCGTCATGCGGTCGGCGTCGAGGAAGGCCAGGATGTCGCCCTGAATCTCGAGGAAGATCGTGTCGAGGGTCTTCGCCGAGTGGATTCGGTCGATCAGCTGCACGAGCTTTTGCTCGTTGGCCAGCCGTTCCTGCAGCACCAACACCGATTCCTGGACGGCCAAAGTCCCTCCCCGACAGCGAATTTTTGCGAAACCAGAATAGCAGAGTGGCCCGGTTGGACGCACCGACGCCGCGCGCACTCGACGCCGTCGCCGGCCCCCCAGATGTTGCGCCGCCGATCGCCGATCTCCCCCACCGGAGGGCGTGTTACCTTCGGCGCATCCGATGACCGCCGACCCCAGCTTCTTCTACGACCTGGCGTGGGTCGTCATCGCCGGCGTTCTGGGCGGGACGCTGGCGTGGCTCGCGCGGCAACCGCTCATCCTCGGTTACGTAGTGGGCGGGGTGCTCGTCGGCCGCTTCACCCCGGGCCCTGCCGTGGCCGATGTGCACACCTTCGAGCTGTTCGCCGAGATCGGCGTCGTTCTGCTCATGTTCTCCATCGGGATCGAGTTCTCGCTGCGTGACCTCTTGCGCGTGCGCTGGGTCGCTCTGCTCGGCGGCCCGCTCGGTATCGTGCTGTCCGGTGTGCTAGGCGTGGCCGTCGGCCGTGTGCTCGGCTGGCCGCCCGTTCAGGGACTCGTCATCGGCCTCGTCGTTTCGGTGGCCAGCACGATGGTGCTCGCCCGGCTCTTGATGGACCGTGGTGAGCTCCACAGCCGCCACGGCCGCGTGATGATCGGCATCACCCTCGTGGAAGACATCGCCGTGGTCGCGCTGACTGTGCTGTTGCCCTCGCTCGGCACGCTCGCTCCCGAGCGCATCGTCGCGGTGAGCCTGGCGATCGGTAAGGCGGCGATCCTGCTCGTGCCGGTCCTCTGGCTTGCGGCCAACGGCGTGCCGCCGTTGATGCGGCGGGTGGCGCGCACGCAGAACGACGAGCTGTTTCTGCTCGTCGCCCTCGCCATCGGGATTGGCACCGCCGCGCTCACACAAGCCGCCGGCCTGTCCGTTGCGCTAGGCGCCTTCCTCGCGGGCCTCACCATCAGCGCCTCCGACTACGCGCACGAGACGCTTGCGCGGCTCCTGCCCCTGCGTGATGTTTTCGTCGCGATGTTCTTCGTCACCGTCGGCATGCTGGTCGATCCATTCAGCGTGGCGGCAAACCTGCCGCTGCTTGCCGTCATGCTGGCGATGATCGTCATCGGGAAGGCGCTCGTCTGGACTGTGGTCGTGCGACTGTTCGGACAGCCACTCAGCACCGCCATCCTGGTCGGCCTCGGCCTCACGCAGATCGGCGAGTTCTCGTTCATCCTCGTCCAGGTGGCGCGTGACGCCGGCTTGGTGGGTAGCGACGTGTACAACGTCACGCTTGCCGCCTCGCTCATCACGATCTTGCTCAACGGCTTGCTCGTGCGGCATGCGCCCGACTGGCTCGACGCCGTACGGCTGGGCAAAGCGCGCGTCGAGCCGACCGAAGAGAGGGCCGACTCGATTGACGCCGTCGTCCTGTGCGGCTTCGGCCGCGTGGGCAGCGAGATCGGCGAAGCGCTCGAGACGTTCGGCATCCCCTACTCCGTCGTGGAGCGCAACCCGGAGATCTGCACGCAGCTCCGCGCGCGCGGTATTCGATGCATCTTCGGCGATGCCGCGCATCGGGAGATCCTCGCTGGGGCCGGCGTGGAGCGGGCGCCCCTCGTCATCGTGGCGCTGCCGGAGATCGAGCGCGCGCGCCTCGCGGTGGCGGCCGTGCGCGCCCTGCGTGAGGACGTCCCGCTACTCGCGCGCGCGCACGGGCGTGCCGAGGCAGAGGCGCTGCGCACCAAGGGCGCCACCGAAGTCATCCAGCCGGAGCTGGAAGCCTCGGCCACGCTCATCCGGCACGCGCTCGCGACGCTTGGACTGCCGAAGGAGCGCGCGATCGCCTACCTCGAGCGCTACCGCGGCGCCATGGAGCACGCGGACGCAGGTGCCGCCGCAGCCGGGACGCTGCCCGAGGTGCGCGAGCTGGCGCTGCGCCCCGGGGGCCTGGCCGACCGCTCGCTACGCGATGCGCGCATTCGCGAGCGCTTCGGCGTGACGGTCGTCGCGGTGCGTCGGGCGGAGGGGCCGGTGTTCAATCCGGCGCCCGAGACGATCCTGCGTCCGGGCGACGTGGTCCGGGTCTTCGGACTCCCCGAGCAGATCGAGGCGTTTGCCGCCGAGGCGGCACGCTGAGACGACGGCTACGGGGCTCTGGGCGGAACGATCCAGAGGTGCAGCACGTGCTCGCGCCCGTCGACGGTCAGCGTGACGCTCTGCGCGGGTCGCCAGTCGGCCATCGGGAACTGGTGCGACACGATGCGTGCACCCGGCCGCAGCTCGGCCAGCAGCCGCGGGCGCAGCCGCGCGTTGAGCTCGGGCGACAGGTAGAGCGTCACGACCGTCGCCTCACCGAGCGGCGCCGCGAACAGGTCTGTCGCCTCGAATCGCACACGATCGGCGACGCCGGCCCGTGCGGCGTCGCGCCGCGCCTGACTCACGAGATCAGGATCGATCTCGATGCCGACGCCGCGCGCGCCGCGCCAGCGCGCAGCGGCAATCACGATACGGCCGTCGCCGGCGCCGAGGTCGTAGACGACGTCGTCCGGACGCACCGCGGCCAGCGCCAGCATCTCGTGCACCACGCGGTCGGGCGTCTGGACGTAGGGCACGTCCCCGCCGCGAGCAAAGATCGGCACGCAGCCGGCGACAGCCAACGCGGCCGCCACCGTGAGCGCCATTCGCCGTCGCACGCCCGCGATCGTAACGCCAAAGCGGGTCGCGGTGACGGCGACCGATCGCGGGGCGCGCCGCCCGACGGGCGCCCGGTCAGTGTCCCGGGGCGGCCACGCTCAGTCGCGGTCGCCGCACCACACGCGTGGCCGGCAGCGAGAGCTCGCGACACCGCTTGCGCAGCGTGTTGCGATTGAGCCCGAGCACCCGCGCGGCCCGCAGCTGGTTGCCGCCGGTGAGCGCCAGCACGTGGGCGAGCAGCGGACGCTCGAGCAGCGCCAGCGCCTCCCGATGGACGCGCGGGTTGTTGGCCGCGCGCAATTGCTCGACGATGCCGGGGACGGCGTCGGCCACCGTTCGTGCGAGCATTCCGATTCCCGATCCATTTCCGTTACGACCGCCGTCCGCATCGCCTACCATGCGGCCTCCTCAAAACTCCTTGTAGTGAAGAAACTTCGCGTCGATCGTCAGCACGCCGCGCTCGCCCTTTTTCTCGAGCTTCACGACGCAGTCGATCGCCGATAGGATGCCGTCGCCGAACAGCTCGTTACAGCGCTCGCGCAACGCATCGCCATACACGCCCACGAGCTCCATGAGCCGGTACTTGAACGGATCGGTGGTGAGCGGGAACTCCGTGCGTAGCGGCATGGCCGTCGTCGCCATCGCCGTCTCGACCGGCACGCCGACGGCGGACGACAGCGTCTTCGCCTCGTCGGCCGACAGCCGGTGCTGACCGTGGAGCGCGGCCGCGATGTACGTCGGGTCCTTGGTGCCGATCGCCTTGCCGAGATCTTCGTAGCTGACGCCCCGCGCGACGCGCGCCGCGCGGATCTCCTCGAGTGCCGCCGTTCGGTCCATCGTCGTCCTCCTTGACGCCGTCATGTGACAGCGAGTGAGCCTTCCACCAGGAAGCGCAGGATGTGCGTACGCAGTCGCAAGAACTCCGGATCGTCGATGAGGTCGGCGCGCCGTCGTGGCCGCGCCAGCTTCACCTCCACTTGCTCCGCCAGCTTCGCCTGCGGCCCCCGCGTCATGAGGGCGATTCGGTCTGAGAGCAAGATTGCCTCATCCACGTCGTGCGTCACCATGAAGACCGTGTTACGACTCGCCGACCACATCCGCACCAGCTCGTCCTGGATTACGCTCCGGGTGAGCGCGTCGATCTGCGCGAAGGGCTCATCGAGGAGCAGCACCTTCGGCTGCGTCGAAAAGGCGCGTGCCAGGCCCACGCGCTGGCGCATGCCGCCCGACAGCGCGGCGGGACGCTTGGCCTCCGCACCGGCCAGCCCAACCATGTCGACCCAGCGGTGGACGTGCGCGGCGACCTCCGCACGCGACCACGTCGGGTGCGCGGCGCGCACGGCGAGCCGGATGTTGTCGAAGGCGGTCATCCACGGCATGAGGGAGAAGTTCTGGAACACCACCATCCGATCCATGCCGGGACGCACGACCTCGCGGCCTTCGAGGACGACGCCGCCGCCGGTCGGGCGCTCGAGCCCGGCGATGATGTTGAGCAGCGTCGACTTGCCACACCCCGAGTGACCGATCATGGTGACGAACTCGCCGCGCGCGATTTCGAGCGTCACGTCCTCGAAGACGCACAGACCCTCGCCGCGCCCATCCGCGGGCGGAAAGATCTTGCTGACGTGATCGACGAGTAAATAAGGGGTCACCGGATCCCACGCGTGCTCATTGGATTTGCCGTCGGGGCGCCTTCGCAGGGCTGATCCACTCAGGCTCGCCTCGGGCTCGACGCCCTACGGCTTCGCACTGCGGCCCGACGGTCGGCGAAATCACGCCTGTGCTCATTCCTGGTAGCTCAGCCGCCGTGAGAGCCGCCCCAAGCCGGCGTCGAGCAGCACGCCGATCAGACCGATGGCGAGGATGGCGAAGATCACGCTCGTGAGCGCGAGATTGTTCCACTCGTTCCACACGAAGTAGCCGATGCCGGTGCCGCCGATCAACATCTCGGCGGCGACGATGGCCACCCATGCGCTGCCCACCGAGATTCTCAGACCGGCGACGATCGCGGGCGCCGCCGCCGGCAGGATGACGGTCACGAGCCGACGCGGCCACGACAACATTAAGATATCAGCGACGTTCAGGTAGTCGCGCTTGATCGACGCGACGCCGAACGCGGTGTTCGCCAGCGTGGGCCACAGCGACGACATGACGATGACGAGCACGGCGGCCTGCGCCGAGTCGCGGATCGTGTAGAGGAACAGCGGCATCCACGCCAGCGGCGAGATCGGCTTCAGCACCTGGACGTACGGGTTCACCGCGCGGTAGAGCACGGGCGACAGCCCGAGCACGACGCCGAGTGACACGGCCAGGACGGATGCGATCGTGTAGCCGATGGCCATGCGGCCCAGACTCGCCGCGAGCTGCAGACCGATGCCCTTGTCATTGGGGCCGTTGTCGTAGAAGGGGTGCGCGAGCATGTGCGCTGCGGTGACGGCCACCGCCGCCGGCCCGGGAATGGACTTGCCCGCCGGCTTGCCGGCGACCGACGCCTGCCACAGGCCAAGCAGCACGGCGCCGATCAGCACGGAATACGCGGCCACCCGCACGCGATCGCGGCGCATCAGACTTTCCTGATGGCGAACGACGCGAGGTACTCGGCCGGCTTGTCCGGGTCGAACAGGCGCGTCTTGCCGAGGGCGAAGACGTGCTTGACCGACGTCGTCTCCGGCGCGGCATAGCCGAGCGACTTCAGCGTGTCGCGGCACGCACCGGCGAGAAAGACCTCCTCGGCCACCTTGCGATAGGTCACCTCGGTCTTGACGTATCCCCAGCGCTTCATCTGCGTGAGGATCCAGATCGCCATCGAGTGATATGGGAACGGATCGAAGTCGATGCGATCGGGAACCGTCTTGGTGTTGCCGAGTCCGTCGGGGTAGACGCCGGTGAGCACCTGTTCCAGCACCTCCACCGGCTGGTTCAGGAAGTTCTTGGGCGCGATGGCGGCGGCGATTTCTTTGCGATGCCCGCGGTCCCGCGCGTACTGCGTCGCGTCGACGATGGCGCTCAGCAGCGCGCGAAACGTGTTGGGCGCGTTCGAGGCGAACTCCCGCTTGGCGGCGAAGGCGCAGCACGGGTGGCCGGGCCAGATCTCCTTGGAGAGGAGATGGATGAAACCGACCTCTTCGAACACGGCGCGCTGGTTGAACGGGTCGGGCGCGAGATAGCCGTCGAGGTTGCCCGCGCGGAGGTTGGCCACCATCTCCGGCGGCGGCACGGCGCGGATCTGCACGTCCTTGTCGGGGTCGACCCCGCCCTCGGCCAGGTAGTAGCGCAGCAGGAAGTTGTGCATCGAGAAATCGAAGGGCACGCCGAACTTGAAGCCCTTCATCTGACCCGGCGACGTCACGCCCTTGTGCTTGGTGGCCAGCGTGATCGCCTGGCCGTTGATGTTCTCGACCGCCGGCATCACGTAGGGCACGGACTGTGACCCCACGCCGAGCGAGATCGCCAGCGGCATCGGCGAGAGCATGTGCGTCGCGTCGGTCTCACCGTTGATCGACAGGTCGCGGATCATCGCCCACGACGACGCCTTCGTCACCTGCACGTTGAGCCCGTGCTTTTTGTAGAAGCCCATCGGCTCCGCCATGATGATCGGCGTCGCGCAGGTGATCGGAATGAAGCCGACCTTCAGATCCTTCTTTTCGGGAGGGCCGGCCTTGTCCTGCGCGATGGCGCGCGCGGCGTCGAGCGGAAACACCGAGGCCAACGCCGCAGCGGCCGCCGAGGCGCCCACGCGCGCGATGAACGCGCGGCGCCCGACCTCACCGCCGAAGACCGCATGCTCGATCGAGCGCTCGACCGCACGCCCGAGGATGTCGTCCATTCGCGCCCCCTCGTCTCGATCGTCTGACCGGGCACCGGTGACCGGGGAACGCGACGGCAGTGTCGCGGGGTGCTGCTTGAGCAAGGCGCATGCCGCACCACGAGCGGCCCCGCATTCGCATAACGGCGCGGACTTCCGCGCGGCCATCGATGGCGGCGGCCTGCTCCGCGAATGAGCAGGGCGATCGTCCTTGCCCATCGTCTGAGCAGCGCCTCGCTTGCGTCGGTCGGCGCGATCGGGTATCTGTCGGCGGCGGATGAATGGCAGCGGCGAGCCTGTGCGTGTGACCGAAGCCGACGTCGACCGCCTCGCGGCGCAGATCGGCCTCGTCATCGCGCCCGAGCGCCGCGCGGCCGTCGCGCAGCATCTCGCCGCGCTTCTCGCCGCCGTGCAGGCGATCGATGAGCTTGCGCTGCCCCCGGCGACCGAGCCTGCGCCACGCTTCGAGCCGTGAGCGACGCGACGACGTCCGCGCTGGCCATCGCCGCCGCGGTGCGCGCCGGCAAGGTGCGGGCGCGCGACGTCGTCGCCGACGCCCTCGCGCGGATCGCCCAACGCGACGTTGCGCTCAACGCCTTCACCGTAGTGCTGAGCGAGCATGCGCGGGCCGACGCCGACACGATCGACCGGCGGCTGGCGCAGGGGAAGGATCCCGGCCCGCTCGCCGGCGTGCCGTTCGCCGTCAAGAACCTCTTCGACATCGCTGGCGTCAGCACGCTCGCGGGCTCGAAGATCAACGCGGACCGAGCGCCGGCGACACGCGACGCGACGGCGGTCGCGCGCCTGCGCGCGTCCGGGGCGGTGCTCGTCGGCGCGCTCAACATGGACGAATATGCGTATGGATTCACGACGGAGAACACGCACTACGGGCCGACGCGCAACCCACACGACCCGTCGCGAATCGCCGGAGGCTCGTCGGGCGGCTCAGCGGCGGCGGTGGCCGCGGGGCTCGTCCCACTGACGCTCGGCACCGACACCAACGGCTCGATCCGCGTACCCGCCGCGCTGTGCGGCGTGTTCGGGCTCAAGCCGACGTTCGGGCGCGTCTCGCGTGCGGGCGTGGCGCCGCTGGCGTGGTCGTTCGACCACGTCGGTCCGCTCGCGCGTCACGTGGCCGACCTCGCAGCCGCCTTCGACGCCATCGCGGGCCCCGATACGCTCGACCCCTCGTGCGCCACGCGATCGAGTCCTCCGTGCGCCGGCGAGCTCGAACGCGGCGCCGACGGCCTGCGAATCGCGATCCTCGGCGGTCACTTCGCGCGGCTGGCGGCCGACGAGGCGCTGGCCGCCGTGGCCCGCGTTGGGCGTGCCCTCGGCGTCAGTCGCGAGATCACCCTGCCCGAGGTCCATCGCGCACGCGCCGCCGCGCAGGTGATCACCGCGTGCGAGGCCGCCGCCATCCACCTCGAAAATCTCCGATCGCGGGCCGCCGACTTCGATCCGATGACGCGCGACCGACTGCTGGCGGCGACGCTTCTCCCCGCCTCCGCCTACCTGCGCGCGCAGCGCCTCCGCGCCTGGTTCCGGGAGCGGGTGGCCGAGGTCTTCCGTGACGCGGACGTGCTGCTGGCGCCGACCACGCCGTGGACGGCACCGGCGATCGGCGCACCGTGGATGACGCGCATCGACGGCGTCGAGGTGCCGACGCGTGGCCACCTCGGCGCGTTCACCCAGCCGCTGTCGTTCATCGGTCTGCCGGTGGTCTCGGTGCCGGTCATCACCCCGGGCTCGCTCCCGGTCGGCGTGCAGCTCATCGGCCGGCCGTTCGAAGAGGCGTCGATCCTCCGCGTTGCGTCCCGGCTCGAAGCCGAAAGGGTAGCGATCTCGCCGGTAGTCTAGACCTCACCGTGTGCAATTTCTTGCACCGGACGGAGCAGTCGCTTCCCGCCTCATAGCGCGCAAGTTGTCTGTTTTGACTGTAATTTCCTCGGCAATCGCGCGCGGACGCGCCAGTTCAGGTCTGGCACCGCGCTTGTACAACGCTAGGGCATGATTTCCGATCTGGTGCCCCACGCTGTGGCTTCGCAGGCCGCCGAAACCCCCGACGCCCTCGCTCTGACCGACGGTAAGGTCGCCCTGACATACCGTGAGCTCGACGACCAGGCCAGCCGACTGGCCGAGGCCCTCCGAGCCCACGGCGCGGGGCCCGACGCCGTCATCGCCATCTGTCTCGAGCGCTCCGCCGCCTTCGTGGTGGCCGCGCTCGGCGTCCTCCGGACCGGCGCCGCCTACCTGCCGATCGATCCAGCCGCGCCGCCGGACCGGGTGGCGTTCATGCTCGAGGACGCCACGCCGCGCGCCATCATCACCGAGGCCCGCCTCGACGACCGCCCGCCCGCAACGGCCTGCCCGAGGCTCGACATCCACGAGGTCGCGGCCGGATCCGCCGATCCTTCCGCACCTGCAGATGTCCCGAAGAACGAGCACCTCGCCTACATGATCTACACTTCCGGCTCGACGGGCCGGCCGAAGGGCGTCGAGGTCCCTCACGGCAGCCTCGCCAACCTCGTGGCGTGGCACCGCCGAGCGTTCGACGTGACCGCCGACGATCGGGCGTCCCTCTATGCGAGCCCCGCCTTCGACGCCGTGGTGTGGGAAATCTGGCCGTACCTCGTCTCGGGAGCGAGCGTGCACGTCGTGCCGGAGGCGGTCCGCACCGATCCCGAAGCGCTGCGCGACTGGCTCGTGGCGCAGTCGATCACGATCGGCTTCGTCCCCACGCCGGTGGCCGAGCGGCTGATTGCGCTGCCCTGGCCGCTGTGGACGCCGCTGCGCACGCTGCTGACCGGCGCCGATACGCTGCACCGTTATCCGCCCGAAGGCCTGCCGTTCACCCTCGTCAACAACTACGGCCCGACCGAATGCACGGTGGTCACGACCTCGGGTCCCGTCGAGCCGGAGCCGTTCGGCGAGACGCTACCGACGATCGGCCGTCCGATCGACAACGTCGACGTGCTGGTCCTCGACGAGGCGATGCAGCCCGTGCCGCCCGGCATGCCCGGCGAGCTGTACATCGGCGGCGCCGGACTGGCGCGCGGCTATCACGGCCGTCCCGATCTCACCACCGAGCGATTCGTCGCGCATCCCGACGAGCCGGGCGCGCGCCTGTATCGCACGGGCGATCGCGCGCGCCTGCTCGGCGACGGGCGCGTGGCGTTCCTCGGCCGCGTCGACGACCAGGTAAAGATCCGCGGATATCGCGTCGAGCCCGACGAGATCGTCGCGGCCCTCGGCGCGCTCCCCGGCGTGGCCGCATGCGCCGTCGTTGCGCGCGACGACGATGCCGGCGAGCGCCGGCTCGTCGCGTACGTCGTGCCGACCGCCGGCGCGAGCCTCGCCCGCGAGGCGCTCGTGACGGCGCTACGGCGCAGCCTGCCCGACTACATGGTGCCCGCGACGTTCGTGACGCTGCCGGCGCTGCCGCTGACGACGAACGGCAAAGTCGACCGCGCCGCCCTGCCCGCTCCGGACGGGGGCAACACGCTGCGCGACGGCGAGATCGTGGCGCCCCATGGCGAGGTCGAGACCGAGCTGGCGGCGATCCTCTCGTCGCTCCTCGGCGTGGAAGAGGTCAGCGTGCAGGACAACTTCTTCCTGCTCGGCGGTCACTCGCTGCTCGGCACCCAGCTCATCGTGCGCGTGCGCGACGTCTTCGGCGTCGAGCTCTCGCTGCGCACGCTCTTCGACGCGCCGACGATCGCGGATCTGGCCGCCGAGATCGAGCGCGCGCGCCTCGCCGAGGCGGCCTGATGGGCGCGGAGGCGCCCCCGGCCACACGGGCCGTCGATTCGAGCCTCAGTCTCTATCGCCTGCTCGACGGCGAGGTTCTCGCGAACCCGTATCCGCTCTATCACCGCCTGCGGACGGAAGATCCCGTTCACTGGGATCCGTTCCTGCATGCGTGGGTGGTCACGCGCTACGCCGATGTCGTGACCGTGCTCTATCGCTTCTCGGCGAAGCGGACGCCGGCGCCCGAGCAGTTCGCAGCGATGGGGCTCGACGCGCTCACGCCGCTCGCCCGCGTGCTGGTCAAGCAGATGCTCTTTCTCGACGGCGAAGCCCACGCGCGGCTGCGCGGGCTCGCCTCCTACGCCTTCACCCCGCGGCGCGTCGCCGTCCTGCGCGAGCACATCCAGGACATCACGAACCGCCTGCTCGACGTCATCGCCGAGCGCGGGCGCATGGACGTCGTCGCCGACCTCGGAGCGCCGCTGCCGGCCATCGTGACCGCCGAGATGCTCGGCGTGCCCAGCGAGGACCACGAGCAGCTCAAGACCTGGTCAGCGGACTTCGCCGAAGTGCTCGGCAACTTCCAGCACAACCCCGATCACGCCACGAGGATGCTGCGGACCACCGGGGCCATGAGCGAGTACTTCCGCGACCGGATCCGTGAGCAGCGGCGTCACCCGCGCGAGGGTCTGATCAACGCCCTTCTCACCGCCGAGATCGACGGCGACCGACTGAGCGAAGAAGAGGTCGTCGCCAACTGCATCATCACGATGGTGGGCGGCCAGGAGACGACGACCAACCTCATCGGCAACGGCGTGCTCGCGCTGCTGCGCCATCCCGATCAGCTGGCGCGCCTCCGCGCCGACCTGTCGCTCGTGGCGCCCGCGGTCGAGGAGCTCCTGCGCTTCGAGCCTCCGACCCAGCACACGGCACGTATGGCGCCGGAGGACGTGGAGATGGGCGGCCGGTTGATCAAGAAGCGTCAAGCCGTCATGGCCGTCATCGGCGCGGCCAACCGTGACCCCGAACGCTTCGCCGATCCCGACCGGCTCGACATCGGGCGCACGGACAACCGGCATCTCGCATTCGGCTGGGGCCCGCACTTCTGCTTCGGCGCCCCGCTCGCACGTATCGAGGGCCAGACGGCCTTCGCCGCACTGCTCCAGCGCTTCTCGCAGATCGAGGTCGAGCCGGGCCCGCTCGTCTGGCGGCAGAACCTCGCCCTGCGTGGCCTGGAGCGGCTGCCCGTGACGGTCAGGAGCGGCTCATAGTGGGCCCGTTCGCGAGCGCGCGCCTGTCGGACGGCACGCACGCACTCCGAGCGCCCAGTCGCTCCGCCGGCGCGTCGCCTGTCGTCATCCCGCGCCGGGGGCTCGACACCGCACCCCTGTCGTTCGCCCAGCAACAGGTCTGGCTGCATTCGCAGCTCGCCCCGAACGTGCCTCTCTACAACGAGCAGGTCACCATCCGCTACCGCGGCTCGCTGGACCCAGCCCTCCTGGCGCGAGCGTTCAGCCATCTGCTCGCGCGTCACGAGGCCTGGCGCACCGTCTTCGTCACCGAGGCCGGTGCACTCCGGCAGCGCATCCTGTCGCCGGACGCCATGGACTTGCCGCTCGTGGACCTGCGCCATCTCGCACCCGACGAGCGGGAGCGTGAGGCTGTCCGCCTCGCCACCGAGGACCTGCTCAGGCCCTTCGACCTGGCCCGTGGCCCGCTGGTGCGCGTGCGGCTCGCGTGGATCGCCGACGACGACTCGCGGCTCTACCTGACGCTCCATCACGCGATCTTCGACGGCTACTCGCTCTACCAGGTGGCAGTGCCGGAGCTGGCCGCGCTGTACGCGGCGGAGGTGGCTGGCACGCGAGCGTCACTGCCGGAGTTGCCGATCCAGTACGCGGACTGGGCGGCATGGCAGCGCGCCGAGGTCGACCACGGCACCTATGGCGCCCAGCTCGACTACTGGCTCAAGCAGCTCGCCGACGCTTCAGCCGTGGATCTGCCGAGCGATCGGCCCCGGTCGGCCGCACCCTCCCATCGCGGTGGCATGCACGCCTTCGCACTGCCCGGTGCGGTCGCCGCGGGGCTCCGGACGCTCGCGCGCAGCGAGCGGGTGACGATGTATATGGCGCTCGTCGCCGCCTACCTCGTCCTGTTGCATCGCTACACCGGGAGGGACGACCTGATTCTCGGCACGGTCAGCGGCGGTCGCAAGCGCCCGGAGGTGGCGCGGCTGCTCGGCTTTTTCTGCAACCCACTCGCGCTGCGGGTGGACTGCTCCGGCAACCCGACCTTCGTCGAGCTGCTGCGGCGCGTGCGCGACGTGGCGCTCGACGCCCTGGCCAACGATGACCTGCCCTTCGAGCATGTCGTCGCCGCGCTCCAGCCCGCGCGCGACGCCGGCCGTCACCCCTTCTTCCAGACGGTGATGTCGCTCGAAGCGCCGATGGCGCGGCTGCCCGAGGGCTGGGACCTCTGGCACCTGGACGTGCACCCGGGAACCTCGAAGTTCGACCTCTATCTCGAAATGAACGACCGTCCAGATGGGCTCGTCGGGTGCCTCGTCTACGCGACGGATCTCTTCGGCCGCGACACGATCGCGCGGATGGCCGGCCACTACGCCAACCTCCTCGCGGCCGCCGTCGAGGATCCCACGCGCTCGCTCTCGGCCCTGCCGATGCTGAATGCGGCCGAGAGGCATCGCCTGTTGGTCGACTGGGCGCAGGCACCCGGCGCCTACCCGGATCCGGCGACCGTTCACGGCGTTTTCGAGGCGCAGGCCGCGCGCACGCCGGATGCGACGGCGCTGATTTTCGACGACGCGCGGCTCACGTACCGCGAGCTCGACGCGCGCGCGAGCGCCATCGCCAGGCGGCTGCGCGCGCTCGACGTCGGATGCGACGCGGTCGTGGCCGTGCTCACGCAGCGCACGCCCACGCAGGTCGCCGCGCTGCTCGGCGTCCTCAAGGCCGGTGGCGCCTACCTGCCTCTCGATCCCACGCATCCCGCGCAGCGGCTGACGATGATGATCCAGGACGCGGGCGCCCGCGTAATGCTCACCGATCGCGTCGCGTTCTCGCCGCTGCCCGGAGTTCAGATCGTCGCGCTGGACACGATCGAGCCCGGCGAGCCCGAGGCGGGCGTCGACGTCGGACTCGACGCCCTCGCCTACGTCATGTACACGTCCGGCTCGACGGGCCGCCCCAAGGGCGTGGCGGTGCCGCACCGGGGCATTCTCCGCCTCGTGTTCGGCCAGACGTACGCGCATTTCGGCCCCGACGAGACGTTCGTACAAATGGCGCCGCCGGCGTTCGATGCCGCGACCTTCGAGCTGTGGGGCGCGCTGCTGCACGGCGCCCGCTGCGTGCTCTTTCCCGGCGCGGTGCCGACGCACGCGACGCTGCGCGACACGATCTCGCGGCACCGCGTGACCACGGTCTGGCTCACCGCCTCCCTCTTCAACACGGTGATCGATGAGGCGCCTGATGCACTGGCCGGAGTCAGGACGCTGATCACCGGCGGCGAGGCGCTCTCACCGCGCCACGTCGCGCGCGCGGCCACGCTGTTGCCGGACACGCGACTCGTCAACGGCTACGGCCCCACCGAGGCCACGACGTTCACCACGTGCCACATCATCCGCCCGCACGATCTGGACGCGACGTCGATCCCGATCGGCCGCCCGATCGCGGGGACAGACGTTTATCTGCTCGACCGCGATGGCCAGCCGGTGCCCGTCGGCGTCCCGGGTGAGCTCTACATCGGCGGCGCCGGCCTCGCTCGCGGCTACGTCAACCTTCCCGACGTCACCGCGGAGCGCTTCGTGCCGCATCCCTTCGATCGGCGGTCCGACGCGCGCCTCTATCGCAGCGGAGACCTCGCGCGCTGGCGGCCGGACGGTACGCTCGAATATCTCGGACGGCTCGATGCGCAGGTGAAGATCCGCGGCGTGCGCGTGGAGCCCGCCGAGGTGGAGGCGGTGCTGGGCGCGCATCCCTCGGTGCGCGAAGTGGCGGTGATCGCGACCGACGGCGATCGGCCCAACGACGTCCGGCTCGTGGCCTACGTCGTGCCCGGACACGCCGAGGCGCCGACGTCAGCCGACCTGCGCAACTTCGTCAAGCGCCGCCTGCCCTCGGCGTTCGTTCCCTCGGCGTTCGTGCTGCTCGAGACGCTGCCGGTTGGGCCCACCGGCAAGCTCGACCGCCGCGCGCCACCCGCCGCCGCGCCGGCGGCGCGCGCCGCGCGCGAGATTGTGCGTGCGCACGGCCCGCTGAAGCGGCAGCTGGCCGAGGTCTGGCGCGAGCTGCTGGGCGTGCCGGAGGTCGGCACCACCGACGACTTCTTCGATCTGGGCGGACACTCGCTGCTCGCCGTGCGGATGCTGCAGCGCGTGCACGATCTCTACGGCACGTCGCTACCGCTGGCCGTGCTCTATACCAACCCGACGATCGACGGCCTCGCTGAGGCGCTCATCGCGAGCGAGCCCGCAGAGTTTCAGGCGCCGCTCGTGCGGCTGCGCGAGGGCGGTGCGCGTCCGCCGCTCTTCTTCTTCCACGGTGACATCAACGGCGGCGGGTTCTACACGCTGACGCTCGCGCGGCGGCTGGCGACCGACCGCGCCTTGTGGGTAGTCCACCCGCTCGGGTTGCACGACCGGCCCGCGCCCACGACGATCGAGGCGATGGCGCGCGTGCACGTCGAGCAGCTCATTGCCGCGTGCCCCGACGGGCCGCTCGTGCTGGGTGGCTACTGCAACGGCGGCCTCGTCGCGTACGAGACGGCACGCCTTCTCACCGCCGCGGGTCGCCGGGTCGAGCGACTGGTGCTGATCGCCACGGACGCCGACACGCGCTTCCGCACGCTGCGTCGGCCCATCGCGGCCGCCGCGCGCGGATTGGGATTGGGACCCGAGGGCGCGCTGGAGCAGTTCGGACGCGTCCGCTACTTCGCCGACCGGCTGCGCGAGCTCGACACGCCCGGTCAGGCTGCGCTCCTCGCGCGCGGCGCGGCGCGGCTCGCCCGCCAGGCCGCCCAGCGCCTGCGGCATGCGCTGATGCACCTCAGAGCGCGCGGCACGTCGG